>ENA-UOWO01000250-UOWO01000250.1-activated-sludge-metagenome-genome-assembly--contig:-NODE-250-length-79829-cov-11.682140_pt1 | contig 79829 bp, 57 predicted proteins | sample MGYA00238148_ERZ761564 | MGnify/ENA primary metagenome ERZ761564 (study PRJEB28885, sample SAMN05720194) | activated sludge metagenome | isolation source: Anaerobic digester | place: USA...
GAGCAATATGCTGGTTTTTTGCGCTGCGGCAAAGCAGCGTTTACGCAGTTAAGTGAAAAGTGAAAAGCTAAAAGCGAATAGTGAAAAGTGAATGGTCATACTTACTATTCGCTTTTCGCTTTTCGCTTTTAGCTATTCGCTTAATCATTCCATTTCCAGCAAAATCTGATTCTTGTTCACTGCCGCGCCTTTTTCCACTTTCACTTTTTTGACCACTCCATCGCCGGGCGACTTGAGCACGTTTTCCATTTTCATGGCTTCAAGGATCAAGAGCGTATCCCCTTTCTCTATTTTTTGGCCAGGTTCAACCATAACTTCCAACACCAATCCCGGCATAGGCGCTTTGACGTCTTTAAATTTAGTAGATGCGTGAGTCGTTAAACCTAGGCGATCTACGGTTTGGTCAAACTGATCGGCGACTTTTACCTCGTAGATGCCGCCATTGATGTTGAACACAAAGGACTTTCGAAAATAGTCGACCTTTTCCAGGGTGGCCATAAACGAGCGCTCACCATAGAGGATGTGGTAATTGTTGTCGTCCAGTCGAATAAAATCCAAATCCGTTTGGGTGGCATTTTTCAGTACGTCCTGGCCATTGACCGATACATTGTAATTTGGCTTTTCCATAGTGTTAATGGGTTCTGCCCAATTTCATCAAGAGGGCGGTTTCAAAAACGGTATAAATCAAATAAATACCAAAAAAAGGCACGATGAATAACTTATCGGTGGGTTTGGCCAGGAAAAAATACCCCACGATGATCATCAGTGAAAAAAGCATTTTAGCCATGGTCAATCCCATAAATGCATTGGTAAATTGATGTTTATTGGCACTCAGTGAGGCCATTCGTCCATACCAAAACGCCAACAGGGTAAACAGCGTAAAAAAAGCAAACGTACCCCACGCAAAGAACGCGTGAACCTGAAAACCCGGCAAACGATTGAGCAAGAACAAACCGATTGCCGTGCAGGCCGACACAGCACCCAGATACAACAAAAAGCGGGATTGATTCATTTGTTTTGCAGTTGAAGTGGAGCAATTGAAACGCTCAAATGCCCAGTGCCCTGTCAAAGCCACTCAACGACAAAAGTAATGCATAATTAAGGAATGAGTACAGTTGGATGAAGTACAAAAGTCATTTGTGCGGCTGATTGTTGTTTCCGCTGGAAAGAAAATCTTTGAGACTGATGTATAAGGCAGCTGCGACGGCTACCAAAGAGAAGACCATTGTAAACCAGGGTTTGGGGCTCTGAAAATAAGCATCAAGTTTGCGCCCCAACAAGGCACCAAGGAGAATGATGATCCCCATTTGGAAAGCCATACCCGAATATTTAAGATAGACATTGGGTGTGGCTTTCCTTTTTGAGGCATCGCTTTGATCAATTATTGGGTGCTTTGACTCCTTTTTCATCTTCTTTTTTCACAGCAACGCTGCTTTTTGCTGCGGGTACGGTTTGAGCACCCATGGTGCAAGTTACGTTGAAGATGGCACCAGATTGTACGAGTAATTTTCCAGTGGTCACTTCACCGACAACTACCGCATTTTCGCGGACGTTGAGCAATTCGGTCACTACGATTGTTCCTTCAAACTTACCTTCCACTACGGCATTGGCACAGCGGATTTCCCCTTCGATTTGGCCAGTGGGGCCAATGACCACTTTGGCATCGCAGAAGAGCTTTCCTTTGATTAAGCCGTCTACCCGGATATCACTTTCGGAGCGCACCGTCCCTTCAACCACGGTACCTTGCACCAGGCTATTGAAGGAATTGGGATTGACCGGAGCAACAGATCCATTGCGTGGCTTGGTGTTGGAATCTTTACTGCCAAACATTGTGTTCGAATTTTGGTTTACGAATGATTGTGACCTTTGAAACGATTCAAAATCGAAACCAGTATTTGAAAGCGTTCTAATAATCGGTCATAAAATCAACGCTGCAAGTTACAAAGAAAATGGTAAATGCAGCGCATGGATGATCCAGAAGTAGTTGGGAAAGGAGAGGATCCGTCACAAAAAAAGGCCTTCTGGAAACATTTTTGGTACCAGAAGGCCTTTTTTATCGTATACAATGTGGTATCAGAAGTTAGGGCAATATACCCCACGGCGTTCCAAACCACAAATTTTGTAAATCAAACTAAATTCAAAAGAGCCCTGCGAATTGGACGCTGGTTTCAATTGAGACACGTTGATGTCATAACTGAATCCAAGACTCAGGTCGTTGAAATCAAACCGTGTAGAGGCAATGATGGCATCGGTAAGGTAACCTTGCTCCAGTTTGTTGGCAACCCGTCCCCACAAACCCAATTGGAAAGCCTGGTAACTGTCTTTGGATTGATCCAGCATAAAGCGCAAGCTCGCACCAGCATTGACTTGGAACGATGGTCCCTGGCGCATCACGATGAAGCCAGGTAAAATGCCCATTTTGCCGCTAGAAGTAGGGAACTCCCCCCCCGCATGTACCGTGAATCGGCTGAAAATCAGGTCTTCCGCTGCACTATCGAAAGACTGATTGGCCCGATTGAGGTGGTGGAATGCCCCACCAATGTAGACGTTTTTGTTGCCGTTGCGGTGGAAGTACAAAAGCCCTGCGGCCATATCCGCGAAAAGGAAGTTGTCGCGATTGAAGCCGTCTTCCTGTGAAGGGAGCGTTGGATCAAAACCACCTTCGCCGTCGTGCTGGGTTCCCCAGCGCAAGTTTAAGAAGTCGAGGCTGCGTTGAGCCAGGCCTGCTTCTGCTCCCACAACCAGGTAACCTGCTTTTTTGCGGCCACCACTGATCTGTTTGGAGTACGAGCCGGAGAGTTTACCCGTAAGCGTTGCAAAGTTGGCTTCCCCCGCGCGGTCGCCCCAAAAAGTCCCCCCTATCCCGAAATAGTCGTAACGGCCTACGGGAATCCGTTGGTCATAAGACACGGAATAAGTGCGGAAAGAATTGGAACGGAGTACACTAGCCCACTGGTTGCGGTAGTTGGCTGCGATGCGTACGTTACAGTTCATGACGCCAGTCATTGCCGGATTGAGGTTTAACGGCGACATGTAGAACTGCGAAAAGTGAATGTCCTGCGCCTGCAATTTGGTTGCCCCCCAGATCAGCAGACACAGCGCAAGTATTGATTTCCAGTTTTTCATATAGATAGCGAGGGTTGATAATCGGTTTTGAGTGAAAAACAAATATGAATTTCTTGAAATTGTGCTGCAAGTATACGCAACTCTCCCAATAACTGTAATGCTCAAAGCGCTGAAAAATTTAAGTAATGTAAAAGTTTAACATTACTAGCTCTTTTCTGGAGTAAGATAATGGTTTTCGTTGTGTTCCACAAATGCACAAGCAAAACGTTGGAATAAATACTTGTATTGTTGGGGCGCCCCTGTGTGGGCGCCCTTTTTATTTTTGTTAAGGATGGTGCCCACGCAGGGGTGCCACTACTATGGCTTGGCCTCGCTAGCCAGATCGATCATGGCAGCTACTTCTTCAATGAGGGTTTCGGTTCCATTGAACCCAACGCTCATGAATTTGATGCGGCCATCTTTGCCTACGATAAATTTGGTAGGGATGCCCTCTACCTTGTAACTTCCCACCACTTTATCGTCATTGTCCATCAAGACATTGAAGCTGTATTGGTTTTGTTCGATGAATTCAGCGGCAGCTTTTTCTTTGTTGTCGCCTTTTTCCCAGGTATCGATGAAGAGGAAGACCACGTCGCTGCGGTCTTTACTGGCCTCTAGCGATTTTTGCATCCCAGGGAAAGAGGCTTTGCAGGGACCACACCAGGTTGCCCAAAAATCGAGGATGACCACTTTGCCCTTCAAACTGCTCAAGGCGACTTCTTCTCCACTGAGGTTGCGGAGTTTGAAATCAGGGGCTTCGCGGTCGATCATCTTTTTGCGCAGTTCCTCTTTTTTATTGGCTTTGGCTTCCAGTTCCAGGTTGTTCAAGTAGCGCTGTGCGGCAGCTTCAGGGCTGTTGTTGGCCTGAAACAAGCGTACAAACTGGGTTTTCATGGCCTCTGAAGCGGCTCCTTTGGTGATCAATTTTTCCAACATGGCTTCGGCTTCTTTACCCCCTTTGGCTTTTTCCAGGTAGATGCAGTATCGTTCGTTGGTTTCTGGATCATTGAATTTTTGAGTTTCGTTGTAGGCCTGTTGATATTCCAGTGCTTCGGCGTATTTGCCAGTACGGTACAAAGACACCGCATAAGTATCTGAGAACATGCCCAAATAAGCCTTTGAGTCCTCTTTCATTTGTTTGAGGCTCTTATTGAAAGGGACATCCGCGCGGTTTTTTGCGGATTGTAATGCCTTAACCAAGTCAATGGACTGTTTGGAATATTTGGCAGACAAAGCTGCATCGGCGGTACTCACTTCTTTGACGATACCTTCCCCACAAAGGCTCCAGGCAGCACTGTTCAGCATAGATGCCTTTCTGATTTTGTCGGTAATAGGGCTGAGGTATTTTTCAAAATTCGGCCAATCTTTTTTCATCAAAAAACCGCTGGCCAAGCTGGAAATAACCCCCTGTAAAGCTGGTTTTTCTGCAGCGGTAAAAGGCAGAGCCGACAAAGACTCGTACAGCGCTACTTTTTTGTTGAGGTCTTTTTCCATGCTCAGCGCCTCTATTTTTTCGCTGCGCACCAGAAGTCCCTTAGGATATTTCTTTTTGATCTTTTCCGTCAAAGGCGCCAAAGCAGTTTTTTCATCCAGTACCCTGTATGTTTGATACGCGGTGAATAGGTCTTGTTCACTTGCTTTGTTGTCCAAAACCAATGCCTCTGCCATTTTTTTGGCTTTAGCCACCATCGCCTCATTCTTGTTGCGTTTTCCTTCTACTGCACAAAAAGAAAGCAGTACAGGATCTTTGCGCGATGACGGATTGGCTTCAAATTCTTCCACAATCAAAGCAAATGCCTCAGTTGGACTGCGTTCCACGTTGGCCAAAGTCGCGTACCGACCTTTGACCAAGCCCATGTTGCCCTTGGCACCGGGCAATATTTTTTTTCGGTCGGCCTGGTACAACGCAAAACCATACCCTTGGCCTTTGTTGTTGTCTTTTGCACCGTCTACTTCATTGGCAAAGGCAATGTAAAAGACATTGACATTGGCAGGAATGCTCAGTTTTGCTTTCAATACGCCTTTTTCTGCGGTAAATTCTACGTCTTCGATTTGAAAGCGATCGCCACTAGGGTTGTTGTTTAGCAACAAGGCAGTAACTTTTAATTCTTTTTCATTGACGAGTATCGTTTTGGTTTGGTCATAGGAAAGTGTAACGGTTTCGCCAGCAACTGGCTTTTCAGGGGAACATAGTAGAGTTTGTGCTTGTAAACCCACTGCAGCCATTAAGGCCACGACAAAAAACAGGATTCGTGATTTCATATTTTGAAAATAGGTTAGGTAATCAGTTAATGGAATTGTCATCCGAATGTAAAAATATAAAGTTTTAGTTGTAACGACAGAAAAGATCATTTCGTGTTGCAAAATACCTGACAAGTAGCTGGATAATTTTTTTTCATTTTGAAAATACCCATTGTTCCGCCTATCTTGGTTCTCCAAGCGCAGTTTAAAGCATCACAACAAAAACAAAATGTACGGTAGAATTCAGATCGCAATTGTCTTGGTGCTTTTAAGCCTAGGCTCTATTTCCAGTCATGCACAAGGTTTGTGTAAAGGTTCTTTGGGGGCAAATATTTTCAGTCGGGGAGACTTTGGCAGCGGGTTCCCCAATGTCGCGCCCAACCCTGGCATTGCTCCGGGGTATAGCTACAGTGCCTCTACTCCACCCAACGACGGGCTTTACGTCATTACCAACGGCAATACCAGTTGGGGATCATTTTCGGCTTCCTCCTGGGTCAAAACCAAAGACCGCAGCAACGACCCCAATGGTTATTTTATGGTAGTCAATGCCAGTTTTCAGCCGGGTTTGTTTTATCAGGATACGGTGACGGTATGCGGCAATACGACTTATCAATTCTCGGCAGACATCATCAACCTGATGCTGCCCAGCTTCACCACTTACATCAAGCCCAACCTGTCTTTTTTAGTAGATGGCAAAGAACAGTACAGCAGTGGAGAAGTGGTACAGGACGGCCAATGGCACACCTATGGCTTTTCCTTCACCACGCCTGCCAACGCAACGCGCATCATTCTTTCGCTCCGCAACAATGCTCCGGGAGGGCTAGGCAATGACCTGGGTTTGGATAACATCTCGTTTTTCCCTTGTGGGCCCAACATCAAGATGCCGGATACCAGCCTCATATGCGCCAGCGACCTCTTTAAATTGACCCCGGTAATCGAGATCAACGATCCCAATTCTCTGGCTTACCAATGGCAAAGCAGTGATGACCAGGGTAAAATTTGGAACCCCATCGTGGGAGCCAACAAACTGAGTATTGATATTGTACAACCTCGTTCAGGGCAAACTTTCCGTTTGGCAGCGGCAGCCAGCGCTACCCAGCTGAACAATCCCTCCTGCAATTATTTTTCCTATTCTACGGTTTTGGAAATAAAAAAAGCCCCCCGTCCAAAAGTAATTTTTATTTGTCCGGGGGGCAGCGTCACCATCCTTGGAAAGGAATATCGCGACACGGGCTATTTTGACATCGTGCTCAAAACCCCACAAGGCTGTGACAGCATCCTTACCCATCACATCATGATGGAAGACTTAAGTGGATTCCGAATCAAAGGCGACAGCATCATCTGCCCAGAGAATTTTTCGGTGCTCGATGCGGGCAATTTTGCGCAGTACCGCTGGTCTAATGGAGCGACGAGTTCCTCTATCAGCATTGAAGCCCCTGGCAAATTTGGAGTGTCCGTCACTTCCGTCCACGGTTGCCCTGCGGCCCATTCCATCGACATTAAAGCCCGTGAGCTGAACGGAACCATGAGCGGAACCGACCCCAATTGCGCCAATGGCAAAGATGGTATGATTGCCATCACGAATGTAAGCGGCGTCAACCGCCCCCTGGTGTATACCTTGAACGGCAAAGATTTTCAGCCTGAATCCACATTTAGGGGCCTAGCTCCAGGTACTTATCAGGCTACGGTACAAGCGAGCCCGGCTTGTAAACTGACCCGATCAGTAACCCTTCGGAATCCAGAATCTTTTGAACTTGTCGAACTGGGAAACATGAGCCTTAAACAATTTGATAGCCTGCAACTTATGCCACGAGCCAATCAAGCCATAGGTAGCTACCGCTGGTCACCCTCCGCAGGACTGAGCTGCACTGATTGCGCCGAACCATATGCACAACCCTTGCGCAGTGGCAGTTTCAAGTTGATCGCCAGCAGTTTGAAAGGTTGTATCGATTCCACGACCGTTACTTTTGACGTCATCCTGCGGCACAATACTTTTGCCCCCAACGCATTTTCACCCAACGATGATGGTGAAAACGATTATTTTACCCTTTTCTGTGACCGGGGCATTGCCCGAATTGTCCAATTTAGCATTTTTGACCGTTGGGGGAATGAGCTTTTTCGGGTGCAAAATGGGATGCCCAACGGACAAGAGACCCGCTGGAACGGAACAGCACGTGGAGAATTTGCTGCTCAGGGTCTTTACGTTTGGCGTGCCGATATAACGTTTGTAGATGGAGAAAAGGCCAGCCGCAGCGGTGAAGTACTGCTTTTGCGTTAACTGTTTTTTTGTAATGTGAATTCAGTTCATTATTTTTGAGGAAATTGAGTGCATCAAGGATGGAGAAAAGCGCGAACACTGTTAACGATCAATTACTTGAAGAAAGGAATGCTCGGCTGCGCGCAGAGGCATTGCTATTAGAAAAAGAGCAATTGATCATCCAACTCAGTCAACAAAATGAAAGCCTCCATACTCAACTGTCTTCAGTGGATGCCCTGAAACAAGAATTGCATTACGTACAGGAGATTGTCAATAATGCCCAGGACATTGTCTTCATATCCGATTATCAGGGCATTTTTCGCTACATTAACCCTGCTGCGGCCCAATTACTGGGATTTGCGATGGATGAGATGTTGGGGAAACATTTTTCAGCCCTGATTCGAGAAGATTATGCCGAGGTCATTCGCGCGCAGTACCGTGATCAGGTAAAAAACCGCCTAGCCAGCAGCTACCTCGAATTTCCGGTAAAAAATGCCGAGGAACGAGAAATGTGGCTGGGGCAACAGGTAAGTTTCGTGTATCAAGGCGACAAACTTTTTGAGGCCCATTCCATTGCCCGGGACATTACCAGTTTGCGAACTGCCGGTGAACGCTTGCGCAAAAGTGAAGAAAAATACCGGAGCATTATGGAGAACATGGAATTGGGCCTATTAGAGGTCGATTCCGAAGCAAAAATCATCCGGGCCTACCCCCGGTTTTGTGAAATGGTTGGATATTTGGAGGAAGACCTCGTTGGAAAAGACCCCAAAGCCCTGTTTGCTCCCCAGGGATTTCTCGACCGGGCACAACAAGAAGAAGTCAAATTTTTGAAAGGAAAATCGGTGATTTGGGAAGCTCCCCTGCGTAAAAAAAATGGGAGCATCATTTGGACCCTCATCAACAATACCCCGATCTACAATGACCAGGGGGCATTGGTCGGCACATTGGGCATTCATCTGGACATCACCGAGCAAAAAATATTGCAGGTAGATTTGGAGCGCGCCCGCCAGGAAGCGGAACAAGCCAGAGATGCCGAGAAAGCCTTTTTGGCCAACATAAGTCATGAAATCCGCAACCCGATCAACTCCATCGTCGGGATGACCAATCTCCTCTACGATACCTACTTGAGTGCAGAACAACAGGAGTACGTCAACACGCTAAAGTACTCGGCGGATTTATTGCACGCCCTGGTGAGCGATGTACTGGATATTTCCAAAATTGAGCAAGGCAAAATGGAGCCTCAGCTAGAGGATTTTGATTTTTTCGAAATGGCCAAAGCCATGTGCAAAACCTTTGAATTCCGTTTGTCTCAACGCCCCATTCAATTTCAATGTGAAGTTTCCCCTTCCGTTCCCCAGCGTTTTCGCAGTGACTCCACCTTCATCAATCAAATTTTGATCAACCTCATGAACAATGCCTTCAAATTCACCGAAGAAGGCACGATTTGTTGCTCGGCGAAGGCGAAGTTAATCGACCAACAACAGTGGATTGAATTTATCGTAAAAGATACCGGCATTGGCATTTCCCCTGAACGTCTGCCCTTTATTTTTGAACGATTCAATCAAGCCGGTAAAGCGAATAAGGTGCAGCGGGACGGCACCGGATTGGGTTTGCCCATCACCAAACAACTTGTTGAACTGCTAGGAGGAAACATCCACGTACAAAGCATACCCGGTGTAGGGACCACCTTTACCGTTTTGCTGCCTTTCGAACCAGCCGCAGAACCAAGCTTACATCCTTCTGAAACAAGTGAATACCAAATCGATGGTGCTAAAGGTCGCCTGCATGTACTGATTGTGGAAGACAACCCCATGAATCGCAGGTATTTGGAAAACCTGATGCAAAAATGGGGCTTGAGTTATACCGCAGCGGATGATGGCCAAACCGCACTCCATTTTTTGAAAAAAGAGCGCTTTGACCTGATCTTGATGGACATCCGAATGCCCATCTTGGATGGCTATGAAACCACATTGCGCTTGCGCCATGCCACCAAAAACCGAAACCAACATGTGCCCATTATTGCGTTGACTGCCTCGGCATTGTTGGATGAAAAAGAGAAAGCACTGCAAGCCGGGATGAACCATCATTTGTCGAAACCCTTTACTCCCGAGCAGCTGCAGGATGCTTTAAAACAGTTTTTCCCCGGATTTTCTCAGCCCAACAATCATTCTTCAACGTTGGGTAAGGCCCTCAATCGCCATGAGTTAACCGAGCTGTACGATAACGACAGCCATTACATGCAGGAAATTTTTCAAATCTTCGTGCAAACCATACCCCTGGAATTGGCGCAAATGCGTACGTTCCTGGAGGCCGAGCAATGGAAAGATTTTGCCGCCAAAGCCCACAAAATAAAACCCTCTTTTCAAATGGTCGGACTGGGCGAACTAAGTGCCCACGCCACCTTACTCGAAAGGGCCAAAGCGGATTTCAACCCCACGGACTTGGCTCGCGATTTTGCTGCTTTTGAAAAGGCCGTAGTACATGGCCTCAAATTGGTACAAGACGAATTAAAAGCGCTGGCTTAAAGGCTTTTGAATTGTAAGATTTTTGACGCAGCGGGCAGTATTTACAATAAATTAATGCCCCATACTTGCTCAACTTTGATTTTTTTTACCAATTTTTGTGTTCTTGCTTGTCCTTTTCTACTTACCCGGTTGCTTTGCCTCTTCCATACCGCACTTTAATTGTACGAACAAAAACGTCATGATGAAATTTCTGACTCAATCCAGTGTGGGTACTTGCGATTTTTGGCGGGCCACCACGGTATGTTTACATCCTAGCCGTCGTGCTATTTTGCGCCTGGTCTGCTTGATTGCTGCGGTATTGCCGGTATTGGTCTGGGGCCAAACGGCGGTTTTTACCAATGCCGGAAGAGTCTATAATAACAACGACCTAAGCGTCCCTGAGGTAATCGGGTCAAGAACCATCGTGGGGTGTTCTTCCGTAGATTTTTCAGTTAATTTTATTTTTAATTCGCCCTGGGGGGGGATTGGGAACATGGATTCCAATGATGAATGTCCAACCTCAGGTGGTTGTGGCGGTGATCCGGATAATTCAACCGATGGAGGATGTTTAGATTGTTGGGATTTTCTGCGGGTTCGTTTTTTTGTGAATGGCAATGAAGTAGGCGGAGGAATAATTGGCAACGGAGACAATCAACAATCTGGAACCATTGAAGCAACTGGAATTGGCGTCAGTCCGGGAGATGTGGTATCTATAGAGATTCATGGTAGGACAACGGCTTCTGAAGAGCGCCTCACCACCAGCAATATCCGCATCACGGGAACCAATGCTCCGGTTGATCTCGCGCCCAAAGGGCCTTTTTGCCAAAGCAGCGGCAGTGTGGCCCTTGGCGCTAATCAGAATGGCATCACCGGCAACTGGTCAGGTTTAGGTGTTTCTGGCAACTCCTTGAACACTAATGTAGGAGGAGCTGGCCTTCGCACCCTTACTTTTACCCCAGCTACCGGGCAATGCGCTTTGCCCAATTCCATTGAAGTAGAAATAACCCCCGCCGCCCCCGTTGACCTTACTCCCTTTGATCCATTTTGCCAGGGCACTGGAAACATTGCACTCGGCAACAATCAAGATGGCATTACGGGCAACTGGTCGGGTACAGGCGTCGCAAGTAATGCGCTCAATACAGGAACAGCGGGCATCCGCACCCTCACCTTTACCCCTGCTGCCGGGCAATGCCGCACCGCAAATACCATTCAAGTCGAAATTTTGACTCGAACTGCGGCCCTCCTCGACCCCATCGATCCACTTTGCCAGAACAGTGGCAACATTCTCTTGAATAACGAACAACCCAACAACATCACTGGTACTTGGGCAGGAACAGGGGTAAGCGGCGGAAATATCCTCAATACCAATGTAGGGGGCACAGGTGTGCGTACGCTCACCTTTACCCCTGGTGCCGGGCAATGCGCCACCCCGAATACCCTGCAAGTAAGCATCAATCCACGCACCACCATCACCCTCACCCTCACCCCCATTCCTACCCCCATTTGTCGAACAGGAGGAAATATTGCCCTCAATACCACCCAAAGTGGCATTCCTGGTATCTGGTCGGGAAGTGGGGTAAGCGGCGGAAATACCCTCAACCCCACGGTTGGCCCGCTTGGCAACCGCCTCCTCACGTTTACGCCTGCGGCGGGGCAATGCGCCAATGCAGCCACCCAAACGGTTAGTGTGGTGGCGAGCACGGCCATTACGCTTGGGGCAATTGGCCCTTTTTGCCAAACTGATGCCCGATTTCCATTGGTCAAAACCCAAAGTGGAATTTCCGGCACCTGGTCAGGCATTGGGGTTACCCAAGACACTCTCGACCCAAGTATAGGCAGCACAGGTATCCGGATGCTCACCTTCACTCCCAACGCCGGACAATGTGCAACCACGCCTCCCCTAAATGTCACGATCACCCCGGGAAACCTGGTTACCCTCAGTCCGATCGGCCCACTCTGCGGCAACACGAGCAGCATCCCCCTCAATACCACCCAAAACGGCGTAACTGGCACCTGGTCAGGGCCGGGTGTAAGCGGCGGAAACACCCTCAATCCTGCGGTAGGTGGTTTAGGGATTCGCACCCTCATTTTTAGCCCCAATTCAGGGCAATGCGCGGCAGCAAGTACCCTCGATGTAGTGGTCAATTCCAGCAATGCCATTAGTCTGACGCCCATCGGTCCTTTTTGCCAGGGGCAAAGTGTGGTTCCCCTCGATACCTTGCAAAATGGGGTGCTCGGTACTTGGTCGGGGCCTGGGGTAATTGGTGGCAAGGCTTTAAATACCAGTCTTGGCGGCACGGGCTTGCGCAAGCTGGTTTTTACCCCATCGGGTTGTTCCAATAAGGATTCTATCCAAGTAACGGTCAATCCTCAGCCACAAATCGACAGCATCGCGGATGTGTCGATTTGTGGCGATGGCTATACACTTCCGACCATCAGCGGAACGGGCTTGAGTGGCAATGAGGCGTATTTCAGTGGCACCAATGGTACGGGTACTCGTTTTGCCATTGGCACCCGTTTGGATACTGCCCAGGCTTTGTTCGCATACGATTCTACAGCGGGGTGTGCTACTGAAAGAACTTTCCGGCTTAACCTGCAATTGACTCCCGACATTGATTCCCTTCCCGACACGGTGGGATGCGAGGTCTATGTTTTGCCCTTAATCACTGGAAGTAACCTTTCCAGCAACGCCGCCTATTTTACCCAAAGCCTGGGGGGAGGTACCCGTTTCAATCCTGGACAAAGCATCAATAGTACCCAAACCCTCTTTGTTTTCGATGGTACCCCTACTTGTTTTGACCAGGATACGTTCAACATTACGCTGCGTAACCGCCCCAGGTTGGATACCATTGCCGATGTACAAGTTTGTACCAACTATATTTTGCCCAACATTGCAGGAACCAACCTGAGTGGCAATGAGGCGTATTTCACGGGACCCCGAGGCAGTGGAATCAAATTCACTCCAGGGCAAACCATCGCGGGCGATCTGATGCTGTTTGTTTTTGACAACGTTGCTGGCTGTAGTGACGAGCGTTCTTTCCGTTTGGACACCCTCAGTCCTCCGGTTCTGAACCCGCTCATGGACACCGTTACCTGCGGGAGCCTGCGATTGCCCGCCATCAAAGGCAGTTTTTTAAGCCCCAATGTGGCTTATTTTGATGGCCCAAACGGAACAGGCACTCGTTTTTCGGTTGGCCAAACCTTAAATTTCAGCGCCAATTTATTCGCTTTTGATCAAAAAGGGATTTGTACTGCGCAACAGCCATTCCTAATCAGCATTACCCCAGGGCCACAAATTGATCTTTTGATCAGCAATCCAATCACTTGCAATGGCAGCAATGATGGCGCGCTTAATTTGAGGGTCAATAACAGTTTGCCTCCATTGAATTTCCGCTGGAACCAATCCAGCCTCAATGGGACAGAAGACCCCACTGGATTATCGGCGGGAACCTACACGGTTTCTGTTACCGACGGTACGGGGTGTGAGGTAAGCGCTGTAGCTACCCTGATCGACCCCGCTACACTCAGTCTCAGTTGTGCCGCCAGCAAAGCGGTGAGTAAAGTGGCCGGAGATGATGGCGAAGCCAACGTGACCATCAATGGTGGAACAGCCAGGTTTAACCTCGTGCTTTTTGGCCCAGTCAATCAAAACCTGAGTAATCTTCCTGCGGGTTTGAACCGATTGAGTGGATTGCGGGCGGGCAACTATCGAGTGTTCGTCACCGATAGCCTGGGTTGCAGAGATTCCTGTCAATTTACCATCACGCAGCCATCTTGTGCTTTAACAACTGCCGTAAACCAAATGAATCCCACTTGTAGTGCTGCGGCAAATGGGCAGCTTGAGGTCATCGTTACCTCCGGGGCTGCACCATATACCATTGATTGGGCGATTGATGCACTGGATGGCCAGTTCAACCCGCGTAACCTGAGGGCAGGCATCTATTCATTTGTGATTGAAGACAATATTGGTTGTAGGGTTTCCAATGATACATTGACCCTGATTGACCCAACTCCCTTGGCCCTGGCTTGTATGCAACAAAGCGCCGTTACCCGCGTGGGGGGCAACAACGGCAGCGCCGGGATTTCCACCGGTGGGGGCACTGCACCTTATACCCTGACTTGGACAGGGCCCGTTACCGGGAACGTCAACCTCAGTGGATCGGGCAACATCGGCATCAATGATTTGAGGGCTGGAGCCTACCGCATCCAACTGCAAGACTCCAACAATTGCATCGACTCTTGTGCTCTGACCATCACCGAGCCGATTTGTTCCCTGGATGTATCGATCGTTACGGTACAAAACATTTTGTGCAATGGTGATGACAATGGCATTTTGGCCGCAAACATCCGCAATGGCCGGGCACCGTATACTTACACCTGGAGCAATGGAATGGGCACTGCTACCCGTGACACCCTCAGCAACCTCGGTGCTGGCACTTATACGCTTACCCTCAGCGATGATTTGGGCTGCCGGGATACCGCCAGAATAACGTTAACGACTCCGCCGCCCATGGTGGTCAATTGCCAGGTGCTAGCTGATGTGAGTACCGTAGGCGGGCGCGATGGGCAAGTCATCTTGCGCTTTTCCGGAGGAACGGGAACCATCACCCTAAACTGGGGCGGAGCACAACCCGGTAACGTGATCGCCACCGGGCCCGACAGCTTGCAACTGGGTGGGCTGGCTGCGGGTACTTATGCAGCGAAATTTAGGGATACAAATGGGTGTTTGGACAGTTGTAGTTTTACCATCCAGGAACCCGTGTGTAACCTGCAAGCCAGACTTGAAATTCAAGACCCCGCCTGTCAGGGAGCCAATAATGGTGAGATTGTGGCGCTGATCAGCAGTGGTCTTGCACCTTATAGCTTTGGATGGAGCGGAGCTGGGCCCAATAATGATACCCTTTCCAATCTTGTGGCGGGCAATTATCAGGTGACCATTACGGATGCGCTCAATTGTCAGCTAACCCTGGATACCATTTTGCGCGACCCCGCTGTGTTGAATTTGAGTTGTCAAACCATCCAGAACGTGCGTACGGTCAATGGCCAGGAAGGTATTGCCCGGCTTACTTTTAGCGGAGGCACTGCTCCTTTTTTCTTCAACATTCGTGGTCCGGTGAGCAGTACCCGCACCGAGGGTAATCCCGGTAGCATCGACCTCAGCGGTTTGGCTAGCGGCAATTACACGGTAGATTTAAGGGACATCAACGCTTGTCAACAAACTTGCACTTTTACCATTGCTGAACCTACTTGTAATCTACTCGTGCAGGCTCAAACCACCGCTCCGCTTTGCAATGGTGCGGCCAATGGGGAAGTTGCAGTCAACATAAACAACGGCAAAGCCCCCTTCCAATACGACTGGAGCGACAATGCCCTCGATGGGCAGGCAACAGCCCAAAACCTGCGGGCGGGAACTTACTCCGTGGTGGTCAGTGATTCGATTGGCTGTATTGGTTTTGATACAGTGGTGGTGAGGGAGCCTGCTGCCTTGAACCTGAGCTGCGGAACGCCAATATCCACCACAACGCTTGGAGGCCAAAACGGTAGTATAAGCCTGCGCTTTTCTGGGGGAACTGGCCCCTATAAATTGTTGCTGAGTGGTGCCAAACAAGACAGTTTTTTGAACCTGAGCGTGGATAGTTTCAGGGTCAATGGCCTGGCCAAAGGTGATTATCGTTTGACGCTGGTAGACGCCAACAATTGCAGCATTCCGGGTTGTGATTTTACCATAAGTGATCCGAATTGCAACTTAGATTTACGCTTGACGGGCACCAATAACGATTGCGCTGGAGCGTCTAGTGGAAGGATTCAAACCCTTGTTCAGGGCGCTGTAGGGAGCCTTAGCTATGATTGGAGCATAGATCGTTTTGACGGCTTGAGTGAAGCAAATGGGCTGCCAAGTGGTAGCTATACCCTGGTAGTTAGTGATGGCCAGTTGTGCAAAGATACAGCCAGCATTAGCATTACGGAACCCATTCGCCTGAATGTGGATTGTCAAGTGATCACCCATCCAAGCACAGTAGGTGGTTCGGAAGGCCAGGCGAGAATCATCATCACGGGTGGTTCAGGGTTTGGAGGCATCCGCATCAGTGGGCCCAGTGCGGGTCAGACCGATAATTTCAGAACAGATACCATCAACTACCGTTCCTTGCGGGCGGGGCAGTATCGGGTCATCGTCAGGGACCTGAATGATTGTGTCGACACTTGTGGTTTTGTCCTCGATCCGGTGGTCTGCACAGTGCAAGGCGCTGCCCAAATCACCAATCCCACTTGTAATGGGAGCCGCACAGGCAGCATCAATGTGACCGCAAGCGGAAACCGTGGAGCTGTGCTTTACTTTTGGAACAATCCTCTGGCCAGTGGCCAAAACCCCACTTCCCTTCCCGCCGGAAATTATTCGGTAACCCTTACCGATGCGGCGCAATGTTCGGATACCCTCAGTGTAACCTTAAGCGATCCACCCACACTGAACCTGAGCCTGAACCTTGAACGCCAGCCTAGTGCAGCCAATCCAACGGGAGGCAGCTTGCGGGTAACTTTTTCGGGAGGAACGCCCAATTACGCCATCTCCACCAATCGCAGCAACAATTTCAGCAACATCGGCAATGCCGGGTTCCTCAACATTGATAATTTACGGGCCGGAAATTTAACCGTGATCCTCCGCGATCGGCTTGGGTGTACGGACACCGCGTTTATCCAAATTGTAGAAATCCCCTGTAACCTGAGCGTTGATGTTGCCGCAACTCGTGCTAATTGTGCCAGCAGTCACCTCAACTCAAGTGTCAGCAACGGCACCACACCCTACCAGTATACCTGGAGCAATCCGGGTTTTAATGGCATCGCGAATCCGCGCAATGCCACTCCTGGTCAATACGTGGTAACGGTCAGCGACGCACAGGGTTGTTTGGCCAGCGACAGTATTGTGATCTTGGATGATCCAGCGGCTTTGCAAATCCAGCTCCGGGTAGCCAATCCACGCTGCCCCGGAGATTTGGGGCTCCTTACCGTACAAGCAATCAGCGGTGGACAAGGGCCATTCAACCTTACCCTGGACAATGGAACGCCTCAACGGTTCAACAACCCGCCTTTTTCACTGAGAAACCTCAACCCCGGCAATTTTAGCCTGATCATCAGCAACGCCTCCGGGTGCAGTATTGATACCAGTTTTAGCATTGTTGCGCCCAACGCGCTGAGTTTGGATTTAGGGGCAGATACGACCCTGCGCAAAGGTGCCAGCCTGACTTTTAGTCCACAGGTCAATTTTGACCCTGCATTCATTTCCTGGTCGCCATTGACCGCCCTTACGGGCACCGAAGGACTGAATGCCCGAGCTGAACCACAAGTCAGTACTACTTATGCGTTGGTATTGCGCGACAGCTCGGGTTGTGAGGTACGCGACAACATTCGGGTGATTGTATCCGGGCAGTTGGAAGCGTATTTCCCTACCGCATTTAGCCCCAATGAAGACAATGTAAACGACTATTTTATGGCTTACGCCAACACAGATGTGGAGCGCATTGAAGTCCTGCGCATTTATGACCGCTGGGGTGGATTGGTGTTTGAAGGGAAAGACATCCCGCTCAACGATCCCAGCCAGGGTTGGGATGGAACCACCAAGGGGCAGTCGGCAGCGGGTGGTTTGTATGTGTATTACAGCGTGGTGAGGCTGCGGAATGGGAGCACGTACCGTGCAGCGGGGGAGTTGACTTTGCTGCGTTGAGGTGGTGTTTTTCACCACAGATGGCCACAGCTTCACACAGATTTTATAAATATGACATAAAATCTGTGTGAAGCTGTGGCCATCTGTGGTGCAAAAGATACGCCGCAGGCGGGTACTAAACTTTTACCAAAATTCGCGTTAATCCAATAAAACCATCTTACGGGTAGCCGTAAAGCCATCTGCTTCCAGGGTGTAGTACAATACTCCGCCACCTTTTAATGCGTTGGCTTTAATTGGCACGCGGTTATCGCCTTTGGCAAACCAGGAGCTGGTGGTCCACAACAATCTACCTGCCACATCCCTAATGCTCAAGGTCGCATTTGTAGCCTCGGGCAAACTGAATTCAATCAGGGTTTCATCCTGGAATGGGTTGGGCGCGTTTTGGTACAGCAACGCAACTGTGGGTGTTGCTTTCACATTGCCCCAGTCAAGTTGAATGCCAATGGCTTCATCATCGAGCGTATAGGCTTCCGCTGCGGTGCGGCGGCTATTGAGTTTCAATGCTTCATGCAGGACACCAGCAGCCTTGGTTTTGAATTGCAATACCAGCAAGGTTTGTTCAGCTCCTGGAGCGAATCCTTTTTCGTTCCAGCTCACCGTAATGTTTCCTTCTTTGGCAAAAACACCGAGGTGTTCAGCCTTGATGGCGTGGTATTCCAGGTTTTCCAATTCCAGCAATTGAGGATCAAAGTTCAGGGTAAACTGGTACCCCTGAATCGTTGCCAAATCTTTGGCTTTTAAGGCCAGGAGTACTGATTCCCCCGCTTTAAACCCTGGAGCTGGATGGCCTAATTTTTCTGCCTGAATGTTGAAAACACGACCACTGCGCAGTTCACTTTGCCCCGTGAAGGAGGCATTGGGCTTGGCATTCCCATTGACATCCCCCATTTTTATGGCCATAAAATCCACATTGACTTTACCTTTTAAGTCTTTGACCTTGACTACTTCAGGCATTTCTGCTTGCCAGGGGTTACCAGGCGTAGAAAACTTGTGGCTGGCATCCACAAACTTCCAGCTGGGTACGGTTTTAAATCGATCCTCAAGCCCCAAAATCAATTTGCGCACCTGGATCAAATCTATGGTCGTAATGGTATGCGAGTTGTTGACATCTGCCGCAATGATGCGGTAAGGGTTGGTCAAAAGTTGGTCGCCCAGAACGTGTTTCTGAATGAGCACGAGGTCGAACGTAGACACCCCATTTTGGTGGTCCTTATCCAATATTGGCGTGATGGAATAATCGGCATCTTTCTGAAGACTGGAGAATGCGAATTTACCACTGATCCCCGAAATCTGCGTTTTGTTGACCTTTCCGCTGATTTGAACATTTACACCAGCCAGGGGTTCAGCATCATCCGTAAGGACCAAACCACTAATTTCGCCGTCATAGATTGCCCCTTCCGGGCATAATTTCCGATTGTCTTGTACCAGCAAATAGGTCAAACAGAAATCGTGATTCCCCTTTTCATCCCAAGCGTGTATTTCCAAATCCAGGGTCAGTCCGGCATCAGCACAAGTCAGGGTTATGCCAGTCTGATCAGGACGGGGTGTTTCTCCTACCCGGTTGATCGAGTATTTGGTGACCAATTTTAAACCATTTTGTGTTTCTGGTCCTTGACCATGGCAATCAAATATTTTGGAAGCAATAAAGTCATTGGCCCATACCGATATCATGCCACCTCCATTGCCATCAGGCATCAGCTCGGTGCCCAAGCCATTGATACAAATGGGCGCAGGTCCTTTGTTGTCGTAAATTTCAAACGGAATCCGCGTTGGGAGGCTCAAGTTTCCACATTCGTCCCGCACCACCACGAGCAAATCATGTTTACCTACTGGCAAATCGCGAATCGTTACCTGATAGGAATTGCCTCTGCTTTCACGGATGTTCCAACGTGGCGTAACAGCATACAGAATCATCTTACCCGCGTCCAACGTTTGGAAAGGTGCAACCATCAATTGTGCGCGCTCCAATTCTAGTTGATCTGTACAGTTGTCTTTCGCATTGAAATTAATAATAGCATCTGCTAGACAATCATTAGGACGTGTAGGGATTTTGTCTAAAACAGGGACGGTTACCTCTGGACGGATATCATCATATACTTTGATGATCTGAGTATATGTAAACCCATGCACATACTTCTCTTCAGAATTTTGGCAATAAGGCATAACTTTGTTGACCAAAATATCGTGCTTGGTGTTGTTATTACTGTCGCTATCCCCATCGCCGTTGGCAAAGTTTGAGGCATTACCTGGCGTTAAATCTGCGGAAATCCAAAACTCTTCATTTCCATCATTTTTGAATGGAGTTTCAGGGGCAACCTTATTGTACTCCTGAAGAGGAGGTGCATTGTCATACATATTGGGGGGGTAACTGACCTGATCAACATATGGCGAAGAGTTTGCACTAGTAGCTTCAACTATACGCGTTTTGTATTCCGAATCACGCACTAAAATATACAAAGGGTTTTTTCCATGATTCTGAAAAGTTCTCCGATCAATTACCAACAAGTTTTTGGCTTCGAGGGGGTCTCCACAAGTATCTTCAAAGGTACACCAATTGAGTACTGTATATGTCCGGAAAATCTTATAACACTCCCCGTCAGAAGCATCATACCGATTGTCTTTTACATTGACAGACAACAAATCACAACCCAACTCATTTTTGATTAGGGTATCCGCCGAGGGTTTGAGGCAGTTTCTTTGGTCTAAGTCTTTAGGAAAGCAAATGTTGTATTCATGTACCGGAAGCACTTTGATGATTTGGGTACAGGTTGTAGATAAAGGCCCTTTTGAGGTTTGTTTGGTTAAAGTCCATATTCGCTCAATGGTTCCAGCTCCACATTTCAAATTGCGTACCACGCGATAAGTTGTATCAAGTGTTCTGCAATCATTGCCTTCTTGAACGACTACGTCTCCAAAACATTTGGCGGATTCAACTTTATCATCAAGATTGGCCAGGCATTTATCGGTGCAGTTAATTGTGGTATTGTAGGGTGCCGCACAGCGGGGAGCAATTTTATCTTCCAAAGAAATCTCTGTCCAGGCAAAATTCCGATTTCTTTGGGTATCCTCCCCCCATAATTCAATCGTGACCTTTTCATTTAAATCACAGCAAAAGAAATCGGCACAATTCATCAATGGCGTCATGAGTACCCCCTTCTTTACTATAAACAACTCCCCAAAGTCCTCATCAATTTTACCGTCATTGTCGTCATCGATTCCATCACCATCATAATCGGCAGAATCCCCATCTCCGTTGTTGTCAAAACCATCCGCTTTGGTCCAATCACCATCCGCTGGAACCGTATCGAGGACACCATTGTCATTGGTATCATATCCTTTTTCAATAAAACTACTTGCACATGCCGGATTAACATTACGCCGTACTCTCATCCAGAGCAGATTACAGTTGTCGAACGAACCTTCATCTATGTCCGCCACACATATCTTGGCGTAACCTTTGGAGTAAAAGCTAGCATTAGCAAGGCTGACCTGTAGCGCATCATCAATCACCATCACCGGGGAAATTTTGTCCACAACCTTGATGAGTACAGAATCTTTTTTGGCATTGTAACAGCCGTCAAAAGCTTCCACAACGACCCAGTGAAGACCAGGGTTCAGGCCACTCAATACCCCATTGGAAATTGGATAAGCATTTTCATACCAGGGTTCATCTGGGCCTTTGCTACCAACTAAAAACCCTTTCGAGTACAGGTCTTTACTTTTTACTTTGAGGCTAATGCTGGCCACCCTACAATTGTCCGTAATATCGACGCCTAGCACTTCATTTAGCCCTTTGACCGTAACAGGAATTGATGCTTCACAATTCAAAGGACCGGTAGACAGTTCAATTGGCAAGGTTTCATTGTAATGGTGAGGCGGAATAAGTTTAGGGGCATCAAAGTCTCCAATTTTTATCAAAACGTGGAAAGTGTCGACAATTCCTCCTTTGCACCAATCAAAGATGTAAATCTGCCGATCAATTTTCACTCCACGGCCATCGCAGATCGCAAAGTCCTGATCTTTGATCTGCATCGAGTAATTGCAAGGGCGTTCATCCAGAAAGATGGTGTCTATGACAGTACCCCGGGTTTTGACTGCGAACGGCGTTACATCAATGTGGCGAATCGAATCCTTATTAGGGGTGCAAGAGGAGTAGGTCACAATTCGATCGTAGTCTTCTCCACCGGAGCCATTGAATTGAAAATCTGCCACACCCGGACGACAAAAATCAATTTTTTGGATGGTATCCAAACGTTTACCCATGCAGTTGGTAGCTACCCAGGTGCGAAAAATACGGGCGTACAAGCCATTTTTTGCCAATGAATCACAGCCATATACCTCTAGCTTGTCGCTCCATTTTACGGTCAGCGGACAAGCCGGGTCACAATTGGCAAATCTGACGATTCCTAAATTGGGTATATTGTCTGGTGACTCGGAGTAATTGATGATGGTTCCCGCAGGAATTTGATTTGGGCTATTGGTACGATTTTTATACCCAATAGTTTTAGGGTTGTTTAAAATATAGTCTACTTTGCTGCATAACAATGGATTATTGTCAAACTCTACAAGATCAATCCTTGGCGTATTTTTGTCTTCTACCTCAATAATACCCCAACAACCTTCCGGGTTGCAAATTGGATGGCTCAAAAAATATTTTAAGCGTTGACCCGCATGTTCCCCGGTAAGCCGATTATTGACCACTACCTTACCACTTTTGTCGGCAATATAGAACGTTATGCCTGCCGGGTTGCATTCCAGGGGGTTGAATTCCGCCAAAATATTGGCGGTCACCCTAAAGGTACAATCTGAACCCAGTGCAACTTTGACCTCATTCATACAAGCAATACCTTCGAATGCTTTTTCATTTACCATCTCAGGTTTTGGCACAGAATTTGCTGAAATAGGATTATTGGGTTGATTTTTCAACCAGGTATGCTGCCACAAGATGGGCAGACATAGCAGGAAGGCTATTCCATACATTGCCATTGGAGCTGCTCCAAACAGTTTCGGTAAGTACTTTTTCATGAGATCAATGGTTTGCAAAAAAACACTTAAAGATAAACACAATCTGGTAAAAACAAGTGCAAAGTCATCTAAATACCCGAATTTCAGCAAGTAAACTTCTTGTTCTTCCTTGATTAATCTTTGCGATTCGGCCAGTTAAAGAAATAAGCGCTGAGAATGGGGAGCACAAAAAGGGCTACAGTCAAGATTGAAGTGTACAAATCTGCCATTTCCCCATCAACCATCAGTGCCAATAGCGATTGGGGAAAATAATGGGTGACCGCCGAAAGGGAAAGTTTAAGTCCCAAAATGGCGATGACTAAAAAGGCGATGTTTTCCAAAAAAGGGAATCGTTCCATCAGTTGCACAAATCCTTGCGCTACAAAACGCATGGCCAGGATACCAATGAATACGCCTAAAATAATCAATTGAATCCGATCGGTAAAAGCAACTGCTGCAAATACATTGTCGATCGAAAAGGCTAAATCCATTAATTCAACCAAAGCAATCGTGGCCCAAAATTGCCCTAAAGTGCCCAAAGTTGCCCGATACAGCCAATTTGATTTTTTATCAACGTAGTCGTCCGTTGGGTCATCTGGCGTCGATTTTCCTTTAAAATAACTATAAGCCAGGAATAAAAGGTACAAGCCACCAATGGGCTTGAGCCACCAAATTTGCACCAGCCAGGCCGCAAAAATCAGGCACAAACCTCGAAAAACATAGGCACCAATGATGCCATACCGCAATGCACGACTGCGTTGATGAACGGGTAAATCCATGACCATCGTGGCCAAAACCGCAGCATTGTCTACCGAAAGTAAACTCTCAATGATGATCAAGTTGAGTACAACCAGGAGGCCAGCCTGGATGTCGTTGCCAAAAATGTAATGTAGAAATTCGGTCATGCAGTTGCGGTTTAAAGGGGCAAAGATAGACTCTTGTAATAAAATACAAACAGTAAATTGGTTTGAACCCAACCACTGTTTGATTTTGTGTCGCCCATTCCCTATCTTTCAGCCGCAAATACGATTAAGCACCACCATGCAAAATGCCATCGACCTCTACCATTCTGTAGTCATTGAAATTGCCACTCCTTATTTCATTGGCACTGGTTTTTACCTGCGGGATGCTGGAGTTATCGTCACCAATGAACACATTGTACGCGACAATCGGGAAGTAGTGATCAATGGGGTGCATTTCCCCAAACAGCTTGCACAGGTATTGTTTGTGGATGAGCGGCACGATTTGGCCTTTGTCCTGGCGCCTCCAGTAGATGCCCCGGTGATCAAATTGGGCCTTGATAGTCCGGTACGACAAGGCGATGTGGTGGTCGCAGTAGGCCATCCTTTTGGGTTTAAATACTCAGCCAGTCAAGGCATTGTGTCCAATACTCGCCATGAGATTGAACAGATTTTGTACATCCAGCACGACGCAGCCCTCAATCCGGGCAATAGTGGCGGCCCTTTGATCAACGAGAATGGTGAAGTGGTGGGCGTCAATACGTTTAAAGTAAAGGATGGCAACAGCATCGGCATCAGTTTGCCCGTTCAGCATCTGGCGGAGGCCTTGGCGGAGTTTCAAAAAGGAGAATGCCAATTGGGCGTACGCTGCCATTCTTGCAACAATGGAGTATTCAAATCCAACATCGAAGGGGTCTATTGCCCGCACTGTGGGGCCAAGTTGAAACTACCCGATACCGTTGAAGAGTTTGAGCCACTGGGAGTGGCCGCAACCTTGGAAGAAATGCTTGAGCAGGCAGGTTACCTGGCGCCCCTCTCCCGCTCTGGCCCAAACTGCTGGACGATCAATAAAGGCAGCGCCAAAATCACGGTACATTACCACGAAGGCAACGGCATCATCACGGGCGATGCCTACCTCTGTTCTTTGCCCAAAGCCAATATCAAACCGCTATATGAATTCTTGCTGCGGCAAAATTATACCCTCGAAGGCCTGTCTCTCAGCATCAAAGACCAGGCCATCATACTTTCCCTGATCATCCACGATCGCTACCTGAACGTGGAGTCGGGTTTAAAGATGTTTCAAAATCTGTTTGAACAAGCCGATCATTTTGACAATATACTGGTGGAAGAATACGGTGCGGTTTGGAGGGCAGAGTGATTTTGGATTTCAAACCGGGCACCTCGACTTGCTTCGACTTCGCTTCAAGCAGCTCGGCGACCGTTTTGAAATCCAAAATCACTTCACAATTTCCCGTATTCCGCTGCCAAAACATTGATCTCCTCATCACTCAATTTCCCGGAAGCGATGACCATGCGGTACTTAAACGTAACCGATTGCCCCGGCGCCAACTTCAGGTTCAAAGCATCTTTGCCGTTTGAAAAAACCTTTGCCCCCAGTGGATTGGCCGCAAACAAGCCATACCCACGGGCATGCCAATAGGTGGGATATTTTGGATTTTGGGGGTGATCAATCAAGCACACCGCAATATCTTCACTACCGATCCGCCCACTCAGGTTCACCCAACGTGCCCGGGTGCTCCACACCTCATCACCTTCAATGCCTTCACTGCTGCGGTAGCGGCCAGTGATGTTGCTGTTGTCCATTTTTTCTACGCGGGTTACAATGCCGTTGGCATCCACAAAATTATCCGCCTGATTGGACGGGTGCTCCAGTTCACGGGCTAACCGAATGGCAAAAAAACCATCTTTGACGTCCTTAAAATAAACGGTATCTGCATTTGCGGTAAGCGTAGTGCTGCGGTCGATGATGCGGATTTGATTGCGGGCATAAAAATTGAAGCTGGTCTTTTCATTGAGCACGTGGGCGCCTTTGCCATCTGCCAGGTACCAGTCTGCACTTACACTCAAGGAACCTTTTCCTTTGCCACTTTTGGTTTTGATCACCTCGCGGTGTTTGATCGTGCCGTATTTAGAGCGGTTTTTGATGGCAGTTGAATTGTTCCAAAAATCATTGCCATTGACCGACTCGTAGTTCAGCCAGGCTCCCACGTGGTGCGGATGATCTACCCTTTCCCCTGCACGCGGTGCCATCGGATACCCACGGGTAACCGCAGTACCCTGGGCAGTATGGATAGGGAAAAGCACGGGTTTTTTCAACACCGAATCGCTGGGGTAAATGTACGCTGTAAAGGGTTTTCCATCTACCAAAATATCTACTTTGCGTTCCGCAGGTTTGGAAACAACACTTACTTTTTGAGCAAACAAGCTCCCCATTGAATTCATAAAAAGTGCCCCAAAAAGCAAGTTGATCGTAATGTTTTTCATAAATGACTGTTTGTAGTAGAGACGCTTTACATCGCATCTTACCTGTACACGAGATAAGAAAACCAATCCTATTACAGGGTTTTTAACCAATTTCCCAGACGTTCAAACCACTTGTCGCTGGTCGTTGGATTGTTCATACCATAACCATGCCCCCCTTTGGGATAAAGGTGCATCTCCACCGGAATTTTATACTGGTGACAGGCCAGATAATAGGCAATGCTGTTTTCAACTTCAACCGTCTTATCGTCGGCAGAATGCACCAAAAAAGCGGGAGGCGAGGCCGCAGTGACTTGCTGCTCGTTGGAAAACCTGAATTTTTGCATTTCCGTGTAATTTTTACCCAATAAATTGCCCCGCGAACCCCCATGAGCCAATTCGTTGCTAAAACTGATGACTGGGTAAATCAGAATGGCAAAATCCGGGCGTACACTGGTCGTGTCTTTTTCAGTTGGGTCTGCATTTTCGAAAAAATGGGTGGCCGCAGTTGATGCCAAGTGCCCACCTGCGGAAAAGCCCATGATCCCGATTTTACGCGGATTCACTTTCCATTGCACGGCGTTCTGGCGCACCAATCGAATGGCTTGTTGTGCGTCTTGTAATGGTGCGATACTTCTATCGATACATGAGGTGTCCAGGGGCATCCGGTATTTGAGTACAAAAGCTGCAACCCCTAAAGCGTTAAAAGCTTTGGCCACAGCAAGGCCTTCATGATCGATAGCCGTTCCCGAATACCCACCGCCCGGGCAAATGACGACACCTTGCCCATTGGGTTTCGCTGGGATAAAAGCAGTTAGTGTTGGTTGAGTCGTTCCAATAATGAACCGGGTTCCATTGGGGCGGGTATCCACTCTTTCTTTGGCCGCCGTGGGTTTTGAATTGGGGATGGCTCCCTTGTACAAGGGCATTTCACCCGGTATTTGAGCAGTCAACATAAAGCCAATCAAGTTGAGCAAAATTCCAATTTTTAAAATTCTTAGCATGATGTAGAGATGTATTTAGAGAAAAAACCAATTGCTTGGCGAAGATGCGGAATAAAGGTACAGTTTTGAATCCAGATGTAAAAGCCTCAACAGCGGCATTGGTGCGCAAAAATGTCTGTCAAAAAATGAACGAAACCCTATTTTTTATTCCCAATTGTAGAAAATCGCCTACCTTTGCAAACGAACATTCATTCGTATTGATTGACCAAACCAAATCAAACCAAAATATGTCTGCCAAGCTCCACAATTACCTTCAAGGAGCCTGGATACCCCATGATGGTGACGGTATCCCTCAGTTCGATGCCATCGATGGTACACTCATTGGTACCTGCGGAAGCGAAGGTTTGGATTACTCGTCCATCCTTCGCTACGCGCGGGAAGTAGGCGGCCCGGCACTGCGCAAGCTGAGTTTTCAGGAACGTGGTCGCATGCTCAAGGCACTGGCGCTTTTCCTATCCGAACACAAAGAAAAGTATTACACGCTGAGTTACCGCAGCGGGGCTACCCGTGCCGACAGCTGGATCGACATCGATGGCGGCATCGGCACCTTGTTTACCTATGCCAGCCTGCGCCGAAAACTCCCTGATACCCCTTGGTACCTGGATGGGGAGGCCGCGAGATTGTCCAAAGCCGGCAGTTTCATTGGCCACCACCTGATGGTACCCAAACACGGAGTGGCCATCCACATCAATGCCTTCAATTTCCCGATCTGGGGCATGTTGGAAAAATTGTCCGCCAATTTATTGGCCGGAATGCCCGCAGTGGTGAAGCCTTCCGAAGTAACTTCTTATGTGAGTGAACTGATGGTGCGCGACATCGTGGCTTCGGGCATTTTACCCGCAGGAGCCTTACAGTTGGTGTGTGGAAGTGGTGTAGGCATTTTGAACGAACTCTCTGAACAAGATGTCGTGACCTTCACCGGATCAGCCGAAACGGGGCGAATGTTACGCGCGCTGCCCAGCGTCATCCAAAACAGTGTACCCTTCAACATGGAGGCGGATAGCCTCAATGCCATTGTGCTGGCACCAGATGGCACCCCCGGCACGCCTACATTTGAGCTTTTTTTAAAAGAAATTCGCCGGGAAATGACCTCCAAAACCGGGCAAAAATGCACCGCCATCCGCCGGATTTTCGTGCCAGAAAACCTGATTGAAACGGTACAAGGTTCCCTAGGAAAAATGCTTGACCAAACTACGCTGGGCGATCCACGTACTGAAGGGGTACGCATGGGGCCTTTGGTGAGTAAAACCCAACAGCAGGAAGTGCGTCAAAAAGTAAGGCAATTGCTGCAACATTCACAGTTGGTCTACGGTGATCTGGATCAATTTGAGGTCAAAAGTGCAAGTAAAGAAAAAGGTGCTTTTTTTGCCCCCATGTTGCTGCGCAACGATCGGCCGTTGGTACAAACCAACTCTCATGAAATCGAAGCTTTTGGCCCAGTAAGCACCTTGATGCCTTACCGCGATCTGGCAGAAGCCATTGCGCTGGTTAATATGGGTAAAGGCTCCCTGGTCAGTACCGTTGCGACCACTGATCCAGCTTTTGCACAGGAGTACGTGATGGAAGCCGCAGCTTATCATGGTCGTATCCTCATTCTCAATGAACAAAGTGCGCCAGAAAGCACTGGCCACGGCTCACCGATGCCCTTGCTGAGCCACGGAGGTCCGGGGCGTGCGGGCGGAGGAGAAGAATTGGGCGGTTTGCGGGGCATTAAACATTATCTGCAACGCACCGCCATCCAGGGCCACCCAACCATGTTGGGACAGATCACCGAAGTGTATCAAGTTGGCGGCGCACAGCCAGAGGTAAGCATCCATCCTTTCCGCAAATACTTTGAAGAACTTGTCATTGGTGAAACCCTCACTACGCACAAACACACCGTAACAGAAACGGATATCGTCAATTTCGCCAATCTTACCGGCGATCACTTTTATGCCCATGTAGACGAAACCGCGCTGGAAGGTACCCCTTTCGAACGCAGGGTGGCACACGGTTACTGGATTTTGTCGAAGGCCGCCGGAATGTTCGTCGAACCCCGTAAAGGCCCGGTTATGCTCAACTACGGCCTGGAAGAATGCCGCTTCACCAAACCCGTCTACCCTGGTATGACCATTGGGGTACGGCTGACCGCAAAAGAAAAAATAGCGCAAGAGCAGCGTGATGAGAACGATGTACCCAAAGGAATCGTTAAATGGTTAGTAGAAGTTTTTGACCAAAACGATGAGACGGTGGCCATCGCTACCATTCTCACCTTGGTCAAGAAAAAATCAAGCACCATTTAGTAGGTAACCATATGTCAACAAACATTCAAGCAGGCCAGGTGGGCTACCATGTAGAAAACGGAATTGGCACCATCAGTTTTCACCATCCTGCCCATAACTCGATGCCCAGTCCATTGCTGCACATCCTGACGCAAACCATCGAGCAGGCGGGTGCTGATCCTTCGGCTAGGGTCATTGTACTCAAAAGTGCTGGCGATCGCACCTTTTGTGCCGGAGCCAGTTTTGATGAATTGGCAGCCATTGAGGATTTTGACACCGGGAAACGATTTTTTACGGGTTTTGCCAAGGTCATCAATGCCCTGCGCCGGTGCTCCAAATTGGTGATTGGCCGGGTGCAAGGCAAAGCCGTGGGTGGAGGCGTGGGTATCGCTGCTGCCTGTGATTATTGCCTGGCCACCCAACACGCCGACATCAAGTTGAGTGAATTGGCCGTTGGTATTGGGCCATTTGTTGTTGGTCCAGCCGTGGAACGCAAAATTGGCCTTTCTGCATTTTCCCAATTGGCCATCAACGCTACAGAATGGCATTCGGCCAACTGGGCAATGGAACGCGGCTTGTATGCCAATGTATACAGCAACATTGCCGACATGGACGCAGCCATCCTCGAACTGGCCCAAAAATTGGCCCAATCCAGTCCCGAAGCGATGCACGAACTCAAAACCATTTTTTGGCAGGGCACCCAACACTGGGATCAGTTTTTGGAAGAACGAGCTGCCATCAGTGGAAGACTGGTGCTTTCGGAATACAGTAAAAAAGCCATTGCAAAGATTAAAAGTTGAGGAGGTTGAGGAGGTTGAGGCTACCGCGAGCGACATACACACTATCACACGTAAACCTCAAACTCAAACCCATTCTTGCGGTAGCCTCAACCTCCTCAACCTTCTCAACTTTTACAAATACTCAGCCCGAACCAAATAAAACCATGACTGTTATCAATACCAAATTATCCATACCACAAAAGACCTTACTTGAAGCTTTTCGCTTGATGGCTACTGCCAAAAGTATGTCCGAATTGTACGAAGAAAACTTCAAGCTGGTATCCAAATACGTACACGCCACTTCTCGTGGGCACGAAGCCATCCAGTTGGCACTGGGCATGCAATTGCTACCCCAGGATTACCTTTTCCCCTATTATCGCGACGACGCCATGCTACTCAGCATTGGCATGCGCCCTTACGAATTGATGTTGCAGTTGTTGGCCAAACGTGATGATCCCTTCTCGGGAGGACGTACTTATTATGCGCATCCAAGTTTGAAAGATCCGGAGAAACCCAAAATCCCACATCAATCTTCGGCAACGGGCATGCAGGCCATACCCGCCACTGGCGTAGCCCTGGGCTTTTGGTACCGCGAAGCCCGGGCCTTGACCAAAGATTATCCGCTTGAAAAACCCATCGTGGTGTGCTCTCTTGGCGATGCTTCGATGACCGAAGGGGAAGTCTCGGAAGCCATGCAAATGGCGGTATTGAAAAAACTGCCGATTCTTTATTTGGTACAGGACAATGGCTGGGATATTTCCGCCAGTGCCGCCGAAGTGCGGGCCCAAAGTGCAGCGGAATACGCGACAGGTTTCAAAGGTTTGGAAACCCGCAGCATTCATGGGAACGATTTTTTTACCTGTTATGAAACCCTGCGGGAAGTCATTGCCCTGGTGCGCCGAGAGCGTCGGCCTTTTCTGGTACACGCCGAAGTGCCGCTGCTGAACCACCATACTTCTGGCGTCCGCAAAGAATGGTACCGCGATGATTTGGAAGGGCACTTGTTGCGGGATCCATTTCCTTTGTTTTGGCAATATTTGCTGGAAGACAACATCGCCAGCGAAGCCCAACTGCAAGAGATCAACGCCCGTGCCCAAGCGCAGGTTAAGGCCGATTTTATGGCTGCGCAACAAGCAGAAGACCCCTCCCCTGCTTCGCTTTACCTGCACGATTTTGCCCCAACTCCGGTTAGGGAAGAGAAAGGGCAACGCCAGCCTGCTCAAGGCTCAGAAGTAGTCATGGTGGATTGTGCGCTACACGCTGTAGAAGAATTATTACAAAAATATCCCGAATGCTTGATGTACGGTCAGGATGTGGGGATGCGGCTGGGAGGTGTATTTCGCGAAGCTGCTACTCTGGCCCAAAAGTTTGGCAAAGAGCGGGTGTTTAACACCCCTATTCAGGAGGCTTTTATTGTTGGTAGCACCGTGGGGATGTCGGCCATTGGGTTGAAACCTATTGTAGAAGTACAATTCGCCGATTACATTTGGCCCGGGCTCAATCAGTTGTTTACCGAAGTCAGCCGTTCCTGCTACCTCTCCAATGGCAAATGGCCAGTGAGTTGTGTCATTCGGGTGCCCGTTGGCGCGTATGGCAGCGGCGGGCCTTACCACAGTTCCAGTGTCGAATCAGTTTTGAGCAATATCCGGGGCATCAAAATTGTATACCCCAGTAATGGTGCCGACATGAAGGGCCTGATGAAAGCCGCTTACCACGATCCTAATCCAGTAGTGGTTCTGGAACACAAGGGCTTGTATTGGTCAAAGGTAAAAGGCACCGAAGCCGCTAAGGTTGTGGAGCCGGATGGGGATTACATCATCCCACTGGGCAAAGCTAGAATAGCTCTTGCGGCCAGTAAAGACCGTGCAGACCATGGCCAAACGCTTTTTGTAGTCACTTATGGTATGGGTGTCCATTGGGCTTTGAATGCGGCCAAAAACTATCCGGGTCAAATCGAAATCCTTGACTTGCGTTGCATCGCGCCGCTGGATGAGGAAGCCATTTATGCCGGAGCCGAAAAACATGGCCGGGTACTCGTCATCACAGAAGAACCTGTGAACAGCAGTTTTGCCCAAAGCATTGCCGCCCGGATTCAGCAGCAGTGTTTTAAGTTTTTAGATGCGCCAGTTACGACCATTGGTGCCGCCAATTTGCCCGCCATACCCTTGAGCGAGGTGTTGGAACGGGAGATGTTGCTGAGCGCGGAGAAGGTGGCTGCGGAAATGGGGAAGGTGTTGGGGTATTGAGAAAATGTAAACCTATTTTAGGGCACATCTTTTACGTGTAAAGTAATTTTAGGACGAGACATACAATTCGTGGGCTGGCGACCCACACCCTAACCCACACACCGCCCGACACCCTATCTTTCTCATTATTCCGTCACACCTTCGCAGGGCTTTGAACTATTCCTTTTGCTTTTGTTACATTTGTAGCAAGATCAATAAACATGATGATGGAGACACTCCTCGGTCACGACCGCACTGTTTCTTCGGCACTTTTTGAAGAAGCGAAAAAAGTATTTCCTGGTGGCGTAAACTCACCAGTACGGGCATTCAAATCTGTTTTGGGGCCGCCCATTTTCATTAAAAAAGGAGATGGTTGCCACATTTGGGACGAAGACGATCACCAGTACATCGATTTTTGTTGCTCCTGGGGGCCCCTGATTCTTGGGCACAACAACGCACACATTCGGGAAAGCATTTATGCTGCGGTAGCGGAGGGTACTTCTTTTGGGGCACCGACGCGGCTGGAAATTGAACTGGGGCGGCTGATTGTTGACAACCATCGCTACCTTGAAAAACTGCGTTTTGTCAGTTCGGGCACAGAGGCGGTCATGTCGGCGCTGCGTTTGGCACGAGGGGCAACCGGCAAGAGCAAGGTCATCAAGTTTGAAGGTTGCTACCACGGTCACGTTGACTCCCTGCTGGTGAAAGCCGGATCGGGTTTGGTTACTTTTGGAGAAAGTACCTCTGCGGGCATCCCTGAAGCCTTTGCCAAAGAAACCATTGTACTGCCCCTCAACGACCGCGAGAAACTGGTAGAAACCCTGGAGCAGGAAGGGCACAATATTGCCTGTATCATCGTAGAACCAATTCCAGCCAACAATGGCTTGTTGTTGCAAGACCGTTCTTTTTTGGAATACCTTCGCCAACAAGCTGATAAGTACAATGTACTGCTCATTTTTGACGAAGTCATCTCCGGTTTTCGGGTAGGCTTTGAAGGTGCTGCGGGATATTATGGCATCCAGCCCGATATCCTCACTTTTGGCAAGATTATTGGTGGTGGAATGCCCGTGGGTGCTTACGGTGCCAGCGCCAAACTGATGGGGCACATTGCCCCTGATGGCCCTGTTTACCAGGCTGGAACGCTCTCGGGTAATCCGGTGGCCATGGCGGCGGGTTATGCTGCGTTGAAGCAATTGCTGGAACCTGGTTTTTACGAAATGCTCAATGCAAAAACGGCAGGATTTGTACAAACTTTACAAGACTACGCCGATGCCAAAGGTTATCCGGTGAGTTTTCCCAGCGTGGGTTCTATCTTCTGGGTGGCTTTTGCCCGTGAACGCATCATTTCTGCAGAACAAATTGATCCGACCAGCATGAACCATTTCAAAATCATGCACCTGGAACTGCTCAAACGGGGCATTTACATGGGGCCTTCTGGTTATGAGGTAGGATTTGTATCTTCAGCCCATAGCGATGCTGATTTGGCTCAGGCTGTAGAAGCGTTCAAGGAAGCATTAGATATAGTTTTTAGTTGAGAAGGTTGAGGAGGTTGAGGCTACCGCGAGCGACTCTGCCCCGCTCGGTGACCGAGTCGCTCGCGGTAGCCTCAACCTCCTCAACCTTCTCAACCTTCTCAACTTAAACCTATGGAAAAGCAAAACCTACGACTCCGCTTGCTCTCTTATTTCGTGATCGCCTATATGATGATGGCCTTCAGCTGGTGGACGGTTTTGTTGTTTACCAAAAACCGGGATGCTTTTGCCGCCAAAAGTGAGTTGCTTAAAATAGGCATGATTGCCCAGGGAATCGTCAAAAACGACGTCGAATTTACGGCAACGCCAGCGTTCCAAAGCCTATCCGCCCGTTATACGCGGCAGGAGTGGATGATTGTAGGAGAGGCAGTGGTGTTTGTGATCAGTCTGGTGTTGGGGGTTTACCTGATCAATCGGGGGTACAACAAAGAAATGGTAGCCTCGCAACAAAGCCGCAATTTTTTGCTCTCGATTACCCACGAGCTCAAATCGCCGATCGCTTCGATACGCCTGGTGCTTGAAACTTTACTGCGCAGGGAATTGCCCAAAGAAAAAACGACCCAATTGCAAAGCAATGCCCTGAAAGAAACCGAACGTTTGAACACCCTGGTGAACAACCTGCTCTTTTCAGCAAAACTGGAATCCAGCTACCAGGCCCATAAAGAGCCGCTGGATTTACATGAATTATTGGAAGAAATCATCTGTAAACTCAGCGATAAATACCCCGACGCCCAGTTCCGTTTTGAGCAGGAAGATGAATTGCCCTATTTTCAGGGAGACAAAATGGGCATGATTTCCGTAGCCCTCAATTTGCTGGAAAATGCGGTAAAGTATTCCGGCAATGGTGGCAAAGCCCACATCGAAACCCACCTCGGCATGAGCACACCCGATCAAATCAAAATCGAAATCAAGGATCAAGGCCTGGGAATCCCTGAAAAAGAAAAGAAGCAGATCTTCCAAAAATTCTACCGCGTGGGGAGTGAAGATACCCGCACAGCCAAAGGAACGGGTTTGGGCTTATACATTGTCGATCAAATTGTGCGGGCCCATGCTGGCCGCATCAATGTGTACGACAATGAACCTAAAGGCACTGTATTTGAGATACTTTTGCCCGTTGGCCAAAATTAAAAGTAAAATAATAAATATATCAGCAAGATTTTTGTAGTCTTGGGGTATGCTTTCCGTCCATTTTTAAATTTTGTACCATGATGCGCATTTTACTGGTTGAAGACGAAGAAAACATCCGCGATGTTGTCAAGCTCAACCTGGAATTGGAAAATTTCGAGGTAGTGGCTACTGGAAATGGTAGAGATGCGATCCGTTATTTCCAGGAACAACATTTCGATCTGATCATTTTAGACGTCATGTTGCCCGAAATAGATGGCTTCCAAATTTGTGAACAGATTCGGCTTACCGATATGGAAGTGCCCGTGATCTTCCTCACCGCCAAAGACGCTGTAGGAGACCGCATTTCGGGCCTAAAAAGAGGCGCCGATGATTACCTCACCAAACCATTTGTACTGGAAGAACTCCTGTTGCGCATCAACAACCTCATCAAACGCACCAGCAAATCACCGGAAAACACGCCCGAGATTTTTGAGTTTGGACCAAACCGCATCAACTTTATCACATTTGAAGCCGACGGCATCCTGGGTAAATTTGTTCTGACCAAAAAGGAAGCCATGCTGCTCAAACTCTTGATCGACCGCCGCAATGAAGTGGTTTCCAGGCAACAAATTTTACAATCCGTCTGGGGTTACGACGTTTATCCAAGTACCCGCACCATCGATAATTTCATCCTCAAATTTCGGCGCAATTTTGAAGGTGATTCCAAAAATCCCCGCCATTTTCACTCTATTCGGGGTGTGGGATACAAGTTTGCCACCTAAACTACAAAACCTCTTCCAACGGGGCTTAGTGCATTTTTTACACTAATTGCCGTTCATTGTTTGGTATTGCTACAGGTATTTTATAATTTGTTCTGCCAAACTGCAATGCAATAATTACGGCAAAAAAATGGCGACAAATTTTGACAATTATTTCAAATCTGCCTTTACTGTAGACAACGTTATATTCGGTTTCGACGAAGGAGACTTAAAGGTTTTGTTGATCAAACGGGGGGAAGAGCCACACATTGGCGAGTGGGCTTTACCGGGTTATTTTGTACGCACTGACGAAGATCTGGACACTGCTGCCCAGCGGGTTTTGTCAGAATTAACCGGGCTTACCAATGTTTATCTTGAGCAGGTGCACACTTTTGGTTCCGTGAATCGCCATGCTTTTGGCCGGGTCATCACCATCTCTTATTTTTCATTGATCAAAATCGCCAATTATACCATTCAGCCTTCTTCAATCGCCTTACAAGCCCAGTGGCATACCGTTAATGATTTGCAGCACCTCGCTTTTGACCACGATGCCATCCTCGAAGCGTGCCTACAACGCCTGAAATGGTTGGTCAAAACCCGGCCCGTAGGATTTGAGTTGCTGCCACCGAAATTTACGCTTACCGAGTTGCAACACCTTTACGAGGCCATTTTGCGCAGGGACCTCGACAAGCGGAATTTTCGCAAAAAAATCCTCTCCATGAATTTATTGGTCGATTGTGCCGAAACCCAGGAAGGTGTAGCTCACCGTCCGGCCAAACTGTATAAATTTGACCGCAAACGTTACAATAAACTGGTTGCACAAGGCTTCAATTTTGAATTAAAGGAAAGCCGTTTAGCGCACAAAAAGGATCTGCCTGAGGCCAGTATGAGCCACTTGTAAAAAATCAGTACTCCTTTCCATTTGTATTCCGCAAATGAATGTAGATGTCTTTACCGTACTTGTCCCGATAGGTAGCAATTAAATTTTCCAGGTCTTTTTCATTGGCCTGAAAACGTCGTACAATGGGTAAGATTGGGCGGTCGGTAGCGGCTTGAGCGCCAAATTCCATGATGCCGTTGTCTGGAATGTTGAAATACCCATAATAGCCCTTGATCAGGCTCTGCTCTTGAGAAATCTTGGCCAAATCCTGTAAAAATTGATCCACGGCAGGCAAAGCACTGAGCTCATATCCAATATACCCCCATATGGTATTGTCCGGAATCCGAACCAAGGTGTTGTGCAAGATTCGAAACCCAATTGGTGAGGGCATTGACAAGAAGTAACTACCATTGTTCACCACTAGTCGCCCGGTGCTGGGTACAATCTGGCCCAATTTTACGGTCAAGCTGTACGTTCCGTTGGATAAACTCCCCAGGTCCAGATTAGATTTCGCCGGGGCTGAGCCACGTTCGCAGAGGACGGGAATTTGAGGCCTGCCGAGGTTTATTCCAATGTTATTGCCGTTGCGGTTCGCAGAGCTTTCGATGTAGTAATTGAGGCAATCCTGGGTTTTGATGGTGTTTACGCGAATTTGAAACGTGCGAAGATTATTGGCCAGGTTTTCCCAAAGATCAATTTCGTATTCTTTTTCAACTTCAGTATCCAACACCGGAGCGTCCGTTTTGTCGGTATTGCACGCTTGCCAAAACAGCAACACGCACAACAAGGGTATCCATTTGTGTAAACGAGCGAGCATAACTTGTGATTTTGGGTTATTAACAGCCAATATTCTGAAAACGGTTCGTTATAACGATTAGCTGCCTGCAAATATACAATAGACTTTATGAACAGAAGCTCACTTGGCCATAACGGGGTCTTTTTGAGCTACCTATCGGCTATTTTTTCGTCCGTAGCGCTGCTACGCACTCAAAAATAAGCCTCAGTTAGCTCAAAAACCCCTCCGTTCTGTCTCAAGCAGCTTCTGGTCATAAAGTCTAACTGCTGACTATTGCGCTAAACACATTCTTTTTTTTGCAATATTTTACTTGGAACCTTAAGTGTCTTGTCTTTATCAATTAGTTTTTTATTTTTTCTCTTATACAAAATATTTGAGTATTTAAGGTTTTAATTTTCTGTTGTAAATTGCGTCATAAATTTGTGACAAAGATGACTTGGCGAAGGGTCAGCCCCTGGAATCAACCCATGTTTTGACTTTTTTCACCAAGAAATTTGAACCAAAAACCGATTTTATGCACACCAAAAACATTAGTGCACTGTTCCCTGCACTATTATGCGTCTATTTGTGTTATGGCCAAAACGTGGCACCCACTGTAACACTTACTACACCAGCTACTGGAGCACTCTTCCAACAAGGTCAACCATTTACCCTTACTGCCAATGCCAATGATGCCGACGGTAGCATCGACAAAGTGGAATTTTACCAGGATGGACAAATGGTTGGGGAAGTCAGCGATGCCCCTTTTGCTTTCATTCTAGACTTCACCCCTCCTGGCGTATACAATTACACTGCCCGAGCAATCGATGACAAAGGTGCTAATGCCCTTTCTGCGGCAATCAAAGTCACCATCAATGCCCAGCCTTTCGCTTTTTTGAGTTCACCGGTCAACAACAGCATTTTCCATGGAAATGCCAATCTCGTTCTTCAGGCAAGGGTTGGTGACACGGATGATGCCGTTACCAAAGTTGAATTTTTTCAAAATGGGCTTTTGGTGGGCGAGGACTCAAGTGCTCCTTATTCGTTATCACTTAGTGGCCTCCAAGCCGGGCCTTACTTTTTTGCGGTTAAAGCGTTTGATTCGCGGGGAGGAACGGGAACCTCCACCCCGGCAGCAGTACTGGTGAATGCCGTGCCTACAATTACTATCTCCGGGCCAGTGAATGGCAGCGTTTATCCAATGAATGCCAGTCTTGATTTTGACGTGGCAGCAGCCGACCCAGATGGTTTGGTTAAAAAAGTAGAATTTTTCGTCAACAACATCAAAGTGGGCGAAGACAGTATTGCCCCTTATGCGTATGAGTATACCGGCAATTTTTTTGGTAACTACACCTTCATCGCCCGAGCTACCGATGATTTGGGGGGGATTTCAAGTTCAGCTAACCTGAATTTCGTCATCAACGCCTCCCCCCTTGTCGCCATCACCAGTCCAGTTACAGGTGCTAAATTTACGCCAAGCAGCGTACTGACCCTGCAAGCCAACGCCAACGACGTGGATGGATCAATCAGCAAGGTTGAGTTTTGGCAAAATGGTGAAAAATTGGGCGAGGACAATGATGCCCCTTTCACTTTTATTGTCAACAACTTGAGTTCTGGCGGGTACATTTTTGCGGTAAAGGCATTCGACAACCTGGGGTATTCCAGCACCTCCACTCCCGTAGCCGTCATTGTGAATGCGCCGCCCAACCTGACGTTTAACAGTCCCACGAAAGACACCATGATTCGCCAGGGAACTCCTCTAGTCGTGAAGCTAGAGGCGAAAGATCCAGATGGTGAAATCATCCGAATTGAATTGTTTTTGAACGATGTTAAAGTAGCTGAAGACGGTCAGGCGCCTTATACTTTTACGCTCAACAACTTGCCCCTTGGTGCCCATAAGCTGCGGGCCAAAGCCTGGGATGATGTGGATGATGCCAAAGAAACTACGGTTTTGAACCTTACGGTAAGCAATACAACGGCTGTGCGGGAGGTTCGCTATACGGAGTTGCAGTTTTATCCCAACCCGGTTCAGGAAAGATTGTTTTTACAAGGTTTGAGTGAACGGACCCGCATCCGCATTTACGATGTAACGGGAAGGTTGGTGCGTGAAACTTTTGCCATCCAGGAGCTGGACCTTGCTGATTTGGGCCGTGGCGGATATTGGCTGATCACCCAAAATGGTCAACGGGCATTTTTTATAAAACAGTAGCCGCAATAAGTACAAACTAAAAAACCTCCTGCAGACAAATGTCCTCAGGAGGTTTTTTTAGTAAGAACAGCATTCGGACTGTGAAACCTTTACTGCGGGATGATTCCCCCACAGCCATTGTTCCAGTTCTTCCCATCCTTTTTACCGCCAGTGATCTTTTTCATATCCTCTTTCTTGACGGTTTTAAGGTCTTTTTTCAGGTCGTCCAGGTTCTTTTTTTCATCTTTTGGTTTTCCCATATGAGTGCGTTTTATGGGATAAAAAATTGCTTAAATCGGTTCCTATTGCGAAAGTTAAGAACACTACCCCAAAGTACCAAGTAATGAACGTCAAATTGTCTCAAAGCTGTACACAACTACGAGACAAATACCAGTATGCAAGCTACAAACCTTGCCAAAGTTAAGCTTCCAGAAGATCTTTTGGGTAAAAAGCACAGAAAAAAAATAATTCCGATCCTTTTACCTTACTGCACCGGTCCTTCCTGAAGCCTACGCAATTGTTCCATAAACGCAGGTCGGCGACGGCGGGAGACTTCGATTTTGATGTTGTCATCCATAATTACGAAGCCTCCTTCTCCTTTCACAAACTTACGCATGTAGTTCAAATTGATTACATGCCGCTTGTGAACCCTGTAGAAATTGAAGGGAGCTAGCAAATCTTCGTAAGATTTGATCGTGCGGGAAGCGGTGATTCGTTCACCGCCATTGAGGTAGATGTGGGTATAATTGTCTTCAGCCTCGAAGCGTACAATGTCTTTGATGTTGACAAAGTAGATGCCATCTACGGCTGAAATACTCATTTTTGAAAAAGCATTGGGGTTGTTGTAGTAAGCGCTGAAAATTTCCAGCCGCTTGTCCATCTGGTTTTTTGTCCGAATCCGAATTCTACTAACGGCTTCTTTTAGCGCGTCGGGATCAATCGGCTTCAAGATATAACCAATCGAGCTATATTCACAAGCTTTTATGGCATATTCTTCATAAGCTGTCACAAAGATAATCTCAAAATCTAAATTTTCCAACTGACTTAACATTTGAAATATCAGTCCGTCGGGAAGGCTAATGTCCAAAAAGGCAACATCGGGCTCAATGGTCTCATCTGACAGCAAAACCAAAGCCTCTGAATTGGTGCCTGCTTCGCCAATGATTTCAACCTGTTCGCAGTGTTGTTTGAGCAGGTTCTTGAGATTATTCCTTCCTTTAATCTCGTCTTCTACGATTATTGCCTTGATCACGTTTGTCGCTTTTTTTAGAAGTAAATGTCCTGAATGAAAGATTGGGTACAAGTAAAGGTACAAAAAAACAGAGAAAAGGGTTTTATATATGAAAAAAATAAATTTCTCTGTATCAGAGCATATTTACTTTTTTTGTTTCAGGCGAAAATGAGGCCAATTTAGGCTGTATTTCACTGCGAAAAGCGGAGTTTAGCAGCGCTAAATGAGCATTTTCGCAGTGAAATACAGCCTAAATTGGGTCATTTGCAGTCAAACAAAAAAAAGTAAATATGCTCTCAAGCATTACGCACCCTAAAAGTAGCAAATAGCCTGCGAATACTAATTTTCCCGCTGCCATTGACCAGTACCGAAAGTAAACCGCCAACGATGGCAATGTTTTTCATAAAGTGGATGGACTCCATCCTGCGCAACTCAGGTGCATCATTCCAAAACGAATGTACAATCAACGTAACAGGTATCCAATACGCCAAAAGCAGAAATGCCCCTAAACCCGCTCGGTACCCAATCAGCACCAGAATACTCCCGAGCACCAAAGCCACTATCGCCCCGTAAAAGAGGAGGTCTTGTCGCCAGACTACTCCATATTCCGTCATCATTGCCTTCGTGGCCTTGGCGTACACAATGGAGTCGTAGGCTTCATAAAAAAAAATCAGCGATATACAGATTCGACCGATCAGGTCCATAATGGCTTTCATGTCGATAATTTGGTAATAGATTGCTAATGGTTAGGATATGCAAGATAATACCCTTCTGGGGTTATCGCCGCAATATTCAGGAAAATCTTTAAAAGATCAAGTCGAAATGGAGGTTAATTAGGGCTTTGTCTTCAGACTATACCCCATGCGGGGAGGGCAGGTGAAATTTTGGCGAATTTATTTTTTTGACCTGCAAGGCGCAAAGCGCAGACGTAGCCGAAGCTACGGCGAGCATTTGCAACGAGGCAGGGCGAAAAAAGAAAGAGACAAAAATCACCTGGTCATCCCGCGTGGGGTATAATGTAAGCCGTTACCGCTTTCGCCACATTCTGCCCATCCATCGCCGCCGAAATAATCCCTCCGGCGTAACCAGCTCCTTCGCCGCTCGGGAAAAGCCCTTCCACCCCCTCGTGCATTAGGGTTTGGGCGTTGCGGGGAATCCGAATCGGTGAACTGGTTCGACTTTCGGTGCCAATGACGTTGGCTTCCTCGGTGTAATAGCCCTTCATTTTGCGGCCAAAATCGGATACCCCCAATTTCAGCCGGTCATAAATTGCCGGGGGCAACAACTCGTGCAGGGGTGCAGAAATCAAGCCCGGGATATACGAAGAACCCGGCAAGCTGCTGGATATTTTTCCCTTCACAAAATCGGTCAAGCGCTGGGTTGGGGCCTTTTGAGAGCCATCTCCAAACCGGAACATGGCTTGCTCTACGGCGCGTTGAAACTCCAATCCGGCGAAAACACCGTGGGCCGAAAAAGGAGCAAGGTCTTCTAGTTCAACCGCCACCACCGTACCCGAGTTCGCATACGGGGAATCGCGCCGCGACATGGACATGCCGTTGACCACAATTTCGCCCGCTGCGGTCGCAGCCGGAACCACCAGTCCACCCGGACACATACAGAAGGAAAAAACGCCCCGTCCCGCTACCTGAGTCACCAATTTGTAGCTGGCAGCAGGCAAATGCTCATCCCGCTTGGCTACGTTGTACTGAATACGGTCGATGAGTTGCTGGGAATGTTCTATGCGCACGCCCAAGGCAAATGGTTTTGCCTCCAGTGCAATATTGTGCCGCTGCAAGAGGTAGTATATGTCGCGTGCGGAGTGGCCGGTGGCTAGGATCACCGCTTCTCCGCGGTATTCCAGGGTATCATTGACCACGACGCCGATCATGCGCTGGTGGTGGAGGATAAAGTCGGTCACATAATGATCAAAATGGACTTCGCCGCCGTAATGCAGAATGGTGGCGCGGATGTTGGCCACCAGGTTGGGCAATTTATTGGAGCCGATGTGCGGATGGGCATCAATCAAAATTTCAGCAGAAGCTCCGTGTTCTACCAACAACTGCATGGCTTTGTCGATGGTTCCACGCTTGTGCGAGCGGGTGTACAATTTTCCATCGGAGTAGGTACCAGCCCCCCCCTCTCCAAAACAATAATTGGAGTGTGGGTTTACCTGGCCAAACTGTTGAATGGCCCGCAGGTCTCTGCGCCGGGTACGCACGTCTTTACCCCGATCCAGTACGATGGGTTTGAGGCCTTGTTCAATCAGCTCCAGCGCAGCAAAATAACCCGCTGGCCCTGCACCAACAATAATAACGGCGGGCCGATCAGCCACGGATTTGAGTTGGGGCAAAATTGCGGGTTCGCCATGATAATTTTCCCCGATGTACACCGCAACTTTTAGCAAAAAAATGGGTTGACTACCCCGGGCATCGATGGAGCGACGCAATATCCTTACTTCCTGAATTTGATCATCTTGCAGTTTCAATTTTCCAGCAGCTCGGCTACGAATCAGTTGCTCATTGTGGGCTTCGGCTGGAGAAATTTTTAACTCTATCTCTTGAATCATTGCTGGTATTGTTGGGGCGGCCTTACGGTTTTTTTTTGCGTTTCCACTCTCCTTTCGCGCCCTCTTCAAAATCTTCGGGAATAAAAATGTTCACACTGACTTCTTCGGGAATTTCCCCACTGGTCAGGGTATTCAATATGCCTCGGTTGCGCAAGTCGAATTTGATGTGCAGTCGATCGTCCGATTTCACCGGATCCAAACGATAACGTCCTTGTTCGATCAAGCCTTTAAGGATACTGTCGGTGCTATAATTTTTGTGTGTAATGGTAATCTCCAGCATGATCGAATTACTTGGCCAGCACTGTACTTTCAGGGAATCATAAAATTCACAGGTAATGGTCTGGATGGTATCCGATACCGGGATCACTTCATGAACCGTCCGCTTGATCTGCGCATGGATCAACAAGGGGAGTACCAGAATAGAACAGGCTAGAAAAAGCTTTTTCAGCATAAAGCATACATTATTTTATCGCTTCGCGAATTTTCACCAGTTTTTCCAACATCGGCTCCAATCGTTCCAGTGGCAACATATTGGCACCATCGGATTTGGCTTCAGCTGGCCGAGGATGGGTTTCAATAAAAAGGCCGTCAACCCCAACGGCAATGGCCGCTTTGGCCACCGTTTCAATCAGGGCGGGTCTGCCTCCAGTCACTCCACTAGCCTGGTTGGGTTGTTGTAGGGAATGGGTACAATCCAAAACGACGGGTACCCCGAAAGATTGCATCACGGGCAAGCCGCGGTAATCGATCACCAAGTCCTGGTAACCAAAGGTCACCCCCCGCTCGGTCAGGAAGATTTTATCGTTGCCCGACTGCCGGATTTTATCCACGGCGTACTTCATGGCTTCAGGGCTCATGAACTGGCCTTTTTTTACATTGACTACTTTGCCCGTATCGGCGGCAGCCACCAAAAGGCTGGTCTGTCGGCACAAAAAAGCCGGAATTTGCAACACATCGACGTATTTTGCTGCATAAGCCGCTTCTTCATCGGTATGGATATCGGTCGTCACCGGAATCCCGTAATGTTGTCCTATTTTCTGGAGCACTTCTAGTGCTTGCTCATCGCCAATCCCGGTAAAAGAATCAAGTCGCGAGCGATTTGCTTTACGGTAAGAACCTTTAAAGATATAAGGAATTTCCAGTCGGGCACAGATGTTGTGCACTTTTTCGGCGATTTCATAAGCAATATCTTCTCCTTCGATGGCGCAAGGGCCAGCGATGAGAAAAAAATTACCACTCCGCAGATGCTTAAGATTGGGTATTTTGTCCAGCATAATTGATTTATGGTCTAAGAAAGCGCAAATTTACGTTTTAAATTAATCCCTTTGTTCTATTCCAGTGTTAAACCATTGTTTATCAATTTGACGAAAATGCGATTCACTATCTTCATCCTCTTCTTGTTGGCGATTGATGTGTATAGTTTTCAAGCGGTTAGGCACCTTGCACAAAACTGGTCGCTGATGACACGAAACATCGTGTATGGCTTCTTTTGGGCACTTACCGCTTTTAGCCTGTTCTATCTTTTTGCCCATTTCTGGGGTTTGGCCAATGGCTGGAGTAAAAATATGGAAACGTACTCCCGCACCATTGTGTTCATCATTTACATTTCCAAGTTTTTGATTGTTCCTCTACTGTTGATTGACGACTTGCGCCGTTTGACCATGTGGGTGGGTCAACGAGTAAATGGTGGCCCGGCAGAGTTTGACATTTCTCGTTCCCGTTTTTTGAGCAAAATGGGCATTTTTTTCGGTGCTATCCCTTTCTTTTCCTTGTCTTACGGCATCATTCGCAATCCTTACCGCTACCAGTTGTTTAAAGAATCCGTAGGCATCAAAGGTTTGTCCCCCAATTTAGTGGGTTTAAAAATTGTACAAATTTCTGACATCCATTCCGGTAGTTTCACCTTCAAAGATCCGGTCAAAAATGCCATCGACCTGATCAATGCCCAAAAGCCCGACCTGGTTTTTTTTACGGGTGACCTGGTCAACGACCATTCGGATGAAATGTCCGATTTTATGGATGTTTTTGATAAAATCGAAGCCAAATACGGGGTTTATTCGGTGTTGGGCAATCATGATTACGGGGAGTACCACCATTGGAAGAACGAGGAAGAAAAAGACGCCAACCTAGAGAAATTAAAAGGCATCCACAAAAAACTGGGCTGGGATTTGCTGATGAATGAGCACCGCATGCTGGACATCAACAATGAAAAAGTAGCCATTATTGGCGTGGAGAACTACTCTGCGTTGCCCCAATTCCCCAAAATGGGTCGTTTGGCCGATGCCCACAGTGGCTCGGATGGGGCCAACGTTAAACTATTGCTTTCGCATGACCCTTCGCACTGGGATTTGCAAATTGTGCCAGAGTTCAAAGACATCAACCTCACTTTTTCGGGGCATACCCACGGATTCCAGTTCGGCATCGAGATTCCCGGCTGGATCAAATGGAGTCCAGCCCAATTCATGTACAAACAATGGGCCGGCTTGTACCAGCAAGGCGAGCAGTTTTTGTACGTCAATCGGGGTTTAGGCTTTTTGGGATATCCCGGTCGCGTTGGCATTTTGCCTGAAGTAACCGTAATTGAGTTGCAATCAGCTTAAAAACCTTTTCAAAGCTGTAATTTTCAATAAGGTTTCGCAACTAACCCCGAAAGCTTTATATTTGGGGCGTTCCTAAAAGGGCTACTGAATAGACTTGTTGTAACGGGAGACTGCTTGGCTCAAAAATGGTCTTTTTTCCCTGCTTTTCGTTTATTTTAGAGTCCGTAGCGCTGCTACGCACTCTAAAATAAGCCTCAATCAGGAAAAAAATCCCTTATTTTTGATCTCAAGCGCTCCAGTTACAACAAGTCTAATATCATTCACACAAACCTGTACAGCATGATCTGGTTTTTTGTATTGAGTTACGTACTGTTGAGTGTAAGTTTGTACTTTATTTTCCAAAAATGCGGTGAAGCGGGATGGAAAGGATTGGTACCAGGCTACAATTTTCTGGTATGGGGTAAATTGGTTGGCCGCAAGCCCACACACGCCATTTTTCTGTTGCTTCCAATTGTCAACATCTTCATCTATGCAGGTTTAGCAGTTGATATGGCGCGCTCTTTTGGTAAACTGAAGTTTTACCACAGCGCCTTGGCCGTGTTGTTTGCCCCGTTTTATTTCTTGTATTTGGGTACCAATAAACAAGACAAATATGAGGGGCCGATCCTGCCCAAAGAACGTGAATACCGCCAAAAGTTGCATGACACCCGCAATCAGGAACGGCAGCACAAAAAATTATTGGCCGAAAATCCTTACAAAAAATCGGGCATTCGCGAATGGGCTGAAGCCATCATTTTCGCTGTATTTGCAGCGGCTTTCATTCGGATGTTTTTGATTGAAGCCTATGTGATCCCTACTTCCTCGATGGAGGGTTCGATGCTAGTAGGTGACTTCTTGTTTGTAAGCAAACCCAGCTACGGCCTACGCATGCCCCAAACGGTAGCCATGGTGCCCCTTTTGCACAACCGCATCCCTGTGCTCAATACCGAGTCATACCTGGAAAAGCCCAAACTCAAATACAAACGCCTCCGGGCATTTGAAGGCATTGATCACAATGACCCCGTCGTATTTAACTACCCGGAAGGTGATAGTGTATTCATATTCCCCAAAAGAACCTGGAGCATTTATGACTCCCGCAGGGGAAGCATACCGCAGCCTTTCAGCACGATGATTAGTACAGGACAGGTCTCCATGGTGACGCGCCCGATGGATAAAATGGATCACTACATCAAACGGTGCATCGGTTTGCCCGGAGATTCCTTGCAGATTCGTAATCGACAGGTGTTCATCAACGGAAAAGCCGGGGCCAACCCCAAGTTCCTGCAATACATGTACCAAGTGTACAACCCTTCTGGCGCCGGTATCAATTCCCAAGATTTCAGTGATTGGGGCATTTCGGAAGAAGATCAACTACAGGGAGTTGGAGGGGGAAGCGCCAGTATGATGCTGATCCTCAACAATGAACAAAAAAGCAAACTCAAGGCGATGGACAAAAACATCGTGATTGACCCCATTGATATGAGCCGCACCCAAAATCGGCTTTTCCCTTACGACACCGCTCATTTTGGCACCTGGGATCTGGACAACTACGGCCCGATCTACATCCCCAAAAAAGGAGTGACCATCAACCTCAAACCAGAAAGCATCGCCATGTACCGCCGGGTCATCGGCAAATACGAGGGCAATCAGTTTGAAGAGCGCAACGGCAAGTTTTATGTCAATGGCAAAGAAACGACCCGTTACACTTTCAAGCAAAACTACTACTGGATGATGGGGGACAACCGCCACAATTCCGAGGATTCTCGCTACTGGGGTTTTGTTCCCGAGGATCATGTGGTGGGTAAGCCGCTGCTGATTTGGTTCTCTTTGAAAGAAGGAACCTTGGCGAAGGGCATCAACTGGAGACGGATTTTTATGCCTGCGGGCAATAAGTAAGCGCTAAGTTGACGGGTTGAAAAGTTGAAGAGACGATTGCTGCGGAGTGTGGCAATCGTCTCTTCTGCTTTTGGGCTACTGTTTTACTTGCAGAACATTTTTAGGGCTCAACAGATACGGCGGCAAATACGCCGGAATGTTGCTAAACGGCAGTACCTCCGGCTTCAATTTTATGCCAATCACCTCGGCCATAAACTTCCGCCGCGCTTGAATCCGCTGCCACATCTCGGGGAATTTCTGTGCTATTTCTGAACGTAGTGCCTCATCTGCCAGTGCAATCCCATCTTCAATGTTGCTGGTGTGATAGGCCGTGCCAGTGCCGGGAATCACATCAACTTGTAAGGCCATTCCCGATTTGAATTGCAGTTTCGACCCCTTAAACACGGGAGAATGTACCCACTCATCAATGTGGATGTAATGCCCTGGGTTGAGTTTCACCCCAAAAAAGGGGTCGCCAATTTCGCCGTGGATGAGTTCGTACAATTCGCCCGCAGGCACCCCAATCCCAATGTGTTCGTACCACTTGACGATGGCGCGAAAATAAGGAATGGCGAGTTTTTGCAGGTAATCTTTCACCCCTTCTGGCAATTCCGTCTCATCGTGAACCAACCACCCGGCACGGGCATTCAAGCCGCCCCAGAGGCACATGCACATGGTGAACGGTTCACCTACTTTCAAGGTGTTCATGGAAGGGCTGGGTAAGCCATAAGCCGCTCTGGGGCCATTGCTCAGCATGGTGTGTGCGCCCAAAGGAAACCCGTTCAGCTGCATGAGCGTGGTAGCTTCCATCTCCGTCATGCCGGGGCGCATCTTGAACAAGACATTTTTCAACCCCGAAGAAGTATGGCAAGCCGCAAATTCAAACATCGCCAACTGTTCGGCTTCATTCAAAATGCGTAGGCCATCCTCGGGGTTCATAAAAATGGCATTTGCATTACGCACTTGGCGGGGATTGCCGCTGATTTTGCGCAAGGCATCGATCAGGTAGGAAGGCGTTTCGAAGGCATATTCCGGCTCGGGAAATTCCGCTGTAGTAAAATACTTCCAGCCTGCCACGCCAATGTTGCTCCCGGAATTTATGCCTGCGGCAGCCAAAGCATCGTTCAGGGAAACGCCCGATAAACGATCCTGTCCCATTAAACTAAGCGACTGAAAGAGTACCCGCTCTACAGGCAAAGGAGCCAGTTCCGCGTAGCCCCAACCCTCATTGCCCAGCAATAGGTGAGGAAGCCCGGTTTTGCCTACAATCAGCAAGCTTTCTTCAAAGCGGGGATCGTAGCCACAGAGGTAGGTCGTGTTGGCATTGTGCTCGCGGTCGCCGTACACGATCACGACATCCAAGGCCTGTGCTTGCATTTTTTGCCGCAGCTTTTCGATACGCCGTTCATAAATGGCAGGGCTCAAGATGGGTTCGGCGGAAGGCATACCAAAATCTGGCAGCTCAACGCTGGTGTGTTGAATGGTCATTTGCAGATGGTTGAACGGCCAAAATAATGATTATTTCACTTCAATTCGACCGAAAACAAGAAGCCGGAAGCCCAGCTCCATTGAACAAATTTGGCGTTGCGGTATTGCTCCAGGCAAAACGCACCGCTACGGGTCTTTTTACCTGATCAGACTGAACTTCGACGCTGTTGTCTTTTTTGATTTTGGCCTCGGCGGGATGATATATTCCATCTTCCCCCGCAATTTCAAAATGAGTGAGTTGGTCACCTTTGCAATTTAAGCCTTCGGCGTGGTCAAAATACACCAAAATATGCCGCCCCTGCACCTGGCTATCTTTGTAAAGTGGACCGGAAACAACCCGGGTATCGATTCTGTAGTACTGCCCCAAAGCCATATTGGCCAGTCTTAAACCCACGTCCAATTTGTTGCGTGGGTGAATGTCGGAAGTATCCCCAATGTCGCTGGTGACCACCATACCCGTTTGGGGTATGTCCAAAGTTCGGCGTTGGGCATCACGGAGTTCAGCACCTTCCATGGGTTTACCATACCGATAGGGCGCAATTTGGCAATAGTAGAATGGGAAATCAAGGCCCCATTTTTTGCGCCAACTGGTAATCAACGCGGCCATGGTCGCTTTGTACGCATAGGCTGTGCCCACATTGGATTCGCCCTGATACCACAAGGCTCCAGCGATGCGGAATTTGGTCAGGGGCTCGATCATGGCGTTGTAGATGCGGGCAATTTCCACGGGCCCCCAAGGTACCGATTCCAGTTTTTTGGCTGCCGTACTGATCACTTCATCGTGTTCAAAGACCTCTGCGGGCATCCAGGTTTCGGCGGGGGTACCGCCCCAACTGGAGTTGATGACCCCAACGGGAATTTTCAGTTCTTGCTGCAATTTGCGGGCAAAAAAATAACCGATGGCGCTGAAGTTTTGCATAGTGGCCGGGCTGCATTCCACCCACTGGCCTTCCAGGTCAATTTGTTGGGTAAGGGCAGTGCGGTGTTCTACCGAAAAGAAGCGGATCGCCGGGAAATTGGCTTGTTTGATCTCTTCTTCGGCGTTGTTGATTTTACTGTTGGCCGACCATTCCATATTGGATTGCCCGGAACAGAGCCAGACTTCGCCAATCAGTACGTTTTTGAGCAAAATTTCATTGTAACCTTTGATGCTGATGTCGTAGGGCGTCATGCTACCTGTTGGGGTTTTGATCAACACCGACCAGCTGCCTTGGTTGCTAGCTATTGCGTTGTATTGGGTATTCCAAGTGGTACTTACCACAATGTTTTCGCCTGGTTTGGCCCAGCCCCAAATGCTCAATTCCGTGTTTTGTTGCAAAACCATATGGTCGGAAAAAAAGGAGGGTAGTGACACATTGGCCCAAGTGGTTTGGGTAAGTCCTAAGATGGAGAACAAAAAAAGAACACTGATCAATCGTGGTACCATGCTGCGCTGATGTTTTTATAAGCTCTAAAGATGGAAAATTTGCTGGAACTCAGCAACCTGGAATCCATTTTTTCGCAGCGCTTTCAGTTGTAGACTCCTGGAATTGAGCAAAGGATTGGTATGGTTGAGATGGATGAAGTAGATTTTTTTCTTCTCTTCCTGTGGCAGTGCTTTGAAGCGCTCCATACTTTCCACCACAAAAGGGTGCGGGATTTCGGCCATGTTGCGGTAGTTCAGTTCGGCATTGTCGTAAAAAGTGGCGTCCAAAAAAGCGTAATCCACCTTTTTGATTTCGGTTACAATGTCCGTAGACCAGCGCTCCCATTTGTCAATATCGGGAATAAAGAGAACCGACTTATTGGGGCCCTGGATGCGAAAACCAACCGTTTCGGAAAACTCATCGCGGTGGGGCACTTGGAGCGGGGTTATGCTGAGTTGGGGCGAAAGTTGGACACTTTCCTGATCCTGGAGGGTTTGTAGGGCAATGTTTTTCAAACTGAGCAACTGGCTCCATGGCCCGTTGGCCTCCAAAAATTCCCGCATGCGCGGCATGGCGTACACGGGCGTGGCCTTGGCGTTCATACTTTCTCGCCCCAGGTACATCAGCCCACTGTAATGGCCGATATGCGCGTGGGTCAAAAAAATGCCATTGGGTGTCTCTTCACTGCGAAAGGGGGAATGCTCCTTGAGTATTTTCATTTGGCGGGGTAAATCCGGTGTGGCTTCGAACAGCCAGTTCATGCGGTTTTCGGGGTCGATTAAGCCGAGAGAGACGACCATCCGTGTTGGGTCGGGGTGTTTGAAGAGGGCTTTGCAGCAGTCTTTGGTGCAGCCCGCGTGGGGTGAGCCCGCGTCCTGGATGGTGCCGAGGATGAGGAGGGAGGGGGAAGTGTCAGATGTTAATTGCATTTTTAGGCATAGACTACACAACAAGAAAAAAAGGAATATTCTAATCATTTCGATTTGTTTTATACATAAATTTCCTATTCTGGTTTTTGGAATCTTCAACCAAATTAAGTATTTTCATTTCACCTTTCATATAACCACATCCTTTCTTTGGTCTTCAATTTTTAATTATCTCTAAATCAATTTGCAATGTCTGAAAATGAACTTGCCAAGCTGGCGTTTGGATGTGGTTTGAAAGTACACAAAACTTTAGGGCCTGGTCTAATGGAAAATGCTTATCTCGAGTGCTTAGCCTATGAGCTAAATAAACAGGAACTCAAAGTAGAAAAGCAAAAAGCACTCCCTTTAATTTACGATGGTGTCAAATTAGAAGTCGGTTATCGACTAGATTTGCTTGTTGAGCAAAAAATAATTCTTGAACTCAAGGTAGTTGAAGAACTTAATGATGGAGGAGCACAAGGACATGACATTGTCTAACTTTGTGCTCCTTGTGCTTTTCCTTGTGTTCTTTGTGCTAATAAAAAATTCAGAAAGAACGAGTTCCTTAAAAGACCTTTGTGTCAAAATTCTTTTAATTCGGTTTTGCCAACAAAACTCCAAAAAACCCTAGCTTTATACCCCAACAGTATGAAAAAAACCAAATTGCATGAAGCCATTGTTTAGTCTTCTTTTACTACTGGGTAGCCTGGGTCTTTTTGCCCAAACCTCCCCTCCCCTCTCCAAAGATAAAGCCCAAACCCTCAAACGCCTGGATGAACTCTCCGGCAATTACACCCAAGTCGCCATGAAAATCTGGAACTGGGCAGAACTGGGTTACCAGGAAACCAAAAGCTCCCAGCTGCTACAAGACGAACTACGCGCAGCTGGATTCAAAGTCGAAGCCGGAGTAGCCGATATGCCCACCGCATTCGTGGCAAGTTTTGGTTCCGGCAAACCCGTCATTGGCATTCTCGGAGAATTTGACGCCCTGCCCGGAGTATCCCAGGCGGCCGTACCGACCCGGCAGGAACGCCCGGAAGTAAAATCCGGCCACGCCTGCGGGCACCACTTGTTTGGTTCAGGCTCCGCGGCAGCAGTAGTAGCCGTGAAGGAATGGCTGCAAAAAAGTGGCAAATCAGGGACCATCCGTTTTTATGGCACCCCGGCGGAAGAAGGTGGTGGCGGCAAAGTATACATGGTACGCGCTGGCTTGTTTGACGATGCCGACGCGGTCATCCACTGGCATCCTGCTAGCGAAAACAGCGCCCGAGCCAGTTCCTCGCTGGCCAACATCTCCGCCAAGTTCCGCTTTTACGGTCAGGCTTCTCACGCTGCGATGGCACCCGACCGGGGCCGTTCTGCACTGGATGGCGTTGAAGCGATGAACTACATGGTCAACATGATGCGCGAGCACATCCCTGAAGATACCCGTGTTCATTACGTGATCACGCGGGGCGGCGATGCCCCCAACGTTGTGCCTGCTTTTGCCGAAGTGTATTACTACGCTCGTCATCCGGATGCCAAAACCAGCCAGGAGATTTTTGACCGCATCGTCAAAGCTGGTGAAGGTGCAGCGCTGGGCACGGGCACACGCATGGAATACGAACTGATCAACGGCGTGTACAACCTCATGCCCAACGAAACCTTGGCCCGCATCATGCACAGCAACCTCTCCGCAGTTGGTGGCGTAGCCTATACTGCGGAAGAGCGTCAATTTGCCGAGCAGATTGTCAAAACCCTCAACCTCGACAATGTCAATATTGAATCTGCCAATGTGGTACAGCCCTTTGAACAAAAAGAAGAACGCAACAGCGGCTCCACCGACGTGGGCGACATCAGTTGGGTGGTACCTACCGTGGGAATGGGCTCAGCTACCTGGGTACCGGGCACTTCTGCACACAGTTGGCAAGCCGTTGCTGCGGGTGGCACGGGAATCGGCGCAAAAGGAATGATGGTGGCCGCCAAAACGATGGCCTTGACCGCGATAGACCTGTTCAATGCACCGGAAACTTGTATTAAAGCCAAGGCAGAATTGAAGGAACGCACTGGGAAGGATTTTAAATACCAGTGTTTGATTGGAACACGGAAACCACCGCTGGACTATCGGAAATAAATAGGGTTCGAAGGTTCGTCGTTCGAAGGTTCTGGAGTTGTTCCTCCACTATTGAGAACTATCACCCCCCGAACGACGAACCCTCGCCCCCCAAACCTTACCAACCATGAAACCATTTTTTATTTTTTCCCTGCTCTTAATCGCTGGCAGCGCCTGGAGCCAATCCTTCAGCGCAGCAGAAATTGCCCGCTGGAAAGCCCAAGTCCAGGGCATCAGCATTACCCGCGACAAATGGGACATCCCGCACGTCAGCGGAAAAACCGATGCCGATGCCGTTTTTGGCATGCTCTATGTCCAGTGTGAGGATGATTTTGGGCGGGTTGAAGACAATTACATCACCGCCATTGGCCGCATGGCTGAGGTGGAAGGTGAGGCTTATCTCTATCAAGATTTGCGCGCCCGTTTGTTTTTGGATACCAATCGGGTGAAGGACATTTACCTGAAAAGCCCGGCCTGGATGAAAAAACTGTTGCATGCCTTTGCCGATGGCTGCAATTATTACCTCTACTCCCACCCGGAAGTCAAGCCACGTTTGATCAAACGTTTTGAACCCTGGATGCCCTTGATGTTCAGTGAAGGCAGTATTGGAGGCAACATCAGTGCCATTTCGGTGGAACGCCTCAAGGCTTTTTACACCAAAAACCATTCTACCTCCTGGATCAAAACCGATCGGGAAGCGCGGGAATGGGAACCCGTAGGCTCCAACGGTTTTGCCATTGCCCCTGGCAAAAGTGCTTCTGGCCATGCGCTTTTACTCATTAACCCGCATACCACCTTTTACTTCCGCAGCGAATTGCAGGTGCGCAGTGAACAAGGACTCAATGTTTACGGCGCAGTCACCTGGGGGCAGTTTTTTATTTACCAGGGCTTTAATGAAAACTGTGGCTGGATGCACACGTCCAGCGCTGCCGACGTGCTGGATGAATACCTCGAAACCATTGAGTGGAAGGAAGGTAAACCCTTCTACCGCCACGGCGATGCGCTCAAACCCCTGCGCATCGAAAAAATCAAATTGTGGTACAAAGATGGCAACGCCATGCAGCAAAAAGAATTTGATGCCTACCATACCCATCACGGCCCAATTATTTCTGAAAAAGATGGCAAATGGATCAGCATCAGCATGATGAATGAGCCGTACAAAGCCTTGGCACAATCCTTTCTGCGCACCAAAGCCAATGGCTACAAACAATACAACAAGGCGATGGACTGGCGAGGAAATGCCTCCAACAATACCGTTTTTGCCGACAGCAAAGGCAATATCGCTTATTGGCACGGCAACTTTATGCCCCGGCGCAACCCCAGTTTTGATTGGGAAAAACCCGTAGATGGTAACAATCCACAAACCGATTGGCAAGGTTTGCATCCGGTAAAAGAAACGGTACAATTGCTCAATCCCGGTACAGGCTGGTTGCAAAATTGCAATTCAACGCCTTATACCGCCGCCGCCGCTCAAAGCCCAGATCCTAAAAAATATCCGACCTACATGGCTCCTGATGCCGAAAATTACCGGGGAGTTCACGCGGTGCGGGTACTCAAAGATGCTACTGATTTCACGCTGGATCGGCTTATCGAGGCAGCTTACGAACCTCATTTGCCTGGCTTTGAAAGCATAGTTCCGGCCTTGGTTCAGGCCTATCAGCAAAGTGGCGAAAAAACACCGCGCATGAATGAGGCCATCGAACTGCTCCGTCAATGGGACTTCAAGTACAGCCTGGAATCAACAGCAACTACTTTAGCCATTTATTGGGGGGAAAAAATGTTGAGCTACACGCGTTATCACTTGCCTGCAGATGAACCCAACGATGCCTTGAGTTTGAGCGAACACATCATCAAAAGCAGTTCAGCAGAAGAAAAAACCAAACAACTCAATCTGGTGTTGGATGAACTGAGCCGTGATTTTGGTTCCTGGAAAGTAGCCTGGGGAGAAATCAACCGGTTTCAACGACTGACCGGGAAAATTAAAGAAACTTTTGACGATCAAAAACCTAGCCTACCCGTAGCCTTCACCTCCTCTCATTGGGGCTCATTGGCTGCTTTTGGTGCCCGTACTTATCCCGGCACCAAAAAACGCTACGGCAGTGTGGGGAATAGTTTTGTAGCTGTAGTAGAATTTGGGCCTCGGCTGAAAGCCAAATCAATTGTTACAGGTGGACAAAGCAGCAACCCCAATTCTCCACATTTTAATGATCAGTCCAAAATGTACACCGAAGGGAAATTCAAGGACGTGCTTTTTTACCCTGAAGACTACCAAAAAGGCGCCAACCGAACCTACCAACCTGGACAATAATTGAGTGGTTTATCGCCTCCGCAATAAATAGACTTTGAACAATACCGCTTCAACAGCAGTGGTGTTGTTCAAAGAATGCGGAATACTCCCGTCAAAAAATAGAATATCCCCTTGCTGGAGTTGCAAAATATTGTCTCCAATGCCATAGTCAACTGAGCCATGGGCCACGAAGATCAGCTCCATGCTGTCGTTGGAAAGTGGCTTGCGGTAGATGCCGGCGGGGATGGAAACTATAGAAACTTGCAAATTGGTTTCCGCAAGTCCAGTACTCAGGATGTTTTCGTACAACAATCCCTGCGAATCTTCTCGTTCTTCTTTTTCACCCTGGCCTTTGCGCACCAAAATGTAATTCGACTCTCCGTTGTTGCCCACTAAATCTACCAATTCAGCCAGTGGGACATTGAGTGCCATGGAGATGTTGTGTAGGACGGGAAGAGAGGGAAGGGTGCGAAAGTTTTCGATGCGGGAAAGCAAGCCAGCCGTGATGTCGCTTTTGTCTGAGACCTCTTGGAGGTTCATGCCGCGCTCTTTGCGCAATTGTCGGATTTTACGCCCAACTTTACCGAGTTCAACGTTTCTCATTATGGGTTTGGGTTAGCCAAAAGCAGTAGATCAGTCTACAAAAAACCATCTGATTCCCAACCGGAATCCACTACTTGGTGGCATAGGATAAAAGGAAGTTTGATAAAATAATTGATTCTGGGGGTATATAAACCTGGTTACGTTTTCTAGCTTGAAAAAAGCCCGGAATTTGGTGATCTGAAAAGAACCAAACACATCTGCTGCCGGGTAAAAATCGACCATCCGCTTATCTTGCACCTGAAATTGTCCAGTTAGGGGTAGGTAATAATCAGCAAGATATCCAGCCTGATAACGTACATCAACACCAATCCGCGAGTTCAGCACTCGAAACAATCGGCCTTCAAAATACAAACTGTGTTTGCCAAAAAACTGCGGCAATCGGACGATGTCCTCTGAAGCAGTTTGCAGTACCACTTGATTGTCGAGATGGATACGCCAAAATACAAAATTTTTCTTTAAAAATAATTGTAAAATACTTACCGCCCTGCCGGTTTGTCGGGCATATCCGATGGTGTCAAAATAGATCAGGTTGTTAATCAAATGGTAAGCAGCGCCTACTTCTACATCAAAACGCTCAATGTTGAGGGAAGCTTGTAGATTACTCTCTAAAGTTTTTTTAAAATCGTTGTTCCACACCCTTTGTTGGGTCACCCAAAACTCTCGTTGAATCAAACTCGGACTGTAGAGCTGATTGGTTGCTTTCCCTTTCAAAAATCCCAGTTTGCCAAGTTTAAAATCAATCTCCCCACTGGCCTGATAATCACCAATGTTGCCCAATAAGCCGAGTTTTGCATTCAAACGCAAATCAACCAATGGCACGGGCTGCAAATCCCAACGCCCGATAGCAAACACTTCATTGAGGCTCGAATCTTTGGCTTCTAATTCAATCCGATGGTAGGCGTGCACCAGGCCCAATTCCAATAAACCTGATTCTTGGCGCGTCCGACCGACCAGTGGCCCCTGGCTGCGGTAGGTCAACAACCGGAATTGGTTTTCGACCTTTTGGTGACCCACAAAATTGCGGATCCCCCTTGGATCAGTATTGAAGTTTTTGTAAAAAGTAGCCAGATTGGTATTGTCGTCGTTGTAACGGGAAAAAATGTTTTGATAACTGATGGTATGGGCTACCTGATAAATTTGTTTTCCCGCTACGGCCACTGTGGGCAGGTTATCCAGACTGTCCTGGCTAACCGTATCCGTTTTGCTGCCAAAACGATTCAATTGAAAATATTGGGTGAATTGTACTTCTTCGTGTTGATACCGGGAACGTGCAGCCTCCAAAAACACTTCGGCTTGTGCTGGCGTAGCAAATGTACCGCCCAGGGTTAAGGTATCCTTGACCAATCCACCATTTTCATTTCTCTCCAGTTTGTTGTTGACCAAGGTCAGGTAAGCGTTGTAGCGCCCGTTTTTGCCTTTGAACCAAAAGTTGAGTCCCAGGGTCGTATTGCGCAGCGATTGGCGGTTGAACAAAGTGGTGGTTCCCCGCTCAGAAAGGCGCTGGTAATCGATGGAAAAATTAAAACCCGGGCCAAAATTGCGGGAGAATTGCAGGGTGAAAAAACTGTTGTTCTGCTCCCCTAATTGACTGTACCCCACATTGGTAAAAGCCGTCTCGTGCCGGTAAAATGGAATGTCATCGGCGCTTTTGAGGTACAAATCGTATTGGTGCCAGCCCAGGTCAAAACCACGGCGGAGTAGCGGTTGGTATACGATAGGTTGTGCCGCTGACCCTGAAATCCCCAAATGCATGTAGTCCCATTGCCGCTGGCGGGTTGGGTCGTGCTGGTGTAAGTAATCGGTGATCAGGGTATCGGCGAAAGCCTTTTCGTGAAAGGGATTTTTGACAAAAAAACGGTAAGCTCCAAATGTATCGCGCTTGATGTCTTCCTGAAGGGTATCGACGTTGAGTTGCCCTGGTCGCTGTTGACCAAAACCACCAGGGTTCCCAAAACCGCCCGGGCCTTGAGTTGGAAACTGTGCCAATAAAAGGTTTGCACTTAAGATGAAGATAAGCGAAACAAGGAGTCTTAGCATTCGAAAAAAGTTGAAAGGTTGAAGCGTTGAAATGTTGAAGAGAATGGTAGTGCTATGTTTGAGCAAAAATGTTAAGCTTAAACCCTTCAACATTTCAACTTTTCAACTGTCTAAAGTCCTAAAACCGCTGGGTTCATCCCCATCGAAGAGAATCCACCGTCGTGGTAAAGATTTTGCATGGTGACCATCCGGGTGTAGTCGGAGAACATGGCTACACAATAATCCGCACAAGCATCAGCAGAAGCGTTGCCCAGCGGTGACATTTTATCGGCATAGTCATAGAACTCCCCAAATCCTTTCACGCCGGAACCAGCCGTAGTTTTGGTAGGTGACTGTGAAACGGTGTTGACCCGAACCTGTTTTTTCATCGCCCAGTGGTACCCAAAGCTGCGGGCAAAGGATTCCAACAATGCTTTAGACTCGGCCATTTCACTGTAATCAGGAAAGGTACGTTGAGCGGCGATGTAGGTCAAACCTAAAATAGAACCCCAATCGTTCATGGCGTCCATTTTATACAGCGTTTGCATCATGCGGTGGAAGGAAATCGCGGAAATGTCAAACGACTTTTGCATCCACTCGTAGTTCAGGTCGGTATAATCTTTCTTTTTGCGCACATTGAGCGACATACCAATGGAATGCAATACAAAATCGAGTGGACCGCCCAGTATTTCGACTGATTTGCCAAAAAGATTTTCCAAATCGGCCATATCCGTTGCATCGGCAGGGATGATTTGTGCATTGATTTTTTCAGCAAGGTTGTTGATTTCCCCCATGCGCATGGCTACAGGGGCGTTGGTCAGTACGATGGTTGCACCTTGCGCTACACAGCGCTCGGCTACTTTCCAGGCAATTGAGTTTTCATCAAGGGCACCGGAGATGACTCCTCGTTTCCCTTGCAATAAGTTGTTCGCCATTGGTTGTTTTTTTACATTTATATCTTAGGCGGAGCAAAAGTAAATAGTTATGAGTTATGAGTTATGAGTTATGAATGATAATTCTTGCCAAAGACACAATTTCCGGAAATGAGCTTGGAATCAAGCCAACTCATAACTCATAACTCATAACTCATAACTCATAACTCATAACTCATAACTATTTAAAGTCCCAATAATTCCTTCGCATTTTCCAAAGCCGAATCGCTCGGTGGGCTTTGGCTGAGCATGACGGCGATGGCACGGATGCGGTCCTCATTGCTGAGTAAACGTACATTGGTCACGGTGCGATCCGGTTTGTCTACTTTGAATACAAAATAATGTCGATCGGCTTTGGACGCCACCTGCGGCGAATGGGTAATGGTCACGACCTGGTGTTCATTGGACAATTGCCGCAGGATATTCCCCATTTTGAGTGCTACATCCCCGGAAATCCCGGTGTCGATTTCGTCAAAAACCAACGTAGGCAGTGGAATTGAGCTGGCGACCAAAGACTTGGTGACCAGTGCCAAGCGCGACAATTCCCCTCCCGAAGCTACATCTTTAATCTGTTGCAAGCGGCTACCGCGGTTGGCCGCAAACATAAACTGTACCTCATCCAATCCAGTTGGGCTGAGGGCTTCCAGTTTTTTGGTTTCAATTTTAAGTTGAGCGTAGGGCATCGCCAATTGGGTCAGCATGTCTACCACTTTTTGCTCGTAATCGGGAATGACTGCTTGGCGGCGATCCCCCAATTCATCGGCCCAGCGGTAAAGTTGCTCTTGTTGAGCGCTGATTTTTTCGCGCAAAGCTCCAATCTCATTTCCCAGATCGGCAAAACCGGCCAATTGCTGCTCCAGGTTGGCCTGGATGGCCAAAAGATCTTCCACCGCAACAACCGTATGTTTTTTCAGCAAGCGATAAATTAAATCCAGGCGCTGTTGTACTTCCTGGATGCGTTCCGGGTCGTATTCGGTATGCTCGGCTACTTTTTCAAATTCGTTGCTCATTTCGCGCAATTCAAAAATCATGTTGGCGAAACGATCCGAATATTCGGCGAGTTTGGGAGCGTATTTGCCGATGCTGATCAAAGCATTGCCCAAACTTTGCATTTGCCCCACAATGGATTGCTCATTTTCGGTCAAGGCATCAAACGCGAGGCCCAGGGTACGTTTGATGTCTTCGGCATGGGTAAGGCGGGTATGTTCTTCTTCCAGGATTTCCAGTTCTCCTGCGACCAATTCAGCCTTGTTGAATTCCTCCAACTGAAACTGGATGAAATCCATCTCCTTGGTGGACTGCTCATTCCGGCGCAACAATTCATCCAATCGGCGTTGATTGGTGCTGAATTCTTTGTATACGTTGCGGTATTGCAGGAGGCGTTCTTTGTTGCCCGCCAGCGCGTCGATCATGCGCAACTGGAAAGATAAATTGTGGATGTCGAGGGTATCGAATTGCTGGTGCAAGTCGATCAATTCAGCGCTCAGGTCTTGCAATACCTTGAGGGTTACCGGGCTATCGTTGACAAAAGCCCGGGATTTGCCGGAAGGGGTAAGCTCGCGCCGAACCACTACTTCGGTTTCGTTGTCGAGGTCGTTTTCAGCAAAAAACTCACTGAGGTCTTGCCCATTTAAATCGAAAATGCCTTCAATGACACATTTTTCTTCCTGGTTGTACAAGGATTTGGTGTCCGCCCGATCCCCCATGATCAAGCCCAATGCTCCGAGCAGGATGGATTTCCCTGCCCCTGTTTCACCAGTGATGATGGTCAAGCCTTTGGCAAAATCAATGTCCAAGTGCTCGATGATGGCATAATTGCGGATGTGAAGCCTTTTTATCATAGTGCTTATAAAATACTGCGCGTAAAAATAAAGGTTTTGTTTGAAATAATTGGACTTCTTGCACAAAGCTGTAAATTTGCAGAAAATAATTGCTTTCACACCCTAAGCATCACACCCACACCCACACCCATTTTTGAGTAACCACATGAAACAATTTTCAATCTTCCTACTGCTGGCCTCGGTACTGAGTACCTGTATTGGCCCTACATCCAAGCCTTGGAAGTCCATTGACCTCAAGGCTTATGGTATTCCTGCGGTTGTTTTGACCCCACCCGACAGCACCAGTGTTGAAAACTTCGAACTGGCCGGGGTCAAAGACGTCTCCATTACGTCAACGGGTTCCACACCTTACGCCATTCAAATCTATGCGGGTAAAGCCCGAGGCCAAAAATTAGTGGAACAAACTTTCCGCCAAATCCGCGAAGTAAACAGCAATCCAGATTTTGGTAAAATTGTTGAGCAACACACCGCTGGTTTCATTTACGAATTGAAAGGCCAGGGAGAGGATCGCTACAGTTTTCGCTATGTACACCTGGTACGTGATACCGAAGTGGTGTTTACCACGGCGTTGAACCAACGGTTTTCGTTGGAAGAGGTGCGGAGGATGTACGAGGCGGTGAAGCAGGAGCCCTAGGTTACTCAGTTCCCAAATGCGTTCGATAAATACTTTCATTGTCAATGATTACCACTCGTTTGCCTATAAAAAATGCTTTCTTTTTTGCACTGAATTTCTCTTTATCAAAAAGTACTGGCATTCGGGAGTTGATGACCAAATTCTCATTGCATAAAGCGAACTGATCCGCCCTATTGGATGACAATAAAAAATAGAATGAATTTTCCAGTGGATAAATAAATGCATCATTGTAGCTGCTGAAAGGATCAAGCACAGTATAATTTTCTTGCCAGGTGTTTTGGACGGGATTGTACTCATTGATCTGAATAAAAGGATCATCCCGATAGAATACCAGGGCGATGATTTTTGTTCCCTGATCAAATAATATCAATTCCCGAACTTCTCGGTCACTCCTCAATGGCAGGTCTAGCAAGGACCGAAACTGCCGGGTGCTCGCATTAAATTGCCAAAAATTATTGGGGCTGTTTGACACAAATAAATAACTCAAAGCGTTGTTTTTAGTAGCAATGCCCCTGATTTTTAAAGTAGCTGGAGAATTAGCAGACAAGGGTATTTTGTTGGTACTTTTTGCGATAAGCTGGGCCGTATTGTTGGCAAGAATTCCCAATAGTTGTCCCTCTACCGCGCTGTTGTTCTCAACCGACAATGCCAATAGTTGATCGTTTTGAGTAGGAAAAGCATGTTCAAAAATTTGCCTGGATGAGCTTGAAATCCGTTGTAAACCAGATGCTTTTTTTGAAGGATCGAGGTATTCGAAAGGAAATTCACCGGAGGGCAAACCAATAAACAACTTATCATTCAAATTAAAAGCATATTTCCAGTCCTTCTGTTCCTCGTTCAAGGTTAGCAAATCCACAACTACCCTTGTTGACATTTCGTTGGAAACTCTTTGACCTGATCTTACCATCACTTTGATGGTGCCAGGTATATTGCCCCAATAGGGCACTTTCAGCGTAACCTGTTTACCAGTAGCCCCAATCGAATAATTTGCGGAAGGGATCTCGGCACCATTCCAGCTGACTTTAGTGACATTCTTATTGGTAGAAATGCCATCGCAAACCAGCGTAACTTCATCATCCGGCAATACTAGTGCTGGAGAAATACCCGAAATTTCCGGTTTTGCGATATTGACCTTACTGCTTATGGGCAAGGCCGCCGCAAATACAAACAAACTATCCCCACGTTCGGGGTCGTAATCATTACTGTCGTCCAATTTAACCAGCAGGGCGTCTTTTTGTTGCTGAAGCACTAAACAGCTCTGATAGATCCCATTTTTGCCAATCACGACTTCATTACTTCCAAAGATTTTACTCAGATTTTTACATTCTACCAAAAATGATGCTCCATATTTAACGGTGCCGGGAACTTTCAACATGTCCGGTTTGAGGCGTTGATAATTTTTATCAAGCGTGATGCTGATAAAACCAACCGTCAACTGAATTTTACCAGACAAGGGGATGCCCAATGGCACACGGATTTTCAATTGAGTATTGGATGGAGTACCGACAATTTCTGCCTCCTTCCCTGCGAGATAGGCACTAAGCCTGGGGAGGCCAAGCGTAAAATTTTGCCCTACAAGGGTTAAGGTATCTCCGGGCACTATATCAACAGGTGAAAAACTTGTGATGCTTGGATTTGCAGCACCTCCCTTACTCACAAAAGAAAACTCTTCTCCGAGTATGAAATTATTCCCCTGTATAGCATAAGCCCTGATGTAATAAGTCTGCCCGACGCTTAGGCTATATTCTGCCCGAAAACTAAATCTCCCCAATTTTGGCGTCTCCGTTTTTAACGAAAATTTCAAAATATCCGGATTTTTCACTACATCCGGTTTAATGTTTTCAGCATCGATTAAAAAGCCATAATCACTCATGATGTCCCCACTCAAATCCAGAAACTCTCCATTCAGCGTGACACCCTCTGCGTTTAAATCCGTAGGCGGAAGGGTAATCAAGCGTACAAAGGGACGCTCGCCATCAAACTCTTTTTCACAAAACAACAACACGAACAAAAGCAGCAACACAGGGATGGGTCGGGTAAATAGCTTTTTCATGGTTTGAAGTTTTAGAGTCTTTTGGAGAGGTATATGCTAAAAAGGGTACTGCGCAAAAGAATGGGCTGATCAAAAGAGCCAGCATTAGGGTCGTTTTGCTTGGTCCGGCTGTACCGAAAACCCAGCGCAAAATTGCCCGTTGAATTGTTTTCATCCCCCAAGCTTAATCGAACACCAGTCATGATTCCCAAACCGGTACCTTTCGCCACTTCCTGAAAGGCATCAAATAACTCGGTTTCTACAAAAGAATATTGCCGCTCTACAAGTCCCTCGGTTTCGATCAGGTATTTGGCATTCGAAAAATTGAGGATAGCTTCCAATCTGGTGCCCACTTCGAAAGATAAAAAGCCATGCCCAACCCGCGCAAAGGGTTGACGCAGATAAATTGGCAACCCAAAGATCGAAGCCTGGTACTGGCTTTCGATGTAGGTGCTTTTGTTGGTGTTGCCATCCGTAAATCGAGCATCGTTCTGCTGAAAATCAAACCGACCCAATTCGGGGGCAATCACTAGAGAAGGGAAAAAAACATAACGCTGTGGACTTACAACAAGAGCGGCGTTGATCCAAATGCCTACGCCTTGATGCAGAATGAAATTGTAATAATCCAGGCCCAAAAACGAGCTTTTCAAGGGCATTTGTGAGGCACTTGCCACGGTTCCTACTTCCCATTGAAATCGAAATTTTTCTTTGGAAATACCATAACGTTTGAAGGGGATTTTGAGACAATTGTGATAATCTTCGAATAAATCCAGGCAGGATTTTAAGTCATAACTCTGCACATTGGCCTGAATTTGTATTCCCAAACCGGGGCATTCTTGGCCTAATTTTTGCAAAAAATCAATGAATTCCTTATCCGGCCGTTTGATCAAGGCCCCATCTTTTGACACGATCCCGCCGTTGATCTCAAATGGCCTCAACCGTCCATCGTCGTATTCGATGTACAGTTTATTTCCTTTGCCAAAAAGGCTATACTTCCCATTGAAGTAACACTCAAAAAATGAGCGTTCCGCTAGGGTGGTATCTGGTGAAAATTTGCTTTCGAAGTACGTTTTATGGGCAAAAAAACCTTTGATTTGAGTAGGATTGAAGGCTTGATATTCCTTTTGATTGGGTGCTTTGAAGTAACACATCTGGTAATTCTGGGGAAGGGCCTGTAGCTTTATTTCGCCGATAATCGTTTCACCGTTGAGGTTGATGATAAAATCATTTTCAATTGTTTTTTGGGCACCTAGTTTTACAAATAATAAACATAAAATTATGAATGTGTACATTTTTTGCATCACTGAAATTTTAATCGGCATGTATAAAATTAGATGAACGATTCTAGTGGAATTTTGTTTTTTAGGTCTTCGAATATCTAATGTTATTTTTTCAGCCACTGCGTTTTTGTGGCATTGGAATGATGGACCATTAACTTGCTTTTAAGTAGCCAATATGCACCCATTTAGACAATTCATCCAGCGCTACATCCCACTTTCTGATGCGGATTGGAATGCGGTCGAAGTCTGTATTTCCCGTCAGGAAATTCCCAAAGAAAGCATCCTCCTCGAAGAAGGTAAAATATGCAAACACTTGTATTTCCTGGAAACTGGACTACTCCGTTTTTTTGTATGGAAAGATGGCAACGACATCACCAAATACTTCACCGATGTACCCTATGTTTTTACCTCTCAGAAAAGTTTTGCCAAACAAACGCCCGCACAGGAAAATATCGAAACGCTCGAAGACAGCATCATTTGGGTAATGAGTTACGAAGACGCTCAACGTTTGTTAGCCCTCAATTCCTGGAGCAACTTTATTCGTCTATTGATACAAGAAGTACAAACCTTCACTGAAGAGATCCTGGAAGCGTTACAAACCGAAACAGCAGAAAGTCGCTACCGAATGATGTTGCAGGCCGATGCCAATCTACTGCAACGGGTTCCGCTCAAACACCTGGCCTCTTACCTCGGTATTGCCCCACAATCGTTGAGCCGCATCCGCAAAAACATTCGTATGTCTTGACGAAGTTAACTTAGGTGCAGTGATGTGAAGTAGGTTATCGCTGAACTTTGCAGGAAAATTTCAGTCATGCAAAACAGCATTGTTTCACTCCTAACACTCATGCTTATGTCTTCCTTCGGTAGCGCACAATCCAATACCCATTTCAGCCACACGCTTGAAACTGGGGCATCACCTGAAAAAATCTGGCAAATCTGGAGCGATGTCCCCAATTGGAATCAATGGGATGAAGGACTAAAAAGTGCCGAGCTTCAGGGGGCGTTTGTATTGAATGCCACGGGTTTCTTGATTCCAGACAAGGGGCCAAAATCGAAATTCAGGATTACTGCGCTGGAGCCAGGCCACGCATACACCTTCAAAACAAAACTACCACTGGGGGCTTTGCATGTCAAACGCTTTTTGGAAGTAAAAAATGGGCACACATTTTTTACCCACGAGGTTTGGTTTACAGGCATCACCAAAGGGGTTTTTGGAAATGCTTTGGGGAAAAACTACCGCAAGATTTTACCCGGAGTCATGGGTAAGATTAAGCGGATTGCTGAACAATAGTCTTAACTAACTTCAGTTTTTTTGAGGTTAACATTGTTTTTTAATCTATACAAAAATATTTTTTTTTGTAACTTGCTATCGAAACAACCTCTGTTAACCTCAAAATTTTTGCTTGCCTATGTACCTCAGTTTTCACTTCCATTCTACGGCAGTTTGTATCACGGTATGTTGCTTTTTTTCTTCTGGTCTACTTGCTCAATACACGGAAGGCCTCCAACAACTCAATGACAAAAAATTTACCGAAGCCAAAACTGCATTTGACAATGCCATGCAGGAAGACCGCGTGTTGGGCTTATTGGGAATGTCTAAATATTACAGCCATGCGAGCAACCCAGCTTTCCATTTGGATTCCGCCTATGTCATTGCCGTCCGAGCTGAGACTCTGTTCAAAAGGTTAACTGAAAAAGAGAAAAGTAAACTCGAAAAGGACTTGCTTGATGGCTCACCCATTAAAAATCGCCGAGCCATTGAGAAAGTTTGTTCTGAAAAGGCGCTCAAAGAAAATACGCTTGAGGGCTACATTCATTATTTAGACCTGGTGAAAAAATCAAATACACCAGAAGCGAAAACAATCGAAGAGAACCGCAATAAATTGGCTTTTGAGAAAGCTTCTACAATTGGAAGTCTGGAAGCTTTTACCAATTTGTTCGATCAATATGGCAACAGCATCAAGCAAAAATCAGTACCCATTTACCGCGCTGCCAGTTATAAACTTTTTGATTTGTATACTCAGGCCAACGGATGGAGCGCCAATACTCGCTTCAAAGAAAAATATCCATTAGCCGCCTGGGCCAGAGATAGCACCATATTGGCATTTGAAAACGCAAGAAAATCAAGAACAAATGGCCTGGAGGTTTTTATCAAAAAAACTACAGTGACCAGTTTTGCTCAAATTGCACTAGACACCTTGTCTTCTCGTCTCTTGCGCAGGGGAAATTGGAACGCCTGTATTCAATACTTAAAAACCTGGCCAGAAATGCCCAGAAAAGATAGCATTTGGATGCGTGCCTACCAAAATTACCGCCTGTCCAATCCTTCCCCCCAACAATTACAGGTCTTTACCCGTCAAAACCCTGGTTTTCCTTTTCCAGATTTACTCAAAAAAGACGAAGCGCTTGCGGTGGACTTTTACTTTCGGGCCACCATGAATACCGATAGCCTTTCGCGCATGAAGCACTTCATCGAAGCATATCCCAATCACCCCAAAATTGACTCGATTTGGCAAAAATACGTTGACAATACCCTGGCCAAGGCCAAAACACTTGCTGAAGTGGACTCCATCATTTATGACCCAAATTGCCCGAAATACCTGGTTGATAAGTGTAAGTCATCCCGAAATACCATCTTAGATAAACTTGCAAAACCGGAATCAAAAGCATTGTTTGCCACGCCGTACGACAAAACAAAATGGCCAGCTTACCACCGCTTTATAAAAAAGTGGGCTCCATCTGATCCAAGCTTTTTTGCACTACAAAGAATAATGACTGAAGAAGTATACGCAGAAAAATGGGCAGCCGTCAAGGATACAATCAACAGGTATGCTGAATTTTTTAAAGAAAAAAATGGGCAGTTCGACTACATCTATAAATTGATCAAGGAAAAGGGAAATTTAGTGATCAAAAAAAAGGTCATTTTCCCAGATGAAGGCAACTATTCCGAATACAGCCCTTTTCTCTCCGCAGACGGGCAGCAATTATTTTTTTGCAGAAAAATGGGAACTAGCCTCCAGGCAGAAGATATTTATGTAGCAAAAAAAACAAATACGGGATGGTCGAATCCCAAACTCATTGCAGAAATATGTGCTCCAGATACCAATGAAGCCCCAGAATGTGTCAACCACAGTGCTACCGAGATGTTGATTTTTCGGTCTGGTATCCTCTGTACCAGCCAAAAAAATGCGACGGGATGGAGTGCTCCGCTTGAGTTTCCTTCCACGATTAATTTTACGGAATGGCAAGGCGATGGCCGTTATATTTCCAATGGGATGATCTATTCCGCAGGCAATTCAATCAATCGTGATATTTACGTTGCCCTACAAGATCCCGAAGGCAAATGGATGCCTCCCATCAACTTGGGTACTACAATCAACACGTCGAGGTTTGAACGAACCCCATTTTTGCATCCAGACATGAAAACTTTATACTTCAGTTCCAATGGCCATATCGGGTTTGGAAATTTAGATCTATATGTTAGTACTCGTTTGGATTCATCCTGGACCAATTGGAGTGAGCCTAAAAATTTAGGGATCTTGTTCAATTCTTCCGAAAATGATTGGGATTTCAAGGTAATGCTGGGTGGAAAGAAGGGATATATGTCCATTGGTAGTGATGGAATCGACAAAATTCATTTCATTGACCTACCCGAATGGTTACGGCCAGATACCATATATAGCCTTGAAGCAAAAATTGTTGGCGAAGATGGGACCCCAATCATCGGAGAACTTCAAGCCATTGATAAAAAAACGGGCAAAGTATTACAAAGAAGTAGGCCCGATCCTGTTGATGGAAAAGTGGTATTCGCCCTACCAACGGATCAAGTGAAATTCATTATTGTACCAGACAAAAGTCCACCCTCCACCATCCAGCCCGTGTTGACCATCGCTGGCAGTGAAGACGATATTCCAACCAAGAATATCAAGCAATTTAAAATTGATGAGCGTCCAGATGCATCCATACGAGACGTGTTGTTTGCAACAGGGTCTTACGAAATTTTACCTGAAGCCCACACCTACCTTATTCAATGGGCAAAATTTATCCAAAGAAACAAACTTAAAATCGAGATTCAGGGCCATACGGACAATACCAGTTCTACCGAATTTAATCAGGTCCTGTCAGAAAACCGAGCACAAGCTGTTCGCCAATTTTTGATCGAAAACAATTGCATCGCCGAAAATCTAACTACCCGAGGCTTTGGGGAAAGCAAACCTGAAGCCAGTAATGCTACGGAGGAAGGTCGTGCAAAAAATCGTAGAGTAGTGATGAAGCAAATACAATAAGTGACAAAAATACGTCTTCAGGGTGCTGCATTTTGGGATGTCAAACGCATCGACCCTTCCTCCTCATAAATGGGGATTTTTCCTCCCCCCCTTTTTGCGGTGATGTTTGGCGCAAGCCGATGAACGACCTTTGTAAGGTAAATCAATTGGTCGTTCATCACTTAAAATATACCGCCATGAAAGCGCGCCATTCTTCAACCTCGTTTTGGTTTTTAATCCTCACCCTAGGTCTGTTAAGTTCTGCTTGCGAAATGGTGGCAGACCAGGACACCGACCTCGGTGATTTATTGGAACAACAAATCGAAACCCTGAGCGAAGATCCCCATGCCATCTATACCTGCATCGATAAACACCTCGAAGGCGAGGAGGATGAAAACCTCCGTTCGGCGGTGATCCGCAACAAGCTTTGGACCGTCGGCCAGGTCATCCGGGTAAAATTTATGGATAGCCTCAGCAATACCTTACGGCTGCGCATCGAAAAAGCCGCCCGTGAATGGGAACTGTATGGCAATGTCCGCTTTCAATTTGTTCGTCGGGGCAAAGCCGAAATCCGCATCGGGTTGAACCCCAAAGAAGGTTCATGGTCGTACATGGGCCGGGATGCCCTCTACCTCGACTCTTTGTCTAAAACCATGAATTTTGGCTGGTTTACCGACCGTACGCCTGACTATGAGGTCCGCCGCACTACCCTCCATGAATTTGGTCACGCGCTTGGTTTGATTCACGAACACCAACATCCACTACAAAACATCCAGTGGAACCTGGAAAAAGTATACACCTATTATGCGCAAACCCAGGGTTGGGACCGCCAGGATGTTGACCAAAATTTGTTCCGCAAGTACAGCAGTGTACAAACCCAGTTTTGCAAATACGACCCACTTTCGATCATGCACTATTCTGTTCCCAAACAATTGACCCTGGATGGGTTCGAAGTGCGCTGGAATGTACAGCTCTCGGTGGAAGACAAAAATTTTATTGGCCGGATGTATCCCTTCAAAGGATTGCGGATCACTACCTGCCAGTAGTTCAAGTGTTAACACTTTCTGAAGGAAACTTTAAAGTTATGTTTAAGTGCCTTTTTAATGTGCTAAAATAAAATCCCTCAAACGTTTTAGGGTCATATTCGATTTAAACACCAAAAAAACAAGAAAACGATGAGAACTTTGCAGGCAATTGTAGCAGTGGCTTTGATCACTTTTTCAGCATACAACACCCAAGCCCAAACCGTAATCAATCCCAAATTCGGGGTAAACCTCTCCGCTGTCAATGGCAATCTGAATGATTTGCAAGCGTCCGCAAGAGTGGGTTGGAACGCTGGTGTAGATTTGCGCGTTGGCGGAAAAAAACTGTTCCTCAGCCCTGGGTTGCACTTCAACAACTATACCGCTCGCCTGGTAAACGACCTCAGCACCGATACACAGGTGAAATTTAAAGAAGAAACCACCATCCAGGCCATCAAAGCGCCAGTGAACATTGGTTTCGATATTACGGGCAAAAAACAATTGCTCAACCTCTTCCTGAAAGGTGGGGTGACCCCAACAATGATCATGGCGGTCAACGAAAAACCCGGAATCCCCTTCAGCAAAGACGACTTGAAGACCTTCAGCTGGGGCGCCAACGTTGGCCTGGGTATGGACATCACCATCCTTACTGTTGACCTGAACTACGAAATTGGCATGTCAGATTATTTTGCCAATACGACGGGGCGGAACAATGTGTTGACCCTGAGTGCAGGTATCCGCTTCTAACCGAAGATTTTACTGAAGGGCAGACTACATGATCCCAAAAATTTATGGTCTGTTCTTTTCTTTCCGATATTTTTTATCATGGCAATAATCAGTGTGCGAAAATGGGACCACCTGGCGGCATTCGCCAGGTGGCTTTTTTTATGGTGTAGGGTTGCCCCTACTTTTTGTCTACTTCAATGACTACACCCACCAATGCCGCACTTTCTTTAACATCGGCTTCAAAGGCAATCGTATTGTTGCCGGCTTTAAAGGCGGCGGTGCGCATACGCTGGTTGCCCAGGGCTGCTTTTAATTTGTCCGCGTAGTTGGCACCCGGCGCATCATTGATCTTCTCATTCATGGCATCATAATCCAACTCTGTTTTGCTGATGACAATGGCCATATGGTCGCGTTGCCCGGTAGCATCCGGAACCATGGAATGATCCTTGGGGAAAAGGCGCGTTCCCACGATCCCACAATAAGGGTCGTGTTTTTCGGTATACGGAAACAACACATAACTAGAATTATCGGTTTCCTGGCCAAAAATGTATACATAACAATCCACTGAATTGGCAATCAAGGCTTTAAATTTCCGTCCTTTGGCTAATGGTTGACTGGTGCGGAATACAATATCCCCGACTTGTTTCACCGGTATCACTGCTTTTTGTTCATTGTCATAAAGCCCAAACTCAATGGCCATCTTGCCGGGATTCACCTGCTTGTCTTGAGCCGACCCCATCGGGTAAAGGCCATAAGCTTCTTTGGTGAAGTATTCAAAATCTTCATAACTCATCCAAAAGATTCCTCGATCACCCCAGTCTTCGCCCCAGGAATTCATGATTTGTAAAGCCCCTCCTTCGAAATCGTCATCGTAGCCGATTACACACATGGCGTGCCCTCCAAATCCGCCCATGTTGTAGTCACTGCGGGTGGGTTGCCACACTTTGCGGCCAATCATGTTGTTCATAAATGATCCACCCACCATCATGCCAATGACCACCGGAGCACCTTGCGCCAGGTTTTGTTTGATGGCTTCAACGTCCGGAGTGTATTCGTCGGCTCCTACAGTTAAGCGGTTATAGCCCTTGATGCGGTATTGTTGTGCCTGCCGGATTTCTGTTTTAGAGGGATAGTTTTCACACGTTGATTCATCGTATCCAAAAGACTGAAAGGGCATTGCTCCATTTTGGGACATGTTTTTCATGGCCTCAATCATGTAGGCGCCCTGGCAATTGTCGAGGTGAATTTGATTGTACAAAAACGCTGGACTAAAAACCACCTGATTGGGATTTTGACCCGTGGCGCGTGCTTGCAGGATGGTGCGGGCAGCATAGGCACTGGCCCAACCGACGCAAGAACCTTGACCGCCCTGGTGCATGGGGTGGGGAGCATATTGCTTCAGGCTCATTTTGCGGGGTAGGCGGTTCAAACTGCCGGATTGACTATATGCCAGGGGTTCAAAAACCTGGGCTTTATCAAAACGTTCTTCGCTCAAGGAAGCGCCCAATGAAAATTGTACGGGAGCGTCTTCATCCTGGTTGTCGACATATTCCGTAGGTTCACCTCCACTGAGCATTTCCTGCCCCCCCAGGAAAAAGTACCAGATTCCACCTAAAATCAGGATGGGAAAAAGCAGTTTAGGGCGCTTGATCAAAAAAAGGATGGCCAGCGGCAAAAGTTGGATCAACCAACCCATTCCTCCCCCTCCCCGGTTGTTATCTGGAGAATTCGGGCGGCGGTTACCCCCTCCCTGGGGGTCATCTTCTTCCATTCTGATTGGCATGGTTCAATGGTTTTTGGTTAAAATAAATTTTATGGGTGAAAATTAAAAAAAAATCCCCGCTGCTGTAACCTTTTGTCCAAGGATTCGTAAAAGCATGTTGATGTGATCATCAATGATTGTCTTTGCTTATGAAACACTGAAACACACCATGAACACTAGCATGAAGAACCGCTTTTTCACCGAGGGTGAAAAAGTAAGTAAAGCCATTGGCATTTTGGAACTACTTTGTCACCCGGAAACCTCCGCCGTTTTGCATTGTTTGCGCGAATGGCCCGAAGCTACCTGGGTTGATTTGCTCATCCACACCAAATTGGATGCGGAACTGCTCCAACATCGACTCGACATGATGGAACAAGCCGGATTGATCAACAAAGACGCGGACGATTACAGTCCGACGTTCAGCGTGAGTCGATCAAAGCTTAGGAAAGTTTCGGCGCTGGTACGGTAGCGAAAGTGATGAATGATTCGAATAACGAATAATGAATGACGAATAACGAGTGACGAATTCCGGAAAATGCCCCGCATTACCGACAAATTCGTCACTCGTCATTCGAATAATTCGTCACTTGACAATCGTCATTCGTTATTCAAGTTGATTCCTCCGTAAAAGTTGGTTGGTTTGTCTAGCCTGGCCTTTACAATATAGGCCATTTGTCCCACGTGGTAGGAGAAGTGTTCCACCACGTGAATGAGGATACTCATGCCCGTTTCGTTGAATCCTTGAACAACGATGGGACGTTCGATATCTGCCGGTGTCAAGCGATCAAGCACGACGTTGATTTCAGACATCAGTTGTTGTACTTTCTGGATGAGTTCTGCTCTTGATACCGGGCCGCGTTCATCAAATTCAGCTTGACGTTTGCGTTGGTCCGTTGCACCACCCAAACCTGTCAATATCCACTGTCGGGCATTTCCACAAAGATGCAACACCAGATTACCTACACTATTGGAGTTTTCGTTGGGCCGCCACCAAATGTCGGTTTCACTGAGTTCGTTTAAACAACGTTCCAGACGTACCTGTGATTCTTCAAACAGGCGGCGTTTGATTTCCGTCGTGAACAGTTGGAGGAAGGATTGATCGAGCATGGAGGAGAATGATGAGTTATGAGTTATGAGTTATGAATGAATACAAAATTGGGGTTTATTTTAAAAAATAGTTATTCTGCTAAGAAAATAACTCATAACTCATAACTCATAACTCATAACTCATAACTCATAACTCATAACTTATATTAAGTGTGTAGTGCTCCACAAACCGAAATGGTCTGCCCAGACACATAAGTCGACAAGTCAGAGCCCAGAAAAACACAGAGGTCGGCTACTTCATTGGCTTTGCCAAAACGTTTGAGCGGAATGTTGGCCAAATAAGCATCGCGGGTTTTTTCATCCAGCGCTTCGGTCATGTCAGTTTCGATGAAACCTGGTGCGATCACATTGCAACGAATGGCGCGTGAGCCCATTTCTTTGGCCAGTGACTTGCTGAAGCCAATGATGCCCGCCTTAGAGGCCGCGTAGTTGGCTTGACCCGCATTGCCCGTAATGCCCACTATCGAGCTCATGTTGATGATCGAGCCGCCGCCTGCTTTCATCAGGGGGCGTAGTGCGAATTTGGATAAGTTGAACACCGATTTGAGGTTGGTGGTGATGACTTTGTCCCACTGATCCTCGCTCATGCGCAGCATCAGGGTATCCTGGGTAATCCCGGCATTGTTGACCAAAACATCGAGTTTGCCAAAATCGGCAACCACTGCATTGATCAAGGCTTCTGCTTCCGCAAAATTACCCGCATCAGAGGCATAAGCTTTGGCTTTTACGCCGAGTGCTTCCAGCTCTGCAACAATGGCTTCAGCCTGGGCGGCGGAAGACCGATACGTAAAGGCAACATGGGCACCTTGTTCCGCAAATCTTTTTACAATGGCCGCTCCGATTCCCCGTGAACCACCAGTTACGAGCGCCACTTTGTCCTGCAATAGTTTCATCAGGCCTTGGTTTTTTGTTTTGTGGGGATAAAGGTAAGGAACCAGGAGGAATTTGCCCAAATGAAAAAGGGATGCAATTGATCTTGCATCCCTTCTTCCACCGGAATTCCTGGTTTATTGAAGTCTTTTTTACAATACCACCAAATACAATACCAACACTACGGCGGCTCCGATCCAGGCTCCTTTGATGACATTCCTATCATCGGCAAAAGCGATATAAGCGATCAATACTCCGATAAGGAACAAAACTAAACCCAGCAAAAGTCCAATCAAAGTACTGCCGCTAGCAGCGGGTTTTTCAGGATGTCTTTCTGCCTTGGCCGCTTTATTTTTGAGCATTTTGATGCCCAATTTCTGTTTCCAGGTCAGTTCGTGGCCAATTTTTGCTTCAATTTCTTTGACCGTCATGTTTTTCAGGTCATCGATGCCCAGTTTAGCCTCCGGGTTGACATTCGTGGCCACTGGATCATTTGCTGCCGGCGCTTTCGAAAACATGGCATAACTGTTGGTTGCCAGTAAAAGTCCCAGGCAGAGAAATAGGAAAGTGAAAAATTTTTTCATCGTAGAATGTATTTGGTTTTGGAAATCAAAAAATTGATCAATCAATGTAGGCATTAATAAACTAAAAACCAAGTTTTACCTTTTATTCAAAAATGCACGGTTGTGCTTAGTGAGGAAGTTTCTCCTGCAAATACTGCCCTGTAAGCGACCCTTCCACTGTCACCAAGCCCTCCGGTACTCCTTGATAAACCAGGCTTCCCCCGCCCTTGCCCCCATCGGGCCCCAGGTCAATCACCCAGTCAGCGGATTTGATCACTTCCAGGTTGTGTTCAACAACAATGACGGTATGCCCTTTTTCAACCAGGGCATTGAGGGCATCCAATAACTTGCGGATGTCGTGAAAGTGCAGTCCCGTTGTGGGTTCGTCGAAGATGAACAGCACGTGTTGATTGGCATGTTCCTGGTTCAGGAAAGAGGCCAATTTTACCCGTTGGGCTTCGCCACCAGACAAGGTGCTGGAAGACTGCCCCAGGTGTACGTAGCCCAGTCCAACATCCTGCAAAGGTTTGATTTTGGAGATGATGTCTTTGTGCTCAGCAAAAAATTCCATGGCCTCATCAATGCTCATTTCCAATACCTGGTGGATATTTTTACCCTTGTATTCTACATCCAGCACTTCGGTTTTGAAACGTTTGCCCTGGCAGACTTCACATTCCAGGCGCACATCGGCCAGGAATTGCATTTCGATGATTTGTTCCCCTTCGCCCTTGCAGGCGTCACAACGGCCTCCGTCCACATTGAAGGAAAAATGTTTGGGTTTGAAGCCCCGGATTTTGGACAATTGCTGGTTCGTAAACAAGTCGCGGATGGCATCATATGCCTTTACATAAGTCACCGGATTGGAGCGCGAGGACTTGCCGATCGGACTTTGGTTGACCATTTCAACCGCTTTGATTTTTTTAAACGGGCCTTCGATTCCCCGGTGTAAACCTGGTGCTTTGGGGGTGGCTTCGCCCAGTTCTCTTTTGAGGGCGGGATACAAGATTTGTTTCACAAGAGTGGTTTTACCCGAACCAGAAACCCCACTCACCGCAATCATCGTATGCAGCGGAAAGGCCACATCAATGTTTTGAAGATTGTTTTGTTGCGCCCCTTTTACCCAGATAAAATCACTGGTTTTGCGGCGGAAATTGGGCACTGGAATTTCCATGCGCCCACTCATGTATAGGGTGGTCAAACTATTGGCAGCATCGGTATAAATATCGGCATAAGGGCCGGCGAAAACCACCTCACCGCCGTGGATACCCGCCGCCGGGCCAATATCAATCAGGTAATCGGCATTTTTGATCAGGTCTTCTTCGTGCTCTACCACGATGACGGTGTTGCCCAAATCACGCAGTGTGCGGAGTACTTTTACCAATCGTTCGGTATCGCGGGGATGTAGCCCCACACTAGGTTCATCCAGGATGTACATCGAGCTGGTGAGGTTGCTGCCCAACAAGCGGGTGAGGTTGATGCGCTGGGTTTCCCCCCCGCTCAATGTGGCCGAAACCCGATTGAGCGTCAGGTAACCCAATCCCAAATCACACATGTATTGCAAGCGGGAGCTGATTTCTTGCAAGAGCCGATTGCCTACTTTTTTATCAAAATCACCCAGATCGATGCCCTTGAAAAATTGATACAGTTCGTCAATCGGTTCATCAATCAATTCATGGATGCCCCTGCTGCCAACTTTTACATAAGAAGCTTCCACGCGCAGGCGGGCTCCCTCACAGGTTGGGCAAAGGGTACGGCCACGGTAACGCGCCAGCATCACCCGGTTTTGAACCTTGTAGGCTTTTTCCTCCAACTCTTTGAAAAACGCGTGAATGCCTCCAAAGGAACTGGTGCCTTTCCAAAGCATGTTCCGCTGTTCTTTGCTCAAGTCCCGATAAGGCAAATGCACCGGGAAATTGTACTTGTGGGCCTGTGCCAGCACTTCTTCGAGCCAAAGCCCCAATTTTTCTCCTTTCCAACAGGCAATGGCGCCTTCGTACAAAGACAAGGATTTATCGGGCACCACTTTGTCTTCATCAATCCCCATCACCATACTGAATCCTTCACAACTTGGGCATGCGCCAAAGGGATTGTTGAAGTTGAAAAGCTGCGGGTTGGGCTCGATGAAGAGTAGACCGTCCAGTTCAAAACGGTTGTTGAAGCCCTTCAGGGCTTCACTTCCTAACACATCTACCCAACATTCACCTTCACTTTCGTAAAAAGCGGTCTGGATGGAGTCGGCAATCCGGCGGATGTTGTCTTCTTCTTCACTTACCGCAAAACGGTCGATCAAAATGTATAAGGTATCCGTGGGGATGTCCTCAATTTTCAATTTCAGGATGGGATCCTTGCTGCTGAGGAAATCCTGGATGTCCATCAATTCCCCTGCTTTGCGCAAGCGGCTGTACCCTTTTTGCAACAAAAGACTCAGCTCTCGATCCAGCAAGCGGTCTTTGTACTTATAAGGTAGAGGGATGAACAATTGGACCCGCGTGCCTGCTGGAAACGTATGGATGTAGTCGTTGACGTCTTTAACTTCGTGCTTTTTCACCTGAGCCCCCGAGATGGGCGAATAAGTCCGGCCTACTCTCGCGTACAACATGCGCAGGTAATCATATATTTCGGTCAAAGTCCCCACGGTAGAGCGCGCATTGCTGGTGCTTACTTTTTGCTCAATGGCGATGGCCGGACAAATACCTTTGATGTAGTCGACCTCCGGTTTTTTCATGCGGCCCAAAAACTGCCGGGCATAAGAAGAGAGGCTTTCTACGTAGCGCCGCTGGCCTTCAGCATAAAGGGTGTCCATCGTGATCGTGGATTTACCCGAACCCGAAACGCCCGTAACCACGACCAATTGGTTCTTGGGGATGTCTAAATTGATGTTTTTAAGGTTGTTCCCGCGAGCACCCCGAATCTGAATCCAATGGTCAGTGCCTGTTGTGGGAAGAGGCGCTTCAATGGTAGCCTTCTGTTTCATAATGTAACGGCAGTTAGAGCATGCAAGATACAAAAAGTTTAATAGAGCACCTATCTCCGCAAAAGATGCGCACAAAAAGTTTTACACATCAAATTTGTGTAGCTTCAGGCATTAGGGGAAACCCTAGAGAAACCTTAATGTTTGGTTAATTTTAAAAAAAATCGACTAAACTGTTTTTTCATTAAATTATTGCGTTTATCTTTGAGTCATTACTAGTTTTTCTTCCAAAACATTATTACTTCACTAAAACGCAGGCTTATCGGCTGAAACTTCTACACTAAAAAGTTTTAACGGATTATTGATCCCATTGCTTCAAACTATTTAGTTATGCAAGTTACACAGCTAAACGATCAGCAGCTCATCGCCTGCTATTTGGAAGGAAACGAAAGAGCATTCGAAGAATTGCTCAATCGCCATCAACAAAAAATTTATACCTCTATTTACCTATTCGTCAAGGATCAAAGCCTTGCTGAAGACATCTTTCAAGAAGTTTTCATCAAGATCATTGATACCCTGCGCCGCGGTAAATACAACCACGAAGGAAAGTTCCTACAGTGGGCCATGCGCATCTCGTACAACATGTGCGTGGATTATTTCCGCCGCACCAAGCGCCGTCCAAAAGTATCACCTACCGATACCTTCGATATTTTCGACGTTCTTCAGACGCCGGACTTCAACTCCGAACAAACCATTATCCGCAGCCAAACGCACGACAAAGTGCGCCACCTGGTAGACATGCTTCCACCGGAACAACGTGAGGTTGTCATCCTGCGCCACTATGCGGATATGAGCTTCAAAGAAATTGCCAAGTTGACGCGGGTAAGCATCAACACTGCCTTAGGTCGGATGCGTTATGCGCTGATCAACATTCGGAAGATGGTGGAGGAGAAAGAGGTGATTCTGCAGTAAGAGTTGAAAAGTTTAGGGTTGAAAAGTTGAAAAGACTGGTCACTGAGCGAAGCCGAAGTGCGGTCTTTTCAACTTTTCAACCCTAAACTTTTCAACTAAAAATAGAGGGGTCGGCTACCACTAATTCCAATGGTAGCCGACCCTTTGCGTTTTTAATTGTCTGCTGGAACGAGGCGGTCAATTTGCATCAATAGCGTATTTTTGATTGCAATTTTTTTTCAACAAAGAAACGAACTAATTTTTCTCGTGGCTGCTTTAAATAATAAACGCTGCAATGAACCGATTCCCACGCTATTGTTGCATGTT
>ENA-UOWO01000254-UOWO01000254.1-activated-sludge-metagenome-genome-assembly--contig:-NODE-254-length-79257-cov-19.344057_pt1 | contig 79257 bp, 67 predicted proteins | sample MGYA00238148_ERZ761564 | MGnify/ENA primary metagenome ERZ761564 (study PRJEB28885, sample SAMN05720194) | activated sludge metagenome | isolation source: Anaerobic digester | place: USA...
TATACAAGGCCACCACTTACGCGGCTGACCTTGGAATAAAATACGCGTTTCCCGGCTCCGGGTTTGCGCTTGGCGCGGCAATTTTAAACGCGGGCGCGCCCATAAAAATAATTTCCGAATCCGCGCCGCTTCCGTTAACGGCAAGAATCGGGGCGCGGTATCAGTTTGATTTTGACGCTGACAACCATCTTGACCTGGCCCTTGATTACATACACGACTTTTACGATTATCCTCGCGCGGCTTTTGGGATTGAAGACAAACTTATAGACATGCTTTATTTAAGGCTTGGCATCAACGCGCCTTTTGATTCAAGGTCAGCGGCTTTTGCGGCGGCGGGTTTCGGCGTAAAAATAACGCAGTTTGAAGTTGATGTCACGCTTAACTACACATACAAGCCCGTGTTTATAAACGGGTTTAACGTCATTGAATCAACGCATTCCGCCGGCATGACGGTGGATCTGCCGTAAGGCGCGCTGTAAACGCGGCCGGTTTAAGCGTTCTTGACAATATCCGGCTGCGCATATATAATTAAAAAAAACCGTTAATAACGGGGAAAAACGGAGGCAATATGAAAAAAATCACTTTAATTCTGTCTGCACTTTTTGCGGTATCGGCATCGGTTTATTCCAATACCCTTTCCGCGGTTAATTCCTTTGAATCCGGATTGTATCCAAGGGGTATAGCAATTGCCGACACAAACGGCGACGCTAAAAATGAAATTCTGGTTGCCAATTTCGGCGAAGACACGCTTATAGGGCAGGGCAGCGATGTCACGCCGACTTCATCAATAGCGGTTTTTTATAACGGGATTAAAAGCGTTATTGCCGCGGGGAAAACTCCAAGGGGCGTTGCGGCAGGCGATTTAAACGCCGACGGAAAAGCGGATTTTGCGGTAACCAATTATGAAGACGGCACCGTGATGATATTTGAAGGCAATGATACCCAAACCGTTGAAGTGGGAAAATACCCTGTGGGCGCGGCAATAGGTTCAATTGACAACGAAGGCATAAAAAAAGAAGATATCGCCGTGGCTGTATACGCCGACAGCAAGGTTTCTGTGATTATAAGGGACAGCAAGGGCGCTTTGGAAAAAATTGACATTGCGGTTCCGGGAAATCCCACGGATGTTACCATAGGCACGCTTAACAATGAAAGGGTGATTCTGTCAGCCAATTATAACAGCCCGACAATAAGCATAATAAAAAAACAGGGCGGAGTCATCAGCAAGACAGCGGACTTACCCGCGGGCGCGGGAGTGTGCAAGGTGGAAATAGCGGATGTAACCGGAGACGGTTCGCAGGATATAATAGCCGCCAATTTTCACGACAACACAATTTCCGTAACGGAATTTAAAAACGGCGCGGCCATGGAGCCGGTTATTTACAAGCTTAACGGATTAAGGCCCAACGGCCTGGCTGCGGGTGATATAAACGGCGACGGCCTTATTGATGTTGTGGCCGCCAACCGCGACAGCGATTCAATTGACATACTTACGCAGAAAAACGGAAGACTGGAACTTACACAGAGCATAACCGTCACTGAAGACGAAAATAAAACATACGGCCCCGTTGAAGTTGCCATAGGCGATGTTAACGCGGACGGCCTTGCTGATATTGCCTTTACGCACATGAGGACAGGCACGCTGAAAGTGATATATCAGGAAGCGGAAAAAAAGGAAGAACCGGCAGATATTCCGGAGATGAATAAAAATACGGTTTATAATTACCCTAATCCTGCGAAAACTCAGACCACTTTCAGGTTCCCTTTGCGGGAAAAACAGGAAGTAAAGATAGCGGTTCTGGACATAAAGGGCAACCTTGTATGGTCCAAAACCATACCGGAATCCGAATCGGCGGCGGGAATTAATTACATAACCTGGAACCTTGTAAATGATATAGGGCAGTCTGTTTCAAACGGCGCGTATATACTTAAGGTTATTACAAAAGATAAAGTAATAAGCAAGAATATAGCGATAGTAAAATAATATGGCGTAGAAAACAAAAGCAGGCAGGCGGGAGAAAATCCCGCCTGCCTGCTTTTTAAATTTAAGGGAGAAATAATTGAAAAGAATTTTATCGGCTGCAATGTTTTTATTGATTACCTGCGGCGCGTGGGCGCTTGGAACAGGCGGAGGAGCCGCGGCTTTTTTAAGGGCGGGCGCCGGCGCAAGGGCGCTTTCGCTTTCAACGGCCTTTACCGCGTATTATGACGACGTGTCGTGCGCGTACTGGAACCCTTCGGCTGTGGCTTTTACCGGAAGGCCGGGCATTTCAACCATGTATTCGCTGCTTTCCGAACAGAGAGCTTATAATTACATAGCGGGAATATACCCGACGCCTGCCGGTGTTTTCGGCGCAGGGCTTATTAATTTTTCAATAGCCGGCATTGAAGGCAGGGAAGGCGATACTGAAAGTTTTACGGAGATTAAAGACACGGAAAACGCGTACTGCCTTACATACGCGTATCCGGTAACCCGGTGGTTCGCGGCGGGAGTCAATTTTAAAATTCTCCAGACAGCGCTTGGAAGTTACAGCGCGTCGGGTTTTGGCTTTGACACGGGAGTTATTTTAAAGGTTAACGAATATTTTTCCGCGGGCGCGTCGTTAAGGGACGCGGGCGGTTTTTTAAAATGGAACACCGGTTATCAGGAAGACGTGCCCATGCTTATGCGGCTTGGAATAAGGGCGGCTTTATTTGACGATGTGTTAAGGGTCAGCGTTGACGCGGAAAAAAACGAATTTGAAGGGCTGTCCGCCATGGCGGGCGCGGAAGTGCCGCTTTTTAAAATGTTTTTCCTGCGCGCCGGCGTGTCTTACGGCCTGGACAGTTACGAATTTGACTATACCGCGGGAATGGGTGTTTCTGTGCCGGTTTCTTCATTTTTTATAAAGGCGGATTACGCTTTTCAGAAAGAAGAATACTTTACGTCTTTTCAGGCGCAGCACAGGTTCTCTTTGTCGGTATACTTTTAAAAAAGGATAAAATAAAATGGCTGAAAAAACGGGAAAGCGGCTGGAAAAAGCGGTTAAGAATTTTTTTATAAACCTGCTGGCTGCCGTAATATCAGATGGTAAAAATATTAAAGTCAAACCCGCCGCGGAAATAAAATCCGTGCTTGTGATAAGGCCGGACAGGCTTGGCGATTTTATACTGACAGTGCCCGCCATACAGCTGCTGAAAAAAAACCTGGAGCCGGGAGCCAAGCTTACAATAATGTGCGGGACGCGCGGGCTTGATACGGCAAAACTTTATTTTCCTGACTGCCGTATCATTGTGCGCAAAAAAGGCATTATAAATTTTAAGCTGTGCGTGTTAAAAACAGCGTTCAGGCATGATGCGGTTATTAACTTTCACTCTTACCCTTTTTCAATGACTTCCGCCATGCTTACATTGTTCACTTTCTGCGGTGTCAGGATTGGCTTTAAAGAGACACAGAGCGTAAAAAACGTGCTTGCGCCAAAAATATACAATAAAGGCATTGTATTAAATGATGACGCGCTGCATGAAACAGAAAAGAATTTTGCGCTTTTGTCCGTCCTTGGAATAAAAGCGGACGCGGAAAAGATACAGCCGGAGGCGCCTGACCCGGGCAGGCAGGCAGCGGATGACGCGGATGCTTTTATTGCTGCTTTTAAAGACGCCGGTAAGTTTATAATAATTCACCCTTCGCTTTTAAAAAAAGACAACCGCTGGGAACAGGAAAGGTACGCTGAATTCGCCAAGATGGCGTCAGACAACGGCATTAATGTGGCGGCTGTCGCGGGCATGGGAGAACAGGATGAGATGCAAAAATTCAAAAAAATGTGCGCCGGCACAGAAAGGATATATTACTATCCGTATTCCGATATAGCGCATCTGCTTGCGCTTGGCAAAAAATCGGCCTGTACGGTATGCAATGACAGCGGAATAATGCACCTTTTTTCGCTTGCCTGCCCGGTTGTGGCGGTATTCGGGCCAAGCGTGCTTTCAAGGTGGAAACCCATAGGGCCGTTTAATAACATATGTATTCAGAAAGAAGACAAAAAATGCATGTCTGTCTCCGCTAAAGAGGTTTTGTCCGCGGTGCGGGAAAATTATCTGCGCGTGTAATCAAAAGGCGGCCAAACTGCGTCTAAAATTATGTAAAAAGTTCTTATAAAGTATATAAATCATATTGATATTACAAAAAATTGGTATATAATATATATACACCAATTAAGAAAGAAAAATATACGAAGGGGAGGCAATTATGAAAAGAATGGTAATGGTTTTAATGGCTCTTGCTTTTGCTGTATCAATGGTTCAGGCGGCTTCATGGACTGTATACGAGGATTACACAGCCTATAAAGCGGTTAAAGAAGCGGCATCAAAGGCTTCTGATGAAGGCAATACGACAGTATCTGTGGCAAAGTACAAAGAAGCGGCGGCTCTTGCGGCCAAATCAGCCACAAAAGAAATTCAGGCGTGGCAGCTTAACAGCGCGGCGTATGAATTAATCAAAGCTTTCAAGAAGACAACGGATTATTCGGCAAAAATTGAACAGCTTTCCGGAATGACGGCAAGCAAGGAAAAATTTGCCACACAGAAAGAAATTGCGGCAAACCTTGAAGCAAACATCGCGCCTTTAACAGAGGCCAAAGCGATACTTGAAGAGGCAAAAGCGCTTGAAGGCGGAGAAGGCCCTGCCGAAAAGATAGCATCCAACCTTGATTTTATTTCATGGGTAAACCAGTTCCTTGAAGATACAAAGAACCCCGTTGAAAAAAAGGTTGAAGCGGCTGTAAATGCAGGCAAAGAAGCGGTTAAAGACGCTGAAAAACCCGTGGAAGCAACCAAAGCAAAATAATATTCAATCTTTATATTTTCAAAAGGCGGCCCTGAACGGGCCGCCTTTTTTATTTTAAACGGCGCAATATGTTGCGCCTCTCTTTTGTAATTCTCTTTGCCAAACCTACGCTTTAATTTATGGGATAACAGGTTATGGGTCAGGTAATCTTCCGCGCTGATGCATTAATCTGGACAGAAACGCCGTAAATTATGATATAATAACTCACGATTTTTTTGTTAATATTTTATTTTTATCCGTATTTATAAGGAGAAAACTGTTTAATGGACAAAATGGCAGAGATACTGCTTCAGATATCCGTGCTTGTATTTTCTGTCGTGGTGCATGAAGTTGCCCACGGTTTTGCGGCAAACAAACTTGGCGACCCGACGGCAAAAGACGAAGGCAGGCTTACTTTAAACCCGATTCCGCATATAGACCCGTTTATGTCGGTTATTCTGCCTTTGATGCTTATTTTTACGGGTTCGCCGTTTGTAATAGGCGGCGCCAAACCTGTGCCGGTGAATCCCATGTATTTCAGGGATCACAAAAAAGGGATGATGATTACAAGCCTGGCTGGCCCTGCATCCAATATTTTACTTGCCGTTATATTCGCGGTAATTCTTAAAATGACATCGGTGATACCGGTTCTTGGTTCTCAGGGGCTTGTTATGTTTTTAAGTTACGGCATACTGCTTAATGTAATGCTTGCAGCCTTTAACCTTATACCGATTCCGCCGCTTGACGGGTCCAAAGTGTTAATGGGCGTGATGCCGGACAGGATGATGTATTCATACATGAAACTTGAACCTTACGGTATGTTTATAATTATAGCCTTGCTTGCTTTTGGCGTTTTAAATATGATTCTTGGCCCAATATACTATACGATAATGAAACTGATTCAAATTATTCTTTAATAACAGGGAGACTTGTAAATGGAAAGCGTATTAAGCGGAATGAGGCCCACGGGCAGGCTGCACCTTGGCCACCTTGAAGGCGTGCTGAAAAGTTACGTTGAAATGCAGGAAAAGTATAAGGCTTTTTATATGGTTGCGGACTGGCACGCTTTAACCACGGATTATGAAAAGCCGAAAAACATAACGGAAAATACAATTGAAATGTATATAGACTGGCTTTCTGTGGGCATTGACCCGAAAAAAGCGGTTATGTTTGTGCAGTCCGCGGTTAAGGAACACGCGGAGATGTTTCTTCTTTTGTCCATGATTACTCCGGTTCCGTGGCTTGAAAGAAACCCCACATATAAAGAGCAGAAGCAGGAACTGAAAGAAAAGGACCTTTCCACTTTTGGTTTTCTGGGCTATCCGGTGCTGATGGCGGCCGATATACTTGTGTACAGGGCGAATAAAGTGCCAATAGGCGAAGACCAGCGGCCGCACCTTGAACTGGCGCGCGAAATGGTAAGAAAGTTCAATAACCTTTACGGCGAATTTTTTCCGGAGCCAAAAGAGATACTTACCATGTATCCCAAACTGCCCGGCCTTGACGGAAGAAAAATGAGCAAAAGTTATAACAACGCGGTTTTTCTTGCGGACACCGCCGAAGAAACGGAAAAGAAAGTTAAGATGATGTTCACCGACCCTTTGAAAATTAAAAAGAATGACCTTGGCCATCCGGAAAAATGCGTGGTATGTTCTTTTCATAAAATATATAATAAGGAATGTATAGACGCGGTTGAAAAGGAATGCAAAGAAGGCACGCGCGGCTGTGTTGACTGCAAAAAACAGCTGGCCTCTGTTTTAAACGCAAGGCTTGCGCCGGTAAGGGAAAAACGCGCGCAGTTTGAGAATAAACCCGACTTAATAAGGGATATAATTAAAGACGGAAACGCAAGGGCGTGCGCCGCAGCCGAAGAAACAATGGCGGGCGTAAGGCACTGCATGAAACTGGGGTAAAAATGGACGGCGATTATCAGCTTAAGCTGGCGGTTTTTGAAGGGCCTTTTGACCTTCTTCTTTATCTTATAAGGAAGAACCAGATAGATATTTATGATATTCCTATCGCGAAAATAACGGAGGAATACCTTGAATACATAGATATGATGCGCAAGTTCAACCTTGAAGTTGCGACGGAATTTATTGTAATAGCAGCGACGCTTATTTACATAAAGGCAAAGATGCTGCTGCCCAAAGACGAGCTTCTTCAACAGGACGAAGAAGACCCAAGGATGGAGCTTGTTCAGCACCTTCTTGAATACAATACGTTTAAAGAAGTATCCGAAAAAATGAGGCTGTATGAAGCCAAGAAACGCGAGATGTTTGAAAGGCTTAACCCGCTGAACATAAGCGCGGACGACAGGGAGCTGTCGCTTGACATTTACGCACTTGCCAAGGCCATGGATTCGGTTCTTGACAGGCTTAAGGAAAGAAAACTGATAGTCATTCCCGGCGAAGCGATTAAGATTAAGGACAGGATGTACGAACTTCTGGATGTCCTGCAGACGGCGGATAACGTAAGTTTTTTCGGGATGTGCGAAAAAAACAACAACAGGCTCTATATCGTGGCGCTGTTTATGGGGATTTTAGAGCTGTTAAGGCTGAAGGTTATAAGGGTTTATCAGGATTTTACATTTGAAGACATAAGGATAGATATCATTGACAGAAACTTTGACAGGGAGATACTTAAGAATATGGGCGATTAGCCCGAAACAAGGAAGGTATTTAAATGGCAAAACCGGATAATGACAGGATTATAGAGGCGCTTTTATTTGCAAGCGATAAACCTTTGCCGGTACAGCTTCTGGCGCAGGTTATGGAGCTTCCGCATAAGGAAGTAATAGCGGCTGTGGAACAGCTGACGACAAGGCTTAAAGAGACTGACGCGCCTGTGACGTTAAAGGAAATTGCCGGCGGTTATGAACTTTTAACCCTGCCGGATTACGCGCCTTACATCAAAAAACTTTATAAAAACAAACTGATGTCGCGCCTTACGCGCGCCGCCCTTGAAGTGCTTGCCATTGTGGCTTACAAGCAGCCCATTACCAAGCAGGAAGTGGAAATAATAAGGGGCGTAAATTCAGACGGCGTGTATCACACGCTTCTGGAACGCAAACTTATAAAGATAGCCGGCCGCAAGGACGCGCCCGGAAGGCCCCTTTTATACGGCACCACAAAAGAATTTATGCAGTATCTTGGCATTAACACCCTTGATGACCTGCCTAAACTTGATGAGATTAAAACAATACTTGAAAAAGATGAATATATTGAAAAGTGGGAAGATAAAATTGAAGTGGCAAAGAACCAGACCATGATGAATTTTGACGAGGAAGAAAAACAGAAGCTTATGCACAGGCAGTCAACCGAAGATATGCTGGCCGAAGGCGGCGCGCCGTTACAGGAAGAAGAAAGCGCGCAGCCGCAGGAAGAAGAGGAAAAAAATGTCCTTGATGAAGAGCTGATTCCTGAAACGCTTGATGATGAAGAAGAGGATGAATACGAAGACGACGAGGACGAGGACGAGGATGAGGATGAGGATGAGGATGAGGATGGCAAATAATATATGATGAGACTGCAGCAATTCATAGCGCGCTGCGGGGTTACATCCCGCAGAAAAGCCGAAGAGTTAATGACACAGGGCAGGGTTACGGTTAACGGTAAATTTATACGCGAGCTTGGTTTTAAGGTTGACCCGGCAAAAGATGCGGTAAAGGTTGACGGCAAACTGCTGCGTAAAGAAAATCCCGTATATATCCTGCTGAATAAACCGGAAGGGTGCGTGTGCACCGTGTCTGATGAAAAGGAAAGGCGCACTGTGCTTGACCTGCTGCCGGTAAATGTTGTTGATAAAGGAAGGCTGTACCCTGTGGGCAGGCTTGATTATAACACCACGGGCTGCCTGTTTCTTACAAATGACGGCGACTGGGCCAACAGGATAACCCATCCAAAATATAAAGTTGATAAAGTGTACATGGTAAAATTGAAAGGCAGGGCCGACGCAAAGCAGCTGGAACGCCTGAAAAGGGGGGTAACCGTTGACGGCGTCTATGTAAAGGCAAAGGAAGCTGCCCCTATATTTAAAAACGAACAAAATGACGTTTTAAGAATGGTGATTACACAGGGCCTGAACCATCAGGTAAAAAATATGTGCGCCGCGGTGGGATTAAGCGTTGTAAGGCTTAAACGCGAAAGCGTGGGCAAAGTAAGCATAGCGGGGATGAAACCCGGTGAATTCAGGTATCTTACCAGGGCGGAAATTGATTCGTTTGCACCCTTAAAAAAAGAGGTGAAGCCGCGTGAAAACAAAAAAAGACCTTAACTTTTACAGAAAACAGATTGATTCCCTTGACAGGCAGATTGTGACGCTTCTTCACAGCCGCGCCGAGAACGCAAAAAAAATAGCGGGGCTGAAAAATTCGGCCAGCATGGAAATTTATGACCCTGCCAGGGAAGCTGCAGTGCTTGAGAAATTAAAAAAGGTGAAAAAAGGGCCTTTTCCCGCCAAAGGGATTGAAGGCGTATATAACGAGATTTTTTCCGTTTCAAGGTTCCTTCAGCGCAGGATTTCGGTGGCGTATCTTGGCCCTGTTGCCACGTATTCGCACCTGGCTGCGGTAAAGCGTTTTGGAAAGATGACTGATTACGCGCCCGTTGGCACAATTAAAGAGGTTTTCTCTGAGGTTGAAAAAGGCAACGCGGATTACGGCTGCGTGCCAATAGAAAATTCAACCGAAGGCGCGGTTAATTACACCTATGACATGTTCGCGGATTCAGATTTAAAAATATGCTCGGAAGTGCTTTTAAAGATAGATCACTGCCTGCTTTCAAAAGAAAATAAACTGTCTTCTGTAAAGACGCTGTTTATCCACCCGCAGACGCTGGGGCAGTGCAGGGAATGGATAGAAAGCAATATTCCGGAAGCGGCAATAAAGGAAGTTTCCAGCAATTCCAGGGCCGCCATGGAAGCGTCCCGCGTGAAAAATTCCGCGGCAATAGCGTCGGAACTGGCAGCGGAAATTTACGGGTTAAAAGTGCCGGCAAAATCAGTGCAGGACATGGCGGACAACTACACAAGATTTTTCATAATAGGAAAATCCTTCAGCAAAAGGACCGGCAAGGACAGGACATCCATAATGGTTTCCATTAAGGACAAGCCGGGAGCGCTTTACAGGCTGCTGCAGCCCTTTGACAATTTCCACGTGAACCTTTCAAATATTGAATCCAGGCCTTCAAAAAAGAAGGCGTGGGACTACCTGTTCTTTGTGGATGTGGAAGGTTACGCTGAAGATAAAAACGTAAAAGACGCGCTTGAAGCTGTGGCGCGCGAAGCCGGTTCCGTAAAAGTGCTTGGCTCATACCCAAGGTTCTGATTAATAAATAATATATAACAAACAGATCGGAGAAAACATGGCAAAAAAACTTTCATACAAATCAGCGGGAGTAAACATTGACGCGGCTGTTGACGCGCTTTCAAAGGCAAAAGCGCACATCAAATCCACGTTCAACAAAAAAGTGGTGACCGATATCGGAAGCTACGGCGGCGTCTTTGATATGGGCGCGGGAAAATGCACTGTTGCCAGCACTGACGGCGTGGGCACAAAACTTAAAATCGCGCAGAACATAAACAAGCACGACACGGTGGGTCAGGATATAGTTAACCACTGCGTAAACGACATACTTGTAATGGGGGCCAAACCCCTGTTTTTTCTTGATTATTTCGGGTGCGGAAAGCTTGAAGGCAAAGTCCTTGTTGACGTGATAAGCGGGATGGCAAAGGCGTGCAGGGAAAACGGAACCGTTTTAATAGGCGGAGAGACCGCGGAAATGCCGGGCGTTTACAAAGACGGCGAATACGACCTTGTGGGCACCATAGTCGGCGAAGTGGAAAAGAAGAAAATATTAACCGGAAAAAAAGTAAAACCCGGAAACGCGGTTATAGGAATAGGTTCTTACGGCCTGCAGACAAACGGTTTTTCACTTGCAAGGCGCGTCTTTGAATCAAACAAAATACCATATACAAAATATATTCCGGAGCTTAAAACAACCCTTGGCCTTGCGCTTTTGGAACCGCACAGGTCATTTCTTAAATCCGTATATCCGCTTGTGGAAAAAGGGCTTATTAACGCCATGTCACACATTACCGGCGGCGGATTTTATGACAATATAGTCCGCGTCCTGCCGGATAACGTTGACTGCGTTGTTAAAAAAGGGTCGTGGGAAGTGCTTCCGATATTTAAAATGATACAGAAACTTGGGGGCATTGAAGACAGGGAAATGCACCGCGTCTTTAACATGGGCGTCGGCATGGTGCTTATTGTCCCTGCGGATAAAGCAAAATCAGTTGTCTCTTCCCTTAAAAAGTCAGGCGAACGCGCGTGGCTTATAGGCAATATAACCAAAGGAAGCAGGAAAGTTACCGTCGTTTAAACGCATCTTTTTACTTTTTCGCGCGTTATAATAAGTAGATACAGGTCTGCCCGGTTTAAACAGGAAGGAGTATCTATGAAGAAGTTTCTAATTTTCGCTGTTATATTTTTTACTGTCTCCCGGCTTTACGCGGGCATGTTCAACTTTACCCTTCCGTGGGATGACGATTCCGCTTCGGTTACTGACCTTAGTTATTTAAACCACAAACCGGCCGGTGTTTCCGGTTATGTCACTGCCGCGCCTGACGGGCACTTATACGTAAATTCCGGCGCTTCAAGGATAAAATTTCTTGCGGTTAATGTCACATCCACAAACTGTTTTCCCGCAAAAGAGGATGCCGATAAAATAGCGCGCAGGATGGCAAAATACGGGATAAACCTTGTGAGGTTTCATCTTGGCGACGCTTCGTGGGGGCAGTCGTTTATTGATTACTCCGGATACGCGGATTCAAGGCACTTAAACGCGTCCAACCTTGATAAGTTTGACTACTTTGTATCAAAGTTAAAAGAACACGGCATTTATTCAAACATAAACCTTCTTGCGGGGCGCGATTTTAAAAGCGCCGACGGCCTGCCCGCGTCAATTGATTCCATGGCATGGAAAGACAAACAGACCCCCGCCATGTTCAGCCCTGCAATGCTTGACCTTCAGAAGGAATTTGCTCTTAATATGCTGGACAGGGTAAATCCTTATACCGGGCTTAAATACACGCAGGACCCGTCTGTCGTATTTGTTGAAGTTTGCAACGAACACGGGCTGATTCACGCGTGGCATAACGCGCAGATAGACGTCCTGCCCGCTGAATTTGAAGCGCAGCTTCAGGGAATGTGGGATGCGTACCTTGCGGCTAAATATCCTTCTTTTGCCGCGCTGCAGGGCGCGTGGGGAATGTCAGCGCCTTTGGGCGATGAAAAACTTTTAAACGGGGATTTTGCTTCGGGTTTAACCGGCTGGGGCAGGGAGACGAATTCTCCGGCATCCGCCGTATTTACAGTAATTGCAGACGGGCTTGCGCCCGGGAAAAATTCCTGCCAGGTGAATGTGTCCGCTTCAAGCACTATAAACTGGCATGTGCAGCTTAATCAGGCTGTAACTTTAACCGCGGGCAGCCCCTATACCCTTTCTTTTTCCGCCAAAGCGGATAAAAATGCGACGGTTGATGTTGTTGTTCAGGAAGTTAACGGGGCGTGGCAGACGTATTTTACAAAGACATTAAACTTAACGGACCAGTGGCAGCGTTTTGAATTTGTTTTCGCGGCAACAAATACCACAATATCCGCAAGGGTAAATTTTACGGATATGGCAAAAGCAATCGCGGTGTATTCATTTGCCGATGTTTCTTTCAGGCAGGGCGGAATAATTCCCGGCACAAACGCTGATGAAACTGATTTTAATTCGGTAAAAATTTTTAAGGCCGCTGACAGGGCGGACAGGACAGGCGCAGCCAAAGATGACTGGGTGGATTTTTTGTGGAAAAAAGAGGAGCATTACTGGGGCTCCATGAACAATTACGTAAAAGTTTCGCTGTCCGCGAAAGCGCTGACAGTGGGCACAGTAATAGGAAATTCTACCCCAAATCTGATGAACCTTTTTGATGTCATAGATTCCCATGCTTACTGGCAGCACCCAAGCTATGCCGGCGAACAGTGGGTGTCGCCGTGGTGGGTAAACAATTCATCCGTGCTTTCAAAAAGCGACGGCGGTACAATTTCCGGCTTATCCGTAAAAAGGGTGGAAGGAAAACCATTTACCGTGACCGAATACAACCATCCTTTTCCAAACTCGTTTAACGCGGAAGCTTACGGTATTCTGGGCGCTTACGCTTCGTTTCAGGACTGGGACGCAATATACGGCTACACGTACGGCGACGGCAATACAAACTGGAGCATCAGTAAATTAGACGGTTTTTTTGACATAGATATGGACCCCGGGAAATGGGCAAATATGCTGCACGCGGCATTGATGTTCCGCCGCGGCGACATATCAGCCGCTGTTTCAAAAGTGACGGTGCCAATTACCACGGCGCAGGAGCTTGGGCTTTTAACAGGCGCGGGCCCGTGGCGGTTAATTGACGCGCAGGACGCGGGCATGCCCCCTGCGGCATCGCTGATGCACAGGATATCAATCATCGCTGAAGGCGGTACAAATCCGGCCGGCGCGCTTTCTCCTGCGGATATCACGTTACCCGGCACCGGCATATATACTTCTGACACAAACCAGTTAAACTGGGATTCATCCGCAAGGGTCTTAAAAATTGACTCCCCAAAAACCAAAGGCGTAATAGGAAATAATACAGGGGTTGAATACAATCTTTCAGGGGTTATCATCAGGCCCTTGTCTTCAATGCAGAACTGGTCTTCAATTATGATGAGCGTGGCGCAGGGCGGCACCTTTGCGTCAGGCGCGGAAAAAATATTCATCACAGCCGCGGGATTTTCGTCAAACACAGGGGTAAATTACAGGCTGTATCCTTCCGGCGCTTCGGCGGGTTTTCCTCCGGCTGCCAACGCTGATATAAATACATCTTCATTTGGTTCCGGCCCGACTATAACGGAAGGGATAGGCGCGGAATTTGTACTGCCTTACCCGTCAGCGAATGTCAAGGTTTACTCCCTTGACAATACGGGCGCGCGGATTCTCTCGCTGCCTGTTTCGGATGAATCAGGAAACGCTAAATTTCAGATAAGCGATGCGCATAAAACTTTATGGTATGAAGCTGAAATATATCCCGGCCCCGCGCCGACAGACACATACACTTTAACGCCCACCGCCACAAGGACTCCGGGCGGTCCGACAGATACAGTGACTCCCACGGTTACGCTTACCGCTACAGTGAGCGAATGGAAAATAGACGACTGTGAGGACGGCAACAATCAGAATCTGCTTGGCGGGTATTGGTATAATTATGCCGACAGTTTAAGCGTTATAAATCCTCCAAAAGGCTCCGCGTTTACCATGGCATCAGGCGGGGCACAAACGCCATTATACTCCGCAAGAATATACGGAAATATAGCGGCGCAGCCGTCGCCTGATGTATTTCCTTCCGCCGGGCTTGGCGTAAATTTATACGCTGATTCCGGTTCGCCCGTGTATCACGAAGAGGATGTTAACGGATTTACAGGGCTGCGTTTTTATGTAAAGGGCGACGGCACGCAATACACGCTAAGGCTGCCATACATAAATGTTACGGACGGCTCCACCCTGACCGGGTATAACGACTACAAGTACATTTTTACGGCTCCGGCGGCGTGGACGCTTATGGAAATACCTTTTTCTTCTTTTACCCAGGAATCAGGATGGGGCACGCAATACCCTTTATCCACGGTGCTTGCGCATGTAAAGGCGGTGCAGTGGCAGGTGCTTGAATATGGAAGGGCGTTTGACCTTTACGTGGATGATGCGGGGTTTTACAATGCGCCGCCGCCTTTTACTTTTACCCCGACCGTTACGCTGACCGCGACGCCGACGATATATTTAAGCAGGACTTCAACTGTGACTGTAACTTCCACGCGTACAATTACCGCGACGCGGACCGCTGTGATTCCTTCGCCCACTTTAACTGTCACTATCACTGTCACTGTCACTGTCACAAATACGCCGACACCCGGCGTGCGGGCCGCGTATAACCTGGATGATGTTTATGTTTACCCGTCGGTCTATGACGGCGCTGACGGGCAAAAAGGAATAATGTTTTTAAGGCTTACGCGCAAATCGGGAATTCAGATATTCAATATTAAAGGGGAACTTGTGCATTATGCGCGTGTTGATTCCGCTGAGGGGGAATACCTGTGGAAGCTTGAAGGCGTAAGAAAAAACAACAAACCCGCGCCCGGAATATATATTTACGTCATTACGGCGGATGACGGCGCTGTGAAAAAAGGAAAGCTGGCGATAGTAAAGTAAGGGTGTAAAGCTTAAGCAATAAGCTGATAAGCAGTTAAGCATAAGCGGAAGGATAAAACATAGCAAATTACGCTGATAAGCAGTTAAGCATAAGCGAAAGAATAAAACATAGCAGATTAAGCAGATAAGCAATTAAGCTATAGCGAAAAATTGCCTTTAAGTTTTCGCTTATGCTTATTGCTTAACTGCCTATAGCTTAAATTTTTATTCTTCTGACCCTCTGACCCTCTGACCTTCCGACCTTCTGACCTTCTGAGCTGCCTTCATTTATGGTATAATACTTTCAATCAAAAAACGGAGGTGCAATATGGCATTAACCGCGATAGTCCTGGGGATTGTTTTTGTAATTGCAGTTTTTGTAATCGGAATATTCAACAAACTTGTAAGCTTAAAAAACCGCAACAGTGAAGCGTGGGCGCAGATTGATGTCCAGCTTAAACAAAGGGCTGATTTAATTCCAAACCTTGTGGAAACCGTAAAAGGGTACGCAGCGCACGAAAAAGAGACGCTTGAAAAAGTAATTCAGGCAAGGGCCGCGTTAACCGGAGCCGGCGCTGACGTGGCAAAGACGGCTGCCGCGGATAATATGTTAACGGGCGCTTTAAAATCACTTTTTGCTGTAAGTGAAAACTATCCGCAGCTTAAGGCTGACGCGCATTTTACACAGCTTATGACAGACCTTTCCGGCACTGAAAGCAAGATAGCATACGCAAGGCAGTTTTTTAACGAGACAGTTCGCGTGTACAATGAATACCAGCAGGCGTTTCCGGGGGTGATTTTCGCCGGGATGTTCGGACATACGCAGAAACAGTTTTTTGAAGCGCCTGAAGAGGATAAAAAACCGGTATCAGTAAAGTTTTAACACGGGGATATAAATGGTATACGAGGATATAGCCGCCAATAAAAATAATACTTTTATACTGCTGTTTTTTTACGGCATCCTTATTGCCGGGCTTGGGTGGATTATAGGTATTTTATACGGCGACCCCTATACCGGAATTGTAATCGGTGTTACAGCGTCTTTTGTTATGACGTTTTTCTCTTATTATAACAGCGATAAAGTGGCAATTTTATCTTCCGGCGCCGTGGAGGCGGACAGAAAAATATACCCCGGCCTTTATTACGCCGCCGAAGGCATGGCGCTTGCCGCCGGCCTTCCCGCTCCAAAAGTTTATGTTATGCCAAGCGAAAGTATAAACGCGTTTGCGGCCGGCAGGGACCCCAAACATTCCGCAATTGCCGTAACCACAGGGGCGTTAATAAAACTGAACAAAACAGAGCTTGAAGGCGTGATAGCCCACGAAATGAGCCACGTAAAAAATTATGACATTCTTGTCAGCACGGTTGCCGCGGTAATGGCGGGCGCTGTTTTCATGATTTCTGATGTAATAAAACGAAGCGCGTTCCGCAGAAATTCCGGCCGCGCCGGATTGATTTTTGCCATACTGGCAATTGCCGCCGCGATACTTGCGCCGATAGGCGCGATGGCGATAAAATTTGCCGTGTCAAGGCAGAGGGAATACATGGCGGACGCTTCGGCGGTTCTGCTTACAAGGTATCCGCAGGGGCTTATAGGCGCGCTTGAAAAAATAAAAAAAGAAACTTATCCGGAAGAGGAATACAACTCCGGGATGCAGCATATGTATTTTGCCAATCCGTTTGCCTTAAGGGCGGACAACCTTTTTTCAACGCACCCTCCGCTTGAACTCCGCATAGAAAGGTTAAAGGGAAACCTGTACAAAGAAAACCCTAAAATCTGACAACCCGGCAAATGGCGAAGTTTGTTTTTTTTGTTTCTGTAGTGGTAGACGCGGGTCTTCAGCCCGCGGCTGTTGATTTGGATTTGTTTCACTTTTCATCTGCCGGACCGTAGCCTTTACAGGGTCTGGGTATATTTTTTCAGCCCGCGCCGCAAATTGGTGTGCTTGCAATCAATTAAATTTGAAATCAGCAGCATATTAATTCGTTGGCAATCGTAAGCCCGCGGCACATCCGGATTTGCCGCCGAAGCATTAGACCGCCCCTGCCACGGACACGCTGTGTTAGCGCGGCACGCGCTGAAAAAACACACCCAAACCCTGTTTAGAAACCTGCGGCAACTCGTGCGAGATTTGTTCTGATGTTTATTTTTACTTCCGACATTTCCCCTGACACTTACGCTCGTAAACTCGCTCCAGCCCGGGGATTTCCGCTCGCAGGCTAGTTCCAAACGCACCTTAAAAGGCGTGCTTACCAAACCTTTGTTTTTAAGTATTTTGTATTCCATCCGTCCCTCTGTCCCTCTGTGCATCCGTCGCTCAGCCCTTTTGTTTTTTATTTGTGTAAAAATCATTTTTTAGGTATATAATATCTTAAATTATAATTTGGAGGCTTTATGAAAGCCGCGGTTATGGCGTTTTTTGCCGTAATTTTATTTCTCCCGCAGCATGTATTTGCAGGCGGGGAAAAGGCACAGGTTAAACAGATGGAGATGTTTGAAGCATCTCTTGAATTTGATACCGCCGGTATCAATCCCTATGATTATTCCAAAGTTGTATTCAAGGCGGTTTTTAAGGCGCCGTCTTCCAAACGCACTGAAATAGAGGGTTTTTATTCAGAAAATTTTATTTTTGACGGCAAGTCTGAATATGAAAAAAATGGCGGTTCATTCAAGGCAAGGTTTGTTCCCAGAGAGCCCGGCGAGTGGAAATACCGGATGGAACTTGCAGTAAAGGGCGTTCCCGTCACCGTAACCGCGTGGGAATCTTTTGACTGTAAAAGGAATTCCGATACTCGAGGATACATAAAAGTAAGCCCTGTTGACCCGCTCTTTATGGAATTTGAAAATAAAGAGCCGTTTTTTGCCAAGGGTATAAATATGGGTTGGGCAAAGCAGGACCGGGTTTATGAGGATTATAAATATTGGATAGAAAAATTTTCAGAAAACGGCGGAAACTTAATAAGGGTATCAATGGCGCCATGGAGTTTTGGAATTGAAACAGACGCGCTTGGCGGCTATTCTTCGCGCCAGAAGCAGGCGGCACAGTTGGATAAAGTTTTTGAACTTTGCGCGGAGCATGACATTTATATACAGCTTTGCCTTGCGGCGTACGGAGAATTTTCGGATGATATAAATCCGGGATGGGCGGGCAATCCGTATAATTCACGCAACGACGGCATTCTTGACAGTCAGCAGGAATTTTTTACTTCAAAACTTGCGCGTGATTTTTTTAAAAACAGGCTTCGTTACATAGCCGCAAGATGGGGGTATTCACGCAACCTTTTCGCGTGGGAAGTGTTCAGTGAACCTGATATGGTTCCCGGATATACCGCCGCCGCTGTTACGGAATGGCATAAGGATATTTTTTCTTACGTTAAAAAATACGACAAAAACAAACATCCCGTCTCCGCCTCTTTTTCTGATTCCGAAAAAGGGGCCGCTGTCTGGCAGCTTGAAGAGGCCGATTTTACCCAGACGCATATTTATAATTTAAAAGACGCGGCTGAAGAATTATATAACCTTTCCCGGATAAAAACGGAAAAATTTAACAAACCGCATATAGTGTCTGAATTCGGAACAGCAACGGCAATGGAAGAAATGGACGAAGCAAAGGATGAAAAAGGCGTGCAGCTTCATACCGCGATATGGGGAGGCGCGCTTTCGCTGTCCATGGGCTGGCCCATGATATGGTGGTGGGATGTTTACGTTGACAGGTACGGGCTGTGGGATATTTACAGGCCGCTGTCAGATTTTCTGCGGGGTGTAAACTGGGCAAGGGGAGACTACTTTTTACTGCGTTCCGAAAAAGCTTATTATTATGACGCGGAAAATAAACCCGCGGGCAGTGTAAAAATTTATCCTGATGACAGGCAGGTAAAGGCAAAGAAAAACAGGTTTGTCATAACTCCCGCCGGAGATGTCATAAACAGGGAATATTTTATCGCGTACCTTTACGGCAAAGCACAACCGGATAAGAAAAACGACCCCGTGTTTGTCATGACAAACAGGTTTCCGGCGAAGCTTATAATAGGCGTAAGCCGGGTGTCGGGAAGCTGCGCTCTTGCCGTGGAAGTAAACGGGGAAAGGGTGTTCTTGGCGGATATAGACGCAAAAACCCTGCCCGATGCGGCGCCTGAAAAAGGCGCTGATATTTACAGCGCTGACTGTGCGCTTTCATATACAGTTGACCTGCACGCGGGGGATAATGAAGTCGCGCTGATAAATGCAGGAAGCGGGCGGATAAAACTTGATTATCTGGAAGTGACGGATTTTACCGACCCTTTGATAGCGCCGGCCTTTTTGTCGGGTATTCAAAGCGAAGCAGCGGCGTATATCTGGTACAAACATAAAAATTATACCTGGGAAAACACACCTGCCGACAAAGTTGAAGGCGCTTATTTTGACGTGCCTGATTTAAGGCCGGGCCGTTATGTCATAGAGTTTTTTGACACATATACAGGGGAGATAACAGGTAAAAAGCAGGCGATTAAGCACGAGGAAGATTTAAGGATAGACCTGCCGGAATTCTATACCGACGGCGCGATAAAAATAAAAGAGTACAAATAATGGATAAAAAAACCATCTCTTTTTTAAAGGATAAAAAAGCCTTAAAGGAACAGGGGCTGTTTATAGTTGATACGGAAAAGATACTAAAAGAAGCGCTGGGCGCGGGCATTGAAATTGAACGTTTTTTTTACAGCGATGATGAAATACCGCGCGGATTTTCAGTTCCCCATAACCTGGCGGAAAAATCAAAATACAGCGACATAAGCCGTTTTGCGTCCGTTAAAACGCACAGCGGTTTTCTGGCTTTGTGCAGGGCGCCCGAAAAACCGCTTAAAGATTTTAAATCCGCAAAACGCATAGTGCTTCTTGACGGCATACAGGACCCTTCCAACATAGGCGCCATAATAAGAAGCGGCGCCGCCTTTGGTTTTGACAATTACCTTTTTATAAACGGCTGCGCCGGGGTTTTTTCCGAAAAGGCGGTGCGCGCGTCAGCGGGAGCGGTTTTTAAGGTAAACACCAGGTCGATAGATATAAAAGAAGCCGCTGCCCTTGCCGCGGAGTTTAAATTTATAGCGACTGACGTGGAAAACGGAACTGATATTAAAAATGCCGATATCGGCGGGAAATCGGTAATTGTATTCGGCAGCGAGGGAAAAGGCGTAAGCAAAGAAATAAAAGAACTTGCCGCGTCCAGAATAAAAATAAATTATCCCGGCAATGTTGAATCGCTTAATGTCGCCGCTGCCGCGGCTGTCATTTTCTTCGAATTCTCCTCAAGATAATCAATAGCGGTGGTCCGGCAGCTAAGCAGTTGGGTTTGGATATGGCAGGCGCGGATTTTAAACAAGAGCGGATTAAGCTATAAGCATTTAAGCTATAGCGGTATATTGCCTTTAAGTTTTCGCTTATGCTTATTGCTTAACTGCTTATAGCTTAAGTTTTTCCTTCCGTCCCTCTGTCCCTCCGTGCATCCGTCCCTCAGTTTTTATTCGATTATTTGACCTTACCCTTCTTCAGGGCTATAATTGTAATAGGAAGGCAGGGAAGTATTAAAGTAAAAGGCGGTGATGGATATGTCCGCTTTCAATAGCAGAAGGTCAGGCAAGGAACGCAGGGAGGAAGAAAGGCGCCTGAAAGGAAGCAATATGGGTAAAACTTTGGAAACCGCGCGCCAGTCCGACCGCAGAATAAGAGAAAACCGCCGTGATAAAAATAATCCTATAAGCCGTATAGAATTCTAAAAAAGCAATTAGGCGGATTGTTTTAATGAATCAAATACGCAAATAAACATATTATTATATGAGAACCGGTTTATCTGTTTTTTCACCTGTATAAAAAATCATAAAAAAATAAAAAGTAAAAGTATTTTATTTTTTATTTTTTTAAATTTATTGGGGATAAGTCAAAAAACGCCTTAAAAATAAGGCGAAAATAAGAATAGAAATGTGGCGGGTTTAGGGATTAATATATTGACAAAACATGGCTTTGGGGTATAATTATGGCAAATAGTGGGAAAAAGTGGGATAGATTTTTATAAAGGAGCATTATAGTGATAAAAACAGGTTTTATAGGACAGCATGAGCACAGCCTGGATGAAAAGGGCCGCGTAAGCATTCCGTCCAGATATAAAAAATACATTGAAGAGATAACCGTTGATCCTGATAAACGGAACGCTGTTGTGCTCTCTAAAAGCAAGGACAAGTGCATAGAAGTGTTTGCGCCGGAAAAATGGGAACAGATGATGGGCAAATACGAGCAGAATACATCCCTTGAAGAGGAAAACCGCGATTTAAAATACATGAGGTCCAAACTTTCCAACACGGACTACGCCAATGTTGATAAAAGCGGAAGGATAATAATACCGCAGTTTTTAAAGGATTACGCGGGCATAAGCAAAAATGTCGTATTTGCGGGCATTGGGGACAGGTTTGAAATCTGGGATAAAAAAACTTTTGACGACAACAACAAATAGGGAGGCTGTAAATGAGCGTTCAGACAACATCCAAAAAGTTCGTGATGCTTATTATGAAAGGCGAAATTGCGCTGGAAGACATAATCGCGTTAAAGGAAATAATAAACAGTTTCATAGAAATGGAGCAGTTTTTATTTGTCATTGATTTTTCCGAAGTGGCGCACATTAACGTAAGCGGGATAGAGTATTTAAACGAGAGAAAGGAAAGGGTCCGCAGCCTTGGCGGCGACATAAAGATAATAGGCGCCAATGACTACGTCCGCAACCTTTTTGTGTACGCGGGATACTGGGGCGAATTTGATTTTTTCGCGAACGAAGAAGAAGCGGTAAGGGCCTTTAACAGCCTGATATGACATTTTCCCACAAAACAGTCCTTCTTGATGAAACCGCGGAACTGCTGCGGATTTCCGGGAAAAAAGGGCTGTGGGTGGACGCAACGCTGGGCTTCGGAGGACATAGTGAAAGGATTCTTAAGGATATGTCACCTGAAGCCCTTTTAATAGGTATTGATCAGGACGACAAAGCTCTTTCATACGCTTCAGAGAGGCTTAAAGCACACGCGAACTTTAAGGCCGTAAAGGGAAATTTTAAGAATCTTGACGGCATAGTGAAGGCGCAGGGCGCGGATTCCATAAGCGGAATAGTGTATGACCTTGGAGTTTCCAGCATGCAGCTTGATGACGGCGCGCGCGGGTTTTCTTTCATGAAAGACGCGCCGCTGGATATGAGGATGGATGAAACCGCGGAACTTTCCGCGTATGACGTGGTTAACGGCTATAACAGGGCGGACCTGGAACGCGTGATAAAAGAGTACGGCGAGGAAGGTTATTACGCCAAGATAGCGGATCACATAATGAAAAGCAGGCCTGTGAAAAGCACGCTTGAACTGGCTGAAATAATAAAAAAGGCGAAATTCGGAAAAGAAAAGATACATCCGGCCACGAAAGTGTTTCAGGCGATAAGGATAGAAGTAAACGATGAACTTGGCGCTCTGGAAAAAAGCCTTAACAGCGCTTGCGGGCTTTTAGTGCCGGGCGGAAGGATGTGCGTCATATCCTTCCATTCGCTTGAAGACAGGATAGTAAAGAATTTTATAAGGGAAAAATCGCACGGCTGCGACTGCGGTTACAGGCCGTGTATATGCAATAAGGTAAAGGAACTTGAAACGGTTACAAAGAAGCCGGCTACGGCTTCTTTCGCGGAGACAAAGGAAAACCCGCGGGCAAGAAGCGCGAAATTAAGGTGCGCGGAAAAGATTTAAAAATAAAGGAGAAGTCTGTGGCGGAATTTTCAAACAGGTTTTTAAGGGGCTTAAACGCGGGAAGCGTAAGGCCGGCAAGGGGCGGCGCCAATAAAGCCGTGGGGCTGATTCTGCTTTTATCCCTTCCGTTTCTGCTTGTGGTCTGGTTTTACACGCAGAGCGCGAAATTAAGCTACGATATAACCGAACTTACAAGAGAACGCGACTCCTTAAAGTCGCAGAACAAAATGCTGGAAATGAAGGTGCAGGTTGCAATGTCCGGCAGCGGTATTGAACACATTGCAAGGGAACGCTACGGTTTCAGGCCGGCAAAACCCGGCGATGTGCAGGTCATAAAAAAAGAATACGGCGCGCTTGGTTTATTTTAAAAGCGGGCAAAGGGGCGCGGTTTGAAGCAGGAAAGTTTTTCGGCAGAAAAGAGAATAGAGCTTGTATTGACTGTTTTTGTCTTTATTCTCGGCGTGCTTTTTATCCGTTTGCTTTTTCTGCAGGTTGTTATGCATTCATCCCTGAAAAACCGCGCTGAAAAAGGGCAGATGTCCACGGTTAAAAAACAGATAGGCAGGGGCGCCATATATGACCGTTCGGGGCGCCAGCTTGCCATGAGTATAAAAACAGAGACCATCTGCGTCACTCCGCGCAACGTAAAGAATAAAGACCAGGCCGCGGATTTTTTAAGCAAAAAACTCGGGTTAAGCAGGCAGTATGTTTTGTCAAAGTTAAAAAGCCGCAGCGGGTTTGAATACATAAAAAGAAAAGTCCCGGCCGTCATCGCGGATGAGATTCTTGATAAAAAAATTCCAGGCGTCTTTTCACAGTCGGAAGAGAAAAGATATTATCCTTACGGCGAGATTACGGCTCACATAACCGGTTTTGCGGGCACGGACAACAAAGGCCTTGAAGGCATTGAGATGGCTTATGAAAAATACATGAGGGGAAAGCTTGGCAGGGAAGAGATACGCGTTGACGCTAAAAGAAGGCCTATTTTAATCGGTTCCAGGAAGATTAAAAAGGGCGAGCGCGGAGCGGACGTAACAACCACAATTGACGGCAATATACAGTACGCGGCATACCGCGAACTTGAAGCGACGGTAAAAAAATCGCGCGCCAAATCCGGCAGCGTAATTGTAATGAACCCGGAAACAGGCGCGATATACGCGGCCGTAAATTATCCGTCTTATGACCCCAACACGCCTTCAACGGCAAGCGCGGACAAAAAGAGAAACAGAATCATTACCGATATGTATGAGCCGGGTTCCACTTTCAAGATATTCACGATGTCGGCGTACCTTAAAAAGTTTCCAAATTCTGACGATGAAATAACATACTGCGGAATGGGTAAGGAAGTGTTTCAGATAGGCAAGTATCAAAGAACCGTGCATGACCACGAAAAACACGGCAACCTGACGCACAACGAAATTATCAAAGTGTCTTCAAATATCGGAACCGTAAAACTTGCCATGAAATTAAAACCCGAAGACCTTTATAAGGAGTACCTGGCGTACGGTTTTAATTCAAAGACCGGAATTGATATGCCCGGCGAAGTGCCGGGCCTTATACGCGATTTAAGCAAATGGGACAAAGTGTCAATGACATCCGTTCCTTACGGGCAGGAAGTGGCGGTGTCTTCGCTTCAGCTTGCGCGCGCGTATGCCGCCATAGCAAACGGCGGAAAACTTGTAACGCCTTATCTTATTGAAAAAATAGTAAAAAACGGCCGCACTGTATACAGGCATAAAGTGAAAAAGCAGGACGGGCCTGCCACGGGAAAAAGAAGGGAAAAACTTGTGGCAATGCTTGAAGCTGTTATGGAAAAAGACGGGTCAGGAAAAAAAGCCGCTGTCGCGGGCTACAGGGTTGCCGGCAAGACCGGAACGGCGCAGAAACACCGCACTGACGGGAAAGGCTACGCGGCAAACAAGTATGTGGCTTCATTTATCGGATTCATGCCGGCTGACAAGCCGGAAACAGTGACCCTTGTGACAATTGACGAGCCGGAAGGTTATGTGTATTTTGGCGGCGACCTTGCGGGACCGATTTTCAGGAATTTAAACACAATGATGGCTTCGTACTTTAAGGTGCTTCCTTCGGAAACATTTACCGCTGATGCGGAAGGCGGGGACGCGGCCCGTGAAACGGCGAAAATGCCGTCCATAAAGAAAAAGACGTTCGCGGAGGCGAAAAACCTGCTGTCCGCGGAAAAGATAAAATATCAGAGCCATGGTTTCGGCAAAATGGTTATAGCGCAGGAACCTGCCCCCGGAGAAACGCTTGGTTTTGGAAAATACGCCCAGGTTTTTCTTGGCGATGAAGCTCAGGCGGACAATGAAAAAACATATATGCCCAACGTGAAAGGCATGACGGTAAGGCGGGCTATGGAAGTGCTTCGGTTATACGGATTAAAAGCAAAATGCACAGGCAGCGGTTTTGCGGTCAGCCAGGAACCGCGCCCGGGCGTCGCGCTTAAAAAGGGCGCAATATGCACCGTGAATTTTATGATGAAGGACGGCGTATGAAAACAATAAGCTGCGACAGGCTTGCCGCGCTGCTTGGCGGGGTTGTCATATCCCGCGGTAAAAGCGGCATAATAAAAGGTATTGAAGAAAATTCCGGCCTTGTAAAAAAAGGCACGGCGTTTTTCTGCGTGCCGGGTAAAACAGCAGACGGGCATAATTACGCTTTGGACGCCGAATCCCGCGGGGCTTGCTGTATTGTCGTAAGCAGGGAAGTGCCCGGCGTAAAATCCGCTTGCGTCATAAAAGTTGATGACGTAAGGGAGGCGCTTTATAAGGCCATTGATTATTTTTACGGGCAATACAGGAAAAAAGTCCGCGTCATAGGAATAACAGGGACAAAAGGAAAAACCACAACCGCTTACCTTGCGCTTGCCATGCTTAAAGAAGCGCAGGGAAAAGAACAGGCGATGATAGGCACGGTTGAATACAGGATAGGAAAAAGGACGGTTGTTTCAAACAACACCACCCCTTCAAATCTTGCGATACACAGGATAATAAAGGAAGCCGCGGAAAAAAAGATTAAATACCTTGTAATGGAAGTTTCAAGCCACGGGCTTGACCAGGACAGGATTAAAAATATAGAACTTGCGTCGGCCGTTATTACGAACGTGACAAGGGACCATTTTGATTATCATAAAAATTATGAAAATTACATCGCGGCAAAGATGAAGATAATAATCAATATAAGCAAAAACGGGGTGCTTACCATTAACACGGATGACGCGGGCGCGGTAAAATTTTTAAAGCCGGCAAAAAAAGCAGGAATTAAAGTAAATACCTGCTCTTTAAAAAATGAAGCGGATATTTACGCGGTTGAATACTCTGTTTCGCGCGGCGGTATGGAAGTAAAACTTATGGTAAACAAAAAACCGGCCGCCCTTTCCTGCGCGATGACCGGAGAACACAATATAAGCAACATAATGTGCGCTTTAAGCGCGGTTGTGAAATTTACGGGCGTAAAGGCCGCTGTAAAAGCGGTGAATAAGTTTAAAGGCGTATCCGGCAGGATGGAAATTGTATATTCGAAGGATATAACCGTAATAGTTGATTTTGCCCACACCGCGGATTCAATTGAAAAAGTGCTTGAGGTAATGAATGAGATAAAGACCGGCAGGGTCATAATGCTGTTCGGCGCCGGCGGCAATAAAGACCGCGGAAAAAGGCCCATGATGGGAGCCGCTGCCGCGAAGCTTGCGGACATTGTGGTTGTAACTTCGGATAATCCAAGGATGGAAGACCCCAAAGCAATAATAAAAGATATAACAGACGGTATTAAAAGAAAAGACGGCATATACGTTGAACCTGACAGGAGAAAAGCGATAAAGCTTGCCGTTAACCTTGCAAAAAAAGATGACATTGTTGTGCTTGCGGGCAAAGGGCATGAAACTTATCAGGATATTATGGGTAAAAAGGCCCATTTTTCAGACCAGGAACAGGCGCGCGCCGCTGTCAGAAACAGGGGTAAAAAATAATATGCGCATGAATTTAAGCGAGGTTTATTCACTTTTCGGCGCGCGGTTTAAAGATAATGATGTTCCGGTTAAGGGCGTTACCGCTGATACAAGAAACATAAAAAAAGGTTTCATATTTTTCGCGATTAAGGGCGAAAAGAACGACGGCCATTTGTTCGCGGCCGAGGCGGTAAAAAAAGGCGCGCTTGTGTGCGTCACCGAAAAAAAGATAAAAGGGCTGCCGTGCATTGTTGTGCCTGATACAAAAGAAGCCATAATGAACCTTGGCAGGTATTACGCGGCCAAGTTCAATAACTTAAAGGCGGCCGCCATAACGGGCAGCAACGGCAAGACCACCACAAAAGAGCTGCTTGCCGATTTTTTACAGGAAGCATACGTTACAAGGAAAAATGAAAAGAGTTTTAACAATTATCTTGGAGTGCCGCTTACATTGTTCGGGCTTGATAATAAAACGCAGGCTCTGGTCCTTGAAATGGGAATGAACCATAAAGGCGAAATTATAAAACTGGCACGGCTGGCGCCTTTGGATGCCGTGATAATAACGAATATAGGCCGCGCCCATATAGGTAATATGGGAAGCCGGGACGCGATAGCCGGGGCAAAAGCCGAAATATTTGAAGGTTTAAAAAAAGGCGGAACCGCAGTGCTTAACGGGGATGACGGTTATTTTAAGTTTTTAAGCGCGAAAGCCGGACATAAGGTTGTAAGCTTTGGAACCGGTTTAAAGGCGGATTACAGGATTTCATCCGTGAAAGAGTCCGTGTCAGGGACAAAGTTTTCGCTTAACGGGATAAAGATGGATACAAAATTAAAAGGCATTCATAATATTTATAATATAGCCGCTGCAGCGGCCGCGGCGGGCGTGCTTGGCGTGGATTTAAAGAAGGTCAAAAAAGCGCTTAAAACTTTTTCCATGCGCGGCCTGATGAGGTTTGAAGAAATTAAGGTTAAAGGCGCAAGCGTCATAAACGACAGTTATAACGCCAATCCGGATTCATACGCGGCTTCGCTTATGGCTTTAAAACAGATGAAAAGAAAGAACCTTGTAATAGTGTCCGGAGACATGCTGGAACTTGGAAAAAACTCGCGCGCGATGCACACAGAGACAGGCGCAAAGATAGCGCAAATTAAACCTTCGGCGCTTTTGATATACGGGGAGTTCGCGCGTGATGTTGAAAAAGGATATTTAAAAAGCGGCGGCAAAGCAAAACCGGAATGTTTTACCGATTTGCAGCAGCTTAAAAAGGCTTTGATGCCTTGTTTAAAGAAGGGCAACACTGTTTTCCTTAAAGGTTCCAGGGGAAACAAACTTGAAGAATTAATTAAATAAAATATATCAATAAAAGGATGTGGCAGGCATGTTCTATCATTTGATATACCCGTTAAGCGCCCAGTTTTCCGCCCTTAACATTTTCAGGTATATTACCGTGCGTTCGGCTTTTGCCGCGATTACGGCTTTTATTATCACCCTTATTATCGGCAATTTTGTGATAGACACATTAAGAAAGATGAAGATAGGCCAGGTGGTCAGGGAAGACGGCCCGAAAAAGCACCTTGAAAAACAGGGCACGCCGACAATGGGCGGCATAATGATTCTGTTCTCTGTGGTTGTTTCAATGCTTCTGTGGGGAAGGTTTGACAACGAATACGTGTATATCACCCTTTTCGCGTGCGTGTGGTTTGCGGGAATCGGGCTTCTTGACGACATGCTGAAACTTAAAATAGGAACTAAAGGTTTAAGCGGGCGGTGGAAGATTGTGCTTCAGTTTGCCGGCGCGTTTGCCATTACCGCGTATTATCTTCATATTGAAAGCGGCAGGCCTTATGCATCGCAGGTCGGCATTCCGTTCATTAAACAGGTGATGGTGCTGCCTTTCTGGGCGTATTTTATCTTTGGCGGCGTGCTTATTTCCGGATGGTCCAACGCAGTTAACCTTACGGACGGCCTTGACGGGCTGGCCAGCGGGCTTTCTTTATTTGTCTTCGCGGCGCTTGTCGTGCTGGCGTATATAATAGGAAACATGAATTTTTCATCATACCTTATACTGACATACGTCCCTAAAGCGGGCGAACTTGCGGTCTTTGGCGCCGCCTTTGCCGGCGCGCTTTTGGGTTTTCTGTGGTTCAACGCGTATCCGGCTCAGGTATTTATGGGCGATGTCGGCGCCCTTATGTTAGGAGGAGTAATAGGAACAATAGCAATGCTTATTAAACAGGAAATCCTGCTTTTGATACTTGGATTGGTATTTGTGGCGGAGGTGTTATCCGTAATCCTTCAGGTAACCTCCTATAAACTTACAAAGAAAAGAATATTTAAAATGGCCCCGCTTCACCACCATTTTCAGTTAAAAGGCGTGTCGGAGCCGAAAATCATAGTGCGTTTCTGGATAGCGGCGGTTATTGTGCTGCTGTTCACGTTAAGCACGCTGAAGTTAAGGTGACGGCGATGGATATAAACGGCAAAAATGTTGTGGTGCTTGGAGCAGGCAAAAGCGGCGTTTCCGCGGCTGTCCTGGCAAAAAAGAAAGGCGCCGCGAAAGTTGTTTTAAGCGATGTAAAACCAAAGGCCAAAATGGAACAGAATGCGGCTGACCTTGAAGCTATGGGTATTGAAATAGAAGCCGGCGGCCACGGTAATGAAACAATTCTGAACGCGGATATGATTGTGGTAAGCCCGGGAGTCCCGCTTGCCGGAGAATGGCATGACATGGCAAAAAGGCACAATAAGGAAGTTGTGGGCGAAATAGAATTCGCGTACGGGTTTATGGGAAAAGGCGTAAAAATAGTCGGAATAACAGGGACGAACGGCAAGACAACCGTCACCACTCTGACCAATGAAATATTTAAGTCCCAGCTTGGGGACAAGGCCGTGCTTGCCGGCAACATAGGCATACCTTTCTGCGACGTGGTCTGCGAAAAAAAGGATTATACCCACGTTATTATGGAAATAAGCAGCTTTCAGCTTGATACTATAAAGGAATTTAAAACAGATGCCGCGGTTATTCTTAACATAACAGACGACCACCTTGACAGGTACGAATCAATGCAGGCTTACGCCGAATCAAAAGCCAGGATATTTTTAAACCACGGACCCGAAGATGTGCTTGTGTTAAACAGAAGCGACAGGTTCACCGAAATAATGGCGTCAATGTCCGCGTCGCGTAAGCTGTATTTTTCCGCTTACGCGGAATCGGATGACTGTTATTTTTTCGCGGATAACGCTTACTATAAAAAGATAAACGGGAAAAAAGAAAAAATCTTTTCCGCTGAAGGAATTAAACTTATAGGAAAGCATAATACTGAAAATATTCTGGCATGCCTGGCGCTGGCTGAAGCTTGCGGCCTTGACATGAAAAAAGCGGAAGAAACCATAAAGGGTTTTAAGGGCCTTCCGCACAGGATAGAACTTGTGGCTGAAGCCGCGGGAAAAAAATTTTACGATGATTCCAAAGGCACCAATGTTGACGCGGTTATCCGCGCGCTTGAAACATTTGACAGGCCGCTTGCCTTAATACTTGGCGGCAGGGAGAAAAACACCGACTTTGGACAGCTGAAAAAAGTGCTTCCTAAAAACGTAAAAACGATAATAGCGCTTGGCGAGAACAGGGACAAAATCGAGGGCGTTTTCGCGGATGTTGTGCCTGTTGTAAAATGCGCTTCAATGGAAGAGGCGGTAAACGCCGGCTATTCCCTTGATGTTGAAGTGGTGCTGCTTTCGCCGGCGTGCGCAAGTTTTGACCTGTTTAAAAGCTACGCCCACAGGGGCGATGAATTTAAAAAATATGTTTTAAAGGCGGCAAATAATGGCTAAAGCCGGAGTAAAAGCGCTGGACAGGGTGGACCCGGTCCTTTTGATAGATGTGCTGCTTTTAACCCTTGCAGGGCTGATTATGGTTTACAGTGCAAGTTCCGTGGTCAGTTATGAAAGTTACGGCGATTCGGCGTACTATTTTAAAAAGCAGCTTGGCTGGGCGTTTTTGGGCGTCATAGCCGCGGGTTTTCTCATGGTATATGAGCCGGAGAAAATGAAAAAAATGATACCGGCGCTGTTTGTGGCATCTTTAATTATGGTTTTTATCGTGCATATACCCGGATTCGGAAGAAAAGTGGGCGGCGCGGTGCGCTGGCTTAAACTGCCGGGGCTTCCCGCTGTGCAGCCCTTTGAATTTGTAAAACTTTTTTATGCCATGTATCTGGCGCTGATTTTCAGCGATGAAAGAGCGCCGTTTAAAAAAGTGTTCGTTAAATCGCTGTGGATTACCGGCATTGTCTGCTTTGGGCTTATACTTCAGAGGGACCTTGGAGGGACATTTATAATAATGGCGCTGTTTCTGATTATGACGCTTATTTCAGGCGCGCCGCTTAAGATTTTTGCAATTACAATACCCGCGGTAATTGCAGTGGTGGCGGGGCTTATTATCGTGGAGCCTTACAGGATGAAGAGGATTTTTGTATACCTTGACCCGTGGAAAGATTATTTTGGCGCGGGATGGCAGACGGCTCAGTCGCTTATCGCCATCGGCACCGGAGGGGTATTCGGGATGGGGCTTTCGCAGGGGCAGCAGAAATTTTTGTATCTGCCGACGCCGCATACGGATTATATATATTCAATTGTAGGCGAGGAAATCGGCTTTATAGGCGCCGCTCTTGTGGCGGGGATGTTTTTTGTGTTCTTATGGAGAGGCTGCGCGGTCGCGATAAACGCCAGGGACAGGTTTTTAAAACTTCTTGCCTGCGCCGTGACTTTCATGATAGGCGTGCAGGCGTTTACGAACATGGGAGTCGCCACAGGAATACTTCCGCCTAAAGGCACAACGCTGCCGTTTTTCAGCGCCGGCGGGTCGTCGCTTTTAATTTCGCTTATGGCGGCCGGGATACTGCTTGGGGTTTCCAGGAAAGTTTTTGGAGAAAATAAATGAAAGTGATATTCGCGTGCGGCGGGACAGGCGGCCATATTTATCCTGCGCTTGCCATAGCGGAAAGCCTTAAGAAAAAGGCTGATAATTTTGAAGCGCTGTTTGCGGGGAATAAAACCGGAATGGAAGCTTCAATTGTACCGCAGAGGGGTTATGATTTTAAGGGAATAGAAGCAAGGCCGCTGATAAGAAAGTTTACTTTGGAAAATTTTAAAAACGGCGTGTTTGTAATAAAATCGGTCTTTGACGCGTTAAAAGAGGTTAAGTCCTTTAATCCGGATATTGTGGTAGGCACCGGTGGTTTTGTATCTTTTCCCTTTGTTCTTGCAGCGGTTTTAACCGGCAGAAAGAGCCTGATTCACGAGCCGAATGTGTATCCCGGCCTTGCCAACAGGGCGCTGGCAGCTGTTGTTACGGCTGTGACCGCGGGTTTTAGCAGCGGAAAGAAATACTTTCCCGCGAAAAAAACATTTATCACCGGCAATCCGGTAAGGGAAGGAATAATAAGCGCGGATAAAAGCGCAGGCTTAAAGGAATTCGGCCTTGACCCTGAAAAGAAAACAGTGCTTATAATGCCGGGCAGCAGGGCGGCTAAAAACATAAATAAAGCAATGGAAGAAGCGCTTCCTGAAATAGGCAGAAGTTTTCAGAATGTGCAGTTTTTGTGGATGTGCGGCGAAGAGCAGTATTTTGCCCTTGAACAAAGTGTTAAGAATCAGGGGGCGAAGAATATAAAGGTGTTAAAGTTCATTGATAAAGCGGAGCTTGCCTACGCGGCGGCGGACGCGGGAGTTTTAAGGGCCGGAGCCGGAACATTGACAGAGATAACCGCATGCGGCCTGCCTTCTGTGCTTGTCCCGTACCCGCACGCTACAGGCAATCACCAGGAAAAAAACGCGGCGTCCTTTGAGGAAAATCAGAGCGCGCTTGTTATAAAAGACAAAGACCTTACGGCTGAAACGCTTCTGAACGCTTTAAAGAAAGTGCTGGACCCGGAAACAGGCGCAAGTATGAGGCAAAAACTTAAAAGTTCTTATCCGGGCAACGGCGCGGACAATATAACGGACATTATATTAAATAAAATATGCTTAAGTAAATAACAGGAGAACTGCATGGCAGAGAACGTAAAAAGGATACATTTTGTTGGAATAGGCGGGGCCGGAATGAACGGCCTTGCGGAGATATTTATTAACATGGGTTATAAAGTCAGCGGCTCTGACGCCAAAGAGTCCGATACCACGCAGAGAATAAAGTCAATGGGCGGAAAGGTTTTCATAGGCCATGACAAAAAGAACGTAAAGGGCGCGCAGGTGCTTGTTTACAGCAACGCGGTGCCTGAAACAAACCCGGAAATAACGCAGGCAAGAAGCATGAAGATACCGGTAATTCCGCGCGCGGTAATGCTTAATGAAGTCATGAGGCTGAAGAAAGGCATAGCAATAGCCGGTTCGCACGGAAAGACAACCACCACATCCATGCTGGCGGAAATATTTGAAACCGCGGGCCTTGACCCCACTTTTGTGGTCGGAGGGCTTGTGAAGTCAAAAGGCGCACACGCCAAAGCAGGCAAGGGCGAATATGTCATAGCCGAAGCGTGCGAAGCTTTCGGGTCTTTCCTGCATTTAAACCCGGTCATATGCGGGGTCACCAACATTGACAATGACCACATGGATTATTATAAAAGGATGGACGCGTTAAAACAGGCATTTGTGCAGTTTATCAACAAGACCCCTTTCTTCGGAGCGGCTTATTTAAACGGCGACGATAAAAATGTGCGGGATATAGAGGGCGAAATTTACGTAAAAAAACTTTTTTACGGCATGGGCCGCGAAAACGACATTGTTGTAAGCAATATAAGGGCAAAAGGGTTTTCACAGACTTTTGAAATGTCTTTTGAAGGCAAAAAACTGGGAACGTTTAAGCTTAACGTGCCGGGCAGCCACAATGTAATGAACGCGGCGCTGTGCGCCTCCATCGCGTACGGGCAGGGAATAAAACCCGCGGTCATAAAAAAGGCGCTTGCCTCTTTCCAGAACGTGCAGAGAAGGTTTAATGTCTTTAAAAATAAAATGTTCACGGTGGTTGATGACTACGCGCATCACCCGGCGGAAATTGCAAAAACACTGGAAACCGCAAGGACTGTTGCCGGCAAAAAGAAGGTAATAGCGGTCTTCCAGCCGCATCTTTTTTCGCGCACGCAGTACCATTACCCTGATTTTGCCAAATCTTTATCGGCCGCGGACGCCGTTATTCTTGACAATATTTATCCGTCAAGGGAGGCGCCTGTACCCGGCGTTACAAGCCAGCTTATTTCCGACGCGATGACAGAATCGGGCTATAAAAATGTTTACTATGAAAAAAACTGGGAAGCTGTGACAAACAGGGTTATGTCTATTGTGAAAAAAGGCGATTACGTGATGCTTATGGGCGCCGGAAACGTGAATCAAATAAGAAAACTTCTTGAAAGGGAGGCTGAATGAATCCGGTCAGCGCGCAGCTTGCACAGGCGGGAATAGAGCACTATTCCGATTTTACCGTAAAAGAGCTTTCCTATTTTAAGATAGGCGGCAAAGCCGCGCTTTTTATAATACCTAACAGCGCTAAAGAGGCGGCAGCGGCGATAAAAATATGCGCGGCGCACGGGATGCCATATATGGCGGTCGGCTGTATGTCAAATATGGTCATAAAAGACGGCAGGATAAACAGGGCTTTTATATCGGTGAAAAACGGGTTTTCCCATATTGAGAAAAAAGGCGCGCTTGGTATAACTGCAGGCGCCGGAGTCACGATAGAAGAACTTATGAATTTTGCGGCAAAGAACGGGCTGTCAGGAATGGAGTTCATGGCGGGCATACCGGGTTCTGTGGGCGGGGCCGTGTTTATGAACGCCGGCGCTTTCGGCGAATCATTCGATAAGGTGATAAAAGCCGTATACATAGCCGATAAAAGAGGAAAGATAAGAAAGATTGAAAATAAAAAAGGCGTATTTTCATACAGGAAGAGCGTATTCATGAAAAAACAGTGCGTAATAACAGGCGCTGAATTAAAGCTTGTAAAAAGCACGCCTGCCAAAGTGAAAAACCGTGTGAAGCACATTATAGAACTTAGAAAACAGAAGCACCCGCAGGAGCCAAGCGCCGGAAGTTTTTTTAAGAATAAATTTCCTGAATACACCGCCGGCCGCGTGATAGAAGAATGCGGGCTTAAAGGGAAAAAGATAGGCGGCGCGGCTGTTTCTGAAAAGCACGCGAATTTCATAGTTAATAAAGGCAACGCTACTTTTAATGATGTCGTAAAGCTTGCCGCTCTTGTTAAAAAAACGGTATTTAAGAAAAAAGGCATTCATCTAAAAGAGGAAGTACGTTACATCAGATAGTTTTAAATTATATATACGGAGATTTTTATGAAAAAGGCGGATTTAAAAAAGCTTAAGATTGTTGTCTTAAAAGGCGGGCTGTCAAAGGAACGCGGAGTGTCGCTTGTCACGGGTTCGGCCATAGCAAAAGAACTAAGGGCGAACGGGCATGATGTCGCGGAAATTGACATTAACAAAAGGGATTTTTCTGCGGTCTTAAAAGCAAAATCCGATGTGGTTGTAAACGGCCTTCACGGCACTTATGGTGAAGACGGAATTATTCAGGGTATGCTTGAATTTTACTCCATACCTTACACGGGATGCGGCGTGCTTGCGTCCGCGCTTGTAATGGATAAGGCAAAAGCAAAAGAGATAATGTTAAGCAATAACATACCCACGCCGGCTTTTAAGGTGATAACGGATATTAAGGAGCTTGCCGGTTTAAAGATGAAATACCCGCTGTATTTTAAGCCCGTGGACAACGGCTCTTCCGTGGGCGTTTATCTTGTTAAAAATTTAAAAGAGGCAAAAATTGCGGTCAATGAAATATTAAAGATAGGAAGGGCCGTGCTGGTGGAACAGCTTATAAAAGGCACGGAAATATCGCTGCCGGTATTAAACGGCAGGGTGCTTCCGGTGATAGAAATAGTCCCGCAGAATGAATTTTATGACTATGACGCCAAATATACCGCCGGCAAATCAGCGCACATAATACCGGCAAGGCTTTCAAAACCGGAGCTTAAAAAAGCGTCAAAGGCGGCGCTTGACACGGCGCGCGCCCTTATGTGCGAAGAATACGTAAGGGTGGATATAATAATGGACAAAGGCGTGCCGTACGTGCTTGAAGCCAACACGCTTCCGGGCATGACCCCCACAAGCCTTTTCCCGGAATCGGCCAAAGCCGCCGGGATAAGTTTTTACAAACTGCTTACAATTTTAATTGAAGGGGCGTTAAAGAAGAAAAATGTTTAAACGCAGAAAGTACATGGCAAGAAGGGTTAACGCGGCAGGCGCTGTTGCCGTTAAGAACGGGTTCAAAAACTTCGTTCTTGGCGGGGCGCTTATAGCCATGCTGTTGTTCGCGGGAAGCAGGATAATACATTACGCGGCTTCGAATTTTAAACTTCCGGAGCTGCCGGAAATTTCTTCGCCTTTCGCGCAGCCCAAGTTTCTTGCAATGACGCAGTCCGGCCTTTTTATTATGGACTCCACCGGCAGTCTTAAACCGGCCGAGGACACGGCGGAAAGGCACAACCTTCCGGTATTGTCGGGTATTCCGGCTGATGTAAAAAATCCGGGATATAAAAAGGCGTTAAAGGCGGTATTAAGGCTTTCGTCTTCGGGCCTTGAAAACATATCGGAAATAAGCGTGAAAAATCCGGAAATGATAGTGATGATAACAATAGACGGAAAAAAAGTGCTTGCCGGCAGTGATATTGACAACGCGAAAATGAGCAACCTTGGCCTGGTAACAAAAAAAGCGGCCGAGCTTAATAAAAAATACTCTGTCATAGACATGCGTTACAGGGACAGGGTGATAATCAGATGAAGGGGCGTGGATAAAATGGGATCAGCAAATGACGGGCACATAGTGGCGGCTGTGGACATAGGCACCACAAAGGTATGCACAGTCATAGCGGAAATCAAGGAAAATGAAATTAATGTCATAGGAACCGGCTGGGAGGAAAATAAAGGCGTATCAAAGGGCAATGTGGTGAACATCGCTGATACGTCTGAAGCGATAAGAAAATCGCTGCAAAAGGCCGAACAGATGGCAAGCGTTAAGGTGAATTCCGTTGTGGCTTCCGTTTCCGGCAAAAACATCGCGGGAATAAAGGGCCACGGTATGACATCGCTTTCGCACAGCAAGCAGAAGGAAATAACCGAAATCGACAAGGACCGCGCCATAGAAGGCGCCACAAGCGTTCCCATGTCGCACGACATGGAAGTTCTGCATGTGATACCCACGCAGTATATAGTGGATTCGCAGGATGAAATAAAAAATCCGATAGGTATGACCGGCCTTAAGCTTGAAGTGGACGCGTATATAATCACCGGTTCGGTGACCGCCATTGATAATGTAAAAAAAGTCATAAGCAAAGCCGGCTACAGCACGGAAGATATAGTGCTGCAGTCAATAGCGTCTTCCGAAGCCGTGCTTTACCCGGATGAAAAAGACATCGGCGTGCTTCTTGTTGACATAGGCGGCGGGACAACGGACCTGGCGCTTTATCAGAAGGACGCGCTTAAATTCGTAAAAGTCATACCGGTCGGCGGCAACCTTATAACGTCCGACCTTGTGACGCTTCTGCAGACGACAAAAACAAACGCCGAAGAGATTAAGAAAAAATACGGCATAGTATTCCCGGAAGACGCGGCCGAAGATGAGATGATTGACGTGCCTGACATGGGCAGCAATAAAGTGACGCAGGTTTCCCGCAGGCAGCTTGCGGTTTACATTCAGGCGCGCGTAAGGGAACTTGTGGAATTTGTGCGCATTGAGCTTGAAAAGGAAGGCATAGACAAGGGCATGTACAGCGGCGGCGTTGTGGTCACCGGCGGGACAGCACAGTTAAACGGAATTGAAAAAATGTTAAGGGAACAGATGAACGTAAGGGCGCGCGTGGGCGTGCCTATAAAGGAAAAGATAGTCGGGCTGTATGATATTGTAAGCCAGCCGGAATATTCAACCGCGGTGGGGCTTGTGGGGTATTTTGTCAATGAAAGCGGTCTGAATAACCACTTTCTGCAGAAGAAAAGCGGCGACAGTATCTGGCAGATAATTAAAAATCTGATAAGCGAATACATATAAGGAGGCGGGGCATGGACGGATTAAAATTTGAACTTGTAGGCGAAGATGAAACAGCGGGAGAAAGGGTCGGCGCAATAATAAAAGTGGTGGGCGTGGGCGGATGCGGCTGCAACATTGTCAACGCGATGGCGGAAATGGGCGTGCATGACGCGGACTTAATCGCGGTCAACACGGACATTCAGTCTTTAAGGCGCGTTAACGTGGCTGACAAGGTTCAGATAGGCAAAATGCTGACAGGCGGAAGGGGAGCGGGAAGCAAGCCCGAACAGGGGGAGCTCGCGGCGGAAGAAGACAGGGAATACATTGCCAATATGCTGCGCGGAACAGACCTGCTTTTTATTGCGGCCGGGCTGGGCGGAGGAACCGGAAGCGGCGCTGCGCCTGTAATAGCGGAAATAGCGCGCGAACTTGACATAATGACCGTGGCTGTTGTTATTACGCCGTTCCAGATGGAAATGAAAAATGCCGGCAAGCAGCGCATAGTGGAAACATCAATGAAAAGGTTAAAGGAAAAGGTCAATAACATAATCGGAATCCCTAATGACAGGATATTCCAGGCGTGCGACAAGCAGATGCCGGTAACCACGGCGTATATGGAAGTTAACCGGGCAATTGTAAATATTATTAACGGCATGGTATATATGATATCAAAGACCGGTTATCAGAACATAGATTTTGAAGACGTAAAGACCGCGCTTAAAGCCGAAGGCGACGTTTTCCTTGGTATCGGAAGGGCGGGCGGAACGGATAAGATTAAGAAGGCCTTTGAAAAAGCCATGAACGACCCGTTTACAGGCAACGCAATGCTGGACGGCGCAAAGAATATACTTGTGAATTTCGCGGGATGCATAAATCTGAACGAACTTCAGGAAATTGACAACTTAAACAAGCTTACCGGCGAAAACGCGTTTGTAAAATACGGCATGGTAAGTGACGAAGAACTTGGCGATGAAATAGAGGTCATTGTGCTTGTGACCGGAATAACGGAAGCGCGGCCGGAAAAGTGCGCGCCTGAATTCAGGCAGGAAGCGCCGGCGGCAGTCCAGGAAACCGAAACAAGGCACAATCCCCGCGATGTCGCGCTGTGGTCAATGAAGTCCTTTGAAGGCGCGTATGAAGACGTGGACAGGCCGACATATCAGAGAATGATGGAAAGCAGGATGTTTGAAAATAAAAGCCTGGGTAAAAGGCTGCAGTAAAGATGTTTAAAAAAATACTCCTGCCTGTCCTGCTTTTGTTAATGGCAGAGGTATGCGCCGCGGAAGAACTGGTGAATTTAAAGTATCTGTTAAGGGAGACAAATTCCATTTACTCCGCGGAATGGGACAGGGATTCAATCACGGTGGCATCAGGCGATAAAGAAGTTAAGATGATGCTTAATTATCCTTACGTGGTATCGGGGAAAAGAATCATTAGGGTTGACACGCCAGTTTTTGTAAACGGCGCTAATGTTTTTTTAAGCCAGGCAACCTTTGACACGGTAAACGTACTTCTTTCGCGCGAAAACCCCAAAACTGTCATCACGCCTGTTTTAAAAGCTGCTGCTGCAGCCACAGCTGTAGCCACAGTTGTACCCGTAAAAACCCCGGTTTCTGATGAAATAAGGATTGTGGAAGAAGACACCGCGCAAAAAAAGAGCGGCAGCAGAAAGAAAAAAGAGGGCCCTTTTGTAATTATCATAGACCCCGGACACGGCGGCAATGACCCGGGCGCGATAGGGCCCGGCGGCTTCCAGGAAAAAACCGCGGTGCTGGATATAGGGCTTAAATTAAGGGAGCATCTTAAAACCAATAAGGATTTAAAAATATTAATGACACGCGATAAAGATATATTTATTCCGCTTAAAGAAAGGGCGGAATTCGCAAATAAAAATAAGGCCGACCTTTTTATAAGCATTCACTGTAATGCCGCGCGCAACCGTGCGGTTCAGGGTACAAGAAGCTATATTTACAGCAGGACGGCTTCTTCCAGGGAAGCGGCTGAAGCGGCAAAATTTGAAAACAGCAGGGGCGGTTCTTTTGATGTGCTTTTAAATGACCTTAAAAAAGGCGCTTTTGAATACTTAAGCATAGAATCGGCAGGATATATTCAGAGCAGCCTTGTGAAAAAATTAAAATTAAAATGGCTGCCGACGGAACGCGCGCCTTTTTACGTGCTTGCAAGGACATCAATGCCTTCCGTGCTTGTGGAATGCGCCTTTATTTCCAACAGGGAAGAAGAAAAAAAACTTGCGGATGAAAATTTCAGAAAATCCGTGGCCGCGGGCATTCACAGCGGCATCCTTGATTACCTTGAAAGGGTGCTATGAACAGATTTTTTGAACTATACCCTAAAAATCAGATGGTCTTTATAAAAAATAAGGTAATAAATAAAACCGGCTTTTTTTATGAGGCTTTTACCACAAGAACCGGCGGTGAAAGTGAAGGGGTGTATGAAAGTTTAAATACGGGCTTTAACACCAAAGACAGCCACAAAAAAGTCGTCAAAAATATAGACAAGATTAAACGCGCCCTTCATATAGACAAAATTTACGCGCCCGTGCAGGTGCACGGAGATAAAATCTGCGTTATTACCCCTGAAAACCGCTCTTACGTGACGGACATGGAATGTGACGCGCTTATAACAAATGAAAAAGGGTATGCCATAGCAGTGCGCGCCGCGGACTGCGTTACAAGCGTTATCGCGTGCCCGGACAAAAAAGTAATAGCGGCCGTGCATTCGGGATGGCGCGGGGTTGCCAATAAAATAATTTTGAAAACCGCGCTAATAATGATAAATGAATTTAAGTGCGCGCCGGAACATATGCTTGTTTCAATGTCGCCCGCCATCGCGCCAAAATCATTTGCCGTCGGGGCGGAAGTATATGAAAATTTGCAAAAAGACCCGCTTTTTAGTAAAATATTTAAGAAGAAGAAAGCAGGCATTACAATGAACATGTGGCAGGGAAATAAAAATCTTCTTATGTCCTGCGGCGTAAAGCAGGAAAACATATTCATAAATGAAATGGACACGTTCACCCATAAAAAAATGTTTTTCAGCTACAGGCGCGACGGCGCCGAAACCGGCAGGATGATGTATCTGATAGGAATTAAATAAAAAAGAGGTTTTTATGGCCGAAGACAATAAACAGGCACCTGAGGAAGCGCCCAAAAGCGGGCAGGTTATAGACCGAAGGCTTGGCGATGAATGGGCGGGCTGGGTCGGCGATCTTACAGGCTATGAAAAAGAGATTAAAGAAGGGAAAGAACTTTTTTTATCTTTTTATTTTGCCTCACTGCTTATTTTAACCGTCGGGGCAATGATTGTATATTATATGATTTCACCAAGGCTTGCGCAGTGGGACCCTGTTGTTGACCTTATTGTAATGAAGGCGATTATTGTTGTTTTTGGCTTTATTTTTTTATGGTCTTTTCTGCTTCTTATATCCGTAAGTTTTAATGTCGCGGCGCTGCCGTTTGCCCGAAAAAAAGGGCTTCATATAGAATGGATATATCCGCTGGTGTATAAGACAGGGGCTGTTTTCGGGGTGTCAAAAGACAGGCTTGCGCATTCAATGGTAAAGGTAAATAACTCCCTTGTGTACGCGACCCGCAAAAAATTCAAAAGCCAGAACCTTCTTGTTTTACTGCCCCGCTGCCTTGATAAAGATACGCGCGTAAAAGCCGGCGAAATTACGGAAAAATACAAAGTCACATCTTTTAACGCGACAGGCGGGTCATCCGCGCGGCAGATGATAAAAAAGATAAAACCGGACGCGGTAATTGGTGTCGCGTGCGAGCGCGACCTTATAGCGGGAATGGCCGATACGCCCGGTTCCATAACTGTTGTGGGAATACCCAACAAACGCCCTTTTGGGCCGTGCAAAGACACGGCAATTGACACTGACGCCCTTGAAAATACCATTAAATTTCTTCTGAAAATACCATAAATACAGCATAAAATGCTTATTAATAATCAGCGTTGTCCCGATAAGGATAATAATGAATATACCCTGTATGACGCTATAATTACAGGTGCCGGTATTGCCGGCCTTGCCTGTTCTGTTTATCTTTCGCGGGCCGGGTTTAAAGTGTGCGTAATAGAAAGGAAAAAAGAAATTGGGTATCCTGTATGCTGCGGTGAAGCGGTAAGCAAAAAAAGCCTTCATGATTCCGGATTTTATCATCCTTCGTATATTGATTCAAAGGTCAAAGGTTACCGTGTATATTATCCTGATGATAATTATATGGAGGTTGATTCACAAGGTTATCTTCTTAACAGGGGTGCTTTTGAAAAATATTTGTGCTGTCTTGCGGAAAAATCCGGGGTAAAAATACTGCTGAAAACTCCTGTTTTGTCCTGTTTTCAGGACCGGGAAAAAGTCACGGTAAAAACTTCCTGCGGCGTATTTGAAGGGAAGTATCTTATAGCCGCGGACGGGCCGGAATCTTTATGCGCTTCTTTTTTTTCGCCTGAAAAGAATAAATGGCTTCCCGCCGCGCAGTACAGGATTAAGGAAAACGGTGTTCCGGGAGCATGTAAACGCAGTGAATTTCTTGGCTTTTACTATGACAGCCTTTCGCCTTATTATTTCTGGAATTTTGAAAAAAGCGGTTATTCCAATATTGGGGGATGCGTTTCGGATAAAACAATACTGTGTGATTTTATAAATAAGAGATTTACAGGCGGGGACCGGAAAATTCATGAATTTGTAAGAGGGAAAATTCCTGCCGGCGGGCTTAAGAAAAAAATTGTTTTTGGAAGGGTTGCGCTTATTGGCGATGCTGCCGGTGCTGTAAATCCTGTATCTTTGGCGGGAATATATGGGGCGCTGATGAGCGCGAAGTTATCCGCTGAAGCGGCAGTATTGTCCCTGAAGACAGGCGTTAACAGTATGTCAAAATATGAAAAAGATATGAAAAAATCAAATTTTACGCGCATGGAACTGAAGTATCTGGCAAAAAAATGTTCAGGATACCCGGAAAAAGCCCTGTTGTTTTTAGGCGGATACTTTACAGGAAGAAAATTTCATACAATTGACATACGGCTTTTTTTAAAAATGCTGAAAAAATATCCTGTTGTTTTAAAATACCTTATACCTATGTTTATTCACAGGAACCTTTTAATAAAAGAAACCGACAATATGTGGTAAGTGAAAGGTTTTGGGCGCAATTAGGGATATGCGTTAAAAAATTATAAAAAATAAAGTTTTACTGTGATATAATCTCAAAAATAATCCTCGGAGGGTTTTATATGCCAAAAGGTATTTCGTCAGGCTTTATAAAAAAACTGTTGTTTGTCGGCAGGCTTCTTCTTTTCTTCGCTGTCATCCCTTATCTTGCGCATCTTCTTATTCCGAAATTAAACTATCAGGTTTACAACGTTTTTAATGACCTGGTGTACCAAATAAGGCGCATGCTGCACGGCATCCCTACAATTGTGCTGCTTGGCATATTGTGTTATTTAATTGGGCGGTTCAGGGTTTCCAAATGGGGAAAAATCCGCGAGCTTGCCAAAGGTATCCTTGTATTTATAGCCGTCTATTTCTTTCTTGGATGGTTCAAAAACAAATATATGGGAAACCTTAACGCCAATATCAACAGTTTAATAATGTTTTATATCATCCCGCTCCTTTCCTATTATATATACAGGTATATGGAGGAACTTGGTTCTTTCTTTGGAATGATTTGGGCTAAAGTATCCGCTTTTTTTGCAAGGATTTTTGGTTTTATATGGAAAAAAATAAAAAGTTTTTTCGGGTTTATCAGGGACAAATTCGCGCCGGCTGCGGCGGATAAAGTAAAAGGAATAAAGAATAAAAGAAAAAAACTTTTAATCGCGGGTGCTGTTGTGCTTGCCCTCTTCGGGTTTAAAATGTTATTCAGCGCGATTAACGGGAAGTATTTTATAAACGTGGCTGATATTTCTCCCAACGGCGAAGTTGACACAAGCGTTGTCATAAGGGCGGAATTCAGCGCGCCGGTAAAACTAAAGGATGAAGACGCCGCGGTAAAACTTCTTGAAATATCCCCTGAAATAAAAGGCACATACGATTTTCAGAATCAGAAAACAATAGTGTTCAAGCCCGACGCGCCTCTGCCGCCCGCCACGTTTTACACGGTAAAAGTCAACACAGAAAATTTTACCGCGCTTGGCAAGAAAATAACGGGCGGAAAGAAAGCTTTGTTCAACACCCCGCTTTTAAAGGTTGTTGACCACAGGTATTTCTTTAACAGGGACGTAATTACCAACACTGAAAAAGAACTGATAGGGGAGATTAACTTCAACTATCCGGTGGATGAACAGGAATTAAAACAAAGCATGTCCGCTTTTAAGAAAGTGATTACTTCAAAGGGTACAAGCCAGTCAAAGGTTGAATATTCGCTTGAAAAGTCCGACCAGCCCACAAGGTATTACATAAAAATACGCGATTTTAAAAGGATTTATGAAAGCCAGAGCATCAGGGTTGTTATTGATAAAGGGCTTACATGCACGGAATGCCAGAATGCCATGAACGAAGAGTATGTAAATGAAATATCCATTCCTTCAAAAGAATACCTTAGCGTCACTGAAGTCATACCGTGGCATACCGAAGGAAGCAGTTCTGTGGCCATAGGTTTTAATATGCCTATAACGGACGAACAGGTAAAAAAACATGTAACGGTTATAAAACCGGCTTCTTTCGGCAAAGAACCTGAAGTGATGGAATACAAAGTTTCCACCGAATACAGGTTTGCCATGCTTGAAGGCGATTTCCAGCCCAATGTCACGTATCAGGTAATGATTTCCAAAGGAATTGTGTCAAAAACCGGCGAATACATGAATGATGACACCTCGCGCAGCGTTACTTTAAGGGATATGCCTTCTATGTGCGATTTTGCCGAACAGGGCGAAATTCTTTCGCCGAACGGTTCCATGAACATAGCGGTAAAAGCAATGAACCTGGACAGTTTTTACGTCAGCGTCAACAAGGTCTTTAAGAATAACCTTGTCTATTACTTAAGCAGCGGAAGTTATTATAACTCGGGAAAACGCGTATTTGATACGACGCACGAAATAACAGGCGGGACGATTAATAAGGAACAGACCGAATACATAAATATGAAAAGCTTAAATGACCAGCCCTTTAAAGGCGTGTTCTTTGTGGAACTGCGCGACCAGCGAACATACGATACAAAAAGAAAGACCGTCCGCTGCACCGACATAGGGCTTATGGCAAAGGTATATGACAACACGCTTCTGGTAAAAGCGGTGTCGGTCAATAAACTTAATCCCATGCAGGGAGTCACCGTAAAGCTTATGTCAAGGGATAACCAGGTGATAAAACAGCTGACAACTGACGCGGAAGGGCGCGCGCAGTTTGACAACTATAACAAGAATTTCTATGAGTTTGACCCGTTTTTGATACTTGCGGAAAACGGGGAGGATTTTTCCTATCTTCAGCTTGGCGCGGACATGACAAACAATTACCTGTTTGATACCGGCGGCGAAAGAAACGGGGAGTACGGATTAAAGGGTTTTTTAACATCCGAAAGGGGCCTTTACAGGCCGGGTGAAAAGGCGTTTATAACGGCCATAGTAAGGGGCAACGGCAATTCAACGCCGCCGCCTTTGTTTGTGGAATGCGTCATTCACAACCCGCAGGGCGGGAATTTTTATGTAAAGAAAATTCAGACAAACGCGAAAGGGATGGCCGTGTTTGAAGTGCCCATATCCCTTGGGGCGCAGACAGGCGAATATTCCGTGCAGTTAATTGTGCCGGATTCACAGAGGCGCAACATAGGAAACACATCAATCAAAATAGAAGAGTTTATACCCGACAAAATAAACGTGGCAATCACCGCGGATAAAGAATCGCTTGTTCCCGGAGAGCCGTTAAGGTTCAGGGTAAAGGCAAATCAGATGTTCGGGCCGCCGGCCGCGGGCAATAAAGTGAACGCGCAGGTGGAATTTGTGCAGCATTCGTTCACGCACCCTTCGTTTAAAGGGTACGTCTTCAATGATCCGGAAAGGTCTTATGACGCAAGGACGGAAAGGCTTGGCACTGAAAAATTAAATGAGATAGGGAATTTTGACTATGAAGTGAAGATACCCGGGGCTGTGCTTCCACCGTCCGCTTTAATGGCGGAAGTTTACGCGGAAGTGTATGACGACGGCGGAAGGGCTGTCGGAACCATGAAAAGGATTCCGGTGCATGTTTATAAGTATTACCTTGGCGCCAAGGTACATGACGAGCGCAAGGTTTACAAAAGGGGCGACAAGGTCGTAATTGACCTTGCGGCCGTAAACAGCGAAGGGCTGGAAGAGAACATAAAAGACGTGCAGGTGCTGGTAAAGCGCACTGTATGGTATTCAATGTTCCGCAGGAACAGGTGGAACAGGGATTACTACGCTTCGTCCAACTACAGCGAAGTGGTTATGAACAAAGCCGTGAATATCAACGGCAGGGCGCAGATTGAATTTGACGCAGACACAGAGGGCGAATACACGATATACGCCGGAAGCGAGCAGGGGATGCGGACGGGGATTACGCTTAACGTAAGCGGCCCGGGATATACCACATACGACATGACAAAGGCGGACAGGGTTGAAATTGTGCTTGATAAGGACAAATACCTGCCGGGAGACAAATTAAAGGCCGTCATTAACGCCCCTTTTTCCGGCCGCGCGTACGTGACCATTGAAAGGGAAAAAGTGTTCGCGGAAAAATATATTGAACTTGAAAACGGCAGCGCTGTGGTTTATTTTGACGTCAAAGACGAATATCTGCCGAATGTTTATTTGAATGTAATGGCTGTAAGAAAACCTGAAGAAAAGTACACTTCGCTTCCGTTTATGTCGGCCGGCATCGCAACGGTTAACATAAACCGTTCCGCCAAGGATTTGGCGCCGAAAATAATATGCGGCGAAGAGGTTATGTCGACAGACGGCATTAACGTAAAGGTGAAACTTGGAAAGGCAAACGCGGGCGCGGCAGTCGTGCTGGCCGCTGTGGATGAAGGGATACTTCAGATAATAAGGTTTGAAACTCCGGACCCGCTTGAATACTATTACAGGAAAAAAGCGCTTGAGACAAAAAGCTATTCGATAATGAACAAGGTATTAACCGACGTAGCGGCGGCAAAGCGCGCCATAGGCGGCGACTATTATGAACCGCTTCAGAAACATTTAAATCCCGTAATTGCCAAAAGGGTGGAATCTTTTGCCCGTTTCTCCGGAATACTTTACACTGACGAGAACGGCGAAGTAAGTTATAAGTTTGAAACCGCGCGCTTTAACGGCAAGGCAAGGATAATGGTAATGGCGGTGGACGGCGGCCTGTTTGGCTCCGCTGATAGGTTCGTAAACATCGTTGATCCTATTGTAATTACCCCCAACCTGCCGCGCTTTCTGGCGCTGCTTGACGAATTTGAAATGCCGGTAAGGATTTACAATAACACCGGTTATTCCGGCACTTTCACCGCAAACGTTAACACGGAAGGACCGCTGACTGTCGCAAAAGGCGAAGGGACGCAGATATACCTTGAGAATAAAAAAGAAAAGAAAATAACTTTCTCCGGCAAAGCCTTAAAGGAAGCCGGAGCCGCGAAACTTGACATTAATGTTTCGGGCAACGGCCAGAAAATGTCGGTAAAGCGCGAACTAAGCGTAAGGCCCGCGGCGCACCTTGAAACAAAAGTCATGCGCGGAAAGATAGAACCCGGAAAGGAAATTTCCGGAAAAATCCCGTCTGAATACATCAAGTTCGGAAAAAAAGTGAGGCTTTTTGTTTCCAAGAGCAGGCTGGCGGAATACGCGCCGGCGCTTGAATACCTTATACGCTATCCTTACGGCTGCCTTGAACAGACCGTGTCATCCGTATTCCCGATGCTGTATCTTAAGGAATTGGGCGTCACGCAGTGGATGATAAAGGATTACGCCGCAAACGCGGACGCGTATATTGAAGAAGGAATAAAGAAACTTAACAAGTTTGTTATGGCTGACGGAACGCTTACTTACTGGCCGGGCGGGAACAGCGGCGCGTCAAGGTATGTATCGCTGTACACGGCGCATTTCCTTGTTGAGGCAAAAAGGCAGGGTTATAACGTGCCTGATGACCTGTACACAAGGGTGCTTGACAGACTTGGCATAAAGCAGAATCCGGAAGAACCGGCGCCGCAGCAGGGCCGCCTTGACCGCAGGGCGTATAACCAGGAATTAAGCGAATACGAAACTTCAAATAATATTTACAGGATGTATATACAGGCACTGGCGGGAAGGCCGGACACCAAAAAGATGAATTACATTGAAAGCCTGTATATGCTTTATCTTAAGAAGGATAAAAAGGTAAGCGCGGCAATGAAGGAATTCGCGAAACAGCTTGAAAAGACAAAGTATCTGCCCGGCACGGAACAGCGCGACATTATGATAAAGGGCGGGCTTATTTACAAGGATTCCAAAAGATTTATTGAAGGCACGGAAGAATCCGATAAGATGCTGCTTTCCATGTCATTTTCCTACGCGGATAACAGGGACGCGGCAAAAATGGTCCTGTACGAAGATTTCAAATCCAAATACATGATAAGGGAATTAAGCGAATCGTTTAATTCCTATACCAGGAACCTTGGAATGTATTTAAAAGCCGCGGCGCAGGCCGAAGCAAAAGAAACCGCGCGCACCAAAATAACCGAAAACCTGCTTATAGACAGGGTGCGTGAAGACGGCTCTTTCGGCAGCACGCAGGAAACCGCGTGGGCTTTAATGGGCCTTGCGGAAATAAACAACCTGCCGGGCCGCAGCGGTGAAATGAGCGCGGACCTGTACGTAAACGGCGAAAAGTTAAGCACGATAAAGGACGAAGGCAAAGGTTTTTATTCCGACACCAAAAACGCGTGGAAGGAATTTATGGTTAAAAACAGCGGGGAAACGCCGCTGTATTACAACTTCTATACCGAAGGCACGCCGCTTGTAAAAAGGGAAAAGACCTACGCGAACGGGCTTAAGGTTTCAAGGAAATATTTTGACGAAAACGGCAAAGAGATTAACCTGACAAACGTCGTACAGGGAAAATTGATAGTGGTATCCGTGGAACTTGAAGCCTTAAACGGCAGGCCGCTTGATAATGTGATTGTGGTGGACATGCTGTCCGCCGGTTTTGAAATAGAAAATCCAAGGTTAAGGACAAGCGGTTTCTTAAAATTCACACCGGCATCCGATATGGCGCTTGAGTATCAGGACATCCGCGACGACAGAATACTGCTGTTCACGGGCGGTTTTTCCGGAAAAGTCACATTCTCTTACGCTGTCAGGGCTGTCACGCCGGGCAAGTACACAATACCCAACATTTTCGCGGAAGCAATGTATGATCCGGACATAAAAGCGGAGACCTATGAAAAAGAATACCTTGTTGTATCGCCTGAAGCAATTCCTGACAAAACCGGAAAATAGGCCGGTACTGATAACAGCGGCCGCGGCGCTTCTGCCCGCGGCCGTTTGGTTTTTTCTGGATTTTATTTTCCCGCTGCCACTTTACAGGCTTCAGGACGACTATTCAGTGCTTCATATCACGCAGGAAAACAGGCTTTTAAGGTTAAGCCTTTCGCCGTCCGGAATGTACAGGATTAAAACTCCACTTTCAGATTTGCCGGAATTCATAAAGCGCGGCGCCGTGGAATACGAAGATAAAATGTTTTATTTTCATCCCGGCATAAACCCTTTTGCCGTGGCAAGGGCGGCATTTTTAAATGTCACAAATATGCGCGTCGTTTCCGGCGGCTCCACAATCACGATGCAGCTTGCCAAACTTTTAGAGCCCAGAAAAAGGACATTAGGCGCCAAGATAATAGAGGCATTCAGGGCTTCTCAGCTGGAAATAAAGTTTTCAAAAAAAGAGATACTGGAAATGTACCTGAATAATATTCCCATGGGGGGCAATATTGAAGGCGTTGCCGCCGCTTCGTACCTCTATTTTAACAAACCGCCCATAAACCTTACCCTTCCGGAAGCCGCGCTTTTAATCGCGCTTCCAAAATCGCCCAATTCACTGCGGCCTGACCGCAATCCAAACAGGGCAAAAGCCGCAAGGGATGAAGTGATAGAAAGAATCGGCAAAATATTCGGGGAAGGAGTGCAGGCCGCGTCAGCAGAGCCTGTCCCTGACAGGCGGTATAAAAATCCGTACAGGCTTCAGCACCTTGTAAATAAAAGGCTGCCTGACAGCGGCTACATAAGAAAATACTTTATAGATGAAACTCTGCAGTCAATGTGCGAATACAGGCTTAAATTTGCATCAAGGGAACTGAAGGAATACGGCGTTTATAACGGCGCGGTGATTGTTGTGGACAACCGCACGATGAATGTTGTGGCTTACGCGGGCTCGCCTGATTTTGACGACAAAGACCACTGCGGCGAGATTGACGGAGTTTCAATTGTGCGCTCGCCGGGTTCCGCCTTAAAGCCGTTTGTATACGCGATGGCCGCGGAGCATGGAATGATAACGCCAAGAAAGATACTGTATGACATTCCAAGGGATTACGACGGGTATTCGCCCGTTAATTCTGACCGCAAATTTTCCGGTTTGGTGACCGCTTTTGACGCGCTGTCGCGTTCATACAACAGCACCGCGGTTCACCTTGAATACAGCCTTGGGCAAAACGGGCTTATGGGTTTTTTAAGAAAAAACGGTTTTTATGACATGAAAAGAAAAGACGCAGACCCGGGGCTTGCCGCCGCGCTTGGGGCATATCCGGTCAGTCTTGAAGAGCTTGTGTCAATGTACTGCTCGCTTGCGAATAAGGGAATTCTGCAGAAGCTTAATTATACCTCTTCTGATCCTGAAAAAGAGGCAAGCCCTGTAAGGGTGTTTTCCGCGGGCACGGCTTATATGATAACGCAGATGCTGGCCGAAGCGGTCAGGCCCGACCTTCCGCAGGCGTGGGAATTCACGCATTCAAGGGGAAAGGTGGCGTTTAAAACAGGCACATCTTTCGGTTATGGAAACGCGTGGTGCGTGGGGTACAATCCCGATTACACCGTGGGTGTGTGGCTTGGAAACGCCGATGCTTCGCCTTCCTTTAAGCTTGTGGGAATAAAAGCAGCCGCGCCTGTAGTGATAGAGATATTTAACTACCTGACAAAAAACAGGGATGTGTGGTTTGACCCGCCGGCGGATATAGGGGAAAGAAAAATATGCGCGGTGTCCGGCCAGCCGGCAGGGCCGTACTGCAAAAAAACGCAGGAAGATATTTATATTAAGGGTATTAACACAGAGCCCGCGTGTGCTATTCATAAAAAGATATATGTGAATAAAAAGACGGGCTTAAGGGCAAATCCCGGCTCTTTTAAATTACCTGACAGCGCGTACCGTTCATACACGGCGGAAATATGGCCCGCTGATATAGCGGCATATCTGAAAGAAAGGGGGCGGCATATTGAAACCGTGCCTGCTTATGACCCGGAAGAAATTCCGCAGGATGCGGCATTAAAACCAAAGATAACAAGCCCTGAAAACGGCGGCACATATTTTATAACAGAGGGCATTCCCGAGGATTTTCAGAAAATAGCGCTGAAAGCGTCGTTTGCGTCAGGGGCAACAGGGGGTATCTGGCTGTTAAACGGGGACGCGGTTAATAAACAGATAACGGATAATATCTTATACATAAAGCCAAAACCGGGAAGTTATAAACTGACGGTGCAGGATGACACGGGCGCGTCAGATTCGGTCAGTTTTAAAATTATGGTGAAAAAATGAGGGTATTATTGGCGGCGGCGGTTTTGGTTTTTATGTATGTCCCTTTATGCGCCCAGACGCTTAAGGTAAGGGTTTTGAATATCTATCATCCTGAATCCCTGGAAGCGCTGCAGTTAAACGGCGTTGAAAAAGTAAAAGTGCGGTATGTGAAAGGGGATAATATTGAAGTTATATATAATAATGAAAAGAAAATAACAAACCAATATTTCTTAAATTCCGGCAGATATGGTGAATATGAAATACGCCTGAATGGGAAAAGTTATATATATAAAGGTAAAGTGATGTTCTTTGTGCCGAAGGATGAAAAAGAAGCGGGTATTATTGTTGAAATGGATCCGGAAGATTACGTGTCCGCAAGCCTTGACGGGGAGCTTGAAGGCTTTTATTCAAGCCCTGAATCGGATAAAGCGCTGGCAATTGCCATCAGGACCTACGCGCTGAAAAATTTAAAAAGGCACGGTTATTATGACCTGTGCGACCTTACGCACTGCCAAAGGCTTAACGGAAGGGTGCAGCTTAAAAGAGACAGCAATACCAAGGCCGCAGAAGCCACGCACGGGGTTATAATTGCTGATAAAAAAGGAAATCCTGCGGATATATATTTTTCCGGATGCTGCGGCGGCGAAACAGAACCGCCGGGTAATATTTGGGGCGGCAACAATGATTCCGCGGGCGTTATAAAATGCGGGGCCGGCGGGGTTGATTTTTGTAAATCGCACGTTTTTTACAGGTGGGAAAAAGAGATTAAGGCGTCATCTGTAAAAAGCCTGGTTAAGGAAAAAACAGGTATTCATCTTAAAGGTAATATTGATATGTCCGCCGAAGATTTAACCCCCGGCGGCAATGTGCGGATGCTTCTTATAAAAGACAAAAAAAACACCGTTGAATTTCCCCTTGAAAAGTTTATATCCGCTTACGGCAAAAAATACCGCTGGTCTGACATGCCTTCAAGAAAATTCACGGTTTTAAAAAAAGGCACAAGTTTTATCCTTAAAGGCCGCGGCGCGGGCCACGGCTGCGGGCTGTGCCTGGCAGGCGCTCATATGCTTGCGTTAAAAGGCTGGTCATACGAAGGTGTTTTAAATTTTTACTATCCGGGAATGCAATTAATTAAAGCCCCGGAATGATGGCAGCTGGGTTTGGATCTGGTTGGAGAGAGCTCTACGAAGCGGAAATCCCGGCAATGAAGCGAGCTTGCGAGCCGAAGCAGTCGGGATAGGCGCACCCTTTAGGGTGCGGCAGTCGATTTAGATTTAGGTTATGATTTGGTAGACGCGGGTCTTTAGCCCGCGGCAGTTGATTTAGGTTTTTGTATTGTTTTTGCCGACCCTCCGACCCTCCGACCCTCCGACCTTCCGACCTTCCAATCCTCTGACCTTCTGTTTATGGTATAATGCATCCATGAAAAAAATAATCTTATTAATACTAATGCTTTTGGCTGCTTCCTGCGCTTTTGGCATGCAGCTTATTAACCTTTCCGGAAATTATTATCAGCCGTACGGCGATCTGGGAGGCAAAAATTATCTTTCATGGCATGCCTGGCGCCTTGAAAAAACGCACGGGATAAATGTCGTTATTTTTAATGAAACTAAAGAGGAAAAGACCGACCCAAAAGCTAAAGCAAGTGAATACCTTCCTTTGGCAATAAAGAATAAGGAAGATAAAGCCATATCCATATACCTGAATAAATACATGCGGCGCGGCGCCATTGCAATTTCTGAAAATTTAACCGGCATAATGCCCCCTGAATATATTGAATACCTGGAAGAGGATTTAATAAGGCGTATGATGTGGCGCTGGTATACTTCGGATACTAAAGTATTGGGTAAAGTACTGGGCGCTTTTATTTACAACCTTGAAAAAAACACGCTTTCCAAAGATGACTTAAGGCGGCAGAAAGACGGAATTATAAATATAGACGATAATGTATATTTGTTTTCAAAAAAACAGCCGTTTAACGATATAATAAAGCTGTTTTTTGCGGAACCAATAAGTTTCATGTTTTATTTTCCTTTAATCACTTTTTTCCTGATGGTAAGGGTTGTTTATCTGATTTGGGGCGAAAAGGCAGGCAAAATAATGAGGGCCGTATGGGTTTTGTTTATGCTTATGATTTTGCTGCTGATTATAAAAAGGCTTGATGTCTTTTACGCGGAGTACTTATGGACTTTTAACCTTTTTACCGCGTTAATGTTTCCTTTTTATATTTATCTGGCTGTAATGTATAAGGAACAGATTGTGATTATGGCTCAAAATTACGCGGAGAAAATAACCGGATTTAACGGGATTAATGCCTTTGAGGGTGAAAAATGGCCAAAATAATCAGAATGACGTTTATTTTTTTGTGTTTGTATTCTTCGGCATCAGCCGGTGCCTGTCCGGATATATTAAACCTGTCGCCTCCGTATGAACAGTGCTCCTGGGATGCGCTGGTAAAAACAAATGAAGCGGGAAAAGAAACTGTTTTTAAGGCAAAGTTTTACTATATGTGCGGCGCCTACAGGATTGACGAAGAAGCAGGCGCGGCAAAGAAAACATACATCATTAAGGACGGCAGGATATATATTCCCAATTATGAATCTCGGACGATTTTTGTGGACAGCGATTCGCGGTATGCAAACTATATTGGCAGGCTTCTTCCCTTTGTGGTTAACGCAAAAAAACAGGAAGGGAGCACAGGAACGGTCTTTCTTGGGCTGAACAGGTGCAAAAAAGAAAAATACGGCGTTTTAAGGCAGGCTTCTTCAATGTATGTAAAAGCAAAACTGACGGAATACAGGGATGAAAAAAACAGGTTTATGAGGCGTATGGAAATTAAAGCGCCAAAACACGAACTTAATTTTGGCGGCGGCGTTATTACTGCGGGGCCTCTAAGTGAAACATATAAGGCAAAGCGCCTTAAAAAAATGAAATCAGCAGGCTCTCTTTTTGATATTCCCGCAGATATGGCCGTATATGACATAGAAGCGGAATATAAAAAACGGGCTGCTGAAAGCGGGATAACAATTAAACCGGAAAATACAATAAAGTTTAAGGCGGGGAAAAAGTGAAATACGCAAGCGTGGCGGTTTTTTCGGTCATTGACGCCCTTTTAACATATGCTGTTCCTGAAAATTTAAGTGTTGTAAAAGGGTGCAGGATAATGGTGCCTTTAGGACAAAAACTTACAACCGGAATTGTGATAGATGCCAATCTTAAAAATGCGGGCATAGACACAAACCGGATCAAATCAATTGAAAGGGTTGTTGATGAACAACCTGTCATCAGCGATGAACTTATAAAGCTGGGGCTATGGCTTGCGCAGTATTATATTTCGCCTCCGGGAATTGTCTTTTCCGCCATGCTTGCCGCTTTGTTAAAGGTAAAATCAAAAAAGATGATACGTTTAAGGGCGGACTTTACAGGCGCGGCAAAACTTGAGGGGAATGAAAAACTCCTGTATGATTTTCTTTATAAAAGAAGGGGAAAAAAAGCCGACATCAGGGACGCCCAGAGCATACTTAACCTGAAGAATATATATAAAATCACGGAATCGCTTGAAGAAAAAGGCGCGCTGCGTTCCGAGTTTTCCGCAAAGGTAAAGGAAAAACGGCAGCCATCCAAAGCGCCGGACAGCGGCGCCGCTGAAATTGAAACCCATAAAGAACTTACGGCGGAGCAGAAGCACGCGTTATCAAAAATAAATTCCGCGATAGATGCAAAAAAGTTTGCGCCATTTCTTGTATTCGGGGTGACAGGTTCCGGCAAGACAGAAGTTTATATCAAGGCCGCGGAGCACGCGGTTAAACAGGGGAAAAAGGTAATTGTGCTGGTGCCGGAAATATTTTTAACCCCCCAGATAATGGAGCGTTTTAAAAGGGCGTTTGGCGAGCGCGTGGCGGTTTATCACAGCGGGCTTGAAGAAGGGGAACGGCTGCACGAGTGGCTTAAAATAAAAAACAACGGCGCAGATGTGGTTGTGGGAACGCGGTCATCTGTTTTCGCGCCGTTTGATAACACAGGGCTTTTAATAGTTGATGAAGAGTTTGACAGTTCATATAAACAGGAAAGCGAGCCGCGCTACAACGGCCGGGATGTGGCCGTGTACCGCGCTAAAATGAATAACGCTGTTGTTATACTTGGAAGCGCCACGCCTTCCGCGGAATCATATCACAACGCTGTCATCGGAAAATACGAAATGATAAAACTTGAAAAAAGGGTGCACGGCAGGCCGATGCCGGATATTAAAGTGGTGGATATGAAAGCGGACTGGCAGCACGGCCAGGAATTGTTTTTGTCCGACCTTTTAATGGATCCCATGAAAGAAACCTTAAAAGCCGGCGAACAATCAATACTGTTTATGAACCGCAGGGGCTTTTCAAGTTTCATTTTCTGTAAAAAGTGCGGCCACATAGAAAAGTGCGATAACTGCGACATACCCCTTGTTTTTCACAAAGAAGGCAATGACATGCGGTGCCATTACTGCGACCTAAGCATAAAACCTTCTGTTTACTGCCCTAAATGCAAAAATAAGCTTAGTTTTTCCGGCACAGGCACGCAGAAGATAGAAGAAGTGATAACCAAATTTTTCCCGGATAAAAGGATAAAGCGCGTGGATATGGATACCATGGGAGGGAAAAATGAATATTTTGAAGTGTACAGGCAGATAAAAGAAAAAGAGATAGATATATTAATAGGCACCCAGATGATAGCAAAGGGTTTTGATTTTCCTGAAGTTACCTTTGTTGGCGTTGTGGGGATTGATTCTGTTTTAAACCTGCCTGATTTCAGGGCGGAAGAGCGTGTTTTTCAGCTTTTAACACAGGTGGCGGGAAGGACAGGCAGGGGCGATAAGAACGGAATTGTGGCGATTCAGACCTATAATCCCGATGCAGTGGGCATTAAATACGTAAAAAAATATGAAATTGAAAAATTCTATCAGGAACAGTTAAGCATAAGAAAAGACATGAACTATCCCCCGTATACCGGAATTATTCAGTTTATATGCAAAGACGAGGACCATGATAAAGCTGAAAAAACAGGCGATAAACTGCGCGCTGCTATCGATGAAGCAATTGAAATAAATAAGATAAGCGGAATAGAAGTGCTTGGGCCATGCGACGCCCCGCTTTCAAGGATAAGAAATAAATACAGGATAAGCATTCTTATTAAAGGAAAGTCGCGCAACGACCTTAATTTTATAGCCCGTGAAGCACGAAAAAAATTAAAAGGCGCGGATGTTACAATAATCGTTGACCCTGCAAGCACGTTGTAAGGATTGAGGGACGGATGCACAGAGGGACAGAGGGACGGAAGGTTGTTTTCCCCGCGTTCGCTGTAAAATTGCTGCAACCGACCATCTGACCATCCGACCCTCTGTGCATCCGTCCCTCGGCTTCTATTATATGTTATAATATTTTTATTACCAAAGGAGGTTTATATGCCAAAAGCGGAAGGAAGAGTATATAAATTTTTACCGGAGTCAAAGATAGACACAAAAGCGCTTGAAACCATAAAATACGAAGGCGGAAAGCAGTTAATAGAGTATAAAACCCGGGAATTTTCCGCTGTTTGCCCTTTTTCAGGGCTTCCGGACATCGCCGAAGTTATAATTATCTATATTCCTACGAATAAAATAATAGAACTAAAATCGCTTAAATATTACTTTATCAGTTTCCGTGATGTGGGCATATACCAGGAAAAAGCCACGGACAGGATTTTTAAGGACATAAAAAAACTTTTAAATCCAAAATATCTTCTTGTTGAAACTGTTTATAATACAAGAGGGGGGATAGACGCAAAATGCGCAATGGAGTTTGGAAAGCGCTGACAGCGGCGCTGCTTCTTTTTTTTATTGCTTCCTGCACGGAAAAAAAGCAGGGCATTAAAGAACGCTTTGATTCAGGGGATAATACATCCATAAAATCCGCCCTTACTGACATGTGGCGCTTAAACGAAAGCGGCAATATGGTGGATTCTTTAAAATTTCTTGAAGATGAAAACCTTTACCCGTATGCCGCAAAAACGCTTGCTTTGATTGATTCGCCGATGGCTGATATGATAGTCGCGGGAAGGATGCAGGGCGCTAAAAATATCAAAGGCCATCTTTTATACTTTCTTTTATCCGTTAAAAACAGAAAACTGCCTGATGATGTGACGGCATTCATAAAGGCAAACCGTAATAATTTCAGCGATGGGGAAAAAATTCTTGCGGACGCGGCGCTTTTCAGAAACAAAAGCGGCGCGGTCCTGACCTTTGATGGAATTGATAAGCTTGATGGTGTAAGTTTAAACGAAATATGCCTGCTGGCAGGCGAAAATAAATATAGGCAGGCCGTGCCTTTTTTAACCTCGCTTAAGAAAAATCCGGATTTATCCGGCCCCGCAGCGCGGGCTTTAAACTTAATTAATTCAAAAAATATAATCAAATATGATTTTAAAGACAGGGTAATATCAAACAACCCGTACTGGGAAAAATATAAAAGCAATCCCATAATGCCGATAGTGCAGAATTCCTATAAAAGCTGGCATACGGCAAATCCGGATATTGTTATGGATAATAATATGATGTATTTTTATTACAGGTGCGGTGACGGCCACGATAAAATATGCCTTGCCACATCGCCCATGGAAATTTTTGACGGTATAAATTTTGCCGATTACGGAAAAAATCCGATAATCAGAAACGGCGCCAAAGGCGCTTTTGACGACAGTGCCGCGCTTGACCCGGCAACAATACGTTTTAACGGGAAAGTGTTTCTTTATTACAGCGGCCTTGGCGAAGGCGATGACAGCATTGGGCTTGCAGTATCAAAAGATTATTACGCGTTTAAAAAAGTAAAAAAACCGGTAATTAAAGGCAGGGCGCCGGAGGTAATAATAAAAGATGGTATTATTTATCTGTTTTATGTCCTGCCTAACGCCAAATCAGGTTATTCAATTTACCTTGCAACTTCAAGCGACGGGTATAACTTCAAAAAATACTCTGATAAGCCGGTGTTTGAACCGGCCCCTGACATTAATACGTGGGACGGGAAAAGCGTAACCACGCCAAGGATAACTGAAAAGAACGGCATTTATTATATGATTTATTGCGGTGATAATAAGTACATTGATTATCCGCCGTTTTTTGGCCTTGCCTATTCTTATGACCTTGTAAACTGGCACAGAGGCACGCAGAACCCGGTATTCTCCCGTTCTGTTAAAGGCGCCTTTGATGACGGCGGAATATGGTACGGCCAGCTGTATGAACATAACGGCAAAACATATATGTGGTATGAAGGATGGGGCGGCGGCCCGGAATCGCACGATAAAGAATACGGCCCCGGCAGGTCGCAGATAGGGCTTGCAGTGTCGGAGTATGGGATAGAGGAGATGCTTTAAAGGCAGCGGCTCGGCAGGACGGTTTGGACAATTTAAAAAATAGCGAATTAAGCTATAGGCAGTTAAGCATAAGCGGGAAAATAAAAAATAGCGGATTAAGCTATAGGCAGTTAAGCATAAGCAAAAATAAAAAATAGCGGATTAAGCTACAGGCAGTTAAGCATAAGCGGGAAAATAAAAAATAGCGGATTAAGCTATAGGCAGTTAAGCATAAGCAAAAATAAAAAATAGCGGATTAAGCTATAGGCAGTTAAGCATAAGCAAAAAAAAATAGCGGATTAAGCTATAGGCAGTTAAGCATAAGCGGGAAAATAAAAAATAGCTGATTAAACTATAGGCGGCTTAAAAGCCGGGAGGTGCTAATGTTGCAGTTTATTTCCAGGTTTTTGCACGGGTTTAAAGTTGAAGACATACTGTCTGAAGACGCAGTGGAAAAACTGGCACGCGCTTCAGACGTCCAACAGGCGGCCGGTGCCCAGCAAACGGCGGATATGATTATGGGATTTTCCGCGGCAGGGCTGCTGTGGACGGTAATTTTCAGCGGTGTCGGCGTCTTCGCGTTTCTTTACGGCAAAAGAAAGGCAAACGCCATTTATATCATTGATGGAATACTGCTTCTGGCTTATCCGATTCTGATAAAAGATACAACCATGATTGTCCTTGTAGGGCTTGCGCTTTCAGCGGTATTGTTTTTCTTCAAAAAATAAAACAGGAGGCAAAGATGAATATTTGCGTGTTCTGCGCTTCTTCTGATGCAATTGACAGGGTGTATTTTGATGACGCGGTATTGCTTGGGGAAAAGATGGCAAAAAGGGGCAGCACCCTTGTATATGGGGGAAGCAATAGGGGATTAATGGGTGCCATTGCCGCGACGGTTCAGAAACACGGCGGGAAAGTTATTGGAATTATACCGAAAGCCATAAAGGATATGGGCGTTGGAAAAGAAGGCCTTGATGAAGTCATAATAGCCGAAGGTTTAAGGGAAAGAAAGGCGCTGATGGACGAGCGGTCAGAAGCTTTTATATTTTTACCGGGCGGTTCCGGCACTTTGGAAGAGGCAATGGAACTGATAACCTTAAAACAGCTGCATTACCACGACAGGCCGCTGGTATTTTTAAATACCAACGGTTTTTATAACAGCCTTATATTTCTGTTCCGCAAGATGCAGGATGAAAAGTTCATAAAGCCGGATTTTTTTAAGCTGTTTTACGTGGCAGAGACGGTGGATGATATCTTTTATTTCTTTGATAATTACAAACCTGAGAAAACAGATGCAAAGTGGTTTTAAACCGTATATAATCTAAAAGTTGTCGCAGAATAACTTTTCATGGAGGGGTGCAAGTGAAACCGGTTAAGGGGAATATAAACAGGTTATACGGCAGTATAAGGCAGATTCTTGAAAATGCCAGAACCAAAGCTTACAGGGCGGTGAATTCAGTCATGGTTATGGCTTATTGGGAAATAGGCAGAGAGATAGTTGAGGAAGAGCAGAAAGGTAATAAAAGGGCAGGTTATGGGGAAGGAATTATAAGAAGTATTGCTGAAAGATTAACCGCTGAATATGGAGAAGGTTTTAATAAAACGAATATATGGTACATGAAACAGTTTTATTTGAGTTTTGAGAATCTCCACGCACTGCGTGGAGAATTAAGCTGGACACATTACAGGCAGTTACTTAAAGTTGAAAACATAAATGCACGTATGTTTTACATGAATGAATGCGTGAACAGCAACTGGAGTACAAGGGAACTTGACCGTCAGATAAATTCACTTTTGTATGAAAGGCTGGCATTAAGTAAGAATAAGAAGAAAATCAGGCAGCTGTCTGAAAAAGGGCAGATAATAAAATCGGCTGATGATATGGTTAAAGATCCTTATGTTTTGGAATTTCTTGGAATGAAGGAAAATAAGGATTACCTTGAAAAAGACATCGAAAAAACGCTGATAAAGAAATTGCGGCAGTTTATTCTTGAGTTAGGGCGCGGGTTTTCATTTGTTGAACGCCAGAAAAGGATAACAATTGACGGCGATCATTATTATGTTGACCTGGTATTTTATAACTATATTTTAAAGTGTTTTGTACTGATTGACCTGAAAGTTGGAAAACTCACCCATCAGGATATAGGGCAGATGGATTTTTATGTGAGGTATTTTGAGGATAAAATCCGCCCAAAGGCGGATAACCCCACGATTGGCATTGTAATGTGTTCCGAGAAAAATGAAGCAATGGTTAAATATACTATGTTAAAGGACAGCAAACAGGTGTTTGCATCCAAGTACAAGCTGTATTTACCCAAAGAAAAAGAACTTAGGGATGAAATTGTAAGGGAAAGAAGGTTAATAGAGGGGAAAAGTAGTAAATAGTCTGCAAAATTCCGGTTTTTAATAAATAAAAAAGGCGGCGAGTGATCGCCGCCTTTTTTTATTTAGAGATTACCAGCCCAGTATTTTCTTTTCCTTATAAAATTCTCCGCTGACAAGGTCTTTTGTATCGGCAGTTGCAAGCCATATAGGGGTTACAATTCCTTCTTCAATTGAAAGCGGGGCCTGCGGGCCGCCTAAATCTGTCTTAACCCAGCCCGGGTCAACAGAAAACACTTTAACTTTGGTGTTCTTTAATTCTTCGGCCAAAAATTTTGTAAGCTGGTTTACGGCTGTCTTTGAAATGCTGTATGACGGGTATGGTCCCATTCTTGGCACTGAAAGCTGGCCCAAGCCGGATGAAAAGTTAACAATCCTTCCGTCGTCAGATTTCTTCATCAAAGGCACTATATTTTTACACATCCATACAGGGCCTACCAGGTTTATTTTCATTATGTTCTGAAACATCTTAAGGTCAAGGTTCTCTATCCCTGTTTCGCCGGGTTCGGAATTGACTCCCGCGTTATTTATCAGTATGTCCACGACAGGGAACTTTTTGGCAACTTCTTTCGCGAATTTATTTATTGAATTTGTGTCATCCACCTTTACCTGCATTGCAACTGCCTTAAAACCTTTTGCCGTAATTTTAGCCGCGGCTTCTTTTCCTTTTTTTGAGTCCCTGCACGCCATTACAACTGTCGCGCCCATTGAAGCAAGTTTTTCCGACATTGCAAAACCAAGCCCCCGGTTGGCGCCTGTTATTATTGCTGTTTTTCCTTTTACGTCCATTGTATTACCTCCAAAATTTAGTATGTTAATGTATCTATTTTAATACATAAACCGGTAATGTCAACAGTCATTTTAACGTTCAAAATAAAGAGATTAAAAGGATTTCTTGATTTTGTTTTGCATTGTGATATAATGCCAAAAATTAAAAAAGCCGTAAAAGGAGAGACCAATGGGCGTTATGAATGATAAATGGATAAAGATGATGGCAAAAAAAGGCATGATAGAACCTTTTCAGGACAAGCAGGTGGCAAAGGGAGTAATATCTTCGGGCGTCTCATCTTACGGCTATGACATGAGAATATCCGATGAATTTAAAATTTTTAACCCTGCTTCAAAAACAATAGTTGACCCGAAAAACTTTGATATCTCGCACTTCATTGATTATAAAGGAAAAGAGTGCATCATTCCTCCTAATTCTTATGTGCTTGCAAAAAGCGTGGAGTATTTCCGCATACCTCGCGATATTGTCACAATCACATTCAGCAAGTCCACTTATGCCAGAAGCGGAATTTTTATGAATATCACCCCGTTTGAACCTGAATGGGAAGGTTTTGTCACCATATCCATTTCTAACCTTACTCCGCTTCCGGCCAAGCTTTACGCCAATGAAGGCATAGCGCAGGTCCTGTTTTTAAAAGCCGAAGAACCGTGCGAGGTCTCTTACGCGGATAAAAAAGGCAAGTATCAGGCGCAGAAAAAAATCACCATAGCCAAAATAAAAAAATAAAAACAGGCAGCGAAAAAACAAATGGGCTTCATAGGGGTACATGTATCCATAGCAGGCGGAATATATAATGCCGTGTCAGAGGGCATAAGGACGGGCTGTGAGGCCATTCAGATATTCACGGCAAATCAAAGGACATGGGATGTAAAATCTCCGTCAGACGCTGATGTAAAAAAATACATTGATGATTTTAAAAACAGCGGGCTGAAAAAAGCTGTCGCCCATGACTCCTATTTAATCAATCTTGCAAGCACGGACGGCGCAAAGCTGGCACAGTCCAGGAATGCTTTTTATGAAGAGATGGAAAGGGTGCAGGCGTTAAAGCTTGACGGCCTTGTTTTTCATCCCGGCAGCTACCGCGGCGGCACACTGGAGCAGGGGCTTGATACTGTGGCGGAAAGCATGAATCTGGCGCTGTCGCGCGTGAAAAAGTTTAATTCTAAATTATTGCTGGAAATAACTGCGGGCACAGGCAATACCATAGGCGGTAATTTTGAAGAAGCCGCGTATATACTTGATAAGGTTAAAGATAAAGAAAGGACAGGCGTTTGTTTTGACACCGCGCACGCGTACGGCGCGGGATATGATTTAAAGAATGAATACGAGAAAATATTTAAAAAATTTGATTCTGTTATAGGGCTTGAAAAACTGCTGTGTTTTCACGCTAATGATTCAATGGTTCCCCTTGGCTCCAAAAAGGACAGGCATCAGCATCTTGGGCAGGGCGAAATTGGAATTGAATTTTTCAGAAAGCTGATAAATGACAAAAGGTTTAAGGACACGCCGGTCATAATGGAAACCCCGGATGAAAATGATATGGATATAAAAAATATCAAACTGATGAAAAGCCTGCGAAAAAAATGAGAGAACTTCACACCGGCAACATTAAATCACACATAATACACCTGTCATGGCCCATGATTGCGGCCAATGTGCTGCAGAACTGCGCGGCAGGATTTGAAATGTACCTGATAGGAAAGATAAACCTTGAAGCGCTGGCCGCCTTTGCCATAGTTACGTCAAGTTTTTACGGGCTTTATCTGTCGCTGCACGGTGGGCTGATTAACGCGGCTATTGCAATGACTTCGCGCTATGCCGGAAGGGGAAATCACGCGGAATTAAACCGCGCCGTGGCGCAGATGCTTGTTTTCGCGGTTTTGATTTTTGGGCTTTTCAGCCTGGCTTTTTATATTTTTATGGACCCTATGCTTGTTTTTTTTGGCGCCAAAGGCGAGGTTTTTGCAATGGCAAAAGAGTATACGTCAATACTTTTGCTTGGTTTTCTGCCTTTCGCGGTTTTTTCCATATTTCTGGCAGCCTTAAGGGGGGCGGGCGATTCAATTACTCCCTTAAAAGTGGTGGGCATTATGTGCGTTTTCTGGGCGGCGTTAAATTATCTTTTTATAATAAAACTTAACCTTGGATTAAAAGGCGCGGCGCTTACAGGGGTTTGCGTCAACACTTTAATGGCCCTTATTTACGGCTATGTTTTTGTCAAAGGCAGGCACTTTTTTAAGCTTAAGGCGGAATATTTCAGGCCTGACAAAATGCTTTTTAATACATACGCGGTGCTTTCTTCAAAGGCGGTACTGCAGGGATTTGTTTTTGACGCAAGTTCAATGCTGATGCTTAAGCTTATTTCGGGCTACGGAAACGCGTTTATCGCGGCTTACGGGATAGTTTTAAGGGTCGGGTATTTTGTCATGATGATAGGATGGCCCATAGGGAATTCAGGCGGTGTTGTGGTGGGCCATAACCTTGGCGCCGGCCATAAGGACAGGGCAATGCAGGTTGTAAAAGACGCGGCAGCTGTTTTTTCCGCGTTTACCATACCGGTATCTATAGTGTATTTTTTCTTTCCGGGTTTTGTGCTTGGCTTGTTTACGGATGACCCTGCAACCGTAAATTACGGAATGTATTTCATGAGGACAATGGCTTTCGCGCTTCCTTTAATGGGCGCAGGCCTTATGGCGCAGAGCGCGTTTAACGGCGCCGGCGCGATTGGATTTTCGCTTATTCTAAGCTCCATAGTCTACTGGCCGGTGCGTATTGTCATGGCTTTGGTCTTTCCAATGACAGCCATGAAAGAATACGGAATTTTTTGGGCCATGAGCCTGTCTTTAATATTTTTTGCTTTTATTTACTGGTTCTATTACGGCAGAAGGAACTGGATGAACAGGGAGTTTTGAAGGGACAAGAACCGAGGGACGGATGCACGGAGGGACAGAGGGACGGAAGGTTAAAAGGTCAGAAAGTAGGAAGGTCAGAAGGACGGCAGCTAGGTTTTGCCGATCATCCGACCATCTGTGCATCCGTCCCTCGTTATTTATATATTCGGAGAATAAATGAGAGAGCTTGAAAAAGGAAGTATTTTTCACAATTTACTATACTTAAGCGTTCCGATTTTAATAACGAACCTTATGCAGAATTTCTTTTCTGTATTTGATATGTTCCTGCTTGGAAAGATAGGCGTATCCGCGCAGGCTGCCATATCCATTACGGGATTTATTTTTGGAATTTTCTGGTCAATGGAAGGCGGGCTTGTGACAGGGGCTTCCGCAGTCATTTCGCGCTATGCCGGCAAAAAAGATTACGCCGGCTTAAAAAAAGCGGCTGTTAATGTTATTTTTGCCGGTTATGTAATGGGGCTGCTTTTTGCCCTGGTAAATATTATATTCATGGATAATATACTGGTATACTTCGGCGCAAAAGGGGAAACATACACGCTTGCCAAATCCATATACCTTTTATCGCTTATTACCCTTATAAATGACAGCGGCCTTTTTGTTTTTTTCGGAGTCTTAAGGGCTGCCGGAGGCATCAGAAAACATTTTTACCTGCTGTTTATATCAATAGCTCTTAATATAATACTGGAGCCGGTATTTATTTACGGCTGGTTAGGCTTCCCGCGGATTGGAATAATGGGTGTTCCCCTTGCAAGGCTGGCTTCATATTTTATAACCACTTTTATTATGATATACATCCTTACCTGCAGGGAAGGTATTTTAAGAATACAGTTAAAAGATGTAAAACTGGACAGGGGCTTTCTGGCAAATTATGTGGGCATATCAATTCCGGCAATGCTGCAGGGAGTGGCTTCCAATATTGCGGCGCTGACAATGCTGAAGATAGCGGCGCCCCACGGCGACGCGCTTTTGGCCACCATGGGAATAGGAAGCAGGATAGATGTTTTTGTGATGATGCTGGGCTGGGCCATAGGTTCTTCTGTTTCGGTTATGGTGGGGCATAACATGGGGGCAGGGCAGATAAAAAGGGCTGAAGGCAGCGTGACAACAGGGCTTAAAATGTACAGCCTGTTCACTTTTATGTGCTGGCTGATTGCTTATAATTTCGCGCCGATGATAATTAAATTTTTCAACCCCGATTACATGGTAATTCAGTACGGCGTGCAGTATCTAAGAATAGTTTCCCCATTTTACCTTTTAATGGGTGTGGGGCTGCTTGCAGGCGCGGCTTTTAACGGCGCGGGTTCAACAAAAACACCGATGGCAATAAATATTGCGGCATTTTTCGCGCTGCAGATTCCAATGGCTTTTTTCCTGTCAAAGAATCCCGCGATTGGCCACAGGGCAATTTTTATAAGCATTGCGGCTGTATTTGTGTTTCAGGGAGTTGTGGGATGGATTCTGTATAAAAAAGGGCATTGGAAGAGCAAGGAAATATAAAAAATGAAGGTCAGATGGTCGGAAGGTCTGAAGGTCGGCAAGAACGAATTGCTGAACTTTCGTCCATCGGTTTTACCGAGGTTGGGTATATTTTTTCACTACACCACGCAATAACGGCAGCTCCGACCTTCTGACCTTCTGACCTTCTGACCCTCCGATCCTCCGACCCTCTGACCTTCCGACCTTCCGACCTTCTGACCTTCTGACCTTCCGACCCTCCGGCTCTTCATAATTCCTCTGCTTCTGTCCTAATTTTATGCTAAAATTATATGTAATAAAATACACCTAAAGGGCATTGATGAGAAAAATTGGTGCTGCTTTTTTAATTGTGCTTTTTTCAGCGTCCTCTGTTTTGGCGTTAAACAAGATACGCACAAAGGATATGGACTGGCATATTTACGAAACCCCGCATTTTAAAATCTATTACTACAAATCCGAAGAACTGCTTGCGAAGTTCGGCGTTGTTTACGCGGAAAAGGCCTTTGAAAGGGCAACGTCGGTGCTTGGCTATACTCCAAAAGAAAAAATTCCGCTTTTTATCTATGAAAATCCCGTTGATTTCGGCGCGACAAATATAACGCTTTCATACCTTGGCGAAGGCACGGGCGGATTCACGGAAGCGTATAAGAACAGGGTTGTGCTTCCGGCAAGCGGTTCTTTAAAGGCGTTTGAAGAGGTTATAACCCATGAAATCACGCATGCCGTCTCTTTTGACATACTGTACGGAGAGGGCATGCGTTCATACGCCACTCTTTATAAAGACCTTTTTCTGCCGCTTTGGGTTATGGAAGGGCTTGCTGAATACAGCGCCGATGATTTTAACGCCCGCGGCGAGATGGTTTTAAGGGACGCGGTTATAAACGACAGGCTTGTGCCTTTAAATAAAGCCGAAGGCTTTTCCCACCTTGAAGAGGTTTACCTTGCATATAAAGAGGCGCAAAGCGCTATTGACTATATATCTTTAAAATACGGCGCTGAAAACATACAGAAAATATTAAAATTTTACACAGATGATGTGGACACGGAAACTGTTTTCAGAAAGATTATGAGGAAAGGCTTCGCGCAGTTTGAAAAGGAATGGGCTTTTTACCTTAAGAAAAAATACTGGGCGCAGATACAGGGGCGCGATGATGCGTCTAAATACGGGCCTTCGCTTACAAAAAACACCCATGAATACCTTGTATATAACCTTGCGCCTTCGTTCTCTCCGGACGGCGGAAAAATAGCGTATGTGTCCACAAAAGACGGCATAGAATCCCTGTTTATAATGAAATCCGACGGGACAAACATTGTAAAGCCGTTTTTATTTGATTTTGAAGGTATTAACACAGAAGGAAACGCCATATCCTGGTCGGCTGACGGCAGAAAAATTTATTTCACAGGAAAAAAACGCGGCAGGATGGTGTTGTTTGAAGGGAACACGGAAAACGGCGCGGTTAAAGAATACGCTGTTGAAGGCGCGGATATAATAAATTCGCCCGCGGTTTCTCCGGACGGCAGATATGCCGCTCTTTGCGGGACAGCAGGCGGTTTTTCCGATATTTATCTTTACGGTTTTGAGAGCGGCACAATTACAAACCTGACCAATAATATTTTTCAGAACAGTTCTGTTTCGTGGTCGCCTGACGGAAGCAGGCTTGTTTTTACGGAAGAGCGCGAAGGCGTATCCATGCTTTGCCTGTATGATGTGAAAAGCGGGATAAAAAGTTTTATAACATCGGCTGAATCCGGCAACTGTGAAACGCCTGTTTTTTCGGGCAGCGATGAAATTATATATGTATCGGATAAAAACGGCATATTTAACCTTTATATGACGCAGCCCGGCGGGGAAAAAGAAAGGCAGCTGACAAACGTATCGGGCGGTGTTTTTTCGCCGTCCGTGTCCAAAGATTACATTGCCTACGCGTATTTTGAAGACGGCTGCTACAACATATATAAATATTTAAGGGACAGCAGGCAGGAATTTTCCGGGCTGCCCCTTTCGTATTACGGGGAAGCGCAGATAAAAAAAGAAAAACCGGAAATGACGGCGATACCGGAAGTTCCGGAGCCAAAGACAGCGGCGCCTGATGACCTTGAATTCAGGGAAATGATGGAAGCTTCTGCGGCCGAGCTTATAACGGAAGAAAGCAAATACTTTACAACTTTTACGCCTGATATGATTTTTGCCATACTTGGCGCGGGAACCGATACGGGGATTATAGGCGGCGGATACCTGCTTTTATCGGACATGCTTGGCGACCATAACGCGGCAATTGTTGCCAACGCTGTGCCGGGCTATTACACGCAGTTTGAAATGCAGTATCTGTATATGGCCCTGCCTTTTGACCTTGCCTTAAACTTTTTTTACAATCAGAACACGTATAAAATTTACAATTATGATACGGGTGATTTCTTTTCAAAGCTTGACAGTACGCAGGCGGGCGGTGCGATGGATATGAAATACCCGCTTACCCTTTATGACAGTATCGGTATTAACCTGTCTTCGCAGCGCATATCAGACCGTTATTCGGAGATAAACAATACAAGCGGATTTCAGTTTGACGGCGACAGCTTTGACATTATAAACACCGCCGCACTTTATTTTGAACATGACAGTGTTTCCTGGCGCGATATGTGGCCGTATGCCGGAAGCTATTTTTCGCTTTACGTGCGGTCTGCGGAAAAAATGTTCGGCGGGACAAGAAGCTACGGCATTTATCAGGCGGAGTTCAGGAAATATTTTGACCTGAATTTCATAAGCGGAATGAATACGGTTTTCGCGGGCCGTGCCGTGGCGGCTGTAACAGACGGCGAGGACAAACCGTATTTTATTTTTGGCGGAATAAACACGCTGCGCGGCGCGGGTTATGGCGAATATCAGGGCGACAAAGTGGCGTTTGTTTCGGCGGAGCTGCGGCAGACTGTGGCGAAAAATATCAATTTTAAACTGTGGCCGCTGGAATGGTGGATGGTTAAAAACTTAAAGGCGCAGGTTTTTATAGATTCAGGCGCCGCAAAAACCGGTTTGCTTGAAAGTTTCAGCGAAAAAGAGGTGATAAGCGGGGCGGGCGTAGGGGTTACAATAGACACATTTGTGCTTCAGCGCCAGTTTATGCCCATGAAATTTGAAGTCGCGAAAAGGATAGATAAGACGGATGAAATATGGAAATTTTATTTTGGAATAAGCACGGGGTACTGACGGCAGGCGGAAAATAATAGCGATTTAAGCTATAGGCAATTAAGCTATAGCGGAACATTTTTTTAGCATTCGCTTATGCTTAACTGCTTATAGCTTAAGTTTTACAAACATAGCGATTTAAGCTATAGGCAATTAAGCTATAGCGAAGAAATAAGCAATTTAGGCAATTAAGATATAGCGGAACATTTTTTTAAGCATTCGCTTATGCTTAATTGCTTAACTGCTTATAGCTTAAGTTTTACAAACATAGCGATTTAAGCTATAGGCAATTAAGCTATAGCGAAGAAATAAGCAATTTAGGCAATTAAGATATAGCGGAACATTTTTTTAAGCATTCGCTTATGCTTAATTGCTTAACTGCTTATAGCTTAAGTTTTACAAACATAGCGATTTAAGCTATAGGCAATTAAGATATAGCGTAACATTGTTTTTAAGCTTTCGCTTATGCTTAATTGCTTAACTGCTTATAGCTTAAATTTTTCTCTCTGTTTATGCTATAATCACCTAAAAAACCGGAGGATAATTTGGACATAATAAATTCTATTATACTTGGTATTATTCAGGGGCTTACCGAATTTCTGCCTGTAAGTTCATCCGCGCATCTTGCGCTTGTACCTAAATTTATGAATGCTTCGGAGTTATTGGGCTCGCTTTCTTTTGGCGCTTTTCTGCACGGCGGAACGCTTCTGGGAGTTTTAATTTTTTACAGAAAAAAAATCTGGGCAATGCTGAAGTCCTTTTTTAAAGGGCTTGGTGATTCTGCAGAAAGAAAATCAAGTGATTTTAAACTTTCAATTTACATAATAATTGCGACAATACCGGCTGTTGTCTTAGCCCTTTTTTTTAATGATGCCATAGAGGGTATCTTCCGTTCCCCGCTGCGTATTGCCCTTATGCTTGCGGTTTTTGGCGTGGTATTATATCTGGCGGATTTGACAGGGAAAAAGAATAAAGAAAACGCTTCGCTTACGCTGTGGCAGGCAATCATAATCGGTTTTGCGCAGGCAATAGCGCTTATGCCTGGGGTGTCGCGCTCCGGGATAACAATGACCGCGGCGCTGCTTATGGGTTTTAAAAAAGAGGATGGAGCGGAATTTTCATTTCTTCTGTCTGTCCCGGCCATTGCAGGCGCGTTTGTGTACGAGCTTCCGGAAATTATAAAAGCGGGCCCTGACGCCGGAATCGCTGTTATAACAGCGGGTTTTATAGCTTCCGCAATTGCCGGCATGTTCGCGATAAAATTCCTTCTTTCGTTCATCAAAAAACGCGGGTTTATGCCTTTTATGATATACAGGCTGGCATTGGCCGCGGCAATAATATTTCTTCTTAACGGCATGAACTGATGGATATTAAATTTCTTGGCACAGGCACGTCGCACGGCGTCCCTGTAGCAGGTTGTTCCTGCGGCACATGCACATCTTTGGACCCTAAAAACAGGCGTTACAGGACTTCGCTTATGATTCGGGACAAAGGTTCCGCAATAATAATTGATACGCCCGCGGAGTTCAGGTTAAGGACGCTTGAATATAAGATAGAAAGAATAGACGCCCTTTTAATCACGCACGCCCATTCCGACCATATAGCGGGGCTTGACGACATAAGGCGCTACAACGAGCTGCAGGCATCATCCATACCGGCGTACTGCGACGCGGAAACAGCCTCTGAAATCAGAAAAAGATTCGGCTATATTTTTGAAGATACGCAGGAGGGCGGGGGCAAACCCAAAGTTGACCTGGTTGAAACCGCGCCTTATTCAAAATTTTACGTGAATCAGACACAAATTCAGCTTCTGCCTGTCATGCACGGTGAAATTAAAATTTCCGCTTTTAAGGCGCGTAAATTCGCGTATGTGACAGATGTTTCCCATATTCCGGAAGAAACCTTTAACTGTTTAAAAGGCGTTGAAGTCCTTGTGCTTGACGCGCTTAGGCATGAACCGCACCCCACACATTTTTCCGTTAATCAGGCGCTTGAAGCCGCGGCAAAAATAAAGGCAAAAAAGGTTTTTTTTACCCACATAGCCCACGCGCTGGAGCATAATAAAACAGAAGCGTCTCTGCCTGAAGGCGTAAAACTTGCGTATGACGGGCTGGAATTAAACATAGAGGATTAAGGCGGAAGGCCGGAGGGTCGGAGGGTCGGAGGGTCGGAAGGTCGGAGGGTCGGAGGGTTTGGTAGACGCGGGTCTTTAGCCCGCGGAAGTTGATTAAAAAACAGCGGATTAAGCTATAGGCAATTAAGCATAAGCGAAAGATTAAAAACATAGCGGATTAAGCTATAGGCAGTTAAGCATAAGCGAAAGCAGCTGGGACAACTTAAAATAAACAGGGGTGTTAATGGACGGATACGGTTCTGATTTCGCGGCATTTTATGACCTTGTACTTTATGGCGAAAACAGCCACGAGGCCGATGAACAGGAAATATTATTTATGGAAAAGGAATTTTTACGGGCGGGCCGCAGAATAAACGCGGTGCTTGACGCGGGATGCGGAACCGGAAAATTTCTTGTGCCTTTGGCGCGCAAAGGCTGTCAGATGACCGGCATTGATAAAAGCCCCCGCATGATTGATGAAACATCCAAAAAACTGGCGCAAAACAGCGTGTCAGCTTCCCTTATTTCCATGAGTATTGAAGAAATAAACACAAAGCAGCTTTTTGACGCGGTTATATGTGTTGATTCCGTGCTATGTTATCTTCTGGAAAAAGAGAAGATACAAAACTGCTGCGCGAAAATGGCGCGTGCTTTAAAAAAAGGCGGAATTTTCATAATGGAAACCTGGAACCTGTTTGCCAATAACCGGCTTTTAAACAGGGAAAATACATACGTAAATGAAGACGGGGAACGAAGGGCTGAAATATTTGAAAAGAACACTTATGATGAAAAGACGGGTATCCTTACTATTATTCTGGATGTAAACGCGCGGGATAAAGGCGTTTCTTACGCCCTGAAGCACAGCGAATCACTGCGGATTTTTAAATTTGAAGAGATGAAAGAGATGCTTGAAAACGCCGGCTTAAAGGATATAAAGATGTATTCCGGATACGATTTTTCGCAGGCGTCACTGTCCAAAGGCGACAGTATGATTTATTCGGGGATAAAAAAATAAACGCACTTATAGCCCGCTGTCCTTGACTTTGACCCATTATCTGCTATACTTTTAACAATAAAATCATTTAGTTAAAGTGCGGAACAATGTTTCATAAAACAAAAAGGGGTTAAATAAAGAAAGGAGAAGCAGCCGGATATGGAAACCAAGACCGGGTCTGAACGCCGGAAGGAATTGTGGAGAGTTTTTGAAAAGACCGGTTCTATCGGAGCTTATCTGCTTTACATGGAAGCCGGGAAAAAAAGCGAAGAAAAGAAAAAAGAAAACGAGTTAGACGGCATAAAGGAAAGATAACTGTAATTATAAAAAAGGCTTTACAACAGAGCACTTATAGAGTATATTTAAAAAAATCCGGACATTGTCCGGATTTTTTATTAACACAAGATTATAAACAGCAGGGGAGATTATGGACAAATCGTCAATTGAAAATTCAATGAAACAGGATATTTCGGCTGTAAATGACGCTGCCGGCCTTAGCGTTTTTAAGGCAAAATATAACGGAAAAAAAGGTATTATTACAGAACTTTTTTCCGGAATGAAAGATATAACCGATAAAGAAGAAAAAAAGCAGGCCGGCCTTGCCATAAACGAACTTAAAAATATGTGCGAGGCGCTTGCCGCGGAAAAAGAAAAACAGCTTCTTGATTCCAAAAAAGCCGAAGGGTTAAAAGGAGTTGATGTCACGCTTCCGGCTTACGGCGTTGAAAAAGGCGCGCTTCACCCGCTTACGCTTGTGACAGAAGAGATAAATTCAATATTTCTGCGCATGGGTTTTTCTATTGAAGAAGGGCCGGAAATAGAAAGCGAAGCGAATAATTTCACGGCGCTGAACTTTCCCGCCGACCATCCCGCGCTTGATATGCACGACACTTTTTATATGGAAAACGGCTACCTGTTAAGGACGCATACTTCGCCCGTGCAGGTAAGGGCGATGAAAAAACACAAACCCCCGCTTAAGATAATAGCGCCGGGAAGGGTTTACAGGCGCGACGCCGTGGACGCGTCGCATTCGTCCGTCTTTCACCAGGTTGAAGGCTTTATGGTGGATGAAAATATTCATTTTACTGATTTAAAAGGCGTTCTTGACCTTTTTTTAAAAGAGACTTTCGGAAATTCGCTTAAAACGCGTTTTCGCCCCAGTTTTTTCCCTTTTACGGAGCCTTCCGCGGAAGTTGATGTCCAGTGCGTCAACTGCATGGGAAAAGGGTGCCCTGCCTGCAAGCAGTCGGGCTGGCTTGAAATTATGGGCGCCGGCATGATACATCCCAATGTGCTTTCAAATGTGGGCATAGACCCGGAAAAATACACGGGTTTTGCTTTTGGCATGGGCGTTGAAAGGATTGCCATGCTTAAATATCAGATTGATGACATGCGCCTTCTTTTTGAAAACGACGTAAGGTTCTTAAAGCAGTTCAGATGATAAAAGCCGCTGTATCACTTCTTTTATTCGCGTCTGCCGCGCTTTTGGCATACCAAAAAGACAAAATTGCGGTGTTTTTCTCAGGCGTTTTAAAAAACTATACTTTGGCCGTTGATTCCATAGTCAGAAAAAGCATAGCGGAAATCAAAAGCAGCGAAATAAGAAAAATGCAGGCCGTGCTTTTTGTTATCTTTTCGGCGGCCGCGGCTGCGGCAGGCAATGTTTTTATCTTTATTCTGCTTGTTCCCGCGGTTTATTTTCTTCCAAAATATTACGTTTCGTATAAATTTAAAAAATACTGTATTGAATACAGAAAGAACCTTCCGGTTTTTCTTGAAAGCATGATATCCGGTTTGAAATCAGGATTAAGCGTTTCCGGCGCCATGGCGGCGTTTTCGGCGCGCGATAAAAGCGCGGCGGGGCGCGAAATAAAGGCGGTTCTTTCCGGCGCGCAGCTTGGCATGTCGCTGCCTGAATCGCTGGGCATGCTTGCGGTAAAAATACCCGTAAGGGAAAATATAATAATGGTCACCGCCCTTCAGACAGCAATGGAAACAGGCGGCAACATAAGCGGAATTTTAAGCGGCATTCTTGACACAATAAGAAAGCGCGACGAAGCTGACAGGGAGATAAAAGCTTTGACGTCGCAGGGCGTAATGTCCGGAATTACGGTCGGGCTTCTGCCTGTGCTGCTTATCGGCGCGATTGCTTTTATTGACCCGTCTTTTACTGAACCGCTTTTTAAGACAGGTACGGGAAAAATGCTGCTTTGCGCGGCCGCGGTAATGGAAGCGGCAGGCGCGTTTTTTATAAGCAGGATAATAAAAATAGAATAAAAAAGCCGGCGTATTAAAAGCCGGTTACAAACATAGAGGGGCAGAGATGAATTTAATTTCAGCATTGTTTTTTGGGGCGTGTGTTTTTTGTTTTGCCGGCGCCGCGGGAATGATAACGCAGAGGCGCAGCATCATAGTTGAAATCAAGGGCGGCAGGGGGCTTTCCGGGACTGAAAAAATAAGGGAAATACTGGCTTATTTCAAAGGAATCGCGCTTAAATTCAACGATAATTTCAGCAAAAACCCCCGTTACGCAAAAATAAACCGTATAATAACCAAACTTGATATGGACAATAAATACACGCATTCATCATTTATGCTTGCCGAAGAACTTGCCGCTGTCTGCGCTTTTGCGGTGATTCTGGCCGCTTCGGGCAATTTTATTTTTTCGTTTTTCGCGGCAGTCATTTCGTTTTTTATCCCGTCCTTTCTTTTGAATTCAAAGCTTCAGAAAAAGAACAGGGAAATATTTAAGGAGCTTCCTGACGCGCTTGATATTATCTGCGCCTTTATTGAGGGAGGCCTTTCCATATCGCGCGCGGTCTGCAGGTACCCGGAAAAAAGCAAAGGTTTTTTTGCTTCAGAAATAGCGCTTGCTTCCAGGAAAATGGAAATAGGCAGAAGTTTTCAGCAGGCAATGGAAGAACTTGAAGGCCGCCTGGAAACAGCGGAGATAAGCTCCGCCATTGGGGCCTTTATAAGGGCGGATAAATCCGGCGGCAATGTAAAAGACATCATAAAAGCGCAGGCTGATGAAGCAAGAAAAAAGCGCTTTATGGAGATGAAGAAAAGGGCTCATGAAGCGCCGGTTAAGCTTCTTTTTCCGCTTATGGTTTTCATATTTCCGGTGATTTTTCTTGTGCTGTTCGGGCCCATAATAATAAAACTGATGGCCGGCTTTTAAAGTTAAATATTTACAATTTGTCAAAGTAAATGTAGAATTAAATCATGCCTAAAAAAATAAGCCGCATAACAGTCAGGGATTATAAAACCGCAGGTTCTTTTTGGGGGCGGTTATCGGGGCTTATGTTTAAAAAAAATATGCCCGGCTTTGAAGTCCTTTTCTTCCCGCGCTGCGGCGCCATTCACACGTTTTTCATGAGGTTTCCGATAGATGTCATAATGACGGACAATAACTATATAGTGGTGGATTTTGCCGAAGGGCTTAAACCGTTTACAATTTTTTCCGCCCGCGGGGCAAAACACACCTTTGAGGCCGCCGGCGGTTTTATAAAGAAGAATAAAATAAAAAAAGGGGATTTTATCCTGCTGCATGAAACAAAAAAACGCTGAAAAAACAGGTCTTAACGCCAGAAAAATAGACCTTGAATTCTACTGTAAAAACGCGGAGGTCTCTTACGACCCTTCCAATAAATTTTACAGGGTGACTTTTGATTTCTCGTTTGAAAAAGAGGTCTATGATTTTGTTGAAAGTTTTGTCACTCTTGTTATCACCGATGACAAGCAAAAAGAATTCGGCGCGCTTCCGGCTGATACGGCAATGACGGGGATGTATTTCGGCATACTTGCCGACTTTGGAAGCCTTGGCTGGGACAGGTACAGCGCGTGGTATTATGGCAACAGGGCAAGGCTGCTTGAAAAAGCCCGTAATACCGTTATTAACGCCATAGGGCAGGAGAATGAACTGAAAATAAAGGACCTGGAATTTTTCTGCTGGGTGTCGCTTGCTTCGCTTTTTGCGGCAATAACAGAGGAGTATTTTCACACCCACTTTGAAAAGTTAAGCATTATGAGAGGCACCTTAAAATATCATATTGGCAGGGCGCTGGAACTTATTCTTTCAGAGATAATTGAAGACAAAGACACGGATAAATTAAGGGCTGAAAAGACCGGCGGCGACAGGAGGAAACTTATGCCGCTTATAAACAGATACGCCCTTGTTTATAATGATATCGCGGAACTTAACAACGTGGAAAAATTTCTGCTTTCTAAGGATGAAAGGATTACCCTGTCAGGAAGCGAAATTAACGCCCTTTTACAGGCGCTTTCCGACACTGCCGCGGCGTCAAAAAAGATTTCGGCAAAAGGCGGCGTTAAAAACTCCGCGGCTGATTTTACAATGGTCAAGATAATCCTTTATGAAAAAAAGGATATGAAATGTTTCATCGGCATGTTAAAAAAAGACAGGGAATTAAGGGAAAAACTTACCGCTTCATTTGAAGCCGCGCGGGTAAGGAAAAAAGTGACGGAGATTCTGGCGGAAACAGGCAGCGGGCAGCTTTTAAATATTATAAAACACAGGGATGCGGCGCAGGATGTTTTTTATGAGGCAAAGGTAAAAAAATATCTTATATCCGCGCTTAAGGACAACGGCGGCAAAAAAGCAAGGGAGCTTATGTCATATATTGAAGACGCCGCTGACAGGATAAGGCGGAGTAAAAATGGGGTTTTTGGGGGGCTTCTGCGCAGGGAACTTGAAAAAATAGCGTGGCACGGCCTGGAAGTAATGTCATTGTATTTTAAAATTGCCTCTGATTTCAGGGATATAAGGAAAAAATACGGCAAAAAGTCCGCTTTCAGCGAGCAGATGCAGGGGATAAAAATACTAAGGCAGAGCTGCGTAAAACGCATTACTTCCGAGGAAATAGGAATGGATGAGGCCGCGTGCGTGGCCATATCCGATGATGAAAAAACAAGGATAGAGAACCACTTTGAAGAATCCGGAATTTTTTATTTCAGGGAAAACGGAGCGGTTTATCCGGGCGGGCAGGGCAGTGTAAGGGGCAAAAAGATATTCATGTTTGCCGATTTAAGAAATTCCACGGAAACCACCATGAAGCTTACCAAGGACACGGCTTCTTTTCTTACGCCGTACCTGAATACGGTTTACAGGATTTCAAAGGAAAATGCCGGCACTGAAATTTACTTTGCCGGGGACGGCTACGCGGCGCATTTTCAGAAAGCGTCCGAATGCGTGCGCGCGGCAGGCATTATTCACAGGGAGTACACAAAACTGCGCAAAGACGCGGAGATTAAGGCCGCGGAGAAATCCAAGGAGATTTTCAGGGAGCTGCTAAGGCTTGGCGCAATTTCAAAGGATAAAAAACCGGCAGTTCTGGGAAAAATTGACCCTTCCCTGCCTGACCATATAAAAGAAGCATTAAACGGCTTAAGAAACCCCAATGTCAATCTGGATGAGCTTGTAACGAAGATTGCGGAAGAAAATTCAATGCCCAAGGTGGAAATAGGAATAGGCGTGACCGAAGGCGAGCTGTTTTTTGCGGTCATCGGCGAGGAACAGGTAAGGTTTAACATTGTCCTGTCACCAAGCTTAACCCAGGCGGCAAGGCTGTCCGGAAGCAATAATGACGTGAAGAAATACCTTGAAAAACTTTACGGGTTAAAAAATATCCCGCGCAGGGTTTACGTGCAGGACCGCAAACTTTTTAACCAGGGTATAGTGATAACAAATGAAATTTATAACGCGCTAAGGCGCGATTCGGAAGTGGATATAATACCCAAAGAAAAACTGGACCTGTCTTACGATATTCATTATTACTATGACGGGGTGCTTAACAGGTATGTCTGCATGTCAAAACTGGAACAGGGCGTGGCATTAAAAGGCATTGAAAAAGACGTTGAGGTTTTTGAAGTGTTCGCGTCCGGTTCGCAGGTGGATGCCTTTGTCAATAACTGGATAAACGAGCAGAAAAAGAAGGGGTAACTTTAAAACAGCATATTAAGCTATAGGCAGATAAGCTATAGCGGAACATTGTTTTTAAGCATTCGCTTATGCTTAATTGCTTAACTGCTTATAGCTTAAGTTTTACAAACATAGCGATTTAAGCTATAGGCAATTAAGCTATAGCGAAGAAATAAGCAATTTAGGCAATTAAGATATAGCGGAACATTTTTTTAAGCATTCGCTTATGCTTAATTGCTTAACTGCTTATAGCTTAAGTTTTACAAACATAGCGATTTAAGCTATAGGCAGATAAGCTATAGCGGAACATTGCTTTTAAGTATTCGCTTATGCTTAATTGCTTAACTGCTTATAGCTTAAGTTTTCAAACATAGCGATTTTAGCTATAGGCAGATAAGCTATAGCGGAACATTGTTTTTAAGCATTCGCTTATGCTTAATTGCCTAACTGCTTATAGCTTAAGTTTTACAAACATAGCAATTTAAGCTATAGGCAGATAAGCTATAGCGGAACATTGTTTTTAAGCATTCGCTTATGCT
>ENA-UOWO01000259-UOWO01000259.1-activated-sludge-metagenome-genome-assembly--contig:-NODE-259-length-78894-cov-15.610510_pt1 | contig 78894 bp, 70 predicted proteins | sample MGYA00238148_ERZ761564 | MGnify/ENA primary metagenome ERZ761564 (study PRJEB28885, sample SAMN05720194) | activated sludge metagenome | isolation source: Anaerobic digester | place: USA...
TATGGGCAGTAAATTAATTTTTTTCTCATTTGCAGCTCCGGCTATTTAATATATATGACACCGTAAACCGGTTTTGCTTTTCCAAACTTGAATTTAAGTTTCTTTGCGGTAAAATCACTTTTTGTTATCATTGGTTTATCGTATTTTTTTTCATCAATTAACAGCCCCGGCAGCATCCCTTTCGCGTCCGCCCCTGACAGTTCAATTGACAGTAATTTCTTTGCCGTTTTCTTCATAAACGTCACGGCAGAAACCCCGGCTTCATTTTCAAAAATATCATTCCAATCCATTACATTATCTTCATACGGAATCTCTTTTTTTGAAAAAAGGCTGTCAAAAGAAAACCTTGCTTTGGCTGCCGCCTCTTCATTGTGGTATTTTCTTACAATTGCTTCGCCAAGTTTCACCTTAAAATCGCGCGGATTTTCGCCTTTTGCCATTGCTTCTTTCATCGCTTCAATAATTTCATAAGACTCATCCGTCAAAAGTTCAAAATACTGCGTGATAAGCGTATCCGGAATTGACATAACTTTTCCGAACATATCTTCCGGCGTAAAGTTTAAACCTATATAATTCCCCAGCGACTTGCTCATTTTATTTTTTCCGTCAAGGCCAAGAAGAATGGGATTAAACAGCCCCACCTGAGGTTCTTTTCCGCTTTCCTTCTGAAGGTACCTTCCGGCGATGACATTAAAACGCTGGTCAGTTCCGCCAAGTTCTATATCCGCTTCAACCATCACAGAGTCATAACCCTGCATGATTGGATAAAAAAGTTCGTGTATTGAAAGAGGGACGCCTTCCTTAAAACGTTTGTCAAAATAGTCGTGTTCCATCATCTGCGCCAAAGTAAACTTTGACACCATTTTTATGACATCCATAAAATTCATCTTTCCGAACCAGTCCCCGTTAAAAACAACCTTTACTTTATCCTTATCAAGAATCCTGAACGCCTGTTCTTTATAAGTGGCTACATTTTTCATGATTGTTTCGCGGTCAAGCTGAGGGCGTTCGGACATTCTGCCCGAAGGGTCGCCTATCATCGCGGTATAATCGCCGATTATAAGTATTGCCGTGTGCCCAAGGTCCTGAAACTGCCTTAATTTATTTAATCCGACGGTATGGCCCACGTGTATATCGGTTGCCGTGGGGTCAATTCCGTATTTGATATTAAGCGGTTTGCCTGTTTTTACGGATTTTTGAAACTTCTTTAACAGGTCTTCTTCGGTCACAATATCAACTATACCGCGTTTTACTATCTTAAGCTGTTCTTCCGCGCTTTTCACTTTTTCCTCCTGAATTAAAATTAATGTTTCTTATTATAGCATATATCAACTGACAGGTTACAGCTGACAGCTACTTCAACTGTCCCGCCTGCTTTGCTAATACATTCGCTTCATTTCCGGGATTTCCGCTTCGCATGCTCGCTACAACCGCACCTTAAAAGGTGCGCCTACCAGAGCCAAAACATGAACAAAATCAAATCAACTGCCGCGGGCTAAAGACCCGCGTCTACCAAACCAGACCTCTGAGCTGCATAGCCGCCGAGCTGCCGCTTCTACATCATCGTCGTAAAATCCATCGGGCTTACGGGTATTCCAAAAAGGTTCATCTGCCAGTGAAGGTGGGGCCCGGTGGAAACACCTGTGCTTCCCATTGTGGCAATAATATCGCCTTTTTTTACTTCAACGCCTTTTTTAACATAAACGCCCTTAAGATGAAAATACAAAGAGTATAAACCGCCGCCGTGGTCAATTATAACGGTGACTCCGTGGCCTTTCATTGTAGCGGCTTCAACCACCACGCCGTGATTTGCGGCAGCCACTTTTGTCCCCTGCTTATTCGCAATATCAACGCCTTTGTGTGTTGATCCATAACTTCCGCCGTCATAAGTCCTTTTCTTTCCAAACGCGCTTGTTATTTCGCCTTCAGCAGGTTTAATAAACGGAAGGTCAAATTTTATAGGAGTTCTCTTTTCCTGCCGTTTTTTTATTATCTTGTTTTCAGGGCCAAAATTCACGCCTAATTCCGCCCGTTTTCCGCCGGTCTGAACATCAGACCTGCCCGCGCTTATTTTTTTAACTTCTATTTTTTCAGTATGTTCATATTCCCTGCCGTTCATCAAGTACCTTATATGAAGTTTTTTGACTCCGGATGTTTCAAGCGGCACCGGCACAAGAGCCAGAAAAGTGAACTCTTTAGCGGCTTTGTCATAGTTCCTGAAAAACACAGGGTATTTTTCACCCATAAATTTCACTTCAGACCCCGAAAAAGGCTTATCAGAATAGAGTAACGCTTTTACAACACCGCCTTCTTTAACAATATTGCTGTTTAACATTATCTTCGCTTCAGCCCTGCATATTCCTGCAATCAGCAATGTAAAGGCCGCTGTGATAATTATTCTCTTCAAATCAATACTCCAGGGTTCCTGTAAGTTCTGTAATGGAATTAATACCGTTATCATCCAGATAGCTTTTAATTCCGTCTGCTATTATCCCGGTTATTGAAGGGTCAACAAAATTGGCTGTCCCTATCTGCACGGCTGACGCGCCCGCCACAATAAATTCCAGCGCGTCCGTTGTATTCATAATTCCGCCAATGCCTATTATTGGTATTTTAATTTTTTTTGACACTTTATGAACCATGGCAAGCGCCACGGGTTTGATGGCAGGGCCGGACAACCCTCCGAAAACATTGGCTATATTGGGGCGTCTTGTTTTCAGGTTTATGGACAGCCCCACAAGCGTGTTGATAAGCGATACCGCGTCAGCGCCGTTATCTTCACACACCTGCGCCATCTCTTCTATGTTGCCGGTATTGGGTGAAAGTTTCACGATAACGGGCCTTGTAAAGACCTTTTTAATACCGTTCATCATTGTTGCTATCGCGTCTTTATCTGATGCAAACTGAAGCCCGCCCTTTTTTACGTTTGGGCAGGAAATATTTATTTCAACCGCCGCTGTCGCGGAATCGTTAAGCCTTTGCGCGACTTTAATATAGCCGTCGACATCAGTGCCGTATATGTTTGCAATGACCGGAGTTGAATATTTTTTTAAAAGCGGAAGTTTTTCTGATATGAAAGCTTCAACACCCACGTTCTGAAGGCCTATGGCGTTCATAATTCCTGCCGGAGTTTCCACCAGCCTCTGGGGCTTATTGCCTTTTACCGGATTTAAGGCGATGCCTTTTACCACTATGGCGCCAAGTTTATTAAGGTTTACATACTCTTCAAACTCCAGCCCGTAGCCAAAAGTACCGGAAGCCGTCATTACCGGATTTTTTAAAACCAGCCCGCCTATGTTTACTGTTGTGTTTACTCTCATAAAAACTCCTTGTAAGAATCCAAGGGACAGATGCACGGAGGGACGGATGGTCGGAAAAACCTTCCTGCCTTCCAATCCTTCGCGCTGATAATTCCGTCCGTAAACTCGCTTTTACCAAACCTATAACAATCCTTTTAACTACCTCGGGCTGCCTCCTCCGCCATAGCAGCTTATTTGCTGCGGCGGCTGGGAAAGACCATCCCCGCTTCTTCGCTCGTAAACTCACTTCATTGCGGCGATTTCCGCTCGCATGCTAGCTCCAACCGGTTCCAAACCAACCTTCCGTCCCTCTGTCACTCCGTGCATCCGTCCCTCTATCTTTAAATCACTACCTCGCTTACGTCAAAAACCGTGCCTTCCTTGCATACCCTTTTATACACAAAGTTATCAGCGACGCCTACGGGAATTACACAGCTTATGCACGCGCCTATGCCGCATCCCATATACGCCTCAAATGAAGCGTAAAATTTTACATCATCCATTTTTTCGGTTATTCTTTTTACCGCTTTAATCATGGGTTCCGGGCCGCACGCGTAAATAACGGCGTTTGGCTCCAGTACTTTTTTCAGTACATCAGTCACATATCCCCTTGTGCCAAGCGAACCGTCTTCCGTGGCAAAAAGGCATCCAAGTTTTTTAAATTCTTTTTCGGCCACGATAAGCCGCTTATTGCGCGCGCCCTGAATAAGCGTAAACTTTCTCTTTGATTTTTTAAGTTCATTTGCCAGAAAATGAACCGAAGCCGCGCCTGTGCCGCCGCCGATAATTATCAGCTTTGATTTTTTATCCTTTAAATCAACCGGATAAGTGTTGCCCTGCGGCCCGATAAAATCAACCGCGTCGCCTTTTTTCTTTTCTGACAGAAGCCTTGTCCCTTCGCCTATAACTTTATAAACCAGATCCAGTTCCTTTTTCTCGGCCGAAAAAATGGAAAACGGCCTGCGCAGCAGCGGCACAACAGTGTCTGACACTTTCACATTTATAAACTGCGCCGGCTTAGCTTTAAAGCGCTTTTTAACCGCAAGCCTTAAATGGTACAGCCCTTCTCCGGTTTTCTTATTAAAAACCACTTTCCCTGAATTCTTCATTTTGCCTCTTTTTAATAATTTGCTTTATTTTTTATAATACTCCTGCAGCGGCATCACTTCCACCTCTTTTTTGCTTACCGATTCTATGGCGTAAACAAGCGCCTGCGCCCCCGACATTGTCGTGGTATAAGGCACGCCCAGGCTTATGGCGTGAAGCCTAATCTGGTAATCATCGCTTCTTGGCCCTTTGCCCGCCGGAGTATTGATGATAAGGTTTATCTTTCCCGCCTTTATCATATCAATTACGTTTCCGCCCTTTTCATGGACCTTTTTCACTTTTATTGTCTCTATGCCAAACTGCTCCAGAGCGTTTGCCGTTCCAAGCGTGGCCGCGATTTTAAATCCAAGGTCAACAAGTTTCTTCGCGACAAAGACAATATCGCGCTTGTCTTTATTCTTCACAGAAATAAAGACCGTTCCTTTTGAAGGAATCTTCTGTCCGGCGGCAACCTGCGATTTATAATAAGCATGCCCAAAATCCTTATCCAGCCCCATAACCTCGCCTGTTGATTTCATTTCCGGCCCAAGAACAGTATCAGCACCGATAAACTTGGAGAACGGAAACACGGATTCTTTTACGGATACGTGCTGCAGGTCAAGTTTTTCCTTTACCTTAAGCTGCTTTAACGTCTTTCCTGTCATAATTTTAGTCGCAAGTTTTGCCCATGCCACGCCGGTTGCCTTGCTTACAAAAGGCACCGTCCTTGACGCGCGCGGATTTGCTTCAAGGATATAGACAATGTCATTTCTTATCGCGTACTGCACGTTCATAAGACCTTTTACGTTAAGTTTTAAAGCCAGCGCTTTTGTGTACTGCTTAATCTTCTCCAGCATATCTCCCCTGATAGTGATGGGCGGCAGAACGCAGGCGGAATCGCCGGAGTGTATTCCGGCCTCTTCTATGTGCTCCATAATGCCCGCGATTAAGGCCTCTTTTCCATCGCAGATGCAGTCAACGTCAACTTCCACCGCGTCTTCAAGGAATTTGTCGATTAATATCGGATATTTCTCGGAAACAATAAAGGCCTCTTTGGCGTATTTATCAAAGGACTCTTCATCATAAACAATTTCCATAGCGCGGCCGCCAAGCACATAAGAAGGCCTTACAAGCACGGGATAACCCATTTCCCTTACTATCTTTTTTGCCTCCGCAAGGTTAAACGCCGTGCCGTTTTCCGGCCTTGGGATGTCAAGTTCTGTCAGCACCGCGTCAAACTTTTTTCTGTCTTCAGCCCTGTCTATGGATTCAGGCGAAGTGCCCATTATTTTAACGTCAGCTTCTTTAAGCGGAACCGCAAGTTTTAAAGGGGTCTGCCCGCCAAACTGCACGATAAACCCGGTTTTCTTCCCTTCATCTTCGGATATCGCAAGAATGTCTTCAACCGTCAGCGGTTCAAAATACAGTTTGTCAGCCGTGTCATAGTCGGTTGATACGGTTTCGGGGTTGCAGTTGACCATTGAAACTTCGTAGCCTTCCTCTTTAAGGGCGAATACCCCGTGCACACAGCAGTAGTCAAACTCTATTCCCTGGCCTATCCTGTTTGGGCCGCCGCCAAGAATAACCGCTTTTTTCTTTTTTGTGTTTATCGGATTTTCATTCTGGCTGCCGTATGTGGAATACAGGTATGACGACTTTGCGTCATATTCGCCGGCGCACGTATCCGCGTGTTTATAAACCGGTTTTATGTCAAATTTTTTCCTTAACGCCCTTACCTTATCCTGCGTTGTGCCAAGCATCTGCGCCAGCTGGACATCGGAAAAGCCTGATTCTTTGGCGCTTCTTAATTCATCCGGGAACGCCGCGCTTTTAATTATGGATTTTTTGCTCATTTTATTTTCCTGCGCGATTAATTCATCCAGCTGCGCGATGAACCACGGGTCAATACCCGTCATTTCATTAATCTTCTTTATACCCATGCCTTTCTGCAGCGCGTACCTTATGTACCAGAGCCGCTGCGAATTCGGCAGTTTAAGTTTTTCCGCTATCTGTTTTTCGGAAAGCGAAGATAATAAAGGATCCTTGCCGTCGCCGCCAAAACCAAACCTTCCTGTTTCCAGCGAGCGCATTGCCTTCTGAAGCGATTCTTTGAATGTCCTTCCCATTGCCATTACTTCGCCTATGGCCTTCATCTGAGGGCCAAGTATGTCGGGCGTATCCTTGAATTTTTCAAAGGTGAACCTTGCCACTTTGGTCACAACGTAATCCACGTCAGGTTCCGAAGAAGCGGGCGTCCTTTTGGTCATTGTGTTTAAAACTTCATCAAGCGTGTAGCCCACCGCAAGTTTTGTCGCCACCCTTGCTATCGGGAAACCCGTTGCCTTTGAAGCCAGCGCGGAAGAACGCGACACGCGCGGGTTAAGTTCAATTACCTTTAACTTTCCGTTTTTTGGATTCACGGCAAACTGAATGTTTACACCGCCGTTTACGCCAATTTCCCTCATGATATCTATACCCGCGTCCTTGATAAGCGCGCATTCCGCCGCGGTAAATGTCTGCGCCGGCGCGGAGCATATTGAATCGCCGGTATGGACTCCCATGGGGTCAAAATTTTCTATGTTGCATATCTGAATGACGTTGTCTTCGTGGTCGCGCATAAGCTCCAGTTCGTACTCTTTCCATCCAAGTACGGACTCTTCAAGAAGCACCCTTGAAATGGGCGAAGCCTTAAGCCCGTAATACGCCTTCTGTTTAAAATCCGACATACCATACGCTATGGAACCGCCTGCGCCGCCAAGGGTAAACGCCGGCCTGACTATTATCGGGAATTTTATTACTTTCGCCGCGGCCAGGGCTTCTTCCATTGTGCCCACGTACGCGCTTTCCGGAACTTCCAGCCCTATCTTCTGTATCGCGTTCTTAAACAAAAGCCTGTCTTCGGCTTTTTCTATGGCGTTATAATCCGCGCCTATAAGCTCCACGCCGTATTTTTTAAGGATGCCGCTTTTTGAAAGCTCCGAACCAAGGTTAAGCCCGCTTTGCCCGCCCATTGTGGGTATTAAAGCGTCCGGCCTTTCTTTTTTAATTATTTTTTCAACGAATTCCGCGTTCACCGGCTCTATGTATGTGCGGTCCGCGTATTCCGGGTCCGTCATAATTGTGGCGGGATTGGAATTCACAAGGACCGTCTTATACCCTTCTTCCCTTAAAGCCTTGCACGCCTGTGTACCTGAATAGTCAAATTCGCAGCCCTGCCCGATCGTTATGGGGCCGGAACCTATTATCATTATTTTTTTGATGTCTGTGCGTTTTGGCATCTTATTTCACCCCTTTTGCAGATTTCATATAATCAATGAACTTGTTGAACACAAAAGGCGCGTCGTGTTTGCCCGGCCTTGCCTGCGGATAGTACTGGACGCCGAATGCCTTAAGTTTTTTTGAGTCAATACCTTCAATATCGCCGTCATTTAAATTAATAAGAAGGGGTTCAAAACCGCTATTTGATTTCTTGATTGATTCCGCGTTTATGGAAAAACCGTGGTACTGGGAAGCCACTTCCACGCCCTTTGTCCGCGTGTTTATTATTGAATGGTTGCCTCCCCTGTGGCCTGCTTTCATTCTGTCAATTTTTATCCCTGCCGCGGCGGCCATAAGCTGGCATCCAAGGCCCGTGCCTAAAACAGGCACTTTTCCCAGAAGCTGTTTTATTTCCGCCTGAATTTCTTTCATCTCACGCGGATCGCCGGGTCCGCCTGAAAGAAAAACGCCGTCAGCTTTTATTTCTTCCACGCGCCGCGCCTTTGTTGAAGCCGGCAGAACAATTACTTCGCATCCGGCTGACGCGAACATTTTAAGCGCGCTTTGCCTTATTCCAAAATCAAAAGCCGCGACCTTAAATTTGCGTTTATTGTCCGACACTTTAAGATAAACTGTTTCTTTGTCAAAAAGGTCAAGCCCTGTTATTTTTTTTCTGCTGTCCCATTTATATTCTTTATCTGTTGAAACCGGAGCTATTTTTATACCCGCGGCGGCGCGCGCTTTTTTAAGAAGCGATGTTTTGTCAAAATCAACAGCGGAAATAACAGCGCCCATTTCGCCTTTTTTTATTATGTGCCTTACAATCGCGCGGACATCAAGCCCGTCAATTGACGTGATTTTATTTTTTATAAGCCAGCTTCTGAAATCGCCTTCCGCGCGCCAGTTGCTTGTATACCTGCTTATCTGCGCCGCGACAAAGCCCGCCGCGTGGACGGCTGATGATTCATAATCGCCCGAATTAATCCCTGTGTTGCCCTGTTCCGGCCACGTCATACAGATTATGTGGCCTTTTACCGCAGGATCCGTCAGCAGTTCCTGATATCCGCCGACAGATGTGTCAAAAGTAATAAATCCCGCGGCTTCCCCCGCGTATCCCGCGGATTTTCCCTGAAAAAAAGTACCGTCTTCAAGCATCAGTACAGCAGCGGCATCTGCGCCGCTTTTTTTACCGGCTTTCTTTTTCATAATACTCTCCTTTAAATATAGCGATTAAGTTTCTTAAGCATTTAAGCTATAACGAAACCTTCAAACATAGCACTTTAGCAGTTTAAGCATTTAAGCTATAACGAAGCATTAAGCATAAGCGGCTTAAGCATTTAAGCTATAGCGTAAACATAGCACTTTAGCAGTTTAAACATTTAAGCTATAGCGAAACCTTCAAACATAGCACTTTAGCAGTTTAAACATTTAAGCTATAGCGAAACCTATCTTTAATCTATCGCTTATGCTTAATTGCTTATAGCTTAATCCGCTATTTTTCCCGCTTATTCTTAATTGCCTACAGCTTAAATCGCTATGTTTTAATCTTTCGCTTTTGCTTAATTGCCTATAGCTTAAATCTCTATGTTTTAATCTTTCGCTTTTGCTTAATTGCCTATAGCTTAAATCTCTATGTTTTAATCTATCGCTTATGCTTAATTGCCTATAGCTTAAATCTCTATGTTTTAACCTTTCGCTTCTGCTTAATTGCCTATAGCTTAATCCTCTATTTTTCCCGCTTATGCTTAACTGCCTATAGCTTAAATTGCTATTTTTTCCTGGCCTCTTTATAATATTCCTGAATTGATTTAACGGACATCCCTGTTTCGCCCGCCGCCTCTATCGCGGTCACAACCGCCTGCGCGCCCGCCATTGTGGTGGTGTAAGGTATTCCAAGCGCTATCGCCTGTGTCCTTATCATGTAATCATCGCTCCTTGGACCTTTGCCCACCGGAGTGTTGATGATAAGCTGAACTTTTCCGGCTTTCATGGTGTCCAGTATATTCGGCGAAGCTTCCGACACTTTTTTGACGGTTTTCGCCGTTATTCCGTATTTTCTTAACACGTTAGCCGTGCCTTCGGTAGCAATAATATCAAAACCCATATCGCGCAGTTTCTTTACCACAAACACAATATCGCGCTTGTTTTTGTTTTTTACGCTGACGAATACGGCGCCGCCTGACGGCAGTTTCTGCCCCGCCGCTATCTGCGCCTTGTAATACGCGTGGCCAAAATCACTGTCTATACCCATAACCTCGCCCGTTGATTTCATTTCGGGGCCAAGCACTATATCCGCCCCCTGGAATTTATTAAACGGAAGCACCGCTTCTTTTACCGCTATGTGCAGAAGGTCAAGGTTTTCTTTTACCTTAAGCTGCTTTATGGTCATACCTGCCATAATTTTTGTGGCTATCTTTGCCCAGGATATTCCCGTTGCCTTGCTTACAAACGGCACTGTCCTTGAAGCGCGCGGATTTACTTCCAGCACGTAAACATGGTCGTTGCGCAGCGCGTACTGGACGTTCATAAGCCCTTTTACGTTAAGTTCAAGCGCCATTTTATGCGTGTAATCCCTTATCACGGCAATGGCATCCTGCCTTATGCTTAAGGGCGGAAGCACGCACGCGGAATCGCCTGAGTGTATTCCGGCCTCTTCTATGTGCTCCATGATGCCGCAGATAACGGCTTCTTTTCCGTCGCACACGCAGTCCACGTCCACTTCAATAGCGTCTTCCAGAAACTTGTCAATTAAAACCGGATGCTTTTCGGAGACTATAAACGCCTCTTTAGCGTATTTTTCAAAACTGACATCGTCATACACAATTTCCATGCCGCGCCCGCCAAGCACGTAAGACGGCCTTACAAGCACGGGATATCCTATGCGTTTTACAATCTTCCACGCCTCTTCAAGCGAAAAAGCGGTGCCGTTTTCCGGCCTGCTTATGTTTAATTTTGTCAGGATTTTATCAAATTTTTCCCTGTCTTCCGCGACGTCAATTGACAGGGGTGATGTCCCCATTATTTTCACTTTCTGATTATAAAGCGGCATGGCAAGTTTTAAAGGCGTCTGTCCGCCAAACTGCGCTATAAAACCGGCTTTATCCCCTTCTTCATCCGCTATTGCCATCACGTCTTCCATTGTAAGCGGTTCAAAATAAAGTTTGTCTGACGTGTCGTAATCGGTGGAGACAGTTTCAGGATTGCAGTTGACCATTGATACTTCGTAGCCAAGTTCCTTAAGCGCGAACACCCCGTGGACGCAGCAGTAGTCAAACTCTATTCCCTGGCCTATCCTGTTGGGGCCGCCGCCAAGAATAATGCCTTTCTTTTTTTGCGACACAGGATTTTCATTTTCACTGTCATATGTGGAATAAAGGTATGGCGTATACGCCTTAAATTCAGACGCGCATGTATCCACCATTTTGTATACCGGCTTTATTCCAAGTTCCCTTCTCATTCCCCTGAATTCATCCTCTGTAACGCCGAAAATGTACGCAAGCTGGACGTCGGAAAAACCGTCCTTCTTTGCCTGAATCAGTTCGGCTTTTATCACTTCCGCTTTTTCCGGGGTAAGCCTTCCGGTTTTTACGCTAAGCGCGGTTAATGCTTTTTCTTCGTCGTAAATTTCCCTCATGTAATGCAGAAACCACGGGTCTATCTTTGTTATTTCATTTATCTCTTTGTCTGTCATGCCTTTTTGCATTGCGTATTTCAGATAAAAAATCCTGAAAGAGCTTGGCACCACAATTTTTTCCCTTAACTCTTCCATTGATATTTTTGAAACGTCAATGTCTTTCCCGTCAGATCCAAAGCCATGCCTGCCGATTTCCATTGAACGCAGCGCTTTCTGGAAAGATTCCTTAAAGGTTCTGCCTATGGCCATTGCTTCGCCCACGGATTTCATCTGCACGCCAAGTTCATCCTTTGATTCCTTGAATTTCTCAAATGTGAACCGTGGAATTTTTGTCACAACGTAATCAAGCGCCGGTTCAAAAGATGCCGGAGTATACCTGGTAATATCATTCGGGATTTCATCAAGTGTGTAGCCAACCGCAAGCTTTGCGGCTATTTTTGCTATGGGAAAACCTGTCGCTTTTGACGCAAGCGCGGAAGACCGCGAAACGCGCGGGTTCATTTCTATGACTATCATGCGGCCGTTTTCGGGATTTACCGCGAACTGAATATTGCTGCCGCCGGTATCCACGCCTATTTCCCTTATTATTTTAACCGCGGCGTCCCTCATAAACTGGTATTCACGGTCGGTTAAGGTCTGCGCAGGGGCCACGGTTATTGAATCGCCGGTGTGAACGCCCATGGGGTCAAGGTTTTCTATGGAGCAGATAATTACCACATTATCTTTTAAGTCCCTCATCACTTCAAGTTCGTATTCTTTCCAGCCCAAAACAGATTCTTCCAGAAGCACGCCGTGCACGGGCGAATCTTTCATTCCTTTGTCCGCTTTCACCTTAAACTCCGCGGCATTGTACGCTATACCGCCGCCTGTTCCGCCAAGGGTAAAAGCCGGCCTTATAATTATGGGAAACTTTATTTCTTTGGCCGCCTTCATTGCCGCGGCCATTGTGGTGACGTAGCTGCTTTTAGGCACGTCCATGCCTATCTTTTTCATTGCCTGTTTGAACTCTTCCCTGTCTTCGGCTTTCTTAATTGACTTGGCGTTGGCGCCTATAAGCTCCACTTTATATTTTTTATCCAACCCCTTTTTTACAAACTCCATCGCCAGGTTCAGCGCGGTCTGGCCGCCGACCGTGGGCAGAATGGCATCGAGCTTTTCCTTAATGACTATCTTTTCCAGAATATCGACCGTCAATGGTTCGATATATGTGGCATCCGCGAATTCCGGGTCTGTCATAATTGTGGCCGGATTTGAATTTACGAGTACAACCCTGTACCCTTCTTCCTTTAAAGCCTTGCACGCCTGTGTGCCGGAATAATCAAATTCGCAGCCCTGCCCTATTACAATAGGGCCCGATCCTATAAGAAGGACCGTCTTTAAATCTCTGCGTTTGGGCATACGTTTACTCCTGTCTGGTATATGTGACTTTTACTTTTTATTTGTTTTCTTTTTTGCCTGTATCATAAGGTCAATAAAATGGTTAAAAATATACCGCGCGTCGTGCGGTCCGGCTGACGCTTCCGGATGATGCTGAATGGAAAACGCCTTTAATTTTTTTACTTCAATGCCTTCAATTGTTTTGTCATTAAGGTTGATGTGCGTTACTTCAACTTTATGCTTTAATTTTTTAAGGGATTTTAAATCAACGGCAAAACCGTGGTTCTGGACCGTTATGTCTATCTTTTTTGTGCGCGTGTCCATTACCGGATGGTTGGCGCCCCTGTGGCCGAATTTAAGTTTATAGGTCTTTCCGCCCAATGCCTGCGCCAGAAGCTGGTGCCCGAAACATATTCCAAAAATTGGTTTTTTACCCAGCAGTTTTTTTAGTTCTTCAACAATGTAAGGGACAGCCGAAGGGTCTCCGGGCCCGTTGGAAATAAAGATTCCGTCAGGATTTGTTTTTAATACATCTTCCGCTTTTGTGTCAATGGGGACAACGGTAACTTCACAGTTTAAATCCGTAAGTATCCTTAAGATATTATTTTTCATCCCGCAGTCAAAAGCCGTGACTTTAAGTTTTGTTTTGTTATTTCCCACCCTTACGTACCTGTCTTCATTTATCATCATGCCCACGGGTTTTAATTTCCCGCTCCATTTATACGGCTTTTCAACAGTCACCTGTTTTGCAAGGTCAATCCCCACTATCGAAGGCGACTCTTTTACCTTTTTACGCAGAGAATCTTTGTTAAAATCAACCGTTGACAGCACGCTTTTCATAGCCCCAAAATCCCTTATGTGCCTTGTAAGCGCCCTTGTATCAATGCCCTCTATTGCCTGCTTGCCGTGTGCTTTTAAATAAGCGCCCAGCGTCATTCCGGCGCGCCAGTTGCTTTTTATTTTGCTCATCTCTTTAACCACAAACCCTTCGGCCTGCAGGCAGCGCGATTCCGCGTCGTCATCCACAATGCCGTAATTGCCTATTTCCGGATAAGTCATTGTGACTATCTGCCCTTTATATGAAGGGTCTGTAAGAATTTCCTGGTAACCCGTCATTGAAGTGTTAAAAACTATCTCTCCGTATGCTTCGCCGTCGGCGCCGCACGACGAACCTTCAAAACATGTACCGTCTTCAAGCATCAAAACAGCTTTTTTCATCTGCAATTCTCCCGGTTAAAAATCAGTTCATGCCTGCGCGTTCTGATATATTATTTTTCCTTTTTTTATCACATACTCCACGCTGCCGTGAAGGGTCTTTCCTATAAACGGCGAATTGGTGGAACGGGACGCGAAAAAGTCCCTTGTAATTTTTACTTCTTTGTCAACATTTGCCACCACTATATCCGCGTTCTGGTCCACCGCAAGGCTGCCCTTTTTAAGGTTCAGTATCTGCGCGGGATTAACTGTTATTTTCGCGATTGCCTGCGACAGCGATAAGACGCCCGGCCTTATCAGGTATTCGCATATCAAAGGAAAAGCCGTTTCCAGACCCACAATTCCATACGCAGCGTTGTTAAATTCCACCCTTTTGTCCACTTCCGCGTGAGGCGCGTGGTCTGTGGCAATGACTTCTATCACATTGTCCTTAAGCGCTTTTCTGATTAATTTCACGTCTTCTTTTGTGCGCAAAGGCGGATTCATTTTAAAATTGGTGTCGTAGTCTTTCAGCGTGGATTCATCAAGAGAGAAGTGATGAGGAGCCGCTTCCGCGGTCACGTTTAATCCCTGCTTTTTTGCCCATTTAATTAACTCTATGGAACCTTCGGTGGATACATGCGCTATGTGAAGCCTGCCGCCTGTTTCGCGCGCCAGCAGAATGTCGCGCGCCACAATCACTTCTTCCGCGGCTTTGGGAATTCCCTTTAAACCAAGCAGCGTTGAATAGTACCCTTCGTTCATCACGCCTTCACCGGCCAGATCAGGATCTTCGCAGTGCTCTATGACGGGTATGTTGAACATTTTGGCGTATTCAAGTGCGCGCCTTAAAATTTCCGAATTCATCACCGAACTGCCGTCGTCCGATATGGCCACAGCGCCGGCTTTTACAAGTTCGCCTATCGGCGACAATTCTTTTCCTTCCCTGCCCTTGGTTATGGAGCCAATGGCATGGACGTCAACAAGCCCGACCTGCTTTGATTTAAGATTAATAAATTCAACCAGCGCCTGGTTGTCAATGGCGGGCGAAGTATTGGGCATGCAGGCAACGGTTGTGTAGCCGCCTTTCGCCGCCGCGCGCGAACCCGATTCAATTGTTTCTTTGTATTCATATCCCGGCTCGCGGAAATGCGAGTGCATATCAATAAAACCGGGCGACACTATGCAGTTTTTGGCGTCAATTATCATCGCGTCGCGGTCGGAAATGCTGCGCCCTATCTTGAATATCTTTCCGTTGGCCACAAATACGTCAAGTTTTTCCTCTGTCTTATTTGCAGGGTCAACCACTATCCCGTTTTTAATTAAAAGCTTCATCTTTTTTACCTCCGCCCATCAGGTATAAAACCGCCATTCTTACGGCAACGCCGTTTGTAACCTGTTCGTTTATCACCGAATTTATTCCGTCAGCCACGTTCGGCGATATTTCAATTCCCCTGTTCATGGGGCCCGGATGCATTACCACGCAGTCCGGCTTCGCGTATTTAAGTTTTTCGGAATTAACGCCGAACAGCGTGGCGTATTCCCTTAAAGTCGGGAACAGGTTCTTTTTCTGGCGTTCAAGCTGAACGCGCAGTATGTTTACCACATCCGCGTCCTTAAGCCCTTCTTTAAGATCATTACATACTGTTACGCCAAGCTTTTCTATTTCTTTGGGCATTAACGTGGTGGGCCCGACAACCTTTACTTTGGCGCCCATCTTTGTAAGCCCCCAGATGTTGCTGCGCGCCACGCGTGAATGCGCTATGTCGCCCACTATGGACACGTTTAAACCTTCTATCTTTTTCTTTTTTTCAATTATGGAAAACATGTCAAGCAGCCCCTGCGTGGGGTGTTCGTGCATTCCGTCGCCCGCGTTAATGACCGATGACTTTATGTTCTTTGTAAGGAACAAAGGCACGCCCGATGCGCTGTGCCTTATTACCACCATGTCTATCTGCATGGCTTCAATTGTCGCAAGGGTGTCCAGAAGCGTTTCCCCCTTGACTACGGAGCTGGTGCTCATCTGGATGTTTAAAACGTCCGCGCTTAGGCGTTTTGCCGCAAGTTCAAACGATGTCCTTGTGCGCGTGGAAGGTTCAAAAAACATGTTTACTATTGTCTTGCCTTTTAATGTGGGAACTTTTTTTATCGGCCTTAAAATTACCTGTTTAAAAGACTGTGCCAGGTTCAGGATTTCCTGTATGTCTTCCTTGGGAAGTTCCTGAAGCGTGATTAAATGCCTGAATGACATATATTACGCCCCCTTTTCCGGTTTTTCGGCCACGTAAACCTTGTCTTCGCCGTTTGATTCTATGTCAAGGATGATTGTCTCTTTTTCGGATGTGGGGACATTTTTACCCACGTAGTTTGCCTGAATGGGAAGTTCGCGGTGGCCGCGGTCAACCAGGACAGCAAGCTGAATGGATTTGGGCCTGCCGTTATCTATTATTACATCCATAGCGGCCCTTGTGGAACGGCCCGTGAAAAGCACGTCGTCAACAATTACAATATCCAGCCCGTCCACGCTGAAATTTAAATCCGTGGCGTTAATGTCCACGTTTGCTTTTATGTCATAGTCATCGCGGTAGAAAGTGATGTCAACAGCGCCTACCGGCACTTTGACTTTTTCAATGGATTCTATTTTTTCGGCAATGCGCTCGGCAAGGATATCGCCGCGTTTTCTGATGCCGACCAAAGCAAGATGTTTTGCGCCTTTGTTTTTTTCAAGGATTTCGTGGGCTATCCTTGTAAGCGCGCGGTCAATCCCCTCGCGGTCAAGGACTTCTGATTTAACCTTAAAGTTCTTTTGCATCATTGCCTCCTTATCCCTAAATCAGGAGGCCGCTTACCCCATAAATAAAAACGGCCTTCTACCCTGCAAGTCACGCAGAAAGAAGGCTTATCGGCCTGCACGGAAGTAAACGCGTGCCAGCCTAAAAACTTCCCCTTACCGGTCTCGCAGGACCGATTTAAAGGATTGCATTTCGTTTTTAAATCTTAATTACTATATATCACCTTTTAAGGAGTGTCAAGGGTGATTTTTATTTATTATACATAACTATATATACGGATCAATACGCGCCGTTTATTCCTTCGCGCCTTTAATTATTTCTTCAATAACCGGAAGAATCTTTCCCAACTCTTCATCCCTGACCTTCCAGACTATCTTAAGATTAACCCCAAAATATTCATGTATAAGTTTATCCCTTGTCCCTCCCATTTCTTTCCAATGCAGCTGCGAATATTTATGTTTAATATCATCAGGTATTTTTTTTTACCGCCTCGCCGATCACTTCAAGCGATCTGACAACAGCATACTGAGTTTTTATGTCCCGTAAAAAGCCTTCAAAATTCATATCTTTGGTGAATGACATTATATTATTAATTTCAGTTTTAATGTCATTGGCATAGTCAATATATTCCCGTTTGCTCAAATGTACTGAACCTCCGAAAGAATATGCCTGCCAATAGCAGGTTTTAAAGCGGATTTTTCAACAAGGTCAACTTTTGCCTCAAGCAATTCAGACAGTTTATTTTCCAGCTCAATAAAACCATAAAGGCTTGGTTCTTCGTTAAAACTTATCAGCACATCAACATCGCTTCCGGAGCGTTCTTCACCCCTGATATAAGAACCAAAAACGCCTATCTCGGAGATACTATACGCATCCGAAAGTTCCTTTTTTTTGTCTTTTAACTTCTGTTTTATTTCGTTAATCTTCATATTTATTTCACCTCTGCTGTAATTTTACCTTAAGATAACGCCAAAGGTCAACTTCAATACATACTATTTTTAGGCGGGAATAATGGCGATTCTTTTATTATTCCAGCTGCGGCAGTTGCCTTTTAAACAAAAACACGCGCCTTACCTTCTACGCCATGGCAGCTGTATTACCCGGCGGCCGGGAAAAGGAGCGGTTGGAGCGTGCGTGCGAGCAAAAATCCCGGCAATGAAGCAATATATTAATCATCCCTGCCCGGGCGCCAGGACCGGTTCTTTTTTACGCCGCTCTTTCTGCGTTTCTCTTCCAGTATCCTGCGCTTTACGGCTTTGGGCCTGCCGGCTTTCTGCTTGCGGATTTTTTCCGCCTGGGCGCGCGCTGACAGCCTTGCGTCTTCGCGCTTTTTTTCAACGCGCTCCGCAAGAATCTCCCTTGCCCGCACGCGGTTTAAAAGCTGGGAGCGTTCTTCCATGCATTTTATATCCATGCTTTCACGCTTATAAACAAGCCGCACGGCGGTTTCCACCTTATTTATATTCTGCCCGCCATGGCCGCCGGAGCGGATAAACTGCTCTGTAAAATCCGATTCTTTTATGCCAAGTCTGGCAAGCCTTTGCGTCACCGCTTCAAGACGTGTTAAGTTCATCTTTTTAATTTCCCTTTAGAGTTATATATTTATTACTCGTAATGCGTCCACATACGCAGGACTTTTACAGTCTTGCTGTTTTTTATTACCTGATATACCAGCCTGTGTTGTATGTTAATCCTTCGGGAATAAGCACCATCAAGATCCCCTTTAAGTTTTTCAAAAGGAGGAGGGTTCTGAAAAGGATTAAGCGTGATAATATCAATCAATTTTAATATTTTTTCTTTTAAACCTGCGGCCGAGGCTTTCTTTGCGTCTGCCTGTGCCTGTTTTGTATAAACAACAATCCAATTTACCACTTAATTCTCTTTGCACATTTAGCAACAGGCGTTTTCATCCCCTTAATAATCGACTCCCTCATTCCCGGAATCGAAAGCAAAAACATAGTCTCCTGAATAGCTGACCAGTCATCTTCCGAAATAAGTACAGCCGTGCCCCTTTTGCCTGTTATCTGAACAGGTTCATGCGACAGCGCCGCTTCGTCGAGAAGTTTAAAGAGATTCGCCCTTGCCTTGCTTGCTGTAATAGTTGTCATTTTTATCACCTCAAGTAAAGCGTACCATAAAGCGTACCATATGTCAAATCCATTGATTATAAAATAAAAAAGGATGCCACAATTTTTCGGCATCCATATTTTTTTATTTACGGGCTATAACTTATACTCTATGGCTTACTAATACCCGCCCACCAGCACCAGTTTATCCCCAAAAGAAACCGGATGAAAACCGCATTTGATTCCGGTATTATCTATCTTCATTTTTTCCCATTTCAAACCGTCTTCACTTTCATATACATCGCCTTTTTGCGCTGTCGCATCCGCGGAAGCCGCGCATACATCACCCAGCACATAAATTTTATTATTCATAATCACCGATCCCGCGATATGGGAAAATCCAAAATTAAGGTCTTTATCCGCCTGTGTCCAGGTTATACCGTCATCACTTACCCATAATGGGTTGTCATATTTTTTGTTTTTTGGCACAACAGAAATAATATACATTTTCCCGTTAAACACAAAACTTGTATGCCCTAATCCCGTTCCCTCCGGCGCGTTTGCCGCTTTAACCCAGACAGCCCCGTTTAAAGACCAGTAAATATCGCCTGATTCTCCTTTTGAATCCGTGCCGCCTATAAGCCACATATTGCCTTTAAATGACTGCAGCGTCATTCCATGACGCGGAGAAAAAGCCGCGCCTGCCGCAGCTTCAATCCAATTTATCCCGTCGGCTGAATACCATACATCATTTTTATAGGTTCCGTCATAACCGCCCACAATCCATAACACGTTATTAAAAGTTATCATTGCGTGTCCTGTCCTTGCGGAAAATTCCGGGGAACCGGCAATAAGATTATAGTTTTCTCCGTCGGCAGATGAATAAACAGATGATTTTCTTGAAATACCATTAGTTCCTCCGGAGGCATACAGTACACCGTTCATTACCGCCGCTTCCTGAAAGTAACCATCAATAACGGAAATCGTGATAAAAGACTTTGGAAAAACAGAAACTTCCGCCGGTACCGGTATAATAACGCTATTTTCATTTACAGTAGGAGTTACGGTATTTAAGTTATCGGCACAGCCCGTGGATAGCAGCGCCAAAACCAATATAGATGCTGTAAACGCTATTAATCTGCTCATTATCATCTTCCTTGTTATATTTTTTATAGCAGTTTACATATAAATTATATCATAAAATATAATGTATTATAGTATTTATATGAATTTTATACAAAAAAATTACGACTTAGACTTGGGCTTATTATTAAAATTCTATTTTCTGATTAGGGTTACTTTTTCTTCTCTTGAAAGGGCTTTTATTGCCTTTTCCCTTGCCATAGCACTGCCCACATCGTACCCTGTCTCCAGATGCACAAGTTTTACAGGACGGTGAACCTTTGTATATTGCGCGCCTTTGCCGCTGTTATGCGCCTTTAACCTGTGTTTTATATCCTTTGTGATTCCAGTATAAAGCGTGCCGTCCGCGCACTTAAGAATATATACGGACCATACAGCCGGCCTGCCTGAAACAGGCGGATTGATTCTTATTTTTTTTCTTAACACCTGCGTGCACGGATTCATCTTTTCATACCCCGGCTGCGTACCGCCCGCCCAAAATACAAAATCACCATAAACCGCTTCTCTTTCCCCTTTTTGATTTATTGCCTGCAGCTGTCCCGGAGAAACCGTAAACTTAACGTTCTTTTTTTCCCCCGGCGCAAGCTGAATCTTTTCAAAACCTGCCAGCTGTCTTATTGGGGAAGTTTTACCCGCGCCGGGCAATGCTATATAAAGTTGTACAACTTCCGCCGCTTTTACCCTGCCGGTATTTTTCACCTTAACATTAATTATATGATTACCTGCTTTACGCTTCATTTTTAAATCAGAGTATTTGAACTTAGAATATGACAGCCCGTGGCCAAATGGATATAACGGCGTGCCTTTAAAATACCTGTAAGTCCTGCCTTTCATTTCATAACTTTCAAACGCGGGAAGCTGTTTTACATTTTTATAAACAGTGACAGGCAGTTTTCCCGAAGGGCTTACCGCCCCGAATACTATATCCGCTATTGCAGTGCCGCCCGCCTGCCCGGGATACCACGCCTGCAAAACAGCATCCGCGGAGTCCGGTTTTAAAGAAAGCGCGCCGCCCGACAGCAATATCACGATAACCGGTTTCCCGGTCTTTCTTAACCTCTTAATCAGCTCTTCCTGAACGCCTGGCAATCCCAAAGAAGCCCTTTCATATCCGTTTGTATCGCACTCCTCGCCTTCTATTTTCGGGGACAATCCAAGGCACAGTATTATTACATCGGATTTTTCCGCGCATTTAACCGCTTGCGCAAAACCTTTTGTATCATTACCTGTCAGCTCACACCCTTTTGCATAATTTACATTAATGCCTTTTATCTCTGAAAATCCTTTAAGCACAGTTTTAGGGGACGCCGGCGTGCCGCTGTAATTGCCAAGCAGCACAGATACATCATCAGCATTGGGGCCGATGACAGCCGCGGACTTTATCTTATTTTTATTAAGCGGAAGAACGCCGTCGTTTGACAGCAGCACCACGGAATCCTGCGCGGCTTTTAATGCCAGAGCACGGTGTTTTTTGCAGTCAACTATATCCCCGGGAATGCCTGTAAACGGCGTGTGCTGCGTGCTGTCAAACATTCCCAGCTTAAACCTTGTAATCAAAAGCCGCTTTAAATTGCGGTTTATCCACTCTTCTTTTATCATTCCTTCGGCGTCAGCTTTTAATACGCCCTGCTTTGCATTTGTACATATTTCATTGCAGCAGTTTAAGTCGCACCCGTTTTCTATCGCCATTGAAACAGCCTGTTCAAGCGTGTCTGCCAGTTTATGATATTTGTAGATATCATCAATAGCTTCGCAGTCAGACACCACGTACCCTTTAAACCCCCACTGCCCTCGCAGTATCCCGGACAGCAGAGTTTTACCGGCACTGCAGGCCTCACCGTTTATCCGGTTGTAGGCAGACATTACCCCTTCCACGCGCGCCTCCTTTACAAGCGCTTCAAATGCGGGAAAATAGGTTTCATTTAAATCTTTTAAAGACACAACGGCATTAAAACCATGCCTCATATTTTCCGGGCCGCTGTGCGCTGCAAAATGTTTGGCGCAGGCGGCTGTTTTAAGATATTTTTTATCATCACCCTGAAGCCCGCGGACAAACTGTATCCCCAGCTGCGCGGTTAAATAAGGGCATTCGCCGTAAGTTTCCTGCCCGCGCCCCCATCTTGGATCGCGGAAAATATTTATGTTCGGCGACCAGAATGTAAGCCCAAAATACTGCCCGGTTCCATCTTCTGATAATGCTTCGTGATATTTCGCGCGCGCTTCTTCAGAGATAACACAAGCGGCCTCATGCATCTTTTTTTTATCAAACATGGCAGCCAGACCTATTGCCTGCGGAAATACAGTGGCAGTGCCGGCGCGCGCCACGCCGTGAAGGCATTCGTTCCACCAGTTGTATTTTTTTATCCCCAGCCTTGGCACAGCCGGAGATTCATGCAGAAGCTGTGACAGTTTTTCCGCGCGCGTCATGCGCGATATTAAATCATCCGCGCGTTCTTCAAAAGAATAAGTATTATCAAGATATTTTTCAGCAGACATTTTACCGCCTTTGGGCTTTTATTTTGGATTAATGATAATATTATACAGGGGAATATTCAAGAGAAAAGACGGAGCGCATAGAAACTGATGGTCAGATGGTCGGATGTACGGATGGTCGGCTAAACCTTACAAACTTCCAATCCACTGCTATATCCAACCGCCCCGGGCTGCCGGGTTTGATATTGGCAGGCGCACCTTTTAAGGTGCGGCAGTTACTCCGAAAAGAAACGTATTAAGCTGTAAGCAGATAAGAATAAGCTTGTGAAATACGTTAAATACTTATCCGTTTTCATTGGCTTTTGCTGCCGACCTTCTGATCTTCTGACCTTCCGTCCATCCGGTCTTTATGTCGTTTTTCTTTCCACCAATTCGGTCTGATACACTATATTAACGGGTTCGGTATTTCTTCCGGAAATGTTTTCAAACAGTATTTCCATTGCTTTTTCGCCTATGCTTGAAGAAGGCTGCCTCATTGTTGTTATCTTCATCGTTTCTGCCAGATCAGTATCATCATGCCCTATTATGGCAAGTTTTTCCGGTACTTCAAATCCGTTTTCCATAGCCTGTTCCAGAAGGCCGGACGCAAAATAATCGCCGTTAGCGCAGAATACCGCGTCTGGCCTGAAATTCATAACATCGGTAAAAGCGGACAGGCCGTCTTCCCTTGAATACAAAAACAAATCAAGAATCTCAAACCTGGATTCCGGGACATTGTAATCAAAAAACGCTTTTCTGCACCCTTTTATCCTTTCATCCTGCGTGTATCCATAACGGGGGTCCCCGGCAGTCACCACAATCCTGCGCCTTCCTTTTTTAATAAGGTATTCGGCCGCGGTGTATCCGCTTTGAAAATCATCCACATTTATGCAGTTAACTCCGCCCATTATTCCGCCGTCTATCATAACAAGCGGCAAAGCATGCCTGTTAAACGCGTCTATCAGCCCGGCATCCGGTTTAACGTTAATTGAAATTACGCCGTCAGCCCTTTTCTCCTCCACAATTTCCATCATCAGGGATTTGGCAACTTCATTAAGGTTCTTGGCCGTATAGACCACAAGATTTTTTTCAGTGTCAATAAGGTATGACTCAATACTGCGAAGTATGTTCATCTCATATACCGAATATATGGCCGGTTTTACAACAACTATCCTGTTTGTTCCCAGACCCTGTAAATCAAGCCCGTTGCGCTTTGATTCATAATCCATGTTTCCCCCTGATAATTCACCCGTTTGTATAAATATAGCAGATTAAAGGCAATATATCAAATCAGGATAAACTTAGCAAATTAAGCTATATGCAGTTAAGCAGAAGCGATAGAAACGCATTAAACTAAAACTTAAAAACAACTCTAAACACTCAACTTTTCCAGCGCGGTTTTAAAATCTTCCGGTAACGGCGCTGTAATTGACATAAGCTGTTTATTCAGTTTAAACTCCATAAGCCCGGCGTGTAATAACTGCCTTTTGGGCGCATTATCCCCAAGCAGTTTTTCATCAAGCTGCGGGTCCCCGTATGTTTTATCCCCGATTATAGGATGTTTAATAAACTTCATGTGCGCCCTTATCTGGTGGGTGCGCCCTGTTTTTATTATCACTTTAAGCAGCGTTGCCCCCTTAAAATACTCTTTTGGTTCATATACAGTGGCCGCGCTTTTGCCGCCGCTTTCCACCGCCTGCCTGCATTTTGCGCCGCTGCCGCCGTTTGAAATTTCCATTTCTATATTGCCCTTCCCCGCAACCCTGCCGTGGACAAGGCACGCGTATTCTTTATATACGTTCCTGCCTTTGATAAGTTCCGCAAGCTGCGCGGCCTTTTTTTTGTCAAACGCCAGAAGCACTATTCCCGTTGTATCCCTGTCAAGGCGGTTAATGGCGTGGACTGTTTCTCCCCTTTTCAGATTTGCCGCCGCGTTTACCAGCGTGTCCTGTTCACCGTATCCGGTCGGGTGAACAATCATTCCCGCGGGTTTGTTGACAGCTATATAATCATTACCTTCATATACAATTTCCAGTTCTTTGTCAAAAGGGTTAATCTCTATCCCTGTTTTAACCTGAAAATCAAACCGCACATCATCGCCGCACCGGACAAGCCTGTGGTACTTGGACTGCTTTTCGCCGTTAACAAATACGGTTCCGGAATCAATCATGGCGCGCGCCCTGTTTCGCGCAACCGGCACCGCTTCCTTTAAATAAATATCCAGCCTTTTTTCGCCGCCTGACGAAACTTTAATAAGCCTTGTTTCTGTCCTTGTATTGTTTTTTCTCTCGTTTTTCAACTTTTAGCCGCCGGTTAAAATCCGTTTCTGCCATTCTTTTGCCCCGATATTTTTTTCCACAAATACCGTCTCCCCTGTAATGGGATTTTTGCCCGTATAATACATCGCGGTCGCAAGGGTGGAAGGCGTGGGGGTAAATATCTGCACCTGTTCCGCCTTTGTTTTAAGAACATCCTTCACAAATAACGCCGCCTTTTTCATTTCAGATTCACCGCATCCCGGATAAGCCGCGATAAAATAGTAAGTTAAATACTGTTCAAGGCCTTTTTTGCTTCCGGCTTTTTCAAATTCAGTTTTGAATTTTAACAGGTCACGCGTGCCGGGCTTGTTCATCAGTTTTAAAACCTTTTCTTCCGAATGTTCCGGCGCGACTTTTAACTGGCCGGAAACGTGATTCTGCGCCACCTCTTTCAGATACTCAATCCCATACTCTTCATCCTTAAATATCAGGTCGTACCGTATGCCCGACGCCACAAAGACCTTTTTTACACCCTTTATGGCGCGGATTTTTCTTAAAAGGTTAATCTGCCTTTTATGCGAAATTTTAAACTTGCCGCCTTCGTTCATCCCGTACATATTAGCCGTGGGGCCGCCAAGGTCGGTAATATACCCTTTAAAATCCGGCAGGGCGGCTATCTCTTCGGCTTCCCTGATTATAGAATCCTCTGTCCTGTCTATTATTCGCGTTCCCTGAACTGATGATATCGCACAGAAAGCGCAGTTGCCAAAACATCCCCTGTGTGTGGTGATGGAGAATCTTATGGTATCAAGGGCGCGTATTACGCCCTGTTTTTTATAAGACGGATGCGCGTCCCTTTCATAATCAAGGCCGTAAATTTCATCCAGGTCGTATGTGTCATAAACCTGCGGCGGATTCTGCACAAGATATCTTGTGTCCTGTTTCTGCGCCAGGCCCTTTGGATTCGCAAGCAGGCCGTTATTATAAAACACCATAAACATTTCAAGGAATTTTTCCCTGTCAGCTTTGGCCTCTTCAAACGAAGGTATTTCCGTATAACCATCCGGCACCGCGCCGGAAATATAACATAAGCCCCTTAATTCAGAAGGATTCTCATTATTCTGAATCGCCTGCGCTATTTTAAGGGCTGTCTTTTCCCCCATCCCATACACAATGTAATCAGCTTTGGCATCAAACAGAATTGACCGCTTTACGGCATCTTTTACGTAATCATAGTGGGCAATGCGCCTTAAGCTTGCCTCTATGCCGCCCATTACTATCGGCCTGGTGTTTTTAAAATGTTTGCGTATAAGGTTGCAGTATACTATAGAGGCGTTGTCAGGCCTTTTATTATTTATTCCGCCCGGCGTAAAATCATCCTGTTTTCTTCTTTTTAAGGAAGCGGTAAAATTTGAAACCATTGAATCAACACAGCCGCCGGTTACCCCCCAGAACAGCGCCGGCTCTCCCAGCGCGGTAATATCAGTACCTGTTGTGTAATCCGGCTGGGCAATTATCCCCACTTTGTAACCGTGAGCCGCAAGGTATTTTCCTATAACAGCCGTACCGATATAAGGGCTGTCTATATAGGCGTCGCCGGTCACAAGAATTACATCACACCTGTCCCAGCCAAGTTTATTCATTTCTTCGCGCGTTACCGGAAGGAACATCAATACTCCTTATATAAACATTTTTTAGTTATGACAAAGCTGTTATTTTGACCTGTACCAGTACTTATACGCCGGCCTGAATCCAAGCGAATCATAAAGGGATAAAGCGGCGGTATTGGTTTCCAGCACCTGAAGATAAGCATTTTCAGCGCCGTTTCTTTTTCCAAATTCAAGAAGGTTAAGCATCATCTGCCTTCCGTACCCTTTACGCCTGAATTTTTCCGCGGCAACAAGGTCAAAAATTCCGCAAAAACCGTCTTCCACGGCGGCATAACCCACTGCCGCGGTTTCCCCCTTGATTATTATTCTCATAAAAACTTTTTCCGGTATGGTCTCTGCCGCCAAAGTTTCAACAATTTTTGTGAATTTAACATCATACCCGACAGCTTTAAGATACTCCGCCACCCACTTATCGTCCGGGACTGTCATTTCTTCGGCTTTAATATCCGGGCCTTTTACCGCGGCAGGCGCGGTCATGACAAGCGCGTTTTCCGATTTTTTATAACCCTGCCCTTCAAGAACAGAATTCAGTTCCGCAGGCTTGGCGGTTTCAGTCAGTTTAAATACAACCGGTATATTTTCCCTTTGATACGCCTGTTCGCAGTACTTTATTTTGCTTAAAGCGTCTATGTTTGAATGATAAAGCGGATTTACGGAATTGGCGCGCCGCGTGTAACCGCCGGCAAAACGCAAAAGCCAGCCGTCGTACATTATCTGCTTTAACGCCGGCATGGCATTGAATGACAGTTCCTCTATTTTCTGTATAAAGTCCTGATTGTTTGGCATATAATAAATTTTACCATATATTCAGCGGCAATTATGAAAAGATCCTGTAAAGAAATCTTTTCAAATCGCTATAAAAGACGAGGCGCAATATGTTGCGCCTCAACATTAGAAAACAAAAATTAATTAAAACGCGTAGACGGGATAGACCTTTTTCCGGCCTTTTGAAAGCTCTGTTGTTATTATTTCTTCCCTGTCTGTATGCAATTTATCGCCTTCTGCGGCTTTTAATAAAACCTTTATTTCATGAGTGCCTGGGGCAAGTTTGATTCTTACAAGGTGGAACCTGGAAGGAATTGTCCTCCAGCACCTTGTGTCAGCCCTTTCTTCGCCTACAAACAACGCACCCATGGGCAGAGCCTTCATAATTTCTTTCGCCACTCCCCTGCCGACGCCTTTTAACATCATAATGCCGTTTTTAGTTTCAAGGTTTTTGTACGCAATAGCACCCTGATCCTGCACAAGCTCCACAGGGCAGGCTTTTTCAGAGCATGTAACCTGAACATCTTCCAGCCAGCCCTGCCTTTTTTGGTACTTTGGAAGCGCGATGCCGGTTAGAAAGTTTTTGTCTTCCACTTTATACGCCGGCAGCCCGTCATATATCACAAGCAGCACTTCAGAGTTATCTGCAAGCGCCTCCCTTTTTGTGTAATCAACAGCGCCCCATTTGCCCGTATATTCCGCCACGTCATCAGCAAACCTGTTGGCTTCAGCCATTGAAAGCACGCTTGACTTCATAATATCAGGAACGCTTACGCCGTATACATTTTCATACCTTTCACATGCCGCGGCTGCAAGCTTATAATCAATATACGCGTCGTTATAATCGCCTGAAGCCTCGTAACAGAACCCTGCCAGATAGCGGGCAAGCGGGTCTTCGGTATATATCGCCTTGTCCCCGTATTCCGCTTCAAAATATTTCAGTTTATTATTTACCTTTCTTGATTCCACGGCGCATTTTTCGTAGTCGCCCTGATACATATAATTCAGCATTGATATGATGCTAAGCATAACACTTTCAAAATCCTCGCCCCTGTATTTTATGCTTAAGTCATTTGAAAGAAACGCAGCGGTTTCGTCCAGCGCGCTTTTTGTGTAAAGTTTGTCCACAAGTTCATCAGCTTTTGTCATAAGCCCGCAGCTTTCTTCGTATTGTTTTAATACCTGCAGCACAGCGCCTTTATCCATGTAATACAACATCTCGTTCTTTTCGGAATAAATGTTTTCTTTGGGTTTTGTCTTTTCCGAATCAATAATATCCGCGGCGGCCTGATAATTGCCCGCGGTCAGCGCTTCATCCAGCTGTTTGTGAAAAGGCTTCCCGCACCCCGCCAGAAACATCAAAACGACCAATACAGCACTTAATACAACAGTTTTTCTCTTCATACTCCCTCCATTTTTCGGCATTAATCATTTTTTATCTAAAACCGTCCAGGCATACTCCTGCTGCTATCATAAAAAAAGAACCGCCGTCAGCAGGACGGCGGCTAATTTTTTAATTATGTCCGCAATTAATAATGCGCTATTGAAAATACTTTATAGCCTTTCAGTTTATCCCTGCCCTTTAAAAAATCAAGTTCCACCACAAAAGTAATTTCCGACACTTTTGCTCCGCAGCGCTGCGCCAGTTTAGCAGATGCCTCCGCCGTCCCGCCGGTAGCCAGCAGGTCATCCACGATAATAACCTTATCCCCTTTTTTCAGCGCGTCTTTATGAATTTCAAGGGTGTTAGTGCCGTATTCAAGCGCGTACTCTTCCTTAAATGTTTCGCGCGGAAGTTTTCCGGGTTTTCTTACAGGCACAAACGGAATCCCAAGTTTATATGCAAGCGGCGCGCCTATTATAAATCCCCTTGATTCCACGCCGACTATCGCGCTGATTTTCTTTCCATCGTACCTTTTGGCAAGGCTGTTTATCATTTTCTTAAATATCGCCGGATTGCCAAAAACCGGGGTAACATCTTTAAACACAATGCCTTTCTTTGGGAAATCAATAACATCTTTAATTACAGCTTTAATCTGCTTTTCCATACAATTGCTCCTTTATGGTTTATTTATGCGCCGCAGTTTCAGCTTTTATCCGCGGTTTTTATAAAATATTTCAGCTTTTTAATGGCAATAGCTTCTATCTGCCTTATGCGTTCCCTTGTAAGCTTAAGCTTTTTTCCTATATCTTCCAAAGTCAGTATTTGTTTCCCTTCAAGTCCAAACCTGTATATTATCACCTTCTGCTCATTCGGATTTAATTTGTGAATAAGCTCCATCATGCTCTCTTTTTTCTCGCTGTCAAACAGCTCCTGATCCGGCTTCGCCTGCACCAGGTCTTCCACCGTGTCTTTTAAGGACCTTCCGCCTTCCCCATCTTCGCTTTCATATTCAAGGTCAAGCGACTTGGGAGATTTTATAATGTTTAAAATTTCATTCAATTTTATGGGATCTATTCTTAACTTTTTCGCAAGTTCATACCTTTCCGGTATTTTCCCCTTATCTTTCACCTCTTTTTCAAGAAGTTTAAGGTATTTATGATAGACATCAAGAATGTGCACGGGAATTCTTATTGTGTTTTTCTGGTTTGCTATGGCGCGGTTAATTGACTGCTTTATCCACCAAGTGGCGTAGGTGCTGAACCTGAAACCCCTTTCAACTTCAAACTTTTCAACGGCTTTTAAAAGCCCTATGTTGCCTTCCTCTATAAGATCAATCAGCGGAACGCCAAAATATTCATATTTCTTTGCTATTTTTACGACAAGTTTAAGATTGGCCTTGGCAAGCTTTGCCTTTGCTGCTTCATCGCCTTTTTGTGTTCTGATAATAAGGTCGCGTTCTTCTTCGGCGCTTAAAACTTTTTCCGCCCTTATCTCGTCAAAATAAAGGGCAAGCGCATCCTTGCCGCTTACCGCTTTTATTATCCCTTTTTCGTCTTCCTGCTCGTCTTCAATTCCTTTAAGGATAAGGTCCCGTTTTATATTTATTTTTTCATCAGATTCGTCTTCTGCTTCCTTTTCGTTGTCAGTATCTTCCCCTAAACCTTCTTCGGTGACAGTTTCTTCGCTGCCCGCCTTCGAATCCTTTTCAGCCCCTTTTTTTTGCAGTGCGTCCAAAACCCTTTTGCTTACCGGATTCTTTTTAACTTTCTTCTTTTCCGGTTTTTTCGCTCCTGACGCTTTCTTCTTTTTCTTCATAGCCCCTCCGGCTTTTTTCAAAAGCGTATAACAAAATCATTATAACTTTTATCGAAAGGGATGTCATCAATTTTTATTTCAGCCACGGAAAAAGACATATCGCTTCTTGTGATTTCCGAAATCAGTTCATTAATTGCGGGCCTGTCCCCGAACACTTTCAGCTCCACATCTCCGTTTTCCAGATTCATCACATACCCCGTAAGCCCCAGTTTTTGCGCATTTTCCCTGCAATGCCAGCGGTAGCCCACTCCCTGAACCAGGCCGCCGGCAGTGATTAAAACCCCGGTTTTTTCCGGCATTAATACGCCTTTTGAATAAATGTTATCCCAAAAACAAAATGTTCCTGCAGAAACTCCCCAAAGTTTTTTATTCCGCCGGTCTGATTAAGCCTTTCAACGTAGGCTTCAACATTAAGGTTGTAGCTTATGCTTACTTTTACCCCCGCGTTAAAATTGCCGTCTTCGTACTCGGTTATAACAAGTATGGTGTCATTAATCACCTTTGCCGCGTCCGCAAAAAAATTCCAGTCAAGCGGCTTTAATTCGTTGCCGTGAATGTTATTTTTAAGGCCGGCGGAAAGGTTAAGCCCCCAGTCAAACATCTTTCTGGAAACAACCGCGTAAATACTCATCCTGTCGCCGAATCCCTCTATAAGGTTAACCGGCATATTTTCAATCCCGGCGGCGGCCTTTACAAAATATTCGCCTTCATCCAGAAATGACACTTTAAGGTTTACATCTATATTTTTCAGCGCCTGCACAAAATCACTGGTTTCGCCGTAATCAAACGTAAAACCCGCTTCAAGAATATCCAGAAATCCGTAGTTAAGTTTAAACATAAATTTATGTATGCCGGCGCTTAAATTTCCGTACCCAAGGGAGTAAGCTGAAGGGTTGTAAATGAACCCGCTTTCGCCTGAAACTGACGGGCATTCCAGGAAATGGTTTACATCAACGCTTTCGGCATGCAGGCATGCCGCCCATAATAAAAACACAAGCATTGCCAGGATTTTCTTCACATTTTCACCGGATATTATATTTAAGTTCCTGTTTAAATTAATGGTCGGGGCGACTGGATTTGAACCAGCGACCTCTCGCACCCCAAGCGAACGCGCTAGCCAACTGCGCTACGCCCCGACCTTACAAGCATAAAAACTATCATATCAGGCGGAAGTGTACCTGCCATTTGCAACCAGTTAAATTTCCGCAATGACTGCCGGGTGGAGTATTCCCGGATTTTTATTTATTCTAAATACTTCTTAATACTACATTTCATGGTCGGGGCGAGAGGGATCGAACCTCCGGCCTCTTGGTCCCGAACCAAGCGCGCTACCACTGCGCTACGCCCCGACTTTTCAAACATAAAATCTATCATATCAGGAGAAAGTGTACCTGACGACTATCAAAAACTTTTCCTCATCAATCGTCAGGTGCTACGCCCCGACTATATTAACAAGTTATTTAGCAACTAAGATTTTATAATATACCATTGTGAACTATTTGTTTCAAGGACATTTTTGCCCTTGTTTAAAAGGTTTTTCTTAATTCTTCAATATTTCAAGGCACTCCATAAGCCCTTTTTTCACGTCTTCTATCTTCTGCCTGCCAAGCTTTTCTTCCATTTCAAACAGCTCCAGCTGCATGCCGTCCTGTTCTGCCAGTATTTCTTTAACCTTTTTCTGAGCGCCGCTTATTTTAAATTCATCATCATAAAGCAGCCTTTTTATTATAAAAATCACATCAATATCTTTTTTTGTGTATTTCCTCTGCCCAACCCTGTTTTTAATGGGTTTTAATTCATCAAAGTTCTGTTCCCAGAACCTTATAACAGATTCCTTGACATCTGTTATCTGAGCCACTTCCCTTATGGGATAGTACTTTTTGTCCTTTATTTCCACAGCCGCACCCCCTTATTCCTTATTTAATAATTCGCGTTCTGACCTTAATTTTCTTGTCATCAGGTCATTAACCGACTGCTTTGGATCCTTGCCGGAATAAATCACTTCATATATTTCCCTTGTTATGGGCATTTCAACCTTATATTTTTTTGAAAGGTCATAAGCGGATTTGGCTGTCTTTACCCCTTCCGCCACCATTTCCATATTTTTTAATATTTCATCTATTTTTCTGCCTTGTCCAAGCTGGTCGCCGACAAATCTGTTGCGGCTGTGTTTGCTCTCACACGTAACAACCAGGTCGCCTATTCCGGACAAACCAAAAAAGGTATCCTCTTTTGCCCCCATTTTTACTCCAAGCCTTTTCATTTCGGCAAGGCCCCTTGTAATAAGGGCCGCTTTCGTATTATCGCCAAGCCCAAGGCCGTCCAAAACGCCGGCCGCTATTGCTATGACATTTTTCAGGCTGCCGCCAAGCTCCACTCCCTTAACATCATTACTGCTGTAGACCCTGAAAGTATTGTTAGAAAAAAGCTGCTGTATTTTTTTTGCCACGCCTGCTTTTTTGGACGCAACCACCACGGTGGTAGGCACCTGCCTGCCCACTTCTTCGGCATGCGACGGCCCGGAAAGCGCCGCAAACTGCACGGGTCCTAAAACCTGCCTTAAAACAGCTGACATTGTTTTTAAGGTGTCCTGCTCTATCCCTTTTGCCACGCTTACAAATATTTTCTTTTTATAATTAAGTTTTTTTATGCTTCCCGCCAGCGAACGCATTACATGCGAAGGCACAGCCAGCACTATAACTTCCGCAAAATCAACCGCGCGTTTTAAATCATTTGTTATTTCAATATCTTCAGGTATCTTTACACCCTTTAAGAATTTTACATTTTCCCTTTTCTGTTTCAGTTCTTCGGCGTAAGCCTGCACAAATTCCCATATAAGCACTTCATTTTTGTTGGAATGCAGTATAAGCGCAAGCGCAGTTCCCCAGCCGCCCGCTCCGATTACGGCTACCTTCATTTTTTTACCGCCTTCTTTTTATTTTCAGGCTGCGCGGCATCTTCTTTTTTTTCTGATTTTACAGTAAATTTATTTTCGGTGCCTTCACGAAGCCTGCTGATATTTTCCTTGTGTTTGTAGACGACAAAAACAGCCGTGAAAACCGAAAACAGAAGTACAAGGTTTAAAAAACCGTTCTCCCCGAATATAAAAACAAACGCCGGAAGAAGCACGGCGGCCACAATTGAACCAAGCGATATATACTTAAACATGAACAATATTATGACAAAAGATGCAAGCGAGCATATTACCGACAAAGGCGCAAGCGCCAGAAAAACGCCAAGCCCTGTGGCAACCCCTTTACCGCCCTTGAAATTTAAAAATATGGTGAAAGTATGGCCCAGAACAGCGCATAAAGCCGCAAGCACCGGAAGGAACTGATACTGAGGGAAAAGAAGTTTTACCGCCAGAACAGGCAGAAAACCTTTTAAAGCGTCAAGAAACAGCACGCCAAAAAACCATTTTAAACCAAGCACCCTTTTAACATTGGTGGCGCCTATATTTCCGCTTCCAACGCTTCTTATATCAAGGCCTTTAAGCCATTTTACAATCAGATACCCTGTCGGTATGGAACCCATAAGGTACGCCGCAGCCGCGCCGGCGATTATAACAAGTATAGCCACTTTAAGCCTCCTTTTTTTCTTTCTGTTTTACTTTAAGTTTTATAGGGCAGCCTTCATATCCAAAAGCTTCGCGTATTTTATTTTCAATATATCTCATATAACTTTCATGAATCTTATCCGCCGAATTGACAAAAAGGGTAAACGTAGGCGGAGCGGCCGAGACCTGCGTAGCGTAATAAATCTTAAGGCTTCCTTTTTTGGTCACAGGGGCTTTTTTAAACACCGCTTCCCTGATCATCCTGTTTAAAATTGACGTCTTTACCCTGAAATTATACTTATTTTCAACGTGAATTACAATATCAATAACCTTTTCCAGCCCTGTCGCGTTTTTGGCGGAAGTAAAAACAACCGGCGCGTAGTCCATGAATTTCATTTCATCCCTTAAATACGCGATGTATTCCGCCCTTTTCGCGTCGCGTTCGGAAGGCTTTATCAGGTCCCATTTGTTGACGCATATGACAACCGCCTTTAAATGCTCCGCGGCGTAACCAAGCAGCTTCTTGTCCACTTCCGTTATGCCTGTCATTATGTCCATCACATGCAGCATCACGTCGCTTCTTTTTACATTGGCAAAAGACCTTCCAATTCCAAAAGCTTCGGGTTTGCCCTTCATATTCCTGCGCTTCTTTACCCCGGCAGTGTCCACTATTATGAATTTTTTGCCCTTCATCTCTATCACGGAATCTACCGCGTCGCGTGTGGTTCCGGGGATTTCGGTCACTATGGAGCGTTCTTCTTTTAACAAAGCGTTAAAGAGCGATGATTTACCCGCGTTTTCCCTTCCCGTAATGGCAATCTTGGGAAGTTTCTCCCCGCCCTTTCCCGGTTTTTCCGCGGGAATTTTTTCCGCGATATAATCAAGCAGGTCGTCCAGCCCCAGGGAATGCGCCGAAGATACCGGAAAAAGAGTGTCTATTCCAAGGTTATAGAATTCATAAGATTTATCAACGGCTGCCTGGGAGTCTATCTTATTTACAGCCACAACGTAATTCGGATTATTTTCTTTGATGAATGTAAGTATTTTTTTGTCATCAGGAAGCAGCCCGCTTCTTCCGTCGGCCACCATTAGCACAAGGTCAGCACTTTTGATGACGTCTTTAATGGTGTCAACGACTTTTGTTTTAATAAGGTCTTCGCCGTCAAACAGAATGCCTCCGGTATCCACAAGCGTGAATTTCTTGCCGAACCATTCCGCTTCTCCGTACAGCCTGTCGCGCGTAACGCCGGGAAAATCATCAACTATAGCTTTCTGCTGGTTGATTAACTTATTGAAAATGGAGGATTTACCGACATTTTCCCTTCCTACAATCAAAACCGTAAAATCGCTTTTCATTTTTCTCCTTAACTCCGATAAACATCAAAAAATAAGGAGGCCTTATTACGGCCTCCTGACTGATATTATATTTTTAAACCCGGAATAATGCAAGGATTAAAAGAAGACAATATCTTCCTTATGATACAGGGAAAGAAACAGCAGCATATACTCTTTTATGTGCCTTGTAAGCAGAAAATTATTCCTTACGTGTTCCCTTCCGTTTTTGCCAAGTTTGGCGGCATAATCGGGATTATTTAAAATCATTTTTAGGGCAAACGCGGCGCCGTCTATTGAATGGCACAGCATACCGGAATATTTATGCGTAATCTGAAGCGGAATGCCGCCCACGTTTGAAGCAACAACAGGCTTTGATTTCCACAGGGCTTCGCTTACGGTAAGACCGAACCCTTCTTTTAAGGATTTCTGCATTATAACGGTTGAAGCTCTCTGAATGGCATTAACCGCGCTGTCGTCCTGAGGCATATTAAGAATAATTATGTCTTTATCTTTTCCCGCGGCTTCCAGAACTTCGTTATAAACAATGTTTCCTTCCGGGTCATCAACCGCCGTCCCTCCTGCCAGCAGAAGCCTGCAGTCAACATAAGGTTTTACTTTTTTGTATGCCTGAATCACACCCACCGGATCTTTTAACCTGTCAAATCTTGAAATCTGGGTGATCAGAGGCTTATCCACAGGTATGTTATATTTTTCAAGGTGCTTTTTTATTTCTTCAGGTTCCATGTCCCTGTTTTTTTCACTTAAAGGGTCAATGGACGGAGAAATTAAAAACTGCCTTATAGGGAGTTCGCGCGAAAAAAACGGCGAAGAAAAAACGGCGGCATCATATTTATCAATATAACCTCTTAAAAACTGCCATGTGAAAAAAACAGGATTACTGGCGTCAACATGACACCGCCATATCCACTTATTTTCTTTTTTTTTGTTAATAAGGGTAATCGGCTGCGGGTCATGAATAAACATTATATCCGAATCGCAGGCCATGTTCTGCTCATTATATAGCCCGTTTTCCAGAAAAATATCCATTTCTTTTTTATTAAGAGGCTCTCCGCTTCCGTGAATATTATTGTGTATTTTCTTTGTCACGTCAAAAAACGAATTATTGCCTTTTATTACCTGCCAGTCTGAAACCACCCCAAGTTCGTTAAGAAGCGGCACCATCCTTGTAAGTATCTCCGCCACGCCTCCGCCTACAGGAGTTGAATTAACATGGGTAATCTTTTTCCCTTTCAGTTTCTCTGCGGCTATTTTAAGGTCATCCAAAACAGCCTGCCCCACTATCCCTGCGTAATCATTTATATTTTTCATAAAACACCGCCTTTTTTCAGGATATCAAAGATTGCCTTTCTTAACTGCCCTATTGTGTGCGTGTACGGGTCAAGCCGGTTTATCGCGTCGGCCGGCTTATCAAGCCCCATGGAATTTCTGAACCACAGCGAAAAATCATTTTCCTGTTTATCAAGCCTTAACCGCGCTTCAAACATATGAAAATAAAGGGAGTCTGATGTTATTTTCTGAAGGCAATCCGCGAATTCAGATGGAGTATATGCCACATAACCGGTCGGGAAAATGAAACTTACTGTTTTCACAAAATTAAACTCCATGCCGGGCATGGCAGCCCTTATATTCCTGTTTTTAGAGGATTCTATATACTTACTGATAACATTTGAAAGTTCTTCCCTTAACGCCCTTATGCTTTTAAAACTTACGGTATCAATGCTTGCAAGGGCTTCTGCAAGGCGATTCTCTCCAAGTGCATCGCCGACCCAATATGCAAAGTCATTTGCCGGTTCCGGATTTAAATATTCATGTTGTTGAAGAAACCTGTGCGTATGATGATATATTGAAGAACCGTCAATACTTTTAATACATTTCAACAGTTCTTCAACATTTCCGGCTGATACTCCGGTCAGCTCTGAAAGATGCATTCTTGTGTAAAATCTGAAAGATTTATCCGTGTAATTTTCTTCCATTTCAGCCCTCCTTCATCAAGTCCATCATAATTTCTAACAATAGCACAAGTTCCTGCGGGCTTTTTAAAAGCATATCGGCGGCTGTGACCGTTTTTCTGCCGATAAACACCTTAACCGTTTTTTTCCCAAGTTCTTTAAACGCTTCTATATCGGTTGTGTCATCGCCGGCAAAAAAAACACCCTGTTCAGGAATCTGTTCTTTTTCAGCTATCAGGCGTATTGCCTGCGCTTTTCCTGTGAATATTGCGGGCAATATCTCAAATACTTTATTGCCTTTTCTGATCCTTATCATGGAATTTCCCGCATCCGCAAAATTCCTGAACCACCTTTCAACTTTTAACCTGTCCGGGGCAGATACATTCCTGTAATGAAAAGCCGTCACATATCCTTTATTTTCCTTAATGAACCCCGGTATTTTTTTCAGCGCTCCCCATACAAGAAACGAAGCGCATTTAACGCTTTTCTTATATGCTTCATCAAGTCTAAATCTGTAACTTATGCCTCTCCCCTGAATTTCCGCGCCATGATTTCCGCAATAAATTATATTTTTAACTTTAAAACGTTTCTTTAAATCATATATTCTTCTTCCGCTGATAACACAAACCATACAGCCTTTTAACGCAGCAAGCCGCTCCACGCTTTTTTCCGCGTTTTTAACAGGCTGCGCTTTATCCGGATTTTTTACAATATCTGACAGGGTCCCGTCAAAATCAAAACAAAACAACATTCTGCCGCAGCGCATCCTTTTTAAAATTCTTTGCGCGCGCGGAATTAGTGAATTATTCACTGATTTTTACCTGTTATTAAGGCAATTTCATCAATGATGGAACCTGCCCATTTATATACATTCCCCTCACCGACCACTTCCCTCATCGATTCCATGCGCCTCTTTCTTTCATCTATATCCATTTCAAGGCCGCTGTAAATGGCATCCGCAAACTCCTCTGCAGAATACGGATTTATTATAAGCGCCTCTTCAAGTTCCCTTGACGCGCCGGCAAAACTGCTTAATATAAGAACTCCGTCATTATCTTTCTTTGCGGACACAAATTCTTTGGCTACAAGGTTCATTCCGTCGTGAAGAGAACTGACAATACATAAATCCGCCATTGTATAAAAAGGCAGTATCTCACTGTACGACAGGTGTTTTTTGATATAGATAAAAGGTTTCCAGTTTTCCGTACCGTAAGCAAGATTGATTTTATCCACCTCAGCGTCTATTTCATTTATAAGTTCGTTATACTTTTTTATATTTGTCCTGCTTGGCGCGCCTATCTGTATAAATGTAAACCTGCCTTTCTGCTCCGGATACTTCTCAAAAAACCTGTTTAATGCGGTTATTCTTTCCACAATGCCCTTTGTATAATCAATCCTGTCGACTCCCACGCCTGTTTTAATGCCTTCAAGCCCGTATGCCGGACAAAGCTTTTCTTTGGCATAAACGGCCGCTGCTTCAACTTCCGTGTGTGTGTACCCTCCAACGCTTATAGGGAAAGGCCTTATAAATGTCTCATGGCCATTCATGACAACGCTGAATTTCTCCGTGTCAATGCGGTTTTCAAGCAGCCTGTTTGCAGTATCAAGAAAATTGTTGCAGTGAAACTGCGTGTGAAATCCCACAATATCACAGGCAAGCATTCCCTTCAGTATTTCTTTATAATACGGGCAGATGGAAAATATTTCGGGGTTCGGCCATGGAATATGCCAAAAAAGCACCACTACAGCGTCAGGCCTTTGCTCCTTAATCATATGCGGCAACAGCGTAAAATGATAATCCTGGATAAACACAACAGGGCTTCCACCGGGCAGTTCTTCAAGCACGGCATCTGCGAACTTCCGGTTTGCTTTAATATACATCTCCCAGTCTTCGCGCCTGAAAACCGGCCTTGTATGGGTTACATGGCAGAGAGGCCACAGCCCTTCATTTGAAAAACCGTAATAATAACCGTCCTCTTCTTCCTTTGTAAGCCATACTCTTTTTAGAATGTACCTCTCATTATCAGGAGGCACTCCAAGTTTGTCCCTTGAATTTACAAATTCCCGGTCCTTATCGCCGGAACCATGCGCTATCCATGTTCCGCCGCTTGCCCGCATCACAGGATCAAGCGCGGTAACAACACCGCCTACCGGAACAATACATTTTACTTTACCGGTTATGTTATCAGTAACATGCATATAAGGTTCCCTGTTAGAAACGACAAAAAAAGCGTTATCCCCTATTTTCGCTTTGACAAGATCTTTTAACCGCCTGTCATTCCACGCCTCGGTCTTTTTTGTCCTTATGGATGCTTCTTCATTTGCGGCTTTTTTTGCTATCCTCAGGCTTAAAGCCACCTGTTCAACTTCATTGATAAGTTTTTCAAATTCATCCCCTGATTTGACCTGCGTGCTGTAATTTATTTCGCCTGACTGGAATTTTTTAAACCATTCCGTAAGCTTAATAAGCGGCATAATAAACAAAGTACGCGAAAGAAGAAGAATAACTATAATCAGAAGAAGCGCAAGAAGGCTCATATAAAGAGCCATTAAACGCCACATTTCACCGGATAACTTATCAATATATGAAGCGTCGTGGGCAATTACAACGGCTCCCAGAACATACTTATTATTATCAATCACGGGAACCGCATAAGAATAAATACCGCCTGCGGCGGTCTCTAAAACAGAATCGGAAGATTTTTTCACCTTTGCAGCTTTTACCGCTTCCTGTTTTAGAACAGCTTCAAGTTCTTTAATACTTGAAGATATTATTACCTTTTTCCCTGCGGTTTCATAAATAAGAGCGCCCTGTATACGTTCCCTCTTCTCGAAAGAACCTGCAAATTTTTTCAGTTGAGTATAATTTTTGGTTTTGAGGGATGTCAATACCATGCTTTCAGAAGATTCAGCCAAAGCCTTTACTTTTCTGGCTAGTTCATCCATCATTCTTAAGCGTTCAGCCCTGTCCCTGAAATATGTAATGCCGGCAAAACCGGCCAGAATTATTATTAATACAGGCAAAATTAGCAGAAAGAATCTTTTCATTTTTACCGCCGTTTCCGCGGGAAATACACTCTGATTTTCCACGCTTTAATTTCAAAAGACAGCGGCCCGACTGCCCTATAATCCCTCCGGTATAATAAATTATTCCGGACCCTAATCAATTATATATAAGTTTACCTTCACATTCAAACAAAAAAGTTTTATTCAATATTTTTATCCCCCGGCGGTTCCGGCGGCGCGCCGGAGAAACGCCGGAAAAAAGCCGATACAAATTTATAAAAAGCCTTTTTCCGCTCAACCGAGTATGACAAAAAAGAATTAACCAGTATGGAAAAGAGTATAACAGCAAAAACCGTATCCCTTATAATTTCGCCCCCTTCCATCCCCGCCTGCGCCGGCATTCCTGCAAGAACAGCGGATGCAAGCCCCCTTGAAACCATAACTCCGGCGGCTGTTATATCAAACCGGCTCTCTTCTTTATTAAATGACATATTTGCGGATATAACCCTTGCCGCCAGTATAACCGCCGTAAGGACCGCAGAAAAGATAACGGTGTCAAAACCTGCCGGTTTCATTGATATCCCTATATAAAGGAAAAAAAACGTACGCATAAGAAACACAACTTCCGCCATAAAACTTTTTTCCGTGCCATTCAGAGTCACATTAAGATGTTTGACAGGCCCTATATTTATATCCTTTACGTTTCCAAGCACTATTCCAAAACAAAGCGCGGCAATTGCCCCTGAAAAACCGGCAAGTTCCGCTCCGCCAAACACTATAAAAACAAAAGCAGGCGTCGTAAAAGCGCTGTTTTCCAGAAGCCTCACCTTATTTAACATCATTGACCAGAAAAGCGCGGCGGCAGAACCCGCAGCTGCAGCCGCAGCAATAGCCAGTAAAGTCCTTCCGGTAATATACGCGGGATTAAAACCGGCGCCTTCGGAAGCCGGTATTATCTGAAGCACAAAAATTATTGAAAGGACTTCGCTTATTGTGGTTTCAAATACAACGGCGGATATTATGTTGCGGCTAACGCTCATTTTTCTAAGCATCGGTATTACAATTGAAGGCGCCGCCCCGGCAAGGATGCCGCCGAACACAGCCGCCTGCAGCAGGCCCAGCCCCAAAAAGACATGTGACAGCGCAGCCACAAAAACAAGCGTAAAAATAAACGTCAACAGCGCAAAAACAGCGCCCCTTCCGGCGGAGGATTTAACCGCGGATATATCAAGGCATAATCCCGCCTCAAAAAGAATTACAACAAGGGTAAGCGTGCTGAAAATTTCACCGAACCTGCCGAATATTTCGGGATTTATAAAGTTTAATACAGGGCCTGCAATTATGCCGGTTAATACAAGAGGAAGCACATCAGGAATCTTTGTCCGGTTAAAAGTCGCGGCAAAAAAGTGAGCAAAAAAAACTATTAGGCCTATAAACAGAACAGCGGCTGAAAATTCCATTCACCCTCCTTTCAGGCATACTTAATATAAGCCATAAAAACAAAAGTATCAATACTTTATATAAAAGAAGTAAAAGGTTTTAAACCGGAGAGGGCTTCAGTTTACAGGAAATTTTTTATTGTTTTCAAGGGATTCTATATGACGCTGATTCTTTTCATCGGTATTTATGAAAGAAAGGCCCGCTTCATAACTTTCGCCTGACTTGCAGCACCACATTACTTCACATATGGCGTTTATTGCGGATGAAGAACCTTCGGGAATTACATCAAGCAGAAGGACGTCCCCTTTTTCAACAGGCGCCGGCAAAAGCATGCAGATTCCGCCCCTGCTTATATTTTTTGCCTTCGCGCACCTGTATCCGATATCAATGGAACTTATATATTCCCCAAGTTTTTTATACGAGGCAGTGGCATTACATTCATATCTTTCGTGTGACCTGACTTCCCTGCGCTGCAAAGACATTAAAGCCTCCTGAATTGGATGCTAATGAATATTTGTATTTCCGGCTATGTATTCCCTTATATTTTCCATATCTTTCTCTTCAAGGCTTAAAAATTTCAGTCCCGCTTCAAATTCAGATCCGGTTTTTGCGCACCATTTAACTTCGCAAAACGCGTTTATTGGCTTTTCCGCAGTGTCAAGTTCCAGCCCGACTTTTACTATATATCCTTTTGCTATTTTTCGCGGCGCGCTGATGCATAAGCCGCCTTTTGATATGTTCTTGGTTGTGGTTTTTAAATATCCTGTCCCTGACAGGTCAATGGGATCGCCCAGCACTTTATATATGGCATGCGCTTCGGCGTTTATTCTTGTGAACTCTCTTTTATTCTGGGGCATATCAACCATTTGCATTACCCTCCTGAGAAGTTTTACTAATAATAGCAGAATATTATTAAAAGTCAATACTTAAGCGTTTAAATTAACAAAGGCAGATATGTGAAAAAACATACAATTAAGCATAAGCAAAGAAAAAACAGTTAAATTAAGATTTCCCCGTATTTTTGCTATATTTTTCAATCGCTTTTGCTTATCTGCATATAGCTTAAACCGCTATTCTCCACAATTCGCCGTCTTGAAACGGACGGTAATTTATTGTAGTATGTTGTTATGGATAAACATCTGCTTAGAAAAAAGCTCCGCCTGAAGCGAAACTGCATCCCGGACAAAGAAGTTTCCGCCTTCAGCAGAATCATCACCAACAAACTCTTATCAGCTATTCCCTTTCATAAGGGCATGACAGTTATGGCCTATATCAGCACACAAAGCGAGGTAAAAACAACCGTTCTTATCAATTACCTTCACAAAACCGGCGCGGTTGTATGCGTCCCCTGGGTGCGCGGAAACGACATAGTACCCGTGATTCTAAAAAAAGGCCATCCTGTTAAAAAAGACGCATATGGAATCAAAGTTCCCGCAACAAAGACAAAGCTGCCAAATATAAGAAAAATAGACGCGGTTATCGCGCCTGGCATAGGTTTTGACAGGCATGGAAACAGGATAGGTTTTGGCAAGGGATACTTTGACAGATTTTTAAAAAAACTGCCAAAAAAAACCGTTAAAGCAGCGCTTGCTTTTTCATGCCAGATTGTAAAAAAAATACCCGCGGAAGCGCACGACATTAAGATGGATATAATTGCCACCGAAAAAGGAATAATAGACTGCAGAAAAAAAGGCAAAATATGAAAACACCCGAAAAACTTCTGTCCAGACGCCTTGGATATAAAGGAAAAAATATAACCGTATTCAGCGATATCATAAGCCTTAAAGGGCGTAAGCTGAAGCGCGACCTTATCACGCACCCCGGTTCCGCGGTAATACTTCCCATTCTTGACCTAAAAAATAAAACAATAATCCTTATACGCCAGTACAGGTACGCGGCCAAAATGTATATGATTGAAGCGCCCGCAGGCACAAGGGATAAGGGCGAATCCACGCTTGCCTGCGCAAAGCGTGAAATTATGGAAGAGACCGGCTATAAGGCAAAAAGGTTCAAAAAAATTGTGAATTTCTACCCCACCCCCGGCGTTATGAATGAAAATATGGATGTATATATTGCCACAGGTTTAACTCCCGCCGTTAAAAAACCTGACTGGGATGAGGATATTGAAGTGATTGAAATTACACTTGATAAGGCGCTTAACCTTATTGAAAAAGGAAAAATCCGCGACGCAAAGACAATCACCAGCCTGCTGATGCTGGAAAGGCTGTTAAACTCTAAAGGAAAAAAACCTCACCTTTAAGTTCTCTTCCTTCCGTTGTGATTACAGTACCCTTTTTTGTCGCTTTTAAAGCGGTATATGTTTTCTGCCTGCCGCCTGACATTAATTTAATCTTTCTTCCTGAAATATCGCTCTGATATCTAATCCATGAAGCTATAAGGCCTGCGCGGTGATCTTTTAAACCCGCAATATTTTTGTCAATCCTTCTGATTAAAGAGATAAAAAATTTATCAATATCAATTTTACCGCCAAGAAGCCGGCTTAATGATACCGCGTTAATGCCGCCTTCTGACGGCACATCGTTATTAATATTAATACCTATGCCCGTGACTATTTTGCTTTCGTAGTGATTATTTTCTATAAGTATGCCGCATATTTTTTTGCCGGAAACAAGGACATCATTGGGCCATTTTATCAAAGGTTTAACGCCGTAAGATTTAAGCGTATCGGCAACAGCAACCGATGACAATACGACATACATATACGGCATTTTGATTTTTTTACGGATAATAAAAGAAAACCACAGCCCGCCTTCTGCCGAAATCCATCTTGCGCCGTGCTTTCCCTTCCCCTCTTTCTGCACGCGGGCGGCCGCCACCGTGCCTGACGGGAGCTGGTTTTTCATCAGATATGAATTAGTGGATCCTATACAGTCAAACAATATGATATTTTTCAGAATTCTATTTTTTATGGCACTCTTTAAAGTCCGCTTAAACATAGATTTGATCAGCTTATCATCCTTAAGCTTATATCCATTGAAGGAGGCGAATGCGTTATGGAGCCTATGGACACAAAATCAGGCCTTGTTTTTACGACATCCCGGATATTGCTCATATTAATTCCGCCCGAAACCTCTATTTTTGAAGGTATGCCTGATTTACGGACCATAGGAATCGCCCTGTGAAGCATTTCCACATTCATATTATCAAGCATAATTATATCGGGCTGAAGTTTAATCACCTTTTCCAGCATTTCAATTGTTTCAACTTCAACTTCCACTTTCATATCTTTTGGAATCCAGCGCCTCATATCTACATAAGCCTTTTCAATATCTATCTGTTTTAAGTGGTTGTTCTTTATCAGAACGGCGTCATAAAGCCCCATCCTGTGGTTAACGCCGCCGCCTGTTTTCACGGCGTATTTTTCAAGAAGCCTCATCAAAGGCGTTGTCTTCCTTGTATCAAGTATTTTTACGCCGTAAGGTTTTGCTATTTCAACATATTTATTTGTATATGTGGCTATGCCGGATAGCCTCTGCATAATATTTAAAGCAAGCCTTTCCCCGGATAAAAGGGCGCGCGCCCTTCCTTTTACAGTTGCCAGAATTTCCCCCGGCTTTACCCATGTGCCGTCTTTCTTTTTATATGTCACTTTTATATTCTTATCAAGCACCTGAAAAACCCTTTTGGCCACGGGAAGGCCGCATATTATTCCATGGTCTTTAGCCACAAAAACAGCCTTTGTTTCGGCTGACTGCGGAATAAGCACATCGGTCGTGATATCGCCGGGCCCTATGTCTTCTTTTAACGCAAGCTTTATTATTTCATTCATTTCCCTGTCAAATTTCTTCAGCATTTCCATCCGACTTATCACACAAGCCTTTCCAGAAGTTTTATTTTCTTTTCTTCTTGCTCAATATCGTTTTTTAATTTTTCTTTTTTCGCGTTTTCTTCATCCACAAGCTTTTTCGGGGCATTTTCGGTAAATTTCGGATTGGAAAATTTATTTTCTATCGCCTTTATGCCCTGGGTAAATTTTTCTATGGCTTTTTTTGCCTTTTCGGTTTCTTTTAACACATCCACTTTACCTTTAACCTCTATTCCGGCAAAACCAAAATCCTTAACCTCCCTGCCGGCCACGTTATCGCCTGTCTTTTCGGCATAGGCAAGCGAAGAAAGCTTGGCAAGGGTTATAATAATTTCCTTATTGGCTTCCACAAGTTCTTTTTTGTCCGTTACAAGGTAAGCTTCAAGTTTTTCAGCCGGAGAAATGTTAAACTCTCCCCTTGCGTTTCTTAAGACGTAAATTACATCCATTACAACATCCATTTCTTTCGCGTCGAAATTAAACGGTTCGTGCGCGAAGGGCCAGCTTTCTTTCATAATGGTATCTTTAGCCCCTGCAAAAGCCATATTTTGATAAATTTCCTCCGTTATAAAAGGGATATACGGATGAAGCAGCACAAGCGAGTCTTTCAGCACTTTTGCCAGCACGGTCTGAACGGTATTTTTATATTCAGAGCCTTCCCTGTACAGGTCTATTTTTGCGATTTCCAGGTACCAGTCGCAGAAATCATGCCAGAAGAAATCATAAAGCGCCAGGGTTGATTCCGAAAATTTGAATTCTTCCAGCCCGTCGGTGACCCTGTCTGTTACCGCGTTAAGCCTTGACAGAATCCATTTTTCCGGAAGCTTAAGGTTTGCTTTGTCCAAATCAACGCTTTTATACCCTTCCAGGTTCTGCTTAACAAACTTCGCCGCGTTCCATATTTTATTCATAAAATTGCTGTAGCCTTTAAGCCTGTCCTCTGAAAACGCTATATGCCTTGTGGCGGTTTCAAGTGTTGCCATTGTAAAACGCAGCGAATCCGCGGAATACTTTGATATTATGTCAAGAGGGTCAACAACATTGCCCTTTGACTTGCTCATTTTCTTGCCTTCCGAATCACAGACAAGCGAATTTATCACAACGTGCGCGAAGGGCGGCTTTTCCATAAATTTTATTCCGGTCATAATCATCCTTGCCACCCAGAAAAATAAAATATCCCAGCTGGTTACAAGGACAGATGTCGGATAAAAGGCCTTCAGGTCTTTTGTATCTTTCGGCCATCCAAGCGTGGAAAACGGCCACAGGGCTGAAGAAAACCATGTATCAAGGACATCTTCATCCTGTTTTAACCTTATGCTTCCGCATTTGGGGCATTCAGCAGGCGTTTCCTTTGACACAATTATCTCTCCGCATTCGCAGTACCACGCAGGAATTCTGTGGCCCCACCACAGCTGCCTTGAAATGCACCAGTCTTTTATGTTATTCATCCATTCAAAATACACTTTTTTCCACATATCAGGGGTGAACTGTATCTCTCCGTTTTCCACGGCTTTTATCGCAGGTTCCGCAAGCGGTTTTATCTTTACAAACCACTGCGTGGATATATACGGTTCAATTACCGTATTGCAGCGGTAGCAGTGCCCCACAGCATGCTTGTGCGGTTCTGTTTTTACCACAAGCCCCTGCGCTTCCAGCTCTTCCATTATTTTTTTCCTTGCCTCAAACCTGTCCATACCCTTATATTTATCGCCGGCATTTTCATTCATTTTGGCGCTTTCATCCATAACTTTTATCATTTCAAGTTTATGTTTTAAGCCGACAAGAAAGTCATTTGGGTCGTGAGCGGGCGTTATCTTTACCGCGCCTGTTCCGAATTCCTTATCCACGTATTCATCTTTTATAATAGGAATTGCCCTTCCCGTTTCAGGTAATAATACCAAGGTCCCTTCGGGAATATCCTTATACCTTGGGTCATCAGGATTAACGGCAACCGCAGTATCGCCAAGCAGGGTTTCAGGCCTTGTGGTTGCCACCTGAATAAAACCGGGCTTGTCTTTATAAGGGTATTTAATGTGATAAAAATTTCCGTCAAGGTCCTTGTGTTCAACTTCAATGTCCGACAACGCCGTATGGCAGCGCGGGCACCAGTTGATTATATAATCCCCCCTGTATATAAGCTTTTCATTATAAAGCCTTACAAAAACCTCTTTTACGGCTTCTGAAAGCCCTTCGTCCATGGTAAAACGCTCGCGGCTCCAGTCAAGCGAACTTCCAAGCTTTCTTAACTGCATCATTATTGTCGTGCCGTATTTTTCTTTCCATTCCCATACGCGTTCCACAAATTTTTCTCGGCCCAGATCGTGCCTTTTCTTGCCCTCTTTTTTCAGTTCGCGTTCCACAACATTCTGCGTTGCAATTCCCGCGTGGTCACAGCCCGGCACCCAGAGGACGTTAAAACCGCGCGCCCTTTTATAACGGCACAAAATGTCCTGAAGCGTGTTGTTCAGCGCGTGCCCCATATGAAGCGACCCGGTAACGTTGGGAGGAGGAATTACCACGGAAAAAGGCGGTTTTACGGAGTTTTCATCCGCTTTAAAAAGCCCTTTATCTGTCCAGAAAGAATATATCCTTCCTTCTATTTCTTCGGGAATGTATTTATCCAACACGGACTCCTTTATTATTTATCAAATCAAACGGAAAATAATTTATCACCTTTAAATATAAAAATCAATTTGTAATTTTAATCAGCCCTGAGGATGCCGTCTATCTTTATATGCCCGGCAAGTGTTTCCGCTTCTTTACCGTCTATTAAAAACCTTACCCCGTTAACTTTCGGGAAATTTTTCATAATTGTATCCACTATCGCGTATACGGCATGGCTTTCCGCTGATGTGCCGCCCTTAAAATTGGCGGTAATGGAACCGTGAAGGTCAACATAACATATGCCATTTGGGTCCATAAACACTTCCCTTACCGAGCTTCCTTCCGGAATATAAGTCACGTATCCCTGGGGAGGCGGCGAAAAAAGTATTAAAAGGGACTGCTTAATTCCGTTTTCCACCCTTTTGGTTTCAAATATCTCCGCTTTATATACAAGAAACTTTTCGGTCTCGGTATCGGCAAAATAAATATCCACCGGAACCCTGCTGTCGCCGTCGCTGTAAAGCATAAGGGCCCGGTCAACACTTTTCGCGTCCCTTTTTACCGCGGTTTTCTTAAATACAAAAAACAAAGCCAAACCGGCCACCAGCAGCGCGATAATTATCAAAAAAAGTTTTTTATTCATCATTTCACCCTTAAATAAGCCAGAATGCCTTCTTTAATATGATAAGCTATTGAATTTATCACCTTGTCATCCTTTAACGCCGTCGCGTCCTCTTTGTTGTTTATATTGGCGCATTCAATCAGGACCGCGGGCATATCAACGCCGTTTAAGCAGTAAGAGCGGGTTTTTCTTACTCCCCGTGATGCCAGGGGAAGGACATCATTTGTTCCCGAAGCCGCGCCTTTTAATTCCGGTATTAAAGAAGCGGAAAGATATTTGGAAATTGCTTCGGCTGCTTTTTCCGACCTTGCCATATGTTTTTTCTGCACGTCATCCCATTTTACAACCAGTTCCCCCTGTCCCTGGGCGGGAAAAGGCGAATAGAAATAATATACAGCGTGCCCTTTTATTTTTTCCTGCGGAAGGTTGTCGCTGTGTATGCATACAAAAAAATCAGCTTTTCTGCTGTTTGCCATCCCGGCCCTGTCCTGAACTTTTACATATTCATCATCTTTCCTTGTAAGCACCACATTCACGTTTCTGCCGGACGCTTCTATCTTCTTTTTTACAAGCAGGGCTATCTTCAGATTAATATTTTTTTCCTGTATGTTGCCCGCTGACGCGCCCCATTCCCCGCCGCCGTGCCCCGGGTCAATTACCACAGTTATGCCGGAAGTATTCTCTGATGTCTCGGAAGCCGGCGGCATTGTGGACTGCGCGCCGAAGCATAAAAAAGCCGACGAAATAAATAATACTATGAGTAATGTTTTTTTCATCTTTTAACTGTTACCCCTGGTGAAAAAACCCATGTTTCTGAATTTATTGTACCTGTCATCAAGAAGCTTGTCAGCAGGCATTTCCATGAGTTCCTTAAGATTTTTTAAAATAGCGGCCTTAAGATTTGCCGCGGTTGTTTCGTAATCCCTGTGCGCGCCCTCCATGGGCTCTTCAACTATTTCATCTATCACCTTAATCTGAAGCAGGTCATTCGCTGTGGGTTTTAAAGCCCTGGCTGCTTCCGCGGCCTTTGTGCTGTCTTTCCACAGAATAGTGGCAGCGCCTTCAAAAGAAATAACGCTGTATGTGGCGTATTTAAGCATAAGTATCCTGTCACCCACACCCACGCCAAGCGCGCCTCCGCTGCCGCCTTCGCCTATTACACAGACTATTATCGGCACTTTTATCCTTGCCATCTCGTGCAGGTTCCGCGCAATGGCTTCCGCCACGCCGCGTTCTTCACCTTCAAGGCCCGGATAAGCTCCGCTTGTATCAATAAATGTAATTATAGGAAGATTAAATTTTTCCGCTGTTTTCATAAGCCTTAACGCCTTTCTGTAGCCTTCGGGCTGGGCCATTCCGAAATTCCTTAAAAGATTTTCTTTGGTATCTTTTCCTTTCTGAAGGCCGATAAGCATAACCGGAATTCCGTCTATCCTTGCCATTCCGCCCACCATGGCCTTATCATCCTTAAACTGCCTGTCGCCGTGAAGTTCCTGAAAATCCGTGCACATAAGCCCTACAAAATCAAGCATCTTCGGCCTTCCAAGGTGCCTCATTATCTGGACCGTCTGCCACGATGAAAGGTTTTTATATATATCCTGCTTTAAAACCTCCATCTTTGCCTCAAGGGTTTTTATTTCCGCGTCCGCGTTTATCTTGCCTTCAGCGGAAAGGGCTTTTAACTCCCCTATCTTTTTTTTGATCTCAACAATTGGTTTTTCAAATTCAAGATATTTTTCTGCCGGCATCTGAAATCTCCTTAAAAGTAACTGATATAAGTAAGCCTTAAAACCCTGGAATGCCTGATGTCATTTTCTCCAAGGCCGTACTTTAATATCACTTCCAGTGTAATAGGTTCAAACCTGTAGCTTATTCCGCCATTTATGTTTAAAGAATTATCCAGTAAAAAACTGTCCGCTTCCGCGCTTAAGGCAAGATCCGGAGTTATGGCAAAAGCTATTCCCGCGCCCATGTCAATATTATTTAATATTTCGCTGAATTGATTGGAATAAACAGTGCCGGTAAGCTGAATAAAAGCGGAACCAAGCATAACTTCCTTTGTAACGCTTAAAAATACGCCCCTGGCTACCATATCAAAATATGATTCGCCTTCATACCCAATGGCAATCGCCGGCACAGCGCCGTCATCATCGGTTATTCTGAACTTTCCAAGAAGTTTGGGCGGAAGTATAACCTGTATCTGCCCGGTGCCGACAAGGTTTGTTACGTTAAGCGCGGCGCCGATCATTAGCCTGTCAAAAATGCCCACATAAACCCTGTTTAAAACACCGCCACCGGAATAAAACTTAACGTCATAACGCAGCTCCGCTTTAAGCATTGAATTCGCCGTAGGCACATCCACCAGCTCAATGTTCCTTGCCTGCGCGCCAAAGGAATAAACAGCGGCGGCCAGGATAAAGGCTGTACAAATAAAGGCTTTTTTCATGGAATTTCCTTTCATGTTTTACGGTCTTCCGGACAGGCGCCTTTGCTCTTCTTCCATTCTTGTAAGCTTCTGATACTGCTCATCCTGCCTGGCTTTTATAAATTTTATGCTTTCTTCAGCTTTCTTAAGATTCTTTAAATGAATAATAATAACAAAAAGAAGGGTTAAAATAAAGAATAAAATGGCGGCAGCGGCGTAAATGGCTATGTTAAAACCTTTTTTCTGAGTATTGTTTATATCCTCTATTTTCTGCAGGTGTCCCGGTATAATTTTCGTGACAATTTCATCCCGGCTTTTTTCCAGCTCTCCGGTGCGTTCAGACAAAAGAATAATTGTATTTTCAGCGCGATTCCTTGACAATTCCGCCTGCCGTTTCATATTCTTTTCAAGGGACTTTATGTATTCAAGCAGTGACGCGTACTGTTTATCGTCCATATATTTTGGCTTTTTTACGGCCGGAAGAACCGATATTTCCTTTACATTTGCTTTTTCCTTTAGGATAAGGTCATAAAGGGCTGAATACTTGGCGTTGTCGGGTTTTAACTGCAGCGCCCTCATGACCAATACGGTTGCATCGTCTAAATTGCCTTCCATATAAGCCACAGCTGCCTGCGAAAAGTACTTTTCCGAATCAACCGCAGAAACCTGATCCTGAGCAAAAATTATAACCGGAAACAGGCATAACAAGAACAGGATAGATGTTTTTTTCATTTGTTAAGGCTCCGTTTTACTTTATTTTACTCAGTTTTTCAAGCCTTTCCCTGAATATAATGTAATCAGCCGTAAGCGCGGCATCATTACCCGCTTGTTTTAAAACCTCTATGGCTGCTTTATATTTACCATCAATATATAACAACTCCGCCTTTTTGTAAAACAATTTCGCCCTGCCGCTCATTGCGGATGGAATCACGTTAAGCATATCTGATTTTTCGCTTTCAAGCCTGCCCGAAAAAGCCGTAATCTGTATTGAATATTTTTTACCGTTTTCCATGCCGGTAATTATAAAATCAACGTCAGCCCTGCCTTCGGTTTCCTTTTCAACTGTATCGCCGCCTTCCGCCGTAATATACAGCCTGTAACCTGTTATCTGCCCCGAAACAGAACTCCACTTCACCAGCGCTTTGGAATCGCCCGCGTATACGGAACATTTTACGGGCGCCGGAATATATTCAGGATTCGGCTTTCCAAACAGATACGAAGCCTGTATTCTGTGTGTCGCGCCAAGCCCGCTGGCGTGGCTTACAAAGGCGTAATCCGCGGTAAAATCACCAAGCATAACACCCGCTCCGGCCGTGAAAGCCGGAGCTATAGTCTGAAAACCCGCGAATCCGGCCCTTAAAATGAACATTTCAAAATCTTTTGAAAGCCCCGCCGAATAATTATATTCTTCTTTATTCTGATTCATAATATAATTAAAATCTCCTGACAGTTCAAAACCGTAATAACGCGCCGCAATGCCCGCGGTTATGGATGAATTTATTTCTTCTTCCAGCCCGTTTGCATGCCTTAACCTGGCATTAATATCTTTATAAACCGCTCCTAATGATAGCTGCTCCAAAAACCAGATATCTTTCGCCGCCGCAATGGCTCCCACATCCGCAGTCAGGGCGTAAGCCTGTTCTTCATAAAATGAATTCAAAAATTTAATATTGCTCCCCGTTCCAATAAAGTATGAGGCTTCCCTGAAAACAGGGACGGACAATGTAATCTGGTATGTATATTCCGCCGTGTTTTCCCTGTACATGGAGCCGGCAGAAGCCGCAACCGACAGGTAAGGCCTGAAATATCCGTACAATACGCCGTATAAATCCTGGGCTTTTGTGTTTGCAAGGCTGCCATACATGAGGGAAATCCCGGAAGACTCGGAAATAAAAAGCGCGGCCGGGTTATAAAAGACAGAATCCGCGCCTGCGGCTTTTGCCGCGCAGGCATAGCCGACGCCGGCCGCCGCCGCGCCGGGCGACTGAATGCCCCCTTTTTCAAAAGCGGCAAACGAAAACCGGCATAATGACATAACCGCAAAAAAGAATATTAAAATTCTTTTCATTTGCCCCCGTGCCCACTTTTTATTTTTTTAATAAGTTCCTGCGCCGGCATAAAATCCGGCTTTGCTTCCAGGGCTTTTTCAGCCTTTTCAATTGCTTTTATATTATTATCCAACATAAAATAGGCAAGCGCAATATGATAATTTATATATACTTCATCCCCCAAAGCCGGCGCTTTTTCAAGCAAATCAATTGCTTTTTGGTATTCCCCAAGTTCTATCAGCGTCCTTCCAAGGTTATTCAGCGCGGAAGTATTTGAGGGGTTAAGTTCGGCCAGTTTTGTATAATTTTCCCCGGCTGATTTAAAATCCCCCTCCCTGAAATAAACGTTGCCAAGGTTAAAAAACGCGCCTTCAAAATACGGAAACAGCTTAATTGCATTTTTGTAAAAAGATTCAGCCTCACCGTCCATACCCGCCCTTGACATCGCAATACCCGCGTAAAAAGAGGCCTGATAATCCCTGTAAATATACCGCGAGAAATTCTTTATGTAATCCGCCGCGCCTGCCGATTCCGCCCGCGACAGTTTATAAACTATATGGCTCCTGACAAAAATATCACCTGCCGTAATGCAGTTAAAAATTATAATTCCGGCGCCTGCCGCCGCCATCAGGTATTTATTTACCGGCAGTACCTGAATATCTCTGCCGAAAATTACCGCGGCCGCGGGAAATAACACGGCTAAATACGGTATATTAAACGGGAAATGCGCCGCGGAACAGGCAAGTATTCCGCACAGAGCGGCTAATGCAGCGTAATTTTTAGACCTGTATACGGCGGCAATACAGGCAAAGACAAAAAACAGAAAACATACCGCGCCGAAAATACCGGTTTCCGAAAAGAACTGAAGCAAATCATTATGGGCATAGGCCTCATCGTGCGGCTTTATACCGTTGTATTTTCCCGATTCTTTATAAAGCTTTGACTGAAAATACGGCGACTGAATCCTGAAATTGCCGGCCCCCGTCCCGAATACAGGCTGCTCTGCCGCCATTTTTACCGCGGTTTTCCACAAAAATACTCTCCCCTCCACGGAATCCTTTTTCCCGTTTATAATAAATACAGCAAGAATTAAACCTGCAAATATGGCAACAGCGCCGGCTATCAGATTCTTTTTACGGACCTTTTCGCGCATTATAAAAACAGCCGCCGATACGAAAACAAACACTGCCGCTCCCATGGCGCTTTTTGAAAGCAGAATCAGCAAGGCGCATAAAACATAAAGCGCGGAATTAAAGGCACGGTGCCGGCGGCTGTATATTTCCTGAATTATAAACGGCGCCGCAAAAACCAGAAACACGGCAAAATTATTCGGATTGCCAAAAAAAGAGTATACCCTTCCCCCAAAATAATCCCTAAAAATGAATTCTATCCCCCCGGTAAAAAATACCGCCTGCAATACTCCCGCCGCCGCCGAGACAGCCGCCGTAAAAACAATTACCGCCGAAGCTTTCTGCGCGCTTATACTGCAGCGTGTAAAAGCAAAGGTTAAAACAGTTATATTAATCCACAGGTATAAATACTCTGTTTTTAAAATTTTATTTATCTGGGTATTAAACATGCCGGAAAAAAACACAGCCGCAGCCATAAGGCCCGCGGACAAAGGTATCAGCCCCGCGGTATTCTTACCGCGCAATCCTGATAAAATGGCCGCGGATGCAAAAACACCCAGGCATATAAGTTTAACCGTATGATTTTCGTAGGAGACGGCCGTTCCGCCGCCCAGGACAAGAAAAAACGAGACAAAAAAAAGGGCCAAAATCCCCGTGATTTTTTCAGGATAAAGTTTTAACGCGCCGGACATTTTCATTTATTTATCATTCTTTTCTGTAAGGAACTTCTTTAACTCCTTCGTGAAAGCGTTGATGTCCTTAAACTGCCTGTAGACAGAGGCGAATCTGACATACGCGACTTCATCCATAAGCGCAAGTTTTTCCATTATTATATTGCCTATAACAGTTGAAGGCACTTCCTTTTCCATCTTGCTGTAAAGCTGTTTTTCTATATCATCCACCACTTCTTCAAGCTGCTCAACCGATACGGGCCTTTTCTCGCACGCTTTTATCAGCCCGTTTAATATTTTTTTGCGGTCAAAAGGCTCGCGCCTGTTATCCTTCTTTACCACCATCGGCAGCGAATGTTCAATCTGCTCGTATGTGGTGTATCTTTTGGTGCATTTAAGGCATTCCCTTCTTCGCCTTATAGCTTCGCCGTCCTTGCTCTCCCTTGAATCCACAACTTTGTCCGATTTATGACCGCAGTAGGGACACTTCATTTTATTCCCCTCCCTGATAATTTATTAAGTTCAGCCAGCGCTTTTTCATCATTCGGAAAAACAGAAAGCACCCTTTTGTAGGTTTGCGCGGCCATCGGCAGGTTTCCTGTATTTTCATACAGCATTGCCAGGTTATAATACCCTTCCCTATATTGCGGCCACAGTTCCAGCCCCCTGTTAAAAGTGTCTTCCGCCATTTTCACCTTCCCGCTGTTAAAATAAATAATAGCCAGATTGCTGTAACTGGAAGACATTGATATATTGTCCCTGAACCATTGCTTGTCAGGTTCCACCGCTTTTTCATAATACTGCCTTGCCCTGTCAAGCAGCTCGTTTGCCTGCTGTTTGTTTGCCGCCGTGTTTCTTGCCGCCAGCATGTGCAGATATCCAAGATAGCTGTAAGGCGTGGCAAAATTCGGGTACATTGCCGAATATTTTTCGCAGATTTTTGCCGCCTTTTCAAATTCTCCGGAATTCATGTATACAGTCGCAAGGTCAAGTCCGAAATACGCGTTATTGGGGTCCCTTTTTATCGCTTCCTCATAGTGTTTTACCGCGTCCGTATAGCCCTTTTTATCAATATTTTCACCGTAGAATTTAAAAGAACGGGCAATATTATTGTAATTGTATCCGTTTTTACCGTTCAGCTTAAGGGTGTGCATATGTACATTTATCGCCTGTGTAATGTAATGCTTTACGTTTGCAGGGTCCTTTGCCGACCTTGCGCAGCGTTCAAATCCTATTCCGTATTTAACCCAGTAAATTTCCCTGAAAGGGTTCAATTTTACTGATTTTTCATAGAACTCAAGCGACCTGGTTTCTATGCCCGGGGTTTCCGCGGCAATGTTACCCACTTTATAATACATGTCAGCAGCCCAATAGCGCGTTAACGAAGCGGCAAGGGCAATTGCCAGCACAGCAGTCACGCCGGTAAATAAAACAGCGTTATTTTTTATGAATGACAGGCGCCCGGGAAACGGATGCCAGGAGTTATTAATATTGATGCCGCCCATTATAAGTATGACCGCAAGCGCTATCCAGAACATCATTCCATAAGCCACAACCGTGTAATTAAACAGCCCCTGAATGAAATATGCTATTACAAGCATAAAAAAGCCAAACGCAAAATACCTTTTTGTTATATCCTTTTCGCCGAAAATTACATTAAACGACTTTTTAAAAAACGCGGCCAGAAGAAGCATATACATTCCAAACCCCGCTATTCCCTGAGTTGAAAGGTACTGCAGGAAAATATTATGCGTCTTCTCCGGGGTGCCGTTCCATTCAATCCTCCAGTACTCCGGAAGCCTGTAATAAGGAAACATTACCTGAAAAGTGTCAAGGCCGTATCCCAATACAGGATTGTCCTTAAACATCATAAGCGCGCTTTTCCAGATATAAACCCTTGGCGTTTTCTGCAGGCCTTCGGAAAAAATAAAAGCTATTCTGGTGTAAAGGTCCCCAAAAGCCTCCTGCACCTTTCCGGAAAATAACGCGGTCACAGTAAATATAACCGCAAAACCCAAAAGCCATTTTTTATTTTCGGCAAAAATTCCGTGTTTCTCTTTTCTGGAATCTATGAACGTATATATGATAATAAGCAGAAGCGTTACAAGAAAACTCAGGAATCCCGCCCTTGATTTGGTTAAAAACAAAATCACCACGGCTCCTGTAAGCATAAGCAGTACGGCTGATTTCTTAAAAGTGTCTTTTGTAATGAAAAAAAGTATGAACAAAAGCGGAAGCGTTTCTACAAGATACGCCGCAAGAAAATTAGGATTGCCAAGCGTGGAAAAAAACCTTCCCGGATTATAGGTTTCCGGATTCCACCTGATAAAATCTATTCCAAAATTCTGCGCGAAACCGTACAGGGTGATGAAAACCGTCGCGGCTATTGTAAGCGCCACAATCTTTTTTACGGAACGTTCATCCCCCGCAAAGTTCAGAATCAAAAAGAAAAAAACCGTATAGTTTAAGACGGTTAAAATCCCCTCAAAATCCTCATAAACTCCAAAAAGCGAGACGTTAAAGTTGGCTGTAATAAAAGTGGATAACAGCGACACCGCCAGCAGCCCAAGTACAGGAAAGTTTAAAGCGGATTTCACAAAAGAGACTCCGCCTTCGTTTATAATTTTTATAATCCATACCGCTGCGGACAATATTGTCATAAGCCTGAAAATATACATCTTGTTAATTTCAAAGACATCATTGGTTCTTGTAAAAAATATAACGGGTATCAAAAGAACCATTGAAAAGACCGACAACTCTATGAATTTTGACAGCAATTTTTTATTATTCATTATTCTCTCTGATTATCAATAAACAGTATAGTGGTTGCCATTTATGTCCCTTGCTGTGGAATTAATGTAAACATTCCCGGTTGCGTAATTATAATACCATCCATTTCCTTCTGTTGAAGGTATTGAATCCCCCCTTGTTACTCCGTTCCCTTTTGGGGGGGCGTTCATTGGATAAGAGCATTTCACGCCGGGCATTGTTGCGCCCAAAGAATCCCTAAAAACAGGCGTATTTAGACTTATGTCCGATGGGTGATCAGCATATGCGCCGTAATACACTTTGATCGCGCTTCTTATAGCCGAAAGATTGCCAAGCGTGGCCGCAACATTTGCCTTTTCAAGCATCTGCATAAACTTGGGTATGGCCACAGCCGTTAAAAGTCCAATAACCCCAACCACAATCATAAGCTCCATAAGCGTAAAACCCCTGCTTTTCTTCATTCCGTTTTAAACCTGCCTGAATTTTTTTTAAGGACTTTTACTATGCCGTTCAGTTCAAGCACTGTTTTTTCCACTTCTTCTTTTAAGCCTTTCTGTTTTTTCAGATCAGCCGTTAACTTTTCGGAAACAGCGGCAATTTTATCTATCGCGCTTCTGTCCTCTTTGACAAGGGTTCTGACTCCTGAAATCATTGAATTCATTGAATCAGCAAGGTCGTGAAGCTCGTCGCCTTTCCTGAATTTCACATTAATGCTTAAATTGCCTTTTGCTATCTCTTCAGAAACTTTTTTTATCCTGTAAACCGGCCCGGCAATCCTGTGCGAAATGAATATGCCTGCCACAGCGCCGATAACAGCAAGCACGGCAAGCGGCAGAACAAGCAGTTCGCTTGTGCACAGGTAAATATCGCCAAGTTTTTTTGACGCTTCGGGCACAAAAAAGAATTCCTCTATAACATTCTGCCAGATTACATAAAAAGTGGTGAAAGAAACCGTTAATACCGTTAAAAAAATAAAAAATATAAGCATTAAAACAAACTTATACTGAAATTTCTTGTCCACTATATATTGTTTGCGTTCGTATTTTTTGCTTTCCATCAGCGCCCTCCTTTTCAATATGCGGAATAAATATTGCCCTGAATATCCCGGGCGGTGGAATTTATAAGCACAACACCGTGCAAATTATTGTAAAACCATCCGGTGCCTTTTATTGAAGGGCCTTCGGCATCGCTTACAGTTACTTCCCTTCCGTACGGCGGCGCATCAGCAGGATATTTCGCCTTTACAAAAGGCATATCTCCGTTTAACGCTTCCGCAAAAGCCGGCTCTTCCGCGGGATCTATTGAACCCGGAAAAACCATATTTGTCGCGTAATAAATTGACAGCGATGACCTTAAAGATGATAAATTACCCATCGTGGCGCCAAGATTTGCCTTTTCAAGCAGGTTCCTGTATTTTGGCACCGCGACAGCCGCAAGTATGCCGATAATCCCGACCACAACCAGCAGTTCAATAAGCGTAAATCCTTTTCTTCCCCCTGTTTTCACACCAACCCCCCCTTTTATTTTTCGTAAATAGGGAACTTTGCGCATAGCGATTTTACTTCCCGCAGAACTTTCAGTTTTAAAGCCGCGTCATCCATATTTTTAAGGACCTGATCCATCCAGTCCGCTATTAATTTCATTTCGCCTTCTTTCATGCCGCGGGCGGTAATGGCGGGCGTGCCTATCCTGATTCCCGATGTAACAAACGGGCTTTCCGTATCAAAAGGCACGCCGTTTTTATTCAGTGTTATACCGGCCTCTTCAAGAGCGCGCGCCGAATCCCTGCCGTTAATTTTGTTAGGCCTTAAATCCAAAAGAATCATGTGGCAGTCTGTTCCGCCGGTTAAAATCTTATAGCCTTTCTTTAAAAGCTCCGCAGCCAGCGCCTGGGCATTTTTTAATACCTGCTGCTGATAATCCTTAAAAGCCGGCGTCATTGCTTCTTTAAAACATATGGCTTTGGCCGCTATGACGTGCATAAGCGGCCCGCCCTGAAGGCCCGGAAATACAGCCGAATTAATCTGCTTTGCGTATTTTTCTTTGCACATTACCATGCCGCCCCTTGGGCCTTTTAATGTCTTATGCGTTGTGGTTGTGACAAAATCCGCGTACGGAACCGGATCCGGATACAGTTTTGCCGCCACAAGCCCCGCGTAATGCGCTATGTCGCACATCAGCAGCGCGCCTACGGAATCCGCGATTTCCCTGAACTTTTTAAAGTCAATTTTACGCGGATATGCCGACGCTCCGGCCACTATTATTTTCGGCTTTACTTCTTTCGCCGCCGCGGCTATTTCATCATAATCAAGGGTGTATGTGTCTTTGTTTACGGAGTAGGCATGCGCTTTATAAAGTTTTCCTGATGATGACGCGGCCGCGCCGTGCGTCAAATGTCCGCCCGCGGCAAGGTTCATTCCAAGTATGGCATCGCCCGGCTGCAGCATTGCAAGATAAACCGCCTGGTTTGCCTGAGACCCCGAATTGGGCTGAACATTCGCGTGCTCCGCTCCGAACAGCTGTTTTGCCCTGTCAATGGCAAGCTGTTCCACCCTGTCTGAATTGCCGACTCCCTGATAAAAGCGCTTTGTCGGGTATCCTTCGGCGTATTTGTTGGTGAATACGGAACCCTGCGCCTGAAGCACCGCTTCATCCGCGTAGTTTTCCGACGCTATCATCAAAAGCGTCTCTTTATTCCTTTGAACTTCATCCTTTATTATTTCCGCCACTTCACTGTCCACAGCTTCAATGTACTTTGTAAAATCCATTATTACCTCCGGTTATTATTTCATATTCTTTTTTTCAATGTCTTTTATCTTGTTAAGCCGCCTGTCGTGCCTTCCGCCTTCGTATTTTGTCGCAAGCCAGATATCCGTTATTTCTTTCGCGATGTCTTTGCCAATTATACGCCCCGCCAGCACCAGTACATTGCTGTCATTATGGCATCTTGTCATTCTGGCGGAAAAAGTATTGTCCACCAGCGCGGCATAAATCCCCTTTATCTTGTTGGCAGCAATTGACATCCCTATTCCGGTGCCGCAGAACAGAATTCCCCTTTTGGCTTTACCTTCAGTAACAGCGGCGCATGCCAATTCGGCAAAGTCGGTGTAATCACAGGACTCTTCCGTATATGTACCGCAATCTTTCACGTCGTGCCCCTGTTTCTCAAGGTAATGCTTTATAAACTCCTTTAATTCAAATCCGGCGTGGTCGCTGCCAAGCGCGATTTTCATTGATTGCCTCCGGGAAGCGCGTTTATAAGAAACTCGTGCTCTGAATTGTATTTTTCAACAGCCTGCGGCGCGAAAATCATGTCCCAAATCCAGGAAAGTGAAAAAATAGTTATGCCCGAAATAAATACAGCCTTTGTAACGCCGTAATCATATCCCGGCTCTGCCGGCGCGAAGAACTGCTGGACGCTTAAACCCATTATGATAAGCGATACAATTTCCGCGCTCAACAGGGAAAGGCCCGTGTTCTGGTCTTTTGCGTAAAAATGGCCTGCGCCGTGAAGTACAAGGCCCGGAAAAATCGCTTTCTGAAAGGCATCATCCTTGTATAAAGGTGTGATTAACGATGAAACTTCCGCGTCATCCGCCGACATATATTCCTCTTCAAGCCAGCTTGAAGGAGTTGTGGTATGTTTTATGTATCTTACTTCACCCCAAGGGATTGACGTCTGTACGCCGTTAGGAAGTTTTACAGTAAGGTAATATGTGTCAAACGATATAACATCAGCTTCAAACCTCTGCTCATCTTTCAGGATTACAGTATCAGCGAACAGGCCTGCGGAAAGTGTAAAAATTATAAGAACTGCGCCAAGTATTTTTTTCAATTTGGTCTCCGTTTCATGTTTTTTCAAATCCCGCGCTAATTTCTTTTTTCAGGGCGAAAAAAAATTATTAAAAATCAGTTTCCGCCTTTTATATAAAGGCTTTTCCCGGAAAATCCGCGGGATTATTAACTTATAAGATTAAGTTTATATTTAAATCTGATATTTTATATTATATATAAAAAATAGGGTCAGGTCAACAACGATAAGGGCTAATCCAAAACTATGAATTATACCGGACTGCCCGTGTCAGGCAGGTCTGCCTTTACAATTACTGTTCTTTTTTCCCCGGGAATACGTTTATTACCACTGCGCTTTTACGTTCGCCGTCAAGCTCCAGGTGGGTAAAACCGATTTTACATAATAATTCAATACCGTCCGGATTAATGTATTCGCGGGAAATAGCCACGGCTTTTACCGTCTGGTTAACGGCATTGGGCCCCATTGCCACAATTTCAATTTCCTTGCCTTCCCTGATATTATTAACTATTGAACCCGCCACGGATTTTGGATTGCTTGCCGCTGATACCTTAAGCTTCATTATTTCCATTTTATTCCTCCGTTATGCGCATAAAACACGCTTTTTTACCCGTTAGGATTCATGCGCCTTTTTATACAGGTCGTTCTTGCTGACATTGTATTCAGCAGCTGCAATTTTTGCGGCTTCGCTCTTGGACTTTCCCTGCCCTATCAGTTCCGCCAGATATTTAACGGCCATTATTTCATTATCCTTTTCCTGCGCTTTAACATCGGCGGGCCCAAGGACAATTACAAATTCGCCTTTTAATAAATCTCCCGTAAGTTTGGCCGCTATTTCCGACGGATTTCCCCTGAAAGTGCGTTCGTGCAGTTTTGTAATTTCTTTGGAAACGGAAACCTGCCTGCCCGGCAGCACCTGCGCTATAAGTTCAAGCGTCTTTACAATCCTTGAAGGGGCTTCATATATCACAACCGGATACGGCAGCCTGCCCGCGGTTTCCAGTTCTTTTTTCGCGGCGCCCTCTTTTTTTTCAAGGAACCCGTAAAATAAAAAACGCGCCGGGTCAAAACCCGACACCACGGCAGCCGCAAGCAAAGCCGAAGCACCCGGCACCGCTATGACATCCAGCCCGGCTTCTATTACTGCATTTACAATTACATATCCGGGGTCAGACATAAGAGGAGTCCCCGCGTCCGAAACAAGCGCGACATTCACCCCGCTTTCCAGCCTTTCAATTATTTCATTAACCCTGCTTTTTTCATTGAATTTATGGCATGAAATTATCGGAGAATGAATATCAAAATGTGAAAACAATCCCCCGGTTACCCTGGTATCTTCGGCAAGAACAAGCCCGCTTGATCTTAACACTTCCACAGCCCTTGCGGTCATATCCCCCAGATTGCCTACGGGAGTTGAAACAACATAAAGCCTGCCGGCCGCGGACAAATCAGATGCCCGCCAGATTTTTTCTTATTTTTTTGATTTCTTCGGTTATCTTATGATTTTCTTTTTCTATTGCCGCCACTTCTTTCTGCGTTATTTCCAGCTGTTCTTTCTTATATGACAGAACATTGACAAGCTTAAGTTTTTCCGACTTGAACGCCGCCTCTTTCAGCCCCATTATCACGGCAAAAAGGATAATGACTGCGGTTTCCGCCATTAAAGGAGCAACATCCGCAAGCCCGCCAAAAAGCCCAATGGCCCATACAGCGGACGCGGAAATCATAAGGGCAATTACGGTATTCTTTGCCTGCAGATATACAGCAAGAATTCCCGCGGCTATTATAAACAGGTGAAAAAAGATGTGCCCATACCTGGCTTCGTCAGTTAACGCTGTCATGACACAGGAAAAAATTACAAGCGCGAAAGCAAGCGCCACAAAAATTTTCTTATTTTGCATATTCTTCCACCTCCAGCACCTTTCCCGCCACGGCGCCTACCATATCAAGAAAACGCAGGTCTTCCTGGCTGAACACAGCCGGCGAATCCGAAGTTATTTTAAGAAGCCCCACAAGTTCGCTGCCGGCAAAAACAGGCACGCTTATAAGCGAACGGATTTCCGTGCTTTTATCATCTTTAAACCTTATTTCCTTGTGCATGTCCGAAATTATAATGCTTTTTCTGCTGGAAATTACCCATTCATCAAAGTTTTTCAGATACAGGCTTTCGGCGTCGCGTTCCGCTATCATAACGTCATTTTCCTTATCCGCCGATATCTTTATGGATTTATTTTCCCTGATAAGGAAAAGCGTTATCTTTTTATCGCAGTGAAAAACCGAAATAACGCTTTTTAAAAGGTATCTCATTTTTTCGCTGAACATTTCAAAACGCCCTATTCCCGCGCGTATCTCGTCAAGTTTGCGGTATTTTTCGGCTTTTTCCCTGTTTGACACAAGCCCGGCTTCAAGGCTTATCTTCTGTTTTATAAGTGCGTCATGGCCGCCTTCAAGTTTCTTCAGTTCGTCATTCATGGAACTTTTATGATAAGCGCTTGCCTCATCGTACTTTTTAACTATTATAAAGACAACCACGGCTATCACAGCGTCAACTATCAGCGTCCAAAGGTCGGCTTTCAGCGATGTAAATCTAAGGAAAGCAAAGATATAAGCCACAAAAGAAATAACCAATACGGCCATACCGGCGGTAAAGCCGGAAAGCACATATGATGCGGCTATTGAGAAATTAAGGGTAAAAAGCGCGGGAAGAATCCATTTCTGATCCAGTTTCATTACAGCAGGAATTGCGGCTACAGCAAGCACAAAAGCTGACAGTTTAACAAGGCTGATAAGCACATTTTTCATAAGAGTCTCTCCGTGAGTATATTAAGTGCCTTTCATTAAAACGGCCCGCAACTGCAGATAATGCGCCGCGGGCCGGTGATAATTTCCGTTTAAGCCGTTATTATTCTCCCATTTCATCAAGTACTTTAATATTTTCCCTTGCTGTCTTATCAAGAGGTTTCATCTGAACAACTTTTGCCCATTGCGCCCTGGCATTTTTATAGTCGCCCTTGTTGAAATAAGCGTTGCCAAGATTATTCAGGATTTCTGTCTTTTCAGGATCAAGTTTTATTGCCTGCTGAAGTACGCTTATTGCTTCATTGTATTTCTTTATCTTTATGTAGATGCTGCCCAGGTTATTGTATGCCATCGCGTCGGTAGGATCAATCCTGACAAGGTTTTCAAAAGCTTTCGCGGCGTCTTCAAAACGGCCTTTCTGGAAATAAGCAAGTCCAAGTTTTTTATATATCAGCGCGTCCGTCGGATTTTTATCAATGACAAACTCCAGTTCAAGTATGCCGTTATCATTGTCTTTTTCGCTTAAATACGCAAGCCCAAGCCTTTTTCTTGCTTCAAGGTTCATTGGATTGATGGCAACTGCCTTTTTCCACAGTTCAACCGCGTCTTTCACCCTTCCCTTGTCAAATTCTTCTTTGCCAAGGGTCACATATGAAGCTTCAAGCTTTCCTTTAACTTCTTCATACGCCGGCCTTAAATTAACCGCCACTTCCCATTCCGCTATAGCTTCAAGTATAAGGCCTTTATCCGCGAATACATCACCCAGAGCCTTGTGAACGACCGGGTCCGCGGGAGTCGCGGAAAGCGACAGCTGAAATTCTTCAATTGCGTCATCAAGTTTGCCTGATTCATAATACTGCATTCCAAGCTCATAGTGGGACGCCGTAGTGGCGCAGCCCGTCATAAACGCAAGCACTGCCGCAAGCACTGTTATATATCTTAATTTCATAAAAACCTCCTGAACCTGATATGGGTTAATAATTAATAATAATATCACATATCAGTTTCTTGTCAATAACAGGGTTTTTAAGCAAACACACGTAATTTACAATGAAATTAGACAACACATAACCATAATAGTTGCAGATAATCTGTATTTTATATTTCAAAAAATAAAAAAAACATATATATAATGGCCGTTATTCCCCACCCATCCCGGATTATTTATTCAAAAAATCCTTTCCTCCTTAAAATGAAGTTGCCATTTGGCTTGTTTTATGATATAAAATATATCTGATTTAACATTACAAAGGAGGCAATATTTATGGCAAAAAAATGTGTGGTTTGCGATAAGCAGGTTGTAACCGGAAACAATGTTTCCCACGCGAACAACAAAACAAGGACAACGAACAAACCAAACCTTCAGAATGTGAAGATAGTTTTGAAAGGGAAAGTCACGCGCGAATGGGTGTGCACAAGGTGCCTTCGCTCAGGCAAAGTTAAAAAAGCCGCGTAAACCTTTAAAAGCAAAAAGCCCGGCGCTTATGCGCCGGGCTTTTTTTATGCCCTTTCGCAGACCGAAAGCCAGTCCCACGGGTAAGGGGCTTTAATCCAGGAAGGCGGATTTTCAAATTCTGTTTCCCATCCGTATTCCGCTTTTTTTATTTCATTTACCTTAAAACCGTGCTTCCCCATAAAAACTATAAATTCTTCCTTTAAATAGTGCTTTGTGGGAACTCCGTTTAAATTTATAATCCCGTCAGATACGGAAAATTTTTCGCTTATGTGTTCGTATTTCATTGACCTTTTAAGCGCTTCCGCCGGCTTCATTCCGTCTTTTAAATTCCATTCAAAAAACCTGTAATTGGAATAAATCGCGGATTCCAAAGAAGGCGTCAATATGACTATTTTGGCCCCCTTTTTAAGCGACTTTCTTACATTTTTCAGGATACTGCTGCGGATATAATAAGAAGCCACAATAAGAACATTCATCATAACCGCGAAATCCGCTTTGGGAAGCTTTGCTTTGGGATCCGCAAGGTCGCACGCGGTGCAGTTTATGTTTTTTATGCCCGCGGTATTTTTTCTTGCCCTTTCAATAAGCCTTTCTGAAAGGTCAAATGCTTCAACCCTTTTAAACAGCCCGCTTAAAAGCGGAAGATAAACGCCGATACCGCAGCCAAAATCGCATGCCAAAACTTTTTTATTTCCGTATTTTTCTATTGTTTTTTTTATATTGCCGCTTATGTCGCTTTTAAGGGAGATAAATATCTCTTTTTCATAATTATCCGCGACATCATCCCAGTATTTTCTGTCCATAATACGCCCTCCTTTTATATTATCCCGCCCTTTCTATTTCTGCCACGCCTTTAACTTTTTTAAGCGAGGACGTCAGGTCATTAATATGCTTCTGCCCCTTAACCCTTACAGCAAGCTCCACTTCCAGCATTGCCGTGCCTGTCCCCGTGGTGTTTACCGATATAAGGTACGCTTCATTATTTGTAACCGTGCTGACAAGGTCATTGACAATTCCGTCGCGCGATTTCGCCTGCACTTTCATCCTGCATGTATAATAACTGCTTACGCTTTCGTTCCAGGAAACCGCGACAAGCGGGGTGGAAATCCTGTTTAAATCTATGTTTTCACAGTTGGAACGGTGTATGGAAATACCTTTCCTTGTCACCACGCCTTTTATTTCATCCCCGGGCACAGGGCTGCAGCATTTGGCAAATTTATACGGTATATCCGAATATTCCCCCTGCACCACAATTTCCCCTTTTAATATTCTTTTTTCCGCGGGAGCGGTTTTCTGTTCCGGTTTGGCAATTTCACCCGCAAAACGGCGCAGGATATTTGCAATCTTTACGTCAGAAAATTCTCCGCTGCCTATTCCAGCCAAAAGGTCATCCATTTCCTTAAGCGTATTTAAATCCAGAACTTTTTTTACGGCTTCTTCCGGCACAGCTTCCAGTGAAATATTGAACCTTTTTAACCTTGCAGAAAGCAGCTGCCTTCCTTTCTCCACGGTCTCCGCGATATTTGTATTGGTCTTTATCCAGTGTCTTATCCTGTTTTTAGCTTTTGTTGTCTTAACTACTTTAAGCCAGTCAAGCGTCGGATGCTGTCCCGGGCCGGTTAAGATTTCCAGCCTGTCCCCGTTTTTCAGTTCATATTTTATTGTTACCCATTTGCCGTTCACTTTAGCGCCTATGCACGTATCCCCAAGTTTGGAATGCACGCTGTAGGCAAAATCCAGAACCGTGGAGCCTTTAACAAGTTCTTTTACCTCGCCTTTCGGCGTAAAAACAAACACCTCTTCATCAAAGAGGTCCACTTTTAAGTCTGTCAGAAAATCCTCATTTTCCTTGTTGCTGCTGTTCCAGTCAAGAAGCTGCCGCATCCATGTATATGCAACATCTTCCTTGGCGTCAAACTCCTTGTCTTCTTTATAGCTCCAGTGGGCGGCAATCCCGTTTTCAGCGACCCTGTCCATTTCTGATGTCCTTATCTGAATTTCTATAGGCTTGCCTTCGCTGTCAAGGACGGTTGTATGAAGCGACCTGTACATATTTGATTTTGGCATGGCAATGTAATCTTTAAAACGGCCGGGCACGGGTTTCCACATGCTGTGTACCATTCCAAGTACGGCATAACAGTTATTGGGTGTATCAGTGATTATCCTTACGGCAAGAAGGTCATAAATGGCTTCAAAAGGCTTGTTGTCGCGGACCATCTTATTATAAATGCTGTAAAAGTGCTTTGGCCTGCCTTTAATTTCGCACTTAATCCCGCTTTTTTCAAGCTCCCGCCTTATTGTTTCTTTTATCACTTCAACGCGTTTCTGGCGCTCTTCTTTCTTTTCCGCTATAAGATTGCTTATTTCCCTGTATGCCTGCGGGTTTATAACAGAGAATGATATGTCTTCAAGCTCTGACTTTACCCTGGCCATACCAATCCTGTGGGCCAGCGGCGCGTAAACGCTTAAAGTTTCCTGCGCCACCACTTTTCTGCGGTCTTCCGGAAGATATTTAATTGTCCTCATGTTATGAAGCCTGTCTGCAAGCTTAATAATAATAACCCTGATATCTTTTGCCATTGCAAGAAACATCTTTTTTAAAGCTTCACTGAACACCTGGCCTTTTGTGCGAAAGACCTTTGCGGTAACATGGCTGACGCCTTCCACAAGAAAAGCAACCGACTCTCCGGCCACCGCCTTTATGTCGCTGACTTTATAATCAGTATCTTCAAGGACATCGTGAAGAAAACCGGCGGCTATAGTGACGGCATCCATCTTCATTTCCTTTAAAATTTTCGCGACTTCCACCGAATGTACAAGATACGGCTCCCCGGACATTCTCTGCTGGTTTTCATGGGCTTTTTTTGCCAGCTCATAGGATTTTCGCAAAAGCGCAACTCCGCTTTCGGAAAATCCGTCACAAATGGATAAAAATTCCGCGTCAAAAGAATTATTGTCCATTTTTCCCCTCTACAGCAGCTTTGCACTGATCATTTAATTCTTTTACCGCTTTGATTAATTCCTGCCTTATTTCTTCAAGCCGCGCGTCATCCGCGTCCGCGGGTATTTCAAAAGGCCGGCCGTACATAAATCCGCCTTTTGAAAACAAAAGCGGAATCACCATTTTATCCCAGGACCTTAGTTCAGCCTTTTTATCGCAATAAAAAGCCACAGGAACCACTTTCTTGCCCGTAAGTTTGCCAAGGTATAATACCCCGTTATTGACGTTGCCGACAGGCCCCCTTGGCCCGTCCACAGTTATTGCCACGTCCCACCCTTCTTCAATACACGTTTTTAGCTTGATAAGAGCCCCGGCGCCGCCGCGCGTGGAACTGCCCCTTACCATTCTCATTCCAAACATTGAAGCGGCCCTTGCGGCTATTTCGCCGTCTTTATGCTGGGAAGCCAAAGACGCGGTCTTTGTCCCCCTGTAAAAAAATATCGTTGGAATAAGCTGCGAATGCATAAAACCATATATATATATTTCTTTTTTATCCTGAAAAGGCGTAAGCCCTGTCTTATTAAGTTCCTTAAACCGCCAGGTTAAACCGATTAGCCTGACCACCAGGTATATAAGCGGAATACCCAGGTTTAAAAAGAGAAAATTCATTGCCTTTTTCATCAATACTTCCTTTGTGTTTTTTGTATTGCTTAATACCTGCGCCCTGAAAATGACAAAGGGTGCAGCACAAGGCCGCACCCTTTGTTTTTATTTTTTCTCTTTACGATTAATTGAGAATATTGTTATCGTCCTTGCCTTCTGTTTCATCTTCTTCCTCTTTTTTCTTCTTGCGGAAGTACATGTATATCGCGATAGCGCCGCCTATTAAAAGAAGAAGCATAAGAAGAATGCCGCTGTTAATGCCTTTCTTCTGCTGTTTCTTGGCCTTTACAGGTTCAGGTACCGGCGTTGGCATTGACATATCTTCTTCGGAACCCATTGTTGTTTCAACCTGTGACTCAATTGCGTCAGCCGCTTTCCTGCTTGCTGTCTGCATATCATCATCCCTGTCCAATCCGGCAACAGTACCTGACGAAACTGTTTCTTCGTCAGCTGATGCTGTTTTGGCGGCAGGAGGAACCCCAAGCTCCCTTGCCCTTCTTGCGGCGGCTTCTATTTCAACCGCGCTGACGTTTCTGGGTATGATAAGTTTCTGCCCTTCTTCAAGCGTTTCGTACGAATCAAGGATATCCCTGTTTGCGTCATAAATGAGCGGCCACTGGTATTTATTGCCGTATATTTCCGCTTTTTCAGCGATTCCCCAGATTGTGTCCCCTTCTTCAACAACATAAGTTGTGGCAAGTTCTTCCTGCTGAGCTTCCTGGCCTTCCTGCATTACCTGTGACTGTTCATCAGAAACTCCGTTCACTTTCTGGTCTTTGCCGCAGCCGGTAAAGAAAGAAACCGACAGGATAAAGAATAACGCTGAGAGCAAAAATGTTGCTTTTTTCATGCTTTCCTCCTGAAATATTTAAAAGCATTCTTTATAATTTATAATTTAATATAGTATATTATTTCCTGTCTTGTGTCAATTAAAATGGTAAATAACCGGATTTAAAACTTTATATAAAGCCCGAATTTATGGTTATTTCCAAGCTCCCCATAAGGAAGAAACGCGTAATTAAATTCATATACAGTGCCGTTGATGTCAAGGCCGGCGCCAAGCCCTGCGGCAAAACCCGAAAAAGACCTTTCTTCAGGGTTAAAATTGGTCCCAAATCTGCCTGTAAGCACGTAATTTTCAATCCTCTGGCCGTATTCAAGCCCTGCCCTTAAGTTTATTCCGTTGCCAAGGTTGTAGTCCGCATCGGCTCCAAACCTTACATTATTGTTCTGGATAAACAGGTTTAAAAACTGGGTGTAAATACCAGCTGCAAAAGACATAGGGGTAATGCCCGAAGAAAAACTTGTCCCTAAATTCCTGAACACCAGCCCGACGCCGGTTTTATTCCAGATTGTCTCTCCCCTGTTGGACATGAAATCAGCTTCTTCGTGTACTATGGTATAAATTCCGCCGACATCAGCGGATATTGCAAGGTTGGCATAGTCGGAAGAAAGCGATTCGCCGCTGAGTTTTAAGGATATGCCGGCTTTTAAATTTTTCGTGAATTCATTAAATAATAACTTTCCAAAATCCACTCCATAACCCGCGCCCAGCATGTAGTTAAAACCTGACTTTTCTTCGCCTTCGCCGGCGTAATTTCCCTGCGCGTCTTCAAGAGTGGAAGTGATGGTTCCGGTATTTAAATACTTTAAACTTACGGCAAAAGAACCGGATTCCCCCATACCCCTTCCGTAATAAATTGAATCAAAAAAAGTATCCTGAAAATAAACATCATGAACAAATAAAATTTCATTTTTTGATATAAATGATATTCCCGCGGGATTAATGTCCATCGCGTCAAGCCCTTCCGCAAGCCCTATATACGCGCCGCCCATTGCCTGCGCTTTTATTCCTGTTGGCACTTTTAAAACGTCAATAGAAGCGGTTCCCGGCCCTGCCTGCAGCAATAACGGCAGCAACAGAAGAAATACCGCGCAAACTGATAATATTTTTTTCATCGTCTACCTCTTTTATATAAATTAATTATAATCATAAAACCGAACATCATCAACCGTTCTATTTTATAATAAACAGCTTGCCGTTTATTGTCTCCCTGTCATTTTTTATCATGTAATAATAAACGCCCGGAGAAACTTTTTCACCCGCTTTGTTCCTTCCGCTCCATTCAATCCTTCCGATAACCTGTTTGGCCTCAAATATTGTAAATCCTTCTATGTTAAATATTTTAATATCGCACGGCATAGGAAGCACAAATTTCAGGCATCTTCCGTGCGCTTTTTCCCTGTCCAGCGGGTTCGGGTAAACAAGAACCTGCTCCGGAGTTGCCGTAAACGTAGGCGTAATTGTCCACGTAGGCGTTATCGTCCAGGTAAGGGTGACGGTTGTGGTTAGCGTAATCGTTGATGTTTCTGTTATTGTGGGCGTGTTTGTATAAGTAAGCGTAATCGTTATCGTAGGCGTAACAGTAGCGGAAACCGTCTGTGTAATTGTTCCGGTATTGGTACCTGTTGCCGTCTGCGTGTTTGACGGCGTTACGGTCTGTGTCGCGGTGCGCGTTACAGTCTGCGTTACGGTCTGCGTTACGGTTGATGTCACGGTTTTTGTGACAGTTTCTGTTACGGTTTTTGTCTCCGTGGATGTGGAAGTAAGCGTAATCGTTATAGTCGGCGTGTTTGTTGCCGTATGCTGCGGGGTTATTGTGTGCGTCTCTGTTATGGAGTGGGTCATTGTAATAGTGGGCGAATTCGTATGAGTTGACGTTATGGTAAACGTTATTGTAACTGTATTTGTGGGTGTATTGGTCTGTGTAACGGTCTGCGTATTAGTCTGCGTTACGGTTTGTGTAACGGTCTGAGTGACGGTCTGTGTATTGGTCTGCGTAACTGTGCGTGTAACCGTCCCTGTCATTGTTTCCGTTACTGTGAGCGTAACAGTACCTGTTACGGTTTCCGTAACAGTCGGCGTTGATGTGCGGGTGACAGTCCCTGTCATTGTCTGCGTTGACGTGCCTGTCACAGTCTGCGTCACGGTCTGAGACCTTGTCTGCGTCACGGTTTGAGTGACAGTTTGTGTGGCCGTCTGCGTAACGGTCTGTGTGTTTGTCTGCGTTACTGTCTGCGTCCTTGTTTCAGTTACGGTCTGTGTATTGGTCTGCGTTACTGTCTGTGTATTTGTCTGCGTAACACTCTGTGTTACCGTCTGTGTATTTGTCTGTGTTACTGTCTGCGTATTGGTCTGTGTCACAGTTTCCGTAGCTGTCTGCGTAATTGTTTTCGTAACAGTAGGAGTGTTTGTAATTGTAATAGTGGCTGTTATGGTCCTTGTAGCAGTTGACGTGGCAGTAGGCGTAGGCGCGGTTAACACAAGCACGCTGTTGCTTATGCCGGTAATTGCCGAATCAACCGTGTCTGTTACTGTTACTGTCTGTATGCCGTTTGTATTAAATGTCACAAGGAACGCCTTAACGCCGGCATCCCCTGCTGTGAAAGTATAATTTGCAGGCAGCCCCGCGGCCACATCTGTTGAAGTTAAATGCACCGTGCCTGTGTAATCTGAAACCGTGACGCCATACGGGTCTTTTGCCCTTACCGTCACATAAACGGGAATACCGTTATAAGCGCTTGACGGCGCTGATACGGCAAATGAAGTAACCGGCTGTGATATAATATCCGCTGTGGAGCTTACGTCATCCGGGCTTGTCATGGTGCCTGTGACTATGTGGTGCAGGCCGGAAACTATTGAAAGTGTTAAACCCGCGGTTACAGAGCCGTTCGCGTTTGTCACGCCTTCAGGCGGGAACACATAACCATAGTTTGTTGCAAATTTCACCGATACATTCGGGAAGTTTCTTGTATTACCGCTCTGGTCAACTATCTGGGCGGTTATGGTGACATAAGAACCCGCGTCAGCGTAAGTTGTTGAAACAGGCGACATCCTTAAGAACAGCCCTTCTGTAACATTAAGGGTTGTCGTACCGTCAGATACCACTATAGGCGGGCTGTTGACATCATGAGCGGTTATTATTATATTGGAACCAACCGTTGAAGACCTTACATTAAGTGTAATACCTCCGCTGTCGTTTGCCCTGATAGTTAAATTGGGAACCCATGTGTTTCCGTTATCATATGAAAACCTTACATTAGCACTGCTGCTTGATACATAAATATTTTCATGGCCGGACGGATAAGCGGCGTTTAATGCATCTGCTGTTCTCCAGCCGTTGATATTTATAAGCCCGGATTTCATTGCACCAAGCGACATTGGCCGCGGAAGTATATTAATAGCATTTGCATTACCATTCGTCCCTGTAATTGCAAGGGTTACTCCCTGTAATGCCGTGGATGTAATACCCACATAGTTCCAGCCTGCCTGATTGCTTGCTGTAAACCAGGTATTAAGAAGCCCGTTTGCGTCTGTATAACCGCTTGTCGGATTAACTGTTGATGTTCCGCTCTGAGCGTACGGAATAAAACCAACCCATTTATTTGCCACAGGGTTGCCGTAATAATCCGTGACTTTTGCGGTAACCGTTACAGCCCTGTTGCCTGTTACCACAACCGTGTATTTATTTGCCCAACCTTCCAGCAAGTACGGGTCGTTTGCGGTTATATTGGCATAAGCTGTTCCGCTGCCCATTCCTGATGCCTGAGCCGTTATTGTTATTCCCGTATCTTTTTTCGTGTCCCTGTAGTAAAGATAAGCGGCGCCGCTTTTTAAATTTGTAGCAAGCGAAGACGCCCATACACTTAAATTTTCTGAAAATTCCATGGTGGTGTTTAATATAGGACGCGTAATATTTACAAGCGCGCTTGAAAACGCGTTGTTGCCGTTTATATCCTTTGCCTGAACCGTTATCGGGTAAGGCACGCCTGCCTGTGTGGTGCTTGAAAGCGGGCTTATAACAAGGTGGTCGGCGGGCGCGTTATTTACATATACTGTTGATGTGCCGCTTGTCATGGCAGTCGCAATACCTGTAACCGTTGCCGTATTGGCCGTGGTGTCCACCACAAGAATGTTGGTCTGTTTTGAACCGTCAAGAACTACGCTGCTGCTCCACGTCACGCCGTTATCGCGCGAGAATGTCATGGTGCCGGAATTGGAAGTAACCGTAATTCCCCTTGCGGATGTTGTCGCCCAGTTGCCATACTGGTCCACAAGTTTAACGGCAAGAGTTCCTGTTACGCCTGTCTGAGTGTTTAAAATATCCGGCGAAATTGAAACCTTAGCAGGCGGTCCCGCGATAAAGTTTACAGTCACTATTCTTGATAAATGCCCCATGGATAAAGTTACATTAGCGGAACCGGCCTTTGTGGATTTAATATTTGCAAATGCACGTCCCTGATTATCTGTAACAGCGTAATTATTAAGATTAACCCTTACAGGTGTAATAGTGTCTTCTTCCCTTTCGGAATTAAAATCAACAATGGCATACTGTACCGCCGTGCCTGACGGAGTCCTTACAGTTGCCGTAATTCTTGCCCCGTCAACCCCGTTTGCCACTACATTATTTGTGGGATAAGCGGCGCCTGTAAAACTTCCTATTATATAAACCCAGTTATTTGTGGAACCCGCCGACACTCCGCCGGAATTGGCCGTGCTGTTTCCGGATACTCCGCCTATCGGCAGTGTATTAGCGTTGGAGAATATATCGTGTATTGTGACTCCGCTGGAATCTGTGATTCTGATATTATCAAAGAAGCCGTTAAATGTTCCGGCGCTGTTTGTCGGCGCGCCGTTATTGCCAATGTTTCCGGTATCCTGCGAAAGAGAAATTTCCTCTGTCCTTCCATTAACAGCGTTTATATCAAAAACCCTGTGGTACCACTTGCCTTTTGAATACGCTTTTGTATCCATAGACGGATGAATTCTTATGCTGTTCTGGTCCATAATATAAGGTTCAAAATCCCTTAACTGCCCGCCTGTCCAGTTTCCGTCCACTTCCATGGATGTATAGAAATTAGAGCTTGTATCCGGCACAAACAAATCATACATAAGATAAGCAGCGTTTACAGGTAAAGTATAGTTGTCATTATCATCAATATTTACATAACAATAAGAATAAGTATTCGCAGCTGCAAGATAAGCCGTCAGCATTACCGGCTGGTTGTAGGATGTTGCTGTGTCGCTTACAAGAATGTTATTACTTGTCCCGCTCATTGAATTGCCCGTATCAGTGGCTGTTATTGTCCACGTTCCGGCAGTTACAATGGTTGCGTCAAAAATCCTTGTGCCGTTGTCAGCCGCCTGGAAAGTGTAATTTGCCGGCAGTGTTTTTGATGCCGCGCCGCTTGTAAAAGCCACTGTTCCGGTGTAATTGTCTATCGTGTTATTAAATTGGTCTTTGGCTGTTGTCACAAAATTAAATACCGCGCCGGAATTTACAAAACTTGGCGCCACCACAACAAAATGGTGCAGCGAACCCGCGTGCACGTTTATTTCATTGCTGGTGCCGTTAATACTTGTTTCAGAAGTATCAGCCACGTATATCCTTTGAATTCCCTTTGTGTACAGGGTAACAGCGACTATTGTCACGCCCTGATACGAAGGCAGGAACGTTAAGTCCGCAGGCATTCCCGACGGCGTATAAGGGTCTGTGGTGGTAAAGTTAACCTGGCCTGTGTAACCTGTCACCACATTATTAAACGAGTCCTTTGCGGTTACAGTTATGTAGAACAAGCCACCCGCAGTCACATCTGACGGCGCGGAAACAGTAAAGTTTGTCGGCATTGCGGAAACCACATTAAAGGAATCGCTTCCTGTTATTGAAGGTATTGAAATATCTGTCGCGGTAATTGACTGGGTCCCTGTATTATTAATGATTACCTGGAATATATGCACGCCAAAATCCGTTGTTGCCACATAGGTATAATCGCCCGGAATATTATATAAAGAAGCGCTTGTCGTAAAGTGAATTGTTCCTTCGTAATTTTCAGCAGTTAAATCGCCGTACGCCGCTGTTGTCTTTGCGGTAACGGTTATAAAGAACGCGGAACCCGCGGTTACGGTGTCAGGCGCTTCCACAAGAAGGCTTCCTGTTACCATCGTCGGCGTTGAAGACGGCGTGGCCGTGGGCGTGGCGGTAATTGTAATCGTAGGTGTCACGGTCTGCGTTACGGTCTGTGTAACCGTCCGCGTCATTGTGCCGGTGACAGTCTGCGTATTGGTCTGTGTTACAGTCTGCGTGTTTGTACGTGTAACAGTGCCCGTAGATGTACCTGTAACAGTTTTTGTATTAGTAAGCGTAACTGTCCTTGTACTTGTGGGCGTTGCAGTAACCGTTATTGTAAATGTGATTGTGGTTGTTGAAGTCCTTGTTATTGTGCCGGTTACGGTCTGTGTTACGGTCTTCGTATTGGTCTGCGTTATCGTGCCGGTTGCGGTCTGTGTATTGGTGCGCGTTACAGTGCCGGTGGCTGTCTGCGTATTGGTCTGCGTTACAGTCTGTGTATTTGTCCGCGTATTCGTCCCGGTTACAGTCTGCGTATTTGTCTGCGTCACAGTCTGCGTATTTGTCTGCGTTACAGTCTCTGTTGCCGTACCTGTTGCAGTTTTTGTTATGGTCCATGTCGTGCTGGGCGTTGCTGTCTGCGTGTTTGTCCGCGTTACTGTCTGCGTATTAGTCTGCGTGACAGTCTGCGTAACGGTTCCTGTTGCGGTCTGCGTGTTTGTAAGCGTCAGTGTGGGTGTGGATGTGGCAGTATTTGTAAGGGTTATTGTCTTTGTAACCGTAAGCGTGGCTGTGGGCGTTGAAGTTTCTGTTATTGTTCCGGTTACCGTGCCCGTTACGGTGCCGGTAATTGTCTTTGTCACCGAAGGCGTCGCGGTATCCGTGGGCGTGTCGGTGGACGTCGTTGTTATTGACGGCGTCGGCGTTATTGTCGGCGAATGCGTAAACGTAGGCGTTATTGTATATGTAGGCGCCGGATATTCGGTCCAGTCCAGCGTAACCGTTTTAATAAACGGCGACACAAACCTGTCATAAGTCCTTAATACCGCTTTCCATATTATATTTGTCCCCTGGTCAGACGGCCTGCTATCAAATGACACCCCTGTCCCGGGCGTTACCTGTATCCACGTATCCCCGTTATTTGACGAAAGATAAAAAGCTATCTCTTCATTATTTAAAGTGTAGTTGGCGCTTAAAGTTATTGAACTGTATTTTCCGAAGAAGCTTGCAACAGCTATTGACTGCAGCGTACCCGGCGTGGTGTAAGCAAGGCCGTAGACATTTAATTTTGCGTTATCCCCTGCCGCTATCCAGTATTCCCCGTTATATTTTACCGTGTTTATCGTCACCGTCCCGAATTTATCAAGCTGCGAACTTAAATCCGCGAATGTGTATCCGCTTGTGGAATCCCCGGTTATGCTGTTTATCTTTGCGCTGCCGCCGGCAACAAAAAATTTCTTGGCGTTGCTGTCGTAGTCCAGACCGTATAAATTGTTCGCGCCGATGCCTAAAAGGCTTGCGCTTCTGTCCACAAACATTGAAAACCTGTAATCCACAACTCTGCCGCCGTCGCACGCTATCCTTACCGTTGACGTAAATGTATCGTCCTTATCCCATACTATCCTGTTTATATTATGGTAAACTCCCATTGTCCCGTAAAATTCCACCCTTAAACTTGCATATGTCGTCACACCGTTATAATACCCTATATTACCCGAAGCGCCGCCTATCATCACATCCGCGTTTGACGGCCCCCTGTATGTTATTGTATTTACTGCGGAACCCGTTGTCCAGCCACCCGCTGTTAACGCCGCGCTTCTGTCCGTAAAACTTGTTCCGTCTGTGCTGGTCTTTAAATAATTATTATCCCCGCCTATGTACCACATATTGTTTGCCCATTCTATGGCGTTTACCGAATATCCGCCAAATGCCAGCTGTGTTGTCCTTAAAGTAAATGTTGCGCCGTCGCTTGAATACGCAAGCTTTCCGTCAGCGCCGCCTATTAACCAGTAACTGCCGTTCCACCTTACAGACAGTACATTGCTGTCCCCAAAACCCAGCGCTGATTTTAAATCCGTAAACGTGGTGCCGTCGTACTTATTTATACACCCCTTGTTTCCCACTATCAGCCAGTAGCTGCCGTTCCATTCAGAGGCCCTTATATTTTCCTTTCCAAAGTCCTTTATGCTTTTTGAAAGGTCTGTGTTTGTCGGGCTTGTCGCACCACCTGTCCTTGAATAAAATTTGCTGTTCTGCCCGCCTATTAAATTAAACCCGCTGTTATTGCTTTCTATCGCCCAGATTGGGCCTGACGCAAAATACGAAGGATTTGCCTGCAGGTTAAATGTGTTTAAATCCGCGGATGTGTATAACACCGTTGCCGACCCGTTTGCCCCGCCTATTAACCAGTAACTTCCGTTCCATTTTATCTTATATACCGCCGACATCGTGACGCTTGCGCTTTTATTCGTAAAACTCTGCCCGTCTGTTGACGACGCTATTTTCCCTCCGCCGCCCACAAGCCAGGTTGTTCCGTTCCATTCAAGTGTGTTTATGTCATACGTGCCGCCTAACGCCGTTGCAAGCGCAGATGAATAATCGCTCCAGGTTGTCGCCCCGTCATACTTTACTATCTTTCCGCCTTTTCCCGCTATTAACCAGTAACTGCCGTTCCACTTAATGGCAAGCACGTCGTTAATGC
>ENA-UOWO01000262-UOWO01000262.1-activated-sludge-metagenome-genome-assembly--contig:-NODE-262-length-78302-cov-56.275129_pt1 | contig 78302 bp, 73 predicted proteins | sample MGYA00238148_ERZ761564 | MGnify/ENA primary metagenome ERZ761564 (study PRJEB28885, sample SAMN05720194) | activated sludge metagenome | isolation source: Anaerobic digester | place: USA...
ATTTTTCGGATCCCTCCACGACCTTGACGAGCGAGGATTTCAAAGTGATCGCGCCCCGAGAGAGGCGTAACGATGATTATCAGATTTACCTTGAAACGATGCGCGCGGATACGATGCGCACGACATCGAATGACTATAAACTCCTTTTCGGCAAAGTGAGCGAAGGATTAGACGAGTACGGCCGTGTGGATTCCGCGAAAGCGAACAGTTACGGGGATATGCGCGAGATGCTGGTTTTCGATCAGAACGGCCTGCTCAGCCGTCTGGGTTATCAAACGGTATCGAAAGATTTCCTAAAGATCTCCGAAACGCTTCTGGCCCAACCGGTTCTGACTTGGGGATTCACGCTTGACGAGACCGTCGCGCCGGGTGAATTTTCACTACGGATAAACGCCACGGGCGAACGCTACGAAAGCTCCGCGGTGATCACATGGGAATCGTTAGCCGACGATTTCAAGAACGATGACGTATTGAAGCAATATTTTACGGTGAAAACGACGGAAAATGAAGACGGAACGCTCAGTCACGCGGTCGAGCTGAATGAGCGGCTTTCCGGCCCGGAATCAATATCGATTCTGAAGGGCGCGGATGTTTTGGACTTTCAGATCGTCGATGTGAACCCCACCGAAATCCCTTCCGAAGATATCGTCTGGTATTTCGACGTCCTGGACATCGCCGAACCGGACGCCCTCTCGTACTCGGCCACCTTCGCGTTTCCGGCGCTGGCTTCTCCCTCGTCTCCGACGCCGGTTCAACCGATCGAACTGAACTTTACGGATCGCGCGGACCTGCTGGACCAAATCCAAAACCATCCGATACTAAGCCAGTACTTGACGATCGAGGAAAAGAACGGAAGATACCGGTTGCTGCCTTCAGAATCCATTATCCAGCTGCAAAACCTGGAGGGGTTGCAAAGCATCGAACCGACCTTGAGAAAGATACTTTCGGATGGATCGGAAGTGAAGATCCGGTCCAGCAAATTGCTGGAAGCCAATCTGGATGTCGAATACGAGTCGAAGTCTTTGACTCTGAGCATTCCCGTTTTCGATCCGGTCACCGGAACGACGAAGAATACGCCCTATACGCTCGTTTTCCGCAACCGGGACGAACTGATCGAAAAGATCAACAACAACGCGGTGTTGAATCAGTATGTGAAGGCTTTCGAACTGGACGGCGCTTATTATCTGACCCACACGCCCGAGATGGAGAGCCTGTCAACCCTCGTTACCAGGGACGAATACAATGTTCTCTCATCCAAAACGTTGAAAGTGATCGATACCGGCGCCTACAAGACGCTGGCGAATATTATGTACGACTATTCTTACGCGATGAAAAAGGACTATGCCTTTTCTGGTTACGCTTCCGCTACGGTAACGGCCTCCGCTACAATCGATCTGAAACTGGGGCAAAACCTGTTGGAGTACGAAGGGAAGATCGAGGTTCAGTATGCGATAAAAGCCGGAGGAACGACGGGATTTACGACCACTCCTGTCGGTTCGGTATACAAAGTTAATTACGGATTGCTCGACATTCGGGATATCAACGAAGACGGGATAATATCCCAAGACGATATCCGGGTTTTCGCTCACGGTACAACCACGCCGCCGCTTGACTTCATTTTCAACCCAACAACCAAAGAGATTTTCCTGCGATCGGATCCAGGAGTGGGAGTCAATGTAGACATCGTGTCTTGGAAAACCGAATCCTTCAACCTCAACGATTGGCGTCGAAACAACACGACGGGCTTTACCCTTTCCCTATCCGAACCGGTCGTCCATTTCGAAGATGGATCGGCAAGCGTCGACATAAAAACCGATTTTTTATTGCGGGTTCAGCTTCCGCCGGATGAGATGGATCTTACGCTCGGGACTTCGCCGGTGACCGCGAATCTTTACGAGATGACGATGGCGGATCTGGTCGCCGAGATGAATGATAAAGCGCCTACCGGTATCCTTTCAGACTTGACACCCGACGGCAAGTTGGTCTTCCGCGCCGGCAGCGGGGCCGACTTCAGCTTCGGAAGGCGATTGGAAGACGGCCGGATTGTGCAGCTTTATGATATTTCCGCGCCGACTCTTTTCCTGGAGAAGATGGGATTTCTCAGCGAAAACCCGGTTTTCGGAAACTCCTGGAACTTCGGGTTGGACATCGTTCGGAACTATCTCGATCCGAATTCCTTTATGCACCAGGAAGACACCGCGGATCATCTCGATGTCGATACCCGCCAGGCCGACGGGCTCTACGGATTCACGAAACGGTTGTCTTTATCCAGCCAACTCAGCGCTAACCCGCAATTGTTGGCCGTCGACTTCGGGGTGTGGTACGACCGGAACGGCGATTGGGTTGCCGATGTGCACTCGGTACGCGGCAGCGGGAATAGTTCCTCGAAGTCGATCATGAGCCTTCTGAGCGAAGCCCGTTACTCTTCTCTCATCGCGGATGGGCGCGTCAATTTCAACGACTTCTACGGTTCCTTCATCGGGGAAATGGGAATCGAAGCCGAAACCTCTTCACAGATGCATATCAATACGCAAACGATGAAAGGGCAGATAACGAACACCCGCGAAGGGGTGAAAGGCGTTTCTCTCGATGAAGAGATGTCCAATTTGATCAAATACCAACACGCCTTCACTGCCGCCGCGCGAATCATCACCGCCGTTGACGAGATGATCCAAACGGTCGTCTCCCGCCTCGGACTCGTCGGGAGGTAAAGGCTGGTAATCGCGGGATAACACCGAACCGATACCGTTATTCGCCATTTCACGAACTATTATGGGATCGCGCGGTCGCAAGAACCAGAGACGCTTACCGCGCGATAACCCCGAACCGATACCGCTATTCGCCGTTCCACGAACTATTATGGGATCGCGCGGTCGCAAGAACCAGAGACGCTTACCGCGCGATAACCCCGAACCGATTATCGCGCAGTAACTAAAAGGACTGCGCGATACCTATGTTACGCAAACAAATAAATAGACTTTCTTAGTAGCGCAACACCGTAACCCAACTACCTGTTATCATTATTCGAAGGGATGCTTTCATGTATAGAGCCCGTTTCGTGAAGAATGGTATCTATCATTTGTACAATCGGTCGATAAAGCCGTTTCGACTTTTCTCTGATCGCGACGATTATATTTGGTTTCTGCGAAAACTTAAATACTACATTCGGACTGTCCCTTCGACTGTGGTCGCTTACGCGTTAATGCCGAATCATTTCCATTTTCTGATGCGACAGGAAGCCGAAATACCGCTATCGAAGTTGGTAAATTCTGTTTTTTCCGTTTATGTGAGGCATTACAATCACAAATATGGAAGGAAAGGATCGCTTCTCGAAGATCGTGTCAAATACAAACCGATCCTCAAAGACGAATACTTTATTTACCTTTGTTTGTATATTCACGCGAATCCTCTCGATGCAGGCCTGGTAAGTGATTTGGAAGAATGGGAGTATTCCAATTATTTGGAATGGATAGGCCTTCGAAACGGATCACTCTTTTCAAGAGAAATTGTGGATGAATACTTTCCGAACAAAACGTTATACAAAGAAAAACTGATAGAATTACGCGAGATTAAGAAGAATCGGAAATTTTTAGAGATCGCGGAATTTGAATAAAAGATGCTTTCAATTGATCGGTCTTGAAAGGAACTTCGGAACGCGATAACAGCCAATCGATACCACTATTCGCCGTTTCACGAACTATAATAGTATCGCGCGGTCGCAAGAATTAGAGACGCTTACCGCGCGATAACACCGAATCGATACCGCTATAAAGCTGTCGCTACGTTTCGAATGAGAGTCCTACAGCGCTTGGATCATGTGTTTCAGGATATCGCTCGCTTCTTCCGGGAGCGCATCATAGCCTCCTGCGGCGGTTTTTTTGCTTTCAACAAATCGCAAACGGTCTTCTAATCGTTTTTTGAACTCCGTACGGTAGACGTCGTCTCCGAATTGGGGAATGAACCCGTCTACTTCCGCGATCTGTATCTGTTCGTACGGTCCGAATTTCTTGAAAGTCAAGGACTTTTCCACGATGCCTTCCAAAAGCGCCAACGTTACTTCTTTTGGAATTTTCTTCGATCCGAAAAAGCCAGTATTAAAGATGTAGCAATCGACGCCACGATCGGCGAACAACGCCTTGAAATTATCGAAGTCTTCTTTCAAAGGGAAGGTTCTGAAAGGATTCGCGTACGGTTCGATCACGAGCGCGTTGGGATCGACGCCTTCGGCCAGCCTTTCCGCCGAGGTGCGTTTTGTCGCAAGCGTCGCGCCAAAAGCCGATGCTGTCACCGGATCGTTGATTTTCAAGAGTGGCGGAATCGTCGGGTCTTGCATCAGCCAAACGATCGTCTGGATCGGCTCGTTCATTTTGTCCACGCGATTCGGCGCCCAATACCGCGATTTGATCGCTCTACCGTTTCCGTTTCGCATATCTTCCGGCACCAGAACAATTTCGTCCTTTTCATTCAGGGTCACTCCGTTGTTCTGAACGGTGAGTAAGAACGCGTTGTCGGGGAAGTCGCTCGGGTAGTCTGCCGTTTTATCGAAATAGGTCGGTTCCAGCGCAATCGAGGATCCGTTCGACTTCGAGATCACGAATGCATCATCGTGAAGGATGGAGATATCGTACTTGCCCCCATGCTTCGCGTGCGTGAGCGTCGATTTCCCGGATCCCGAAAGGCCGAAAAACGCGATAACATAAGCCCCTTTCTCTTTCAAATCGTATTTTTTCAACCCGCCGTGGCAAGAAACGTATCCGTTCTTGTTCGCAATATTCCACGCCAGCGTCAGCGTGCCTTTCTTGAACTCTCCAAAATACCGCATCCCTAAGATGGCCGCGCAATTCGTTTTGGGATCAAAGAAGCTTAACCCGAGCGGGAATCGCGGATCCGACCAATCGGGATCGGAGAAGACAAGTATATCGCCCTCTTTTTCTAACACGTGGGATTGCTGATACATCTGGTAGTATTTCTCATTGATCGGTTGGAAGTTGAGCATCCAATTGTACAGGATATTTTCGTGTTCTTCCGGAACGCAGAGACGCGCCCGTACCATAAAGTCGGGATCCAACCCGATCACCGCTTCCGCCTGGTAAAGCTGGCGATAACGGGTTTTATAGACGGCTTCCCTTAAAATGCTGGAAAACTCGGCGACTTCGATCCCCGGCTGCCCATAGATGCGGCGGGCTGCTGCGCAGCGTCCATAAACCGCGCCGTCGTTGAATAATAAGACGTGGGCGTTGTTGTCCAAACCGATCCTTTCGGGATCCTTCACCTTGAGAGAGGTGACGATCGTTCCCGGAGAGTCTTTCGCCATTTCATAGGCTTCTTTCACGTTAGAAACCGGGTAGATGTTGTTCGCGTAGAACGGGGTTTCGATCGTGACCCGAAAGGGCGAAAATACCGGATTGGTCTTTCGGATGTTCGCTTGGTTCCAAGTTCCTTTCGTTGCCATTATTCCCTCCTTAGTCTTTCTCGATCAAATGTTCGAGTGTTGGCCGATCGATACGGCAATCTTCCTGTAAGAACGCTTTTTCGGTTTCCGAGAATCGGGTTTTTTGATACTGCTTGATGACTTGTTTGATGTATGAAGCCCTCAGGGCGTCCATATCCGCCTCATCATACCCTAATTCTTCGGGAGAGCGGGGAATCAGGATATTTTTGCCGGGTACGCTGTCCGTCCGGTGCCCGTAACTCACTTCTATGCCGTTGGACTTCGCAAAGGTCAACTGCGCCGTCGGACATTTCCCCGCGCCAGTGTATTCAGTCTCTTGTACGACGAGCGTGGTTCCGGAAGGCACTTTTCTCGCCAGGGCAATCGCCGCGCACAAAGAAGTGTTTCCTGCGGGACCGCGCTGCAATCCTTCCAGTTGGGCCAGCATCTCAGTGGTATAAAAGACCTCCCCCTGCGTGATCGTCAGGTACCGGTCCATATACCGGAGCGGGCGGGCAGCGTTTCTCGGCACGTCCGAACGATCCGGGAAGACAGCGAAAGGAATCCCGAAACCGGTATGACCCGTCGTGAAGGATTTCCGATTAAAATCGATATCGCTGGCCATATGCAGAGTCCGTAGATCGACGCTCGCGGCGATAAATTTCGTGCGTTGGGCGCCGACACGTTTCAAACCACGCGCCGTGCCGGTGAGGTTGCCTCCCCCCGCGTGCGTTACCACCACATAGTCCGGATAATCCCCCGTCAGCGTTTTCATCTGTTCGCCGATCTCCGATCCGAGCGTTTCGATACCGGCAATGCCAAATGGGGTGTAGAGCGAGGCGTTGAAATATTGAGTTTCTTCCAGCAGGACTAGAAAGTAATAAAACAGCTCTGGACCGACCGACAGTTGCACGACTTCCGCCCCGTACGCTTCGCAGGCCCTCGCTTTTTCGACAATCTCGGGTTGGCCGACGAACCGGCTGTCGAAGGTTTCTTGCACAATGATACATTTCAGCCCGAATTTTGCGGCTTGCGAGGCGACGGCGGCCCCGTAGTTGCCGCTTGTCGCTGCAATGACACCTTTATAACCCATTTTCGCCGCCTGATAAACCGATACAGAAGCCCTCCGGTCTTTGAAGCTTCCGGACGGGTTCACCGCCTCGTCTTTTAGGAAGATACGTCCCCCTTTTCCCGAGGGGCTGATCTGCTGGATGAGACGGTTGATATTTCTGAGTTCAATCAACGGCGTCTGCCCCACACGGGTCGCCCGCTGAATCGTCTTGATTTCATCGAGAGAGTATCCCACTTCCCGCATCATTCTCTCGTAATCGAAGGCGCACCCTTCCACCTCGAAACGGTCATAGTCGATTCCGACCGCTTTTTTCATGATCTCGTTTTTTCGCGCCATCACGGATTGGTATGACGTCATGATTCTTCCTTCCTTTCCAACTCTTTCCGGAGTCGCGGCCCGACCTCTCCCAACTCCGGGATGAACTCTCCGAAGGAGTGCGTGTAGCGGGGGTTGATCTCGATCAAGTCGCCGGAGACTTTTCTCCCCGATAACGTTTCGATCGAGACGCAATCTCCCAATCGCGCTTCATCGGAGAGGAGAAAACCGTTTAAATGCATAATCAACGGCACTTTCGCCGTTTCTTCGGGAATATTCGGCGCCCGCTCCCCGACTTTCAGAACGGTATTCGAGATTTTCACCCACGCCCCTTTATTGGCTGTCTGTGGCATAATCTCGGGATCACTCTTCTTTTTGAGGCAGGCAGACAGGTATCGGAAGATCGGCCATCGAATAGAATCCGGGGTCCCAATCAATCACGGTGGGGATCATATTGGTCGCAAGGGCCATTGTTCCCTTTCCGCCCGGGATCTCGGGTTTGATCGCCATCGAGACAGTCGGATCGCCTTCTATCACGATATAGTCGCCCGTATCGACCTGTTCGATTTCGGGATGGATTTGTTGCGGATGGATGAGTTCAATCACCACTTCATTCCCGATAATACCTCTACCAATATGCTTGCAGCCGGCCACCATTCCAGGTTCAATTTTCACGACCGATGTTTCTCTTCGGGTTTTTGAGATGATCGGTTCGCGTTCCTCCTCGATCCGGTCCAGTTGCCAACCCAAGTAATCGGCGATCATCTTGATGGATTGTCGAAACCCGATATGCCCGACGATCGTCCCGTTCTTAAGCCCGGCTTTGAACTGTTCCGGTGTCGATCCCACTCCTTGGGTTTCCATAACAGTCTTTCCGAAAGGCGAGAGATCGTTGATCCTTCTGGCCGTGATCTTCCTGACGTTCAGACACGCCCCGGTAAGGTTCAAAATCAGTTGGTCCAGCACGAAACCCGGATTGATGCCGGTTCCCAATACCGTCACACCATATTTTTTCGCCATACTGTCTATCAATTGCGCCGCTTCTTCGTGGCTTTCAAAGGGATAAGCCATCTCTTCCGCGATGGTAATCACATTGATGTGCTTCTCAACGCAGAGCATAATTTGCGGAAGAACGTTGCTGACAAAAGAATTCGTCGCGATGACCGCAATGTCCGGGTAACTTTCATTCAAAACTTTTACCGGATCGGAATCGATTTTGACACCCAGCGGTTTTTTCAAACCGAGGTACTCGCCCAGATCTTTTCCCTTTAACCTTTCATCTCTGTCAATCGCGCCGACCACGTGAATTTGATCTTTCTTGGCGGCGTTTCTCGCAATACCGGAACCCATGGCTCCTAAACCCCAACAAACGACTCTTATCACGATATCCCTCCTGGTTTTCGATGCTCACCGATGATCTACTGCTTCTCTAAGGGATTCTATCACAATTTTCGATGGTTGCATTTCCTGACCTATTTCCCTTAATTCCGCATATCGAGGTTTATCGCCCGTATACTTCATTTTTTGTGTGTATGCGTGAGTATGTTATCAAAATCGATATTTGAGTTATAATCCCTCGTAAGGAGTTCTACCTTGATGAGGTGATAAGGTGCATCCGCTCATATTAACTGTTGATTGCGGCACGCAAAGCATTCGGGTCGCGATAATCGATCCCCAGGGAAAACGAGTTGGATTCGAGAAGATCGCTTACGAGCCCTATTTTTCGAAACAACCGGGTTGGGCGGAGCAAGATCCGGAGGTCTACTGGAAAGGGTTTTGCTCAGCAGTGCGAAAATTGAAGGAGAACCACGCCGCCCTGCTCTCTGGCCTCTCGGGCATGGTGGTTTCCACCTTGCGGGATACGGCCGTCGCGATGGATCGAGAGGGGCGTGTGTTGCGTCCGTCGATCATCTGGCTGGACCAAAGGAAATCATCTCGAAAAATCCTTTTTCATTTGAAAGACCGCGCCGCTTTTTTTATTAGCGGGATGCAAAATACCGTAGACATCATCTGCGCAAATGCCAAATCAAACTGGATGATCGATCACGAGAGAGAAATCTGGAATCGTACCTACCGCTATATTATGATCTCCGGTTTTTTCTACTATCGCTTGACGGGACAATGGACGGATTCCATTGCTTCACAGATCGGACATTTCCCTTTCGATTACCGTAACCATCGCTGGGATAGTCCCGGCGGCTGGAAATGGATCGGATTCGGGATCGATCGGTCCAAACTGCCACAGTTAGCGGAGCCAGGCGCTATCATCGGAGAGCTGACCTCCGAAGCGGCGGAGGCTTGCGGATTGCCGAAAGGGTTACGCGTTATCGCGGGCGGCTCCGACAAAGGGTGCGAAACGATTGGCAGCGGGTGTGTCGCCCCGCATGCCGCCTCAATTAGCCTCGGCACGACCGCTACAATACAGATCACCACCCCGAAGTATGTCGAACCCATCCGGTTTTTACCCGCCTATCCGGCAGCGGTAAAGGGGGCCTACAATCCCGAAGTCCAGATCTTCCGGGGATATTGGATGATCACTTGGTTTAAGCGGGAGTTCGGGATGGCGGAAGTCCATCGGGCGAAAGAGATTGGCGTCTCTCCGGAAGAGCTTCTGGACCAGCGTTTAGCCGAGATTCCACCCGGATGCCACGGATTGCTTCTTCAACCTTACTGGAGCCCGCACGTGAAAACGCCGATCGCGAAGGGAGCGATGATCGGGTTCGGAGAAGTGCATACGCGCATGCATATCTACCGCGCGATCGTGGAAGGAATCAATTATGGTTTGATGGATGGGTTGGAAAAGATCGAACGCCAGTCCAAGATACCGATCACGGAAATACATTTGTCCGGGGGGGGCGCTCAAAGCGACCCGATTTGCCAAATCACCGCCGATATGTTCAATCGGGAAGTCTTCCAACCGGCCGAACACGAAACCGCCACCCTGGGCGCCGCGATGATCGGATTCGTCGGGTTGCATATCCATGCGGATTTTTCTCAGGCGATCCGGGAGATGATTCGCTACCGGAAGACCTACCGGCCGAAGGCCGAAAACGCCCAAATCTATCGCGATCTTTACAGAAAGGCTTACCGCAAGATTTACCCTAAGTTGAAGAATATTTATCGCGATATCAAGGAAACGATACATTATCCGCCGGATTGAGCATTCTCTAATGTTTTCAGTACCTCTTTCAAGCGATCGGGATAATCGGTGATGATACCGTCAACCCCGTAACGGATCAAGGTTTCCATATCTTCGACCCGATTAACGGTCCACGGGATGATCCGTATACCCAGACGATGCGCGTTTTCCACCCAGTCGGGTGAAAAGTCTTCCAGGCGGGGTGAGAAAACCGAGACGCCCAATCCGGACAATCTTCGGAACAGTTCTTCATCGGGTAAGGGACGGCCTTCCGGCGTATAGTATCCCGGTTTTAGCGTATTCGCCGTCGAGTACAGTGCGGCCGTTTGCAATGCCGGGTTATTTTTCCGAACCAAAAGCAGCATCTCCCAATAAAAGGACTGGATAATCACTTGATCTGCCATCTCCGAATCGGAAACCAGATCGGTGACCAGGCGCGCGAAGGTTTCGGGGTCGGGACTCTCCGAAGGTTTGTCTGGAACGATCTTCATCTCGATATTGAGCATAATCTTTCTCCCCGTTTCGAGACGCGCGCGTTTTACCAACGCCAGCACTTCTTCAAGCGTCGGAATCGGCTCGTCTGGAACTTGTTTCTGACCCGCGATCAGATAATCCGACCGCATCACGCCGGCGGTATAGCCTTTCAAGTCTTCTCGCGTCAACGAATAAATGGGAATGGGGAAGATCAGAAACCGGCCGTCTTTCTGAATCTTTTGCGGGTTGAGGAACCGGTCGTGAGACACAACGAGGACATGGTCTTTCGTTACGACCACATCCAGTTCAAGCGTATTGGCGAGTTGATTTTCAATCGTATAAACGAACGCCGCCATGGTGTTTTCCGGAAAGAGCCCTCTCCCGCCGCGATGGGCTTGGATATCGAAATCTCCACCAAACAAGCCGCACAAAGCGCTGAGTCCGGCGATCATCCACAAAAAACGTCTCATTAACCGATCATCCTCCCTACAAACTTTTAGCCGTAAAGATCAAGAGAACCCACAAACATGCGGGTATTGAAGCGCGAAACTCTTGTTAATGCCTCATGAATTAAGAGAACCAACGGAACTTTTCCAACGTCGTCTGAACAAGAGCGCTCTGATATAATAGTTTATCATACAAATCAGATATTACCGGAGGGTCCATGTCAAAACATACTTATCATCGCGAGGCTTTGGAAGCAGAGTTCGGAAAGCTGGGGCAAAACTCTCCACTTGTCGAACTAAATACCGAAAAGGATTCGATCATTACGATCGTCGGAAGGAAAGCCGCCCCTTGGTTGGATCTGCAGAAGGGGGAGACGTTGCTGGACATCGGAACCGGGCTGGGACGCTGGGCTTTTTTCTACGCCCCTCTATGCGAAAACGTCGTGGGTATCGATATCAGCGAACCGTTGATTCGTCAGGCTCGAGAAACCGCTTCCAAATGGGACGTTACGAATGTCCGATTCTTCCGAGGATCCTTCGAAAATCTCGTAGAAAGCGGAGACGGATCGGACATTCTGCCGGATAAGATCCTATGCGTCTACTCTTTTCACCACCTTACCGATCCGATGAAAGCCGCCTTTTTCGAACGGCTGGTCCGCCGGTGGCGTCACCCCTTCACCCTTGTGATTGCGGATCTGATGTGGTTCGTCGACCCCAAGAGGATTCCGGAGGCATGGGATGCGGTCTTCTACGATGAAGGAGAGACGGATTTTCCGCCCAATGCCTTCTGGTTGCGGGAAACCGCTCGCTCGTATTTCGATCGGGCCCTGTTGGTCGAAATCCACCCTTTGGTCGGCCTTCTCGTCGCACGGCAAGGCTAAAAACCCGAATGGATCAGGACTATCGTGTCATTTGCACGTAGAAACGACGATCCGAAACTTGGACGGATGCGGAGAAGAGGAGGGAGGTTCGTTGGTTTTTCAGAATCTGCGCCAGTCGTAACAACTGCTCGTTTTCCGCTTTCCAGTCCTGTTCCGCTTCTTCGATCGATGTTTTTCGAAAACGGACTATCTCGCCTTCACCCGTTTGCGATAGGCGGGACAGGTCGCTCGGAGAAACGAAGGCAATTCGGGGATATCCCCCGATCGTCTGCCTTCCCGCCATCAATACGACCGGCTGACCGCTGCCGGTAACTTGTACGGTTCCGGTGCTGACCGGCGAAGAGATCAACTCGCGTGGTTTACGCAAAAGAATCGGCTTTCCTTGCAGCCGGTACCCCATGCGATCGATGGAATCGACACGATAGTTTTGGTTTAAGAACGCCTCCTGCGCTCGAGAATCGAACCAGTCCCACTCGGGACCGGCGACGACCCGAATGGGTTCGTCTTTTGGCGCTTCACGATAAAGATCATCCGGAAGGAAGGATACCCACCCATTAAGCGTCGGGGCTTTCAATCTTACCTGCCGCCCCGAGATTTCTTCTATTCCTCCGCCGACGCCAAAATAGGTCCATCCCCCATTTTCGAGCCTTTCGAAGGATAAAACGGAACCGGGAAGAACGTCGAAAGAGCGGCACATCGGAATCAAATGTCCGTCGCATACGATCTTAACCGGTTTTCCGGTTACCACGCAGCTAACCGCTTCTTCAAAGCCGATTGTAGGCAAGAGCCCCGTCATTTCGAGCACCTTTTTTTCTTCGCGGTTACCGAGTATCAGATGGTTAAGGCGGTAGGCGCGGAGATCCATCGGCCCGGAAGGCCCGACCCCGAACCTTTCGAAATGGGTTTGTACGATACCGACAACCGCCTGATAAAACCCGTTTGACAGGAACCTCATTCCGTGATCTGCCCCCAATCCTTTTCGTAACGCATCCAGTTTCCTCGCGCCACTCTGGCTCGGATGTTTTCAAACTCTGTTTCATCAACCGCGACAAATCTTACGGTGTCCCCCGTTTGAAATAGGGTAGGCGGATCTTCGCTTCCGCTAAACAGCTCAAAAGGCGTCCGCCCGATGAGGCGCCATCCTCCGGGGCTTTCGCGCGGATAGATGCCCGTTTGTCGGTTGGCGATCGCCACCGAGCCTTTCGCCACCCGCTTCCGCGGTGTCTCCAACCGTGGAAGGGAAAGCTTTTTCGGCAGTAGGCCAAGATACGGAAATCCCGGCAAAAACCCGATTGCGTAGACACGGTATACAGTCGAAAGATGCTTGGTTATCAGTTGCTCGGGAGAGAGATGGCAAACCTTTGCGCTATCGATCAGGTCGGGACCGGCGGCACCACCGTATAATACCGGGATATAAAGCGGATTCTCTTCGGATACCGTCCCCGGACCAATGCGACCTTTCAGGATGCGTATCTCTCGGCTGAGCTCCGAGAAGCTGATCATGAGAGGCTCATATCTAAGGAGCAGCGAACAGTAAGAGGGAATCGCCTCTTGAACCCCCCGAATGCCCGCATTGTCGATCGCATCCGCCAATCGAAGTACCCGGCGATGGACGGACAACCTGATTTTCGAACGAAATTCGATCAGCAACCCGTCGAGACCGCAAGGTACAATTCTCACGCGACTTTCTCCTTTCGTGGTTTAAAAGAGCGTATACTGCGCCGATTCCGAAAGGTCTCCGAAAGCGTTATACTGTTTGAGGAGATCGATCACGGTGTTGGAGATCGAGGTACGTTTTTTTATGTCTTCAATCGAAGAGAAAGACTTCTCTTCTCTTGCTTTTTTAATGGACAAAGCAACCTTCTCTCCCAAGCCGGGAACTTTGTTCAGCGGGATCCTTAAAGACTGTCCTTCAATCTCGAAACGATGGGGATGGGAGCGAATGATATCGACGGGAAGGAAACTGAATCCTCTCAATAGCATCTCCAGCGCGACTTCGTTTACGAACTTTTCTCCGTCGGCTTTCTGCCGGCTCTTCGTTTCTCCGTTTTTTCCGTCGTTGGGGCTAAGGAGGCACTCCCGAACCTTTTTGGGACCTTTCAAGATAGCGGGAAGGTCAAAGTCCCATCCTTTGATCGTAAAAAACGCCGAATAAAAGGCTAACGGGAAGTAAAGCTTGAAAAAAGCCACTCGAAATCCCATCGATACGTACGCGACCGCATGCGCCTTTGGAAAGAGGTATTTGATCTTGCGACAAGATTCCATAAACCATTCGGGAACCCCCTTCTCCGTCATTAGCGCTTCTTCTTCACGGCTCAAGCCCTTTCCTTTCCGAACGCGTTCCATGATTGAAAAAGCCTGAATCGGCTCCAATCCTCTCTGGATCAAGTCGATCATAATATCATCGCGACAGGCGATGACCTCGGAAAGGGGTGTCTTTCCCGTCACGATCAAATCGCGCGAGTTGTTCAGCCAGACGTCCGTACCGTGAGACAAACCCGATATCCGGACGAGGTCGGCGAAAGATTTCGGTTTCGTTTCTTTCAGCATTCCCCGCACGAAAGCGGTACCGAACTCGGGTACGCCCAAAGTGCCCGTCTCCACATCCGGTATCTCACCCTTCCGGATCTTGAGCGGTCTGAGACCGGAGAAAAGCTCGATCACCTTCCGGTCATCCATCGGAATCGAAATCGGATTAACGTTGGTGCAGTCCTGCAGAAACCGCATAAAGGTCGGATCGTCATGACCGAGGGCGTCGATTTTTACGAGGTCTTCGTGAATGGAGTTATAGTCGAAGTGGGTGGTTTTTATCTCGGTATGCCGGTCGTTGGCGGGGTGTTGAACCGGCGTAAAATCGTAGACTTCGTAGTTCTTTGGCACGATCATCAACCCCCCGGGATGTTGGCCCGTGGTTCTCTTGACCCCGGCGATGGACTTGGCGAGACGCTCCTTTTCTATCTCTGACAACGCTTCACCGGTCGCTTCCTCATATCTTAGCACATAACCGAAAGCGGTCTTCTCGGCGACCGTGCTGATCGTGCCGGCTCGAAAGACATGTTCGGATCCGAAAAGCTCTTCGATAAACCGGTGAGCTTTCGCCTGATACTCCCCCGAGAAATTCAAGTCGATATCGGGGACTTTATTGCCTTTGAATCCCATAAAGGTTTCGAAGGGGATTGTTTGACCGTATTTCTTCATCTTTTTACCGCATTTAGGGCAGAAAGCGTCCGGCAGATCGTATCCGGATGTGATGGACGGATCCTCGGAAAAAAGGCAATGTTTACAGGAAGAACAAACCAGATGGGGCGGCATCGGGTTCACTTCGGTGATCTCCAGCAGCGTGGCGACCAAAGAGGAGCCGACCGAACCTCTTGACCCTACCAAATAACCGTCTTTGAGTGATTGCGCGACAATTTTCTGGGCGATAAGATAGAGTACGGCATATCCATTTCCTATGATCGCATCCAATTCCCGTTTGACCCGCTCTGAGACCACCGCAGGGGGATTGTCCCCGTAAAGCGCGCGCATATTCTCCAACGTTAACGTTTTTATTTCTTCCTCGGCTCCCTCGATGATCGGGGGATGGAGGGTGCGTGTGATCGGTTGGATCAATTCGATCCGATCGATAAAACGGGAAGGGTTGTCGATCACGACTTCTTTCGCCTTCTCGGGATCTTCCAAAATCTCTTCCGCGCAACGCAAGAGTTCTTGCGTTGTTCGGTAGTGAAGCTTTACGGCATCGAAGAGGGTTGAGGAGAGTTTCTGCCCCCGTCGGTGAACAGCTATATCGCTTATTTTTAACACGCTCCAAGCTTTATGGTCCACCGGGTCAAGATAGTGGACATTCCCGGTAAAGAGAACCGGCAATCCGATTTCGTGTCCCAGCTCATAAAACCGCGCGTACATCTCCCTCAAGGTTTTCTCATCGAATCCTTCTTCGATGTCAGTGTAGGCGTCTGAAGGCATGATTTCGATAAAATCATAAAATTCGGCAATTTCGATGAGCTCGGAATGGTCTTTCCCCATTCGATAGGCCTTTGACAGTTCGCTGACAGGGCTGCCGGTTCCCAAAAACAATCCGTCCCGATTTTCGGACAACAGATTCCTCGGAATTACCGGCACTTTTCCTAGATACTCCAGATGGCTCATAGAAACGATACGATAAAGGTTTTTCAATCCTTCTTTATTCTGGACAAAAGCGGTAAAACTGTCTCCGTGAAGGCGATTCAGCGCGATTTCCGCCTGTAGGTTCTGGATATCCCCGAAAGTGACCCGATTATCTTTTTTCGCCATCTCCAACATCGCGATCAACGCCAGACCGGTGACCCGAGCGTCTTCGCTCGCCCGGTGGTGGCGAAAAGACACAGTTTCTCCGGTTTCCTCCGTTAATCCCAATTTTTTTACGACCTTATCCAATGTGTAAGAGGACATCTTCAGCAAAGAACGCGCCAAGGCCAGTGTATCCAGCGTTACGCTGTGGATAAGCGGTTCGCCTGTTCTTAGCAGAGCTTGCTGGTAGAACTGATAATCGAAGTTGACATTATGGCCGACGATCACTTCTTCTCCAATAAAATCCCGGAGCGTCGGCAGTATTTGAGAGAGCGCCGGCGCCTCTCGAACCGTCTCTTCCGTGATGCCAGTCAGCCGCGTTGTCGTTTCTCCGATCGGGACGGTGGGTTTTACAAAGGATTGGAAAGTATCGACGATCTTCCCTTTGAAAATCTTGACAGCACCGATTTCGATAATATCGTCGCGCAACGCGCTCAATCCAGTCGTTTCGAAATCGATCACACAGAAAGGCCGCGTTTCCCATGTCTCTTGCAGGAACTCTTTTTCGGCCCCCGAATACCGTTTTTCGAGGTTCATCAAGATCGGCGTGATATCGACAACATTGCCTTCCATCCCGTAAATTGGTTTTATTTGATGCGTCTGACATCGTTCGTAGAACTCGGGATAGGCTTGGATGACCTCATGATCGGTTATTCCCACGGCTTTCTGACCGTATTTCGCCGCTCTTTCGACTAGGGCTTCTACCGACAAAATAGAATCCATCGCACTGAGATGGCTGTGCGTATGCAGTTCGACATGGACGGGCAACTCGGCAGACGTATCGGCCTCGGGATCGGTTTCGGGTTCCAGTAAACGTTTCTTGAACCGCCTGATAGAAAGAATCGGTTCATTGGTTTTCGGATCGGCGGTCAGGGGCCCTTCCACTACGATCGTGTCTTTCTCCCTGATCGTGGCTTGGATGTTTTTAGCGAGTTCTCCTCCGGCTTTGGCCTTCAGCGAATGCCCGCCATCGAAAAGACCCAGGAAAACGAGCGCCGGATATCGGGCATTGTCTCGCTCGTCTTTGTAATCTTTTAGAAACACCTGGCCTTGAACCGTCGCGAAAGCCGAACCGGCCTTAAGCCAAGTACCGATCGGCGCGACCTTCGATTCGTCAATTTCCAAACTTTCCGCGCTCGTGCTGATGGGTTCTTTTTCTACGACAGGAGGCGTGTTCGAAGGGGGCAGGCAGTCCCATCCAAACGCGATCGGCGCCCCTAATTCTTTTTCACACCAGGCGGCAATCGTGGATTCCTTCTCTTTGAGTTTCTTCATCATAAAGGAATCGGATGCGACGATCCGCACGGTGTGATCGTTGATGACCTGAATCGCGGGCTTGCTGCCGAAGATCGGCAGCTGCTGGCCTAATATCTCCAGAACCTCTTCCCAACGCTTCCTGAACTGTTCAGCGGACGAAGCGTCGCTTAGCTCGTTGCAGGACAAAACCGTCACGATACTCGTTGGGACTTTAAAATAACGCGTGAAAGCGGTTTCCAAAAAAGAGAGACAAGAGGTTTCCGCGCCTTCGGGCACATGCGCGATCTCGACGATCACTTGCTTTTCGGAAAGAACGACCGAGCGGATTTCCGCCTCGAAAGTCAACCCGCCAAGCCCGATCCGGCTGCAGACCTTGGAGAGCGGGCAGCCCATCGCTTCCACGACATATTTCACAAAGAACCTCCGAGACGTTTAGATGATTTCGGTTTAAGATAATTGGAAATTCCTTTCGTTACCTTTCTTGAATTCGCGTGGCAAAAAGCAGCCGCCAAAGCATCCGCAGCATCATCTTGATCGGGCGCGCTTTTCAGTTTCAACAGCAAGGCGAGCGTTTTCTGCACCTGCCCTTTCTCCGCATGACCGTTACCGGTGACAGATTGTTTGATCTCGAAAGGGGTGTATTCGAAGATCGATACCCGGTGTTGATGGAGCGCCAGCTCGATCACGCCGCGCGCTTCGCTGACCTTCATGGCGGTGGTCACGTTTTTGACGAAAAACAGTTTTTCAATCGCCGCTTCGTGAGGTTCGTAGGTTACGCAAAGCGCGTTGATCTCAGAGTAGATCAAAGAGAGACGCTCCGGAAAGAGCTCGTCTTGATGCGTTTCTATCAGCCCGTGGAAGAGCCAGGCGTAGCGGTTTCCCTCGATTTCGATCACACCGACGCCCACGCGTCCGTAACCGGGATCGATTCCGATGATACGCAGGGAATTCATCCTTCTTCCACCGGTATTAAGTTTTCGTTTTCATATAATAACGCAAACAAGCCTTTCTTTAATTCATCCAGTTCCGTTGACATCAGCAGCCGGTTCCGGGCAGATCGCGCCATCGGTATTCCTTTCGTGTACCCGGAAACGAATTTTTTGAAAGCGCCGCAAATCCGCTCTCGCCGCATCTCCCCTTCCATAAGGGCCACATGGCTCTCGATCGTGCGAATGCGTTCTTCGGCGGCGGGCGGGGTATAGGGTTTCCCGCCGATCGCGTTTTTCAGCTCCTGAAAGATCCATGGGTTTCCAATGGAAGCTCTTCCGATCAACACGCCCGCGATGGGGCATCGCGTCGCTTTTTCCAGCGATCCGGGATCGATGATATCCCCGCTCCACAAGATCCGGGAGCGTTCCACCTCCGGGATCCGATCCAAAACCGTCACGTCCGCCATTCCCGAATACCCCTGCTCGACTGTTCGGCCATGCAACGCGATTGCATCAACTCCGCAACCCATCGCCATCGAGATGATTTCGAGATAGTTGGGATCGGTCTCCCAACCTTTGCGTATTTTTAGGGTCAATCTCCGCCCTTCAGCGTGTACGAGCGGTTCCGAAACTTCCAGAATCCGACGTAGCGTCGGCAGATTTTTCGCCAGAGCCGCTCCGGCTCCGTTGCGTACGACTTTACGCACAGGACAGGCCGCGTTGATATCGATCCCTTCGGTTTTCGGGGCGCAGGCAAAGGCGATCTCGATGGCTCTTGGAAAATCCGCCGGATCGAACCCAAACAACTGGACAGTGGTCGTTTCGTGGGGTTTTGGCAAGGTTCGGTAGCTCGCGCGATTCTTGTTCAGCAACCCTTTGACACTGACCATCTCGGTATAAAAACGGTCGACACAGCCGGGGACTGCGGTCCGGGTCAACTCCCGGAAGGCAAAATCCGTGACGCCCGCCATCGGCGCTAAAATGAGCGGAATATCTGGAATTTTGTATATGTTAGGCACCCTCTTCCCATTTTTGGATGTTGACTCTATTGTACAGGAAGAAAGTAAAATTTTCGAGAAGACGGCGATAGAAAAGATCTTTCTCAGCTCCCGCGGTGATTCGGCGATTTTTATGCTACTCCCCTCATTTGAAAATTGTCCCCCTTTTAAAGGCCTATCATGGCGGATTTGAGCGGAGCGCCTACTTAAGCGCGTTTCATGGAGCGCTCCGTCGTCGGCCTTCCCTTTCTTTTTGAAGGTTTTTACGACTAAACGCCAAACGCTTTTCTCTTACCGTAAAGACCTTTTTGCGGGACTATTTTCTACCTTGACGAAGTACCCGATATATGGTAAAATAACTCCGCTGTTCTGGCAGGAGTAGCTTCAACCGGTAGAGCGCCGCCTTGGTAAGGCGGAGGTCATGGGTTCAAGTCCCATCTCCTGCTCCAATAACGTTCAAAAGCGATAAACCCCCGAAACAAAGGATAGATCGTTGTGGCGGGGGTTTCTTTTTATCGTTGATCTTATCCTTAGAAAGGATGTGTCGCCTTATACGTTCAGGAATCGTAACGCTTGTCGGAAAACCGAATACCGGGAAATCCAGCCTTATCAATGCGATCTTCCAGCAAAAAGTCGTTATTGTCTCGGACAAACCCCAAACGACCTGGCATCAAATCCGTTGCGTCTATACCGACGAAACCGCGCAAATCGTCTTTACCGATACGCCCGGGTTGAACAAACCCGTAGGCCCGCTCGGGAAATATATGACGAAAGCGGTTAGAAACGCGCTGGAGGGTGTGGACCTTATCCTGTGGCTCTTTGATTGCCAGCGGGGAGTGACCGAAGCCGAGCGGTACGTCTATGATAAAATACAATCGGTCGAAATCCCTATCTTCGCCGTTCTGAATAAGATCGACCTGGTAAGGCCGAAGAAGATCGAGAAGGTCCTAGAAGACATCGGCGGTTTCGGGCCTTTCGCCGGGACATTTCAGATTTCGGCGAAGAACGGCGACGGTTTGTCGGGTTTGATCGAAGGGATAAGAACCCGTCTAAAAGAAGGGGGATTCCTATACGATCCCGAAGTCCTGATCGACAAACCGATACGGTTCATGATCTCCGAACTGATCCGGGAAAAGATCTACCGGTTCACTTCCGAAGAGATCCCCTATGAAACAGGGGTGTTTATCGAACATCTTGAAGAAAAGGATTCAGAAGGTCTCTCGATACGCGCGGAAATCTTCGTCAGCCGGGACAATCACAAAGGAATCCTTATTGGAAAAGGCGGCAAGATGATCCAAAAAATCCGGCTTTCCGCTAAAAAGGATATCGAATACCTTTTCGATCGAAAAGCGGAATTGGAACTCTACGTTCGCGTTAAAGAACGCTGGATGCATGATGAAAACCTGAGGACGAAAGATCTCGACTTTGAAACAACGGTCCGGAAGAGCAGGTAAACTTATGGAAAACTCGAATCAACCCTCTGCAGACCTTCTCTGTTCTTTGGCAGAGGAGATCGGTCCTTTCTACATCGTGGGCGGCTGCGTCCGCGACATGCTGATGGGCCAACTGTATCGTCGATACAAGAAGCGTCCGATCGATATCGATATCGCGGTGGAATCTTCCATCGAAACCATCCGGGAAAAAATACAAAAAGGTTTTTTTTCGAATCGGGAAGAGATGACGCTCACGTTCTTTTGGAAAGGTCTTTCCATCGATCTGGTTTCTTTAAACGGCATCCCGATCGAAAAAGAGTTGCTTCGTCGGGATTTGACCGTCAATTCCATGGGGCTTCCCTGCCCAGCCGCCTTTTCTTCCCGCAAAAACGGGAGGGATTCGGAAGGGACGATCCGGTATGAGGATGTGATCGATCCGACAGGCGGATGGCCTGACTTGTACGCAAAAACGCTGCGTTGCGCGGACGAGAACAATCTAATCGACGACCCGGTGCGTATGGTGCGCGTTTTCCGCTTCCAGGGAGAGTTCGGGTTCGAAATCGAAGATTTGACCTTCCAGTGGATTAACCGACACGCCCCGACAATCCGTTCGGTTGCGAAGGAGCGGGTGGAACGGGAACTTGAAAAACTCTTCGCCACGCCGTTCTATTTAAAAGCGGTACGCGAACTGAAAAAAACGCGCTTGTTCGGCGAATTGTTCCCTTTGTTGACGCAACCGCTCGATTTCAGGCACCAGGATCGACACCATTTCGGCGAGAGTATCTTCGACCATAGCCTTCGCGTGATCTCCGGATGCGGTTCCGATCCCATTCTGAGATGGGCCGGCCTTTTTCACGATGCAGGAAAACAAAGCGCCGTATCTCACCAATCCAATACGCCGGAAGAAAAGACCGCGCATTACTACCGGCACGAGGAAAAAAGCGTTGAAATCTTCCAGGCGATAGCGAAAGACTGGGGGTTACCGAAGAAAATAGCCGAACCGGTGGAAAAAATCATCCGGCATCATATGGTTCCTATCGGCTCTCAGAAAGCGATCAAGAAACTAAGCTTCCTTTTTCGAGACGCCGAAGCGTATAATCGATTTTTCAAGTTCGTTCAAGCCGATAAACGCGCCACACATCCGGCTTTTTTAGAAAGCGACGAGGGGAAAGCGCACGGAGAGATAGTGAAAGCGGTACGCCGGATGTTGCCGAAGATCGCCCGTTGCGAACGCCTATTCTCGGGGGATACCCTGCTGTCTTTGGGTTTACGCCCTTCGCCCGCCTTCAAATCCCTCATCGATTATTTTATGAAAAAAGCGATGGAACGGGATTTTGACGTTTCCAAGCAAACGGCGCGAAAGATGATAGAATCTGCATTGAGGTTTAGAGAACGCTATGAACGGTTATATTTCAAAAAAACGGAGTATAGGAGGAAATTAGAATACTACATCGACGGGGAAATTATCGGGGTTCTCGAAGAAAACGAGGAATTGACGGTGCAAACAGAAATTTTCCTCTACCGTTTCGTTCCAGAGGCGATTTTGTCCGAGGCGCTTCAAGGCAAAAAACCTCTCTTGTTCTTTTCTTTGTCGCCTTGATAGCCCTCTCTTCCGGCGTCTTTGCCCAGGAGGACGCGCCCGTCTATTTTAGCGCGGAACAACTCACTGTTTTTCAAAAAGAGCCTGAATGGCTTGAAAGAACCTTAGAACAGTTTTTAAAAACCTTAATCGAACAGCCCGAATTGCTCGTATCGGAAGAGACGGTCGACGCGCTCGGGACCAGGATCTATATGAAACTGAGGTTGCTTAACGATCCTGCAGAGAAAGGCCAAGCCTGGATGGCCATTCTGGGTGAAAACACGGAAGAAACGCTTCGTCAGCTCGCTTTGGAAGAAACCCGCTTCTCCTGGTATCGACCGGTCTACCCGTTGATGGACTTTCTCGTGAAAGATTTCCGAAAAACCCTTTACCCGTTCGATTTCCAAAAATTGGTTCCATACTTTTTGATCAGCCAGTTCGATGGATTTGAAGCATTTTTTTCGCTCACGAACGAAGAGCACTACCATATCGCAAAAGGCGTCCTGAACGGGATCGTCAATAATCAAACCTATCCGGAACATTCTCTTAAAGCAATGGTAAAACTTTTAGACGAGAAATACTTGCGGGCGTACGCTTCTTTGGTTCAACCGATGATTTCAGCCAAATCCGAGGTGGATTACACGCAGGAATTGCGATTAGCCAAGTCTTATGTCGATCAGGCCGGATACTTGTACGGGGAAGAGTTGAGCCAGAAGGCGGAGCCAAAACTCTATCAGGCTTTTCTTTCCCTTGCTCAATACTTTTCCTGCAGAGAAGACGCCCTGATTGTGGAAAATCGCGTGGCTTTAGCTTCTCAAGATACATATCTTTCTTTGCTGCCGGTGGTTTTGGAGCTCATCGACCGCTATGAGCAAATTACGATCAACAAAGAACTGCTGGAAAACGCCCTCGTATCTTTAATCCGAAACTATGGCTTGAAGACACGGTTGTTCGGACCCGAGATCACCGAAGAAATTCAAAGAAAATGGAAAAGTTATACCGATGCACACGATCTGTCGCCGATGATTCTGAAAACGATCTCTTCGGATATTCTTGAAGGCGGCAATAGGGTTCCGGCAACCCTCCCGACGCCGGCGACGCCGACGGCGGCTGTTTCGTGGATCAAGCGGTTCCAGTGGCGCCATGCGCTTGTCATCGCGCTCCCGATTTTGGGTTTGCTGCTCCTGATGGCGCTTCTGCCAGCGTCCCTGAAGGCGAAGGTGGCAAAAGCTTTCGGCAGAAAAGAAAAAGCGTTGGCTCTCTTTCAAAAAGCTTCGTTTTCCAAACCCGAAGTGGCGGAATACCACGTTCAAATGGCCATCCTGCTTGGATTGCTGCACCGGGAAGAGGAAGCGATTCAGGAATACCGTATCGCGACCAAGATTCTCAGTATGTCCGAAAACAACCCCGGTTCGACAAGAAGAAGGTCTTCACGTTGAAAAGGCCGGTCTTTGGAATCTCCCTTCTTTTAACCCTGCCCCTCGTTGCTTTTACACTCTTCTGCGTCGCCTATTCGTTTTTTCCGCTCGAATACTTGCCCCAAATTGTCAACAGCAGCCGAAAGAATGGAATCGACCCGCTTTTGACGACCGCCGTGATCCAAACGGAAAGCGGGTTTAATCCTTTAGCTCAGTCACCGGTAAAAGCCTTCGGCTTAATGCAGTTGTTGCCGGAAACCGCCGCCTGGATCGAAGAGACGCTTCCTATTGTCGGGAGTTGGCGAGAACCGCACAATAATATCGAACTGGGTACCTATTATCTACGGTACCTGGCCGATCAGTTCGGGGAAGATTGGGAGATCGCCCTAACCGCTTACCATCAAGGACCCGGTAATATCCAGCGTCTATTGGATACGGGCGGATGGCGGAAGACTACTTACGTCCGAAAAGTTCAGCTCTATTATCTTTGCTTTTTCTTGCTTTATCGCGGTTACTTTTCTTTCAGATCTGAATGATGCGCGATCGGGCTTCAACTTCATTCCGAAGAAGCTTTTTGGAGATTCCTTTTCAGAGCGCCGATCGGTACGAAAGGACCCATTTCGTGTTATAATCCGTTGAAAATATCTCAGAGACGCTAAGAAAAGATGTGGGGGCCTTTCAGTTGCAAATCAATATGCGTTCTATCTCAGGAGCAAAAAAAGGACACGGTGTCGACTCCGCGTTCAATGATTTGGTGCATTTATTGGAGCGCGGCGGCGAAATTGAAGTCCTGAAGGATTCGGATGCGATCGCCGACATCGTTCACGCGCATACCGTAGATTTCGGTTCCCTGCGCCTCATTCGCCGGTTTCATAAACAAGGAAAACGCGCCGTCATCACGTGTCATATGATGGAAGATTCACTCCAAGGCAGCCTGAGATTGCCGCGTTTTGCCATAAAAGCTTTTGGCATCTATCTCTACTACTTCTACCGTCGAGGAGACAGGCTGGTCGTCGTCAATCCTTACTATCGAGAGGAACTGATCCGCAAAGGATTAGATGCGGAGAAGGTTTTTTTCATACCGAATTACGCCGACGAATCGCTTTTTTTTGAAGTCGGGGCCGAGAAAAAGGCGGCCTTGCGTCAAGCGTTAAACCTCCCGAGTGACCTCCCTGTTATTGTCTCGTCAGGGCAAATTCAACGGAGAAAAGGATTCGATGACTTTATCGCGTGCGCGCGTTTGAATCCGGACTATTTGTTCGTATGGGTCGGCGGTTTTTCCTTCGGGCGGTTGTCCGACGGTTATGACACTTATCGCGCCATCGTGGAGAACCCGCCAGAAAATCTTCGTTTTCCCGGTATCGTCGGCAGGGAAGAGGTTGCAAAATACCTTCAGGCTTCCGATCTTTTTTTTCTGGCATCATTCCAGGAGTTGTTTCCAATGTCACTTTTGGAAGCCGCGAAATGCGGGTTGCCTGTTCTGCTGCGGGATATTCCGCTCTATCCCGGCATCCTCTTCGACCATTATTTCCGCGCGACCGATGTGAACGGGTTTTCGGATTGGATTCGCAGGATCTGTCAGGAGGAGGACGTTCGTCAAAAAGGTATCGCCGATGCGCGGCAATTAGCCTCAATCTACTCCGAAAAATCGATCTATCGGCAATGGAAAGCGCTTTACGAAGAACTGCTCAAGGCGGATCCCTCAAGATAAACGGAGGCTCTATGTTTTGGTTGAAGTGGATTTCGATCATTGCGATCTATCTCTTGGTTTATGTGTTTAGCCAGATCTTCTCTTTCGGCAACTATTTTTTCCCTTGTTTGCTGACCTCCGCCGTCGTTTTTTTCTTAGTTTTTTATGTCTCCCGGAAACGGTTTTTACAGCAATTGACGTTGGAAACCCTGCAATCTGATGAGGCGGTTCCTCACGACGCCCGTGTCGCCGTTGTTTTCGTTGTCAAAAACGAAGGGGAACGGTTCGTGAAAAACGTCCGGGACTATCTGAGCTTAACTGGTCCGATACAGGTCTACGTCTACGACGATCATTCCGACGATCAGACGGTGGAGAAGCTCTATGCGCTGCAATGCGAGACGGATCCGCTTACCGGCGTGGATTATCGGGATCGATTGCATATTCGATCGGTACCCGTCTCGGAGAAGAGGATGCATCCGAAAGGCATCGCGCTCGAAGAGGCGTTTCACACGATCGATTGCGACTTGTTCTTCGTCGGAGACGCGGATACGGCGATATCCGGAGAAACTTTTGGAAAAGCCTTGAACTATTTAATCCGGGAAAGGTACGATGTGCTGCATTTAACCCGCCGAAATATCGAGCAGGATACTCTCAGCTACTCGATCGCTGATTCGGATGAGATCTTCGTCTCAGGACTGCATACCTTGAATGTGATACCGTTCAACTTCACGGGTTCTTCGTTTTTCATCTCCTCAAAGATAGCCGGGAAAATAAATTTCCCTTCTCAAGTGTACAGCGAAGATTCTGAGATTGGCCGTCAAGCGTGCGTATATGCCCGCAAAAAAGGTTTTTCGATCAGCTGTCATACCTGGGAACGCGCGCCGCAGACGCTTTTCTTGCTCTTGAAACAACGCTGGAACTGGAACAAGTATGCAATGAATCAGTATTTCGAGCAAAATTTTCCTGTTATCATCCTGGCTGTGTTGTTGTCGGCCAATCTGATGTTTGGGCTGCTATCGATTTATTCTTTCAATTTTTTATGCACCCTCATCGGTCTATTCTGCGCGCTGGCGTTTTCTCTGAGCACCAATCTGTATATCGCTTCCAAAAAGTTCTCGGAGGCCTTCATCTCTTCATGCGCTTACGTCTTGGTGATCCTTTTGCAATTTGGGATTCTATACTTTATACAAATCCTGTTTTTGCTGAAAGACCAACACGCTGGGGTCCGCTACTGCAAAACGGAATCATTGGCAAAATAAACCCGCTCGTCGGTCGGTCCGGGAGGTGAGCGATCCTGAGTCTGAGTCCGAACTATTTGGAGATTGCGAAAGGGATCTCCATCTTGTCGGTGCTCGCCGGTCATTCTTTGGCAGCCGTGATTAACGATATGTCCGTCCATGAACAATTCATTTTTTCTTACGTCGGAAAGTCGATGGTTCCGGCTGTCTTCTGTTTGATCTATCTTTTCGGCTATGGACAAGGATTGAAAAGAAAGCGCGTGACAACCCGGATGAACCTCGAACGAATCGTCGATATGGTCATTCCGTATCTGTTTTGGGCGGTTCTCTCCCTCCTCATCTACAAATTCTCTGGCCCTCGTATTCGATATCCCTATACCGGGGGAGAGATATTTGGCAAGGAAATCACGCCTTTCACGTTTTTTTTAAGCCTACTGACCTTTTCCGGGTCCTGGCAATACTATTTCTTGTTTATCCTCATCCTCTTCCAATACTTTACTGGCGTTCTACGGAATATACGTCCGGAACGGTATCCCCGGCTCCTCAGACACGCCTTTCTTTTTCAAGCAGGCGTTTTGGCCTTTCTCACGATCGGCTTGTGGGTGATTCCACAAGAACGAATACCGCTTCAATCCCTCGGCGCTTTGTTGTATCCGAATCCGCTGTTCTGGTTCTTTCCGTTTTTTTGGGGTTATCTGCGAAGCGCCAATAAACAGCCGATCTTTCCTTCCTATGGCAAAAGAGGGGCTTACGCGTTCCTCATTCTTTTAGCCATTACCGGAACTGAAGCCTTTCTGTTCGTTCGCCGGTGGTCTACCTACTTCGTGATCGATCAGTTTTCGGTATTCACTTTTTTCCTTTCCATCTTCGCTCTTTCTTGTCTGGGTTCCGTCAGCCATCGCTTTGAAGAGCTTTGGAACAGCCTACGCAATGGTATCGGCGAAAGGCGAAGGCCTCTTAAGGAACGGCTCGGAAAATCGATTCTCTCTTTTTTCATCCTCTTCGGGCGTTTTTCTTTCGTGTTGTTCTTAACTCACCAGCCTTTCATGTGGTTTTTGCTTGTTTGGTTCGAAGGAGCCGTCGGATACCGCTTTTCACGCGTCTCAGAATTCTTTCTGATGGCAATTTTTGGTATACTATTCTGTTGGGGAATCATTAAATTGAGCGACGTACTCCCCAAAGGCATCAGGCGCTTAGTGATCGGTTTTTAGAAAAGGAGGAATCGCTATGATCGATGATCATGTGGTTTGGTGGCCGTTCGAAGACGCGCAAGCCTTCGCGGAGGCCGCTTTTTCCGCTGCCGGCGTTCCAGGTCCGGATGCGCGGATTTGTTCGGAGGTTTTGCTGGAAGCGGATAAACGGGGAATAGACTCTCACGGAATCGGACGTTTAAAACCTATCTATATCGACCGGATCCGAGAAGGAACCTTGCAAACGATAACTAAGACGGACATCGTTCGCGAAAGTCCCGCCACCGCAGTCGTGGACGGCAACAACGGAATGGGGTTCGTAGTGGCGAAAGCATCGATGGAGTTGGCGATAGAAAAAGCGGCCAAGTACGGTATCGGAATGGTCGCCACCCGTCGTTCCAATCACTACGGTATCGCGGGCTACTACCCGCTGATGGCGATCAAAAAAGGAATGATCGGAATCACCGGAACAAACGCGCGCCCTTCCATCGCGCCGACCTTCGGCGTGGAAAATATGCTGGGTACGAATCCCTTAACATGGGGGATGCCGACAGATGAAGCCTTTCCGTTTGTCCTCGATTGCGCGACATCCATCGCGCAAAGAGGGAAGATCGAGGTTTATGACCGCGCCGGAAAAGAGATCCCGGAAGGTTGGGTCATCGGAAGCGATGGAGGTATCCGGACCGATACGCATCAGATTTTGCAGGATCTCGTTTCCGGGGAGGCGGCTTTGCTTCCTCTGGGGGGCGCCGGAGAAGCGCAAGCGGGTTACAAAGGGTATGGTTATGCGACGGTTGTCGAAATCTTGTCTGCCGCTCTTCAAAACGGAAACTTCCTCAAATTGCTCAGCGGATTCGACGAATCCGGGAATAAGCAGCCTTTCGGTGTCGGGCACTTTTTTATCGCCATTAACGTGGAAAGCTTCATCGACCTATCGACGTTCAAACGCATCACCGGGACGATTCTACGCCAACTGCGCGCCTCCAAAAAAGCGGCGGGGGCGGAGCGTATCTACACGGCAGGAGAAAAAGAACACCTCGCCTGGCTGGAAAGAAAAGACAAAGGGGTTCCGATGAATGCCGTTCTTCAGAAGCAAATGAGTTGGCTGAAAGAAACCTATGGACTTTCCGATTTCTCGTTCCCCTGGGAAAAGGATTGACCGGTATGGACTGGCTAAAAGAGGCATTGGCACAACACGCGAAATGGAAAGGAAAGCTAAGTATCCAGTCAAAAGCGTCTGTTCGATCGATGGCTGATCTATCCATCGCTTATACACCCGGTGTCGCGGAACCATGCAAAGAGATCTACAAGGATATCGAAGCGGTCTACCGCTATACGATGAAGGGCAATTGCGTGGCTGTCGTTTCAGACGGCACAGCGGTGCTGGGTTTGGGAGATATCGGACCGGAAGCGGCTTTACCTGTTATGGAGGGAAAGGCGCTCCTGTTCAAAGAGTTCGCCGGAATCGACGCGTTTCCGATCTGCCTTCGAACAAAAAAGGTTGAAGAAATCGTCCAAGCGGTTGAATGGATCGCCCCCGTTTTTGGCGGGATCAATCTGGAAGATATCTCCGCGCCGCGTTGTTTCGAAGTCGAGAGGATGTTGAAAGAACGTTTGCCGATTCCGGTATTCCACGATGATCAGCACGGAACGGCTATCGTTGTTTTGGCAGGGCTGATTAACGCTTTGAAAGTGGTCTCTAAGAAAGAAGGAGATGTCAAAGTCGTGGTCAATGGCGCAGGAGCGGCCGGCACAGCCGTCACGAACCTCCTGAGCGCCTACGGGTTCAAAGATATCACGGTCTGCGACCGGGCCGGTATCATCCATCGGAAGGCGGATTGGCTGAACTGGGCTCAAAGAGAGTTATCCGAGTTCACGAACCTCTCGCAGAAAACGGGGACTTTAGCCGACGCGATGAAGGGAGCCGATGTCTTCATTGGGGTTTCCGCTCCGGATATTGTGTCAACGGCTATGGTTAATTCGATGAACGCGGAGGCCATCGTTTTCGCTATGGCGAATCCCGTCCCTGAAATCATGCCCGATCTGGCGAAAGCGGGGGGGGCTCGGGTTGTTGGCTCCGGCCGCTCGGATTACCCCAACCAGGTGAACAATGTTTTGATCTTTCCGGGTATTTTTAAAGGCGCTTTGAAAATCAGAAAACAAATATCTGAGCCGATGAAGCTGGCCGCGGCGAAGGCAATTGCGTCGATGATCGCTCCTTCAGACTTGCGGGAAGACAATATTCTACCGAAACCCTTTCATCCCGGGGTCGCGGATCAGGTGGCGCGGGCTGTCGTTGAAACCGAATGATCTCGTTATTCAGAACCCTCGATCCCAGAGGACGGCGTTAAACCGCTTGTTTGTTGAAAGCGAAGAACTGTGTGAGCGAACGCGTCAGGGAAGGTTTCCTGGGTTCGGACGCGTGAACCAAACGCGTCAGACAGTCTTGGATGCCTTTTTCGTTTTTTTCGCCAAAGACGGCGATCGCGGCGTTGAACACTTTTTCGGCGGAATAACCCATAGAATAGCAGTAGACGATATAGTCGTGTATGCGTTCTCGTATATGTACGCGCATGGACGGTCCCCCTCACAAATAGAAGAATAAGATGGAATAATTCTATCTTAAACACGTTTACAAATCCAAACGTTTCCGTTTTTCGTCTTTACACCGTGAAGACTGGGGGCCTTTTTACCGTCCCAGAAAAGAACAGGCGTTTTATAGTATAATCTATCAAACAACCAAAAGGAGGTAAACACATGGAACGATACGTTTGCACGATCTGTGGTTACGTTTATGACCCCGAAATCGGCGACCCGGCGGGCGGCATACCGGCTGGCACTCCTTTCCAGGATATCCCGGACGATTGGATTTGTCCCGAGTGCGGCGCCGGAAAAGACGCCTTCGAAAAAGAATAATCCAACCCTTGGAGGTGCGCATTGACCATTAGAAAATTGACTGATTCCGTATTCAATGTCGGAGTCATCGACTGGTCCCGCCAACTGTTCGATGAATTGATACCCCTGCCGGACGGCACCAGTTACAACGCATACATCGTCGTCGGATCGGACAAAACCGCTTTGATCGATACGTCTGATCCGGCCAAACCGGAAGAGTTCAGGCGCGGTTTGGAAGGCCTTCCGGTAAAAAAGGTCGACTATATCATCGCCAATCATGCGGAACAGGATCATTCCGGACTTCTCCCTATGGCGCTTCAGAAATACCCCGGCGCCAAGATCGTCACCAATGAAAAGTGCAAAGAGATTTTACTGGAGCATCTCCCATTGGAAACGGATGATTTCATCGTCGTTTCGGATGGAGAAACCCTGAGTTTGGGCAATAAAACCCTTCAGTTCTTCCTGGCCCCGTGGGTCCATTGGCCGGAAACGATGTTTACCTTTTTAAAGGAAGATCGTATTTTATTCCCGTGCGATTTTTTAGGGTCTCATTACGCCACGGCGGAGGCATTTTCCGACGACAGCCAACGTGTTTATCGCGCGGCCAAAAGGTATTACGCCGAAATCATGATGCCTTTCCGCAGTTTCGTGAAGAAACATCTCGAAAAAGTGAGAATGTTGAATCCGATCCTTATTTGTCCCAGCCACGGACCCGCCTACAAGAATCCGGGTTTCATCCTCTCCGCATACGAAAGTTGGGTGTCGGACAGCGTGGAGCCCCGTGTCGTCATTCCTTACGTATCGATGCACGGGAGTACGGAAGCCATCGTTGACTATCTCGTCAATGCCTTTACGCAGAAGAGTCTGGACGTCATCCCTCTCAATATGACCGTTAAAGACCTCGGCGAATTGGCGATCGAGATCGTGGACGCGAGCACGCTCCTCTTCGGCATACCGACGATGCTTTTGGGCCCGCAACCACAGATGCTTTATACGATGGCGCTGATAAATGCCTTGAAACCGAAAACGAAGTATCTCTCACTCGTCAACTCCTATGGGTGGGGCACAAAAGTCACGGAAGCGGCCAAAGCGACCTTAAGCAACCTGAAGGCCGAATGGGTGGATACGATTGCAATTAAAGGCTACCCAAAGGCGAAAGATTTCGAAGCCCTGGATCGCTTGGCAGGGCTTATTGTCGAAAAGAATCACGTTTAAAAGGAGGTTACTCATGACAGCCAAAGAACAGGTCTATAAATGCGAAAAGTGCGGGAACATCGTAGAGGTCGTTCATAGCGGCGCCGGCACATTGGTTTGCTGCGGGGAACCGATGAAACTGATGAACGAGCAGACCGCCGAGCAAGCGAACGAAAAACACGTTCCAGTAATCGTAAAGCTCGAAAAAGGAATCAAGGTCGTCGTCGGTTCCACACTACACCCGATGCTGGATAACCATTATATCGAATGGATCGAACTGGTTACCGATCACGGGGTACACCGGAAGTACCTGAAACCGGGGATAGCGCCTGAAGTCGTCTTCGATTGCGGGGGACAGATCAAACAAGTCCGGGAGTATTGCAATATCCACGGGCTTTGGGTCCTGAACCTGTAACGGTATCCTTCCGGTTTGAAAGACGCCCGCGAGGGCGTCTTTGTCTATGAACAACGCGCGAAAAAGGGGTCTTGCCTAATGGAGTATATCAAAGAGAACCTGGAGCGAATCAAAACGGAGATCGCCAAGATTTGCGACAAGCATAAACGTTCCACCTCAGAGATCACGTTGATTGCGGTCAGTAAAACCTTCCCGGCCGATTGCATATCGGCTGCCTACGCCTACGGCCATCGGGTATTTGGAGAAAACAGGCCGCAGGCGCTTCGCGACCGGTTCGTTGAGATCAAGGAGGAAAACATCTCCTGGCACCTTATCGGCAGTCTCCAAAAAAATAAGATCAAGTATGTTGTCGGCAAAACGGCATTAATCCATTCGGTCGATTCCGTCGAGACCGCGATCGGTATCGACGATTATTGCCGAAAACACGCTCTCTCTCAGGAAATTTTAATCGAGGTGAACACCTCGGGAGAGTTGAGCAAGATGGGGATATCGCCGGGGCAGTTGCCGGAGATACTCGAAAAAACGCGTTATTGCCGTCATATACGCATTATGGGATTAATGACGATGGCGCCCTTAACCACCCATGCGAAAACGATCAAAAATTGTTTTGCAATGCTTCGGTCGCTTCGCGACACTTATCAAAAAACATTGCCGACCTTGACACATCTTTCGATGGGGATGTCGAACGATTACGCGCTCGCGTTGGAGGAGGGCGCCACCTTATTGCGGATCGGTACGGCGATTTTTGGAAACCGCCCGGAAGCGAAGGCCTTTCATGCCTAATCCCCAAGCTGACGCGCGAAAATACTTTCTGGGAATAGAAACCTCTTGCGACGATACCGGCGTAGCCGTTTTAGATGCCAGCGGGAAGGTACTCGCCAACGAGTTACTCTCGCAGATAGACTTTCATCAGGTTTTTAACGGGGTCGTACCCGAAATCGCCTCTCGAAAACACTTTGAAACAATCCATACGCTTTTGGATCGCGCTCTTAGAAGAGCGCACATCACGTGGAAAGACCTGGAGGGGGTCGCTTGCACAATCGGGCCCGGATTGGTCGGTTCTCTTTTGGTGGGAGTGTGCACGGGGAAAGCGATCGCCGCCGCCTTAAAAATTCCGTTTATACCGGTGAATCACCTGATCGGGCATATTTACGCGAATTTCTTGACTAACCCGGATTTGAAACCCCCGTTCATCATCCTCTTGGTATCCGGAGGCCACACCGATCTCTATGCGATGATCGCGCCTGAAGAGATTCGTTATCTCGGAGGCACACTGGACGACGCGGCCGGGGAAGCTTTCGATAAAGGGGCCCGAATACTCGGGTTGCCCTATCCCGGCGGTCCGAGCATCTCGAAGGCTGCCGAAGAGGGAAACCCTCTTGCCATACGATTTCCTCGGCCTCTAAAGAAAGAAGACTCTTTGGATTTCTCCTTTAGCGGACTAAAAACGGCTTTACTTTACTATATGAAGAAGCATCCGGACTTTCCGGTTTCAGACGCGGCCGCTTCTTATCAGGAAGCGATTACAGATATCCTGATCGAAAAAACATTCTTAGCCGGTCGTCAGACCGGTTTCAGAAAGATTGTCTTCGCGGGTGGCGTATCTGCGAATCGCGTACTGCGAAAAAAAGCGACCGAGCGGGCCTCTCAATGGGGATATACCGCGCACTTCCCAAATGTCGAGGATTGCACCGACAACGCCGCGATGATCGCGCGAGCCGGTTGGCATTCCCTCCTTAACGGAGCCGTTCATCAGCCGAATGTTACCGTGGACTCATCGCTCACGATCGAAAAGACGTTAGCGACGATGAAGGATTCGACCGCTGCGAAGACGCAAGAAAATGACAAGCGCCCAGTACGCTAGAAACAGCGCTGCCAACGCGGTTTTCTCGAAACCACCAAGCAGTTTTCTTTGGAAAGACAATTCTGAAGGGAGAGGAATCGGATCCCACGGGAGGCCGTTTTGCGCGGCCAATCCCTTGATATAGAGAAGATGAACGACCGGTATTCCCTGCCGAGCCAAGGCGTAAAGAAGCCCCCCTGTCTCGAACGGCGCATACTGTGAGATTCTGTTGATACCGGGTTTCAGGTACAGGAAGATGGGATCAACGCCTACATTGGCCGTCGCTCCGCCGATATTGACGAAGGCTTTTATTGGCCGATCCCCGGCAAGTTCCCGGATCCAACTTAAGCGTTCTTCTGTGGTTTCTTTCAACGATGGATCGTGAAAATAACGCAGCTTCGATTGTTCGATTTGAGCCTCCAACCGATGAATCACCTCCACCGAAATACCCTTTCCCGAATCCGACTCGCCGCCGACGGAAACGCCTACCGGATAATAAAACACTTTTCCTTGATCCCTCAAAGCCGTCACCATATCCAGCAAATTGAACTCGGGGATGTTGGCGCCATATTCCGAAGCCATGAGGGAGATGAAGGAGAGCGGAACCAACCCCATCGCTTCGCATGCGCTGACGCTGGCAAAATAGAGAGAGGGGAACGACGCCGAAGAGCCGATGACAACAAGATCGCCTCTCGTTAAGCCCAACTCTTTAAAAAAAGAGATCATCAGCGCGGCCATATCAGGATTGGTCGTCGTCCGCTTCGCTTCGAGCTCACCCGGCGTAGAGGTGATGTCCGAGTATTCGTAGCCGATGATCCCGGTTTGATTAGGGTCGGTCATCGGATCCAACGGAATTCCCCGATTCAAGCGTTCCTCTCGGATGATCTGGAGGGCCTCCGCCATCTCTTGTCGGGCGCGATGCATTTCGACGTAGTATTCATTCTCGTTACGGTACCAAACGAACCGCAAGAGAAGGAAGAAGACAACGGTTAAACCCAACAGGAACCAGATATCTTTGGTTTTCACGACGTAACCTTTCTCACGAGAAGAACAACAACGTGATGATGCGGATGGAAAAAAAAGTCGATAGCGTCACGATCGCCATCGCCAAAAAGGTTTTTCCGATACCTTGCCTTTCGTAAGCATTCGCCATCAATCCCGGAATCACCCACCCGATACCTTGCAGCAACAACGCTTCGGAAAAAAGCGCTCCGGAAAAAAAAGTCCAGGAAAAATTCAAGATCGAACCGATCAAGATCAACATGATGAATCTTCTTCTCCCGTAGAGAATGACGGCGCGGTTGAGCAACCGGTATAAAGCGAGAGTAGCCAGTGAAATCATAAGGGTCCCCACTATCCGCAACGGCTGTTCGACATAGAGGGAGAGATAGACCGGAACGATGATGCCGCCAGGGTACAAACCAAACCATTCCGTGAAAAACAACGACAGGGTCAAACCAACCAGGGTATGTATCTGTATCACGACAAACGCTCCTTTTCTATTCGTATCGCACAAGGAGGAAACTGTGCCGGATCGGACGCGAAGTATTCGACATACCGCGTCCCGAATCCTTTGATATTCCCGAATCCAAAAACGGCACATCCCGTTTCTTCCGAAAGGTGTTTTATGGTTTGCTCAATGGTGGTATCACGAAGCAGAATGACCTTTGGGTTCCGAAGACGTCGTTTTACGGCGACCGCGTGCCCGCCGATCAAAAAGAGCTTTCGAAAAGGAATCCCCTTGCGTTGCCATTCCTCCAGCCATTGCAGACTTCTTTCTCCTTTATCGATACGCAAATGGCACACACCGATCGTTTCACTGCGAGAAAATCGGAAGGTTTGTTCGGATATCTGCAGAATACGTTCGGTCGATTCGGGATCATTCGCGGCGAAACCGCTGATAAATACCTTTCCAAATACTTTCCATGCTCGAAGAATCCCAAAATCCGATTTTAAGCCCTTCATCGAGATCGTTTTTGGATCGGACGCGCGCGCGATCGGAACCGATCGACCGCTTTCTGATTTGGAAAGCTTTTTGAGCACCGCTTCCACGCAAGAAACCGCTAAGGCATAGTTCTCCGGAAATTCAGGATAAGAAAAATCCCCCGGATCGAAAGGTATGTGATCCGTATCCACCGGAACGACGGGATTGGAAGAAGGAAGGCATGAACCGTATTTTTCAAAGGTTTCTCGGGCGGACACGATGACAGTATGGGCTGGTGCGGATCGGAAGAAGACGGAGCCGATCTCTTTCAAGGTGGAACCGGTTACCGAAAGATGATCGGCCCGGACATTTGAAATCACAAGATGTGTCGGCGAAAGGATCCGTTTCGTTTCGGCATTCTGGTATTCCGGTGTGACGCTCATCACTTCACTGACGAAGGCATAAGCCCCCGATTCCGCCGCTCTTTTCAACATTCTCTTCTGTTCCAGGATTGTCGCCGGCCTTTTGCGAACAATCGGCTCTTCCGTTCCGTCAAATAATAGAAAGCGGGCATTCGTGCCCGTTATCTTTCCGCAGGTGGGTAGACCTTCTTGTTGGAGGAGCCACGTAATCATCCGTGTGATGCTGGATTTTCCACGCGTTCCCGTCACACAAACACGTATGGGGACAATACGGTGGCATTTTTTCACCTGTCTTTTCTCGAAAATCAGGTAAATTAAGATCGCGGCTAGGCAACATCCGGTTACGATAGCGAACAAGAGCGTTCATTCTCCTAAGGGAATTTGACCCACAGACTTTTTGGATTATATCATAATCGTGTCCGACGCCGATCAGCGGATCGATTCACAGATTCAATTCTACGACGTAACCTTTTATTTACGTATAATTACGCCAGATTTTTCGTGCGAGAAGGCCTATTCTGATTGACTCTTACATCCTTTTGCTGTATACTCGAGAGGTTTTTTTCAAGGAGTGATGCGGTTGTTCGAAAACCTGCAAGACAAGCTCGAAAAAGCGTTTAAATCCCTGAAGGGACAGGGGAAGATATCGGAAAAGAACATCCAGGAAGCCATTAAGATGGTTAAATTGTCGTTACTGGAAGCCGATGTCAACTATAAAGTCGTCAAAGACTTCATCGAACGGGTGAAAGAGAAAGCCGTCGGCTCAGAGGTTTTCAACAGCCTGACACCGGACCAGCAGTTTATCAAGATCGTTCGGGATGAGTTGATGGCGTTGATGGGAGAAAAAAACGAGCGGCTCTATTTCACACAAAAACCATCCCCGATAATGCTGGTCGGGTTGCAGGGCAGCGGTAAAACGACGACCGGCGCAAAACTCGCCCGCATCATCAAAGGCGAAGGCCGCAAAGTATTATTGGTCGCCGCCGATGTCTATCGTCCCGCAGCGATCGACCAGCTGGAAATATTGGGGGCCGAGATCGGCGTCACGGTTTTTTCCGGAGACCGGCAGAACGTAGAAAAAATCTGCAGAGAAGCGATGAAATTGGCGATCGGTTCCGTGTACGACGTCGTCATCTTCGATACCGCCGGACGGCTTCATGTTGACGAAGAGATGATGCATGAAGTGGAGAAGGTGCGGGAAATCGTCAAGCCTGACGAAGTCCTGATGGTTTTGGACTCGATGATCGGGCAGGATGCCGTACAAACGGCTAAGTCATTTAATGATCGCTTGGCGGTTACGGGTTTCGTGTTGACGAAAATGGACGGAGACGCCCGCGGCGGCGTCGCCCTATCCATCCGCAGCATTACGGGAAAACCCATCAAGTTTATCGGGGTCAGCGAGAAGATCGAAGGGCTGGAACCCTTCTTCCCCGATCGCTTATCCTCCCGCATTTTAGGCCTCGGAGACGTGCTCTCCCTTATCGAAAAGGTGGAGCAAACGATCGACGAAAAGAAAGCGAAAGAGCTTGAAAAAAAGCTGAAGAAAGCGGAGTTTACCTTTAATGATTTTTTGGATCAGATCCGCCAAATACAAAAGATGGGCTCTCTGCGCTCCATTTTGGAAATGCTGCCCGGCGCCAACAAGATGAAGGGGCTCACCATCGACGAAAAACAGATGAAACACGTCGAAGCGATCATCTGTTCAATGACGGGAAAAGAGCGGTCGAATCCCAAGCTGATCAACTACAGTCGGAAGAAACGCATCGCTTCCGGAAGCGGAAGGCCCCTTTCAGAGGTAACGAAACTATTGGATAATTTTGAAAATATGAAGAAGATGGTCAAGAAAGTCGGAAAAATGGGTCCCAAAGGATTGAGTCGTCTTCCGTTCAATTTTTGATATCGAAGTTCTTAAAATATGAGGAGGTTATGGGTTTCATGGTGAAAATTCGTTTAACACGGTTAGGAAAACGCAAAATGCCTTTTTATCGTCTGGTGGTCATTGAATCGAACAAGAGGCGCGATGGCAGATACATCGAGTCCATCGGGTTCTATGACCCCATCAATGATCAAAACTCATCGAAGCTGGATACCGAAAAAGCCGTTGCCTGGCTTCTGAAAGGTGCCCAACCCACCGATACGGTCAGAGACATCTTCTCCAAGTATGGCGTGATGGAACGCTACGATCGGGAAAAACGCAAACAAGAAGCGGCGAACAAAGCCCAACCGCAAACGCCTGAACAGAAGTGATCCTCCGATTATGATGAAAGAGGCCCTTGAATTCATCGTAAAAGGAATCGTGAAACATCCCGAAGATGTCCATATTTCTCAAACCACCGAAGAGGGCTCCGACCTTCGGCCGAGCGAGCTGTTCGACCTTGACATACACGCGGAAGACGTGGGTCAGGTAATCGGTAAAGACGGGCGGACGATCAAGTCGATCAATATCCTTCTGAACGCGCTCGCAGGACAAAAAGAAGAAAAGTTTATCCTGAGAGTGCAGCGGTGATTTTTCGGTGATCCGTCAAATCGAAAAGATCCTGGAGCATTCCGTTCCGATCGCCAGGCTTTTGGGACCTCACGGGTTAAATGGGGAGATCAAAGCCAAACTGTTGGCAAACTATCCGGGGATTTTCGAAAGCGGGAAGGAGTTTTTTCTCTTTCATCCGAAAAAACAGAGCAATCTACGCTGTACCTTAGATACGTTCCGAATCACCGGCGAACGGATGATCCTGAAGTTTCGGAATTACGATCATATTGATTGGGCGAGAAAGCTGGAAGGTTATGAGATGTACCTCGATCTGTCCGATTTACCCCCGCTGAAAGAGGGGGAATACTACTTCTTCCAGTTACTAGGCGCGTCCGTCTTCAATGAGCAGGGCGATCGGCTCGGAGTGGTGGAAGACGTCATCGAAACGGGAAATGCCGATGTTTTATCGATACGGAAACCCTTTTCGGGACTTGGAGATCCCCCGAAAGACACCGAATTACTGGTTCCGATGGTCAAGGACTATCTCGTTTCGATGGATCTGGAACAAAAGCGTATCGTGATCCGAACGCCGGTCTATATGGCCTCGAAAGAAAACGAAACGGACACCGATACCGACGAAGGACGATAATCGCGCAGATGAAATTCGCCGTTGTGTCTATTTTCCCGGAGATGATCGAGTCCTTTCTTTCGTGGGGTGTTGTCGGGCGAGCCAGAACGAACAAGATCCTGGACATCGAGGTTTATCAACTCAGAGACTATACCCACGACGCCCACCGAACCACCGATGACTACGTCTACGGCGGCGGAGGCGGGATGGTGATGAAACCGGCACCTGTCTATGAGTGCATTGACGATTACGCATCGCGAAACGAACGGTTTAAAGTCGTCTTTCCTTCCCCCCAGGGGAAGATTTTCGACTCAGAGACAGCTAAAGAATTGTCGCGTCAGGAAAATCTTGTGTTTCTCTGCGGAAGGTATGAGGGAATCGACGAACGAATCATGGACCGCGTGGACTACGAACTCTCTATCGGCAGTTTCGTGGTAAGCGGCGGCGAGATCCCCGCTTTACTGATGATCGACGCAATCAGCCGCTTCGTACCGGGGGTCGTTGGAAACGAGCAGTCGGTGATACAAGATTCTTTTTATAATGGGCTGTTAGACCACGCCAACTGGACGAGGCCTGAAGTGTATCGGGGACTTGCGGTTCCGAAAGTATATGTCAACGGTCATCACAAAGAGATCGAAAAAGCCCGGAAACGCGATTCCATCATTCGGACAATTCTCAAAAACCCGAAACTGTTTTTGGAAAAAGAGATCGGTCTGGAAGAGAAAACGGCGATCATCGAGATTATCAAGGAGTTAACGCAAAATGCTGGATAAGATATATGTCATGTTGATTCATTATCCGTGCCTCGGCAGAGAAAAGCAAATCATCGCGACGGCTGTGACGAATGTGGATATTCACGATATCGCCCGAGTCTGCCGAACCTACAATGTAAAGAAGTACTACATGGTGACGAATCTTCCCGCGCAACAGGAAATTGTGCGGAGAGTGGTTCGGTTTTGGACGGAGGGTTCTGGAATTCGATACAATCCCAGCCGTTCGGAAGCGCTTAATTATGTTATCTTGAAACCGTACATAGAAGATGCGCTCGAGGATATCGAGCAAAGAGAAAATCAGAAACCGGTACTGATCTTTACCTCGGCAAAAAAACGCTCGGATTCATTGACCTATGCCCAGGGCGGTCGACTGCTCCAATCCGAAACCCGCCCGGTGGTGCTGCTCTTCGGGACTGGGTGGGGGTTGCCGGATGAAGTGATGGCCTTGTGCGACTACGATCTTGAGCCCGTACGACCCGGGGGCGCCTTTAACCATCTGTCGGTTCGCAGCGCCGTTTCGATCATTTTGGATCGGCTTATACAAGAAAACTATTGAAGCAGAGGCACACTCGTATCTATAATGTTATAGAGTATAAAGGAGGAAGGTTTATGTCAAACGCGTTCATTCGAGCGATGGAACAGCAGGATTACAAAGAATTACCCCCATTCAATGTCGGCGATACGATCCGGATCTCCCAAAGAATCACAGAAGGGAATAAGGAAAGGACCCAGAAATTCGAAGGGATCGTCATACAAAAACGCGGGGCCGGTCTCAACAAAACCTTTACGGTTCGGAAGATCAGCGCGAACGGTATCGGTGTCGAAAAGATCTATCCCTACCATCTTCCGACGATCGAAAAGATCGAAGTCGTGAAGAGAGGCAAGGTGCGCCGCGCCAAACTCTATTATATCCGCAAGATCGTGGGCGTCGTGAAGATCAAGGAGAAACGACAGAAAAGCCAGTAATCCGAAAGGGGTTTGGTATGGCGAAAACATCGGAAATCAAGAGCAAACCCAAAAACGCTCCGGCGCCAAAGAAGACATTAGGCCAGAAAGCCGCCCACGAAGCTTGGGATTGGATCAAGGCCTTTTTATACGCCGCCGTCGCCGTCGTGATTGTAAGGTTGTTCGTTTTCGAAACCATGATGGTCCCGACGGGATCGATGATACCAACCATCGTCCCGTTGGATCGTCTTTTTGTTGAAAGAATCACCTATAGCACGAAAGAACCAGATTACGGAGAGATCGTCGTCTTTTGGACCCCTTTCGTGGACAAGGAAGCGCAAAAGCAACTCCGCGCCTTTGACAAGTTCATGGATCTCTTTTCTCCCGCAGAGTACCGAGGCCATGTGAAATATGTCAAACGGTTGGTCGGAAAGCCAGGGGATATTCTCGAGCTCACCCCGAACTTGTCCGGAGGAGGTTATTCCTTGCTGGTTAACGGTCAGACACCCGAGCATTTGAAGGGCGTGACTTACCAAAAGGAAGGGATTTTCAAAGACTACCGGTTTTATCATCAGATGGCCTTTCCAGGCGAATACCCCTGGTTGAGCGCGAATATGAAGAGTTTCTTCGACTTTTACAATAAAGCGCTCGACTATACGGCTGCTTATCAGGAAGTTTTCAAAGGACTGGAAATCAGCGATTACGCTTGGAAAGTAGCGGATTCCGATCGTATCCAGATTCAGGTTCCAGAAGGCCATTATTTCTTTATGGGAGACAATTCGCCCGAGAGCCTCGATAGCCGCTTCTTCGGATTCGTGCCTAAGAAAAACATCGTCGGCGGTCCCCTGTTACGGATTTGGCCTCTTAATCGCTTCGGACCGATCAACAAACAATAACTCAGAAAGGTCTTGCCTTTCCCGGTAAGACCTTTTTTAATGGATCGTGATGTCGACAGAAAAAGCATGGTATCCCGGACATATAGAAAAAGCGAAAAGAGTCATTCAGGAGAACGTGAAAGCCGTTCAGGCTGTCGTTGAGATGACCGATGCGCGTATCCCGCATTCGGGAAGAGCCTATGAATGGAAGTCCCTCTTTCACAATAAGAAGACCGTTATCCTCCTCTCGAAAGCGGATTTGGCGGATCCTCGTCAAACAGACAGATGGATCGCTTTCTATGAGAATCAAGGGATTCCGGCTTTCGCGTTGAACTTGAAAGGAAACCCCGGAGGAATTCGAGACCGCTTTGTCGCGAAGATGACCGCAATCGCTCAAGAACAGCGGTTTCAGCGGTATATGATCGTCGGCATTCCCAACGTCGGAAAGTCGACTCTTGTCAATGCGATCCTGGGGAAGCGGAAAGTGCGCGTGGGGAACACCCCCGGCGTGACGCGAGGTATTCAGTGGGTGAATATTACCGATCAGTTGATGCTGATGGATACACCGGGGATTTTGTACCGGCATCTGTTCAGTAAACACGTCCGTCATAAATTGCTGTTGTCAGGATGTATCAAAGCCTCCGAAAACGAGATCGACGAGGCGTTGGAATACGTCTTTCACTGGCTGAAAGAATACTATCCCAACTATTATCGGAAGATTACCGGTCAGGAAATCGATGGGATTTTTGAATTCGAACAACTCCTGAGTATCGTCGGTAAAAAACGTGGGTACCTTCAAAAAGAAAACCGCGTGGATCGGTCGAAAGTGGAGGACTACTTGCTCGCTTCCTTCCAAAACGGATCCTTTGGCGGAATCACCTACGAAACTCCGGATATACTTGAAGGCGATTCGGACTCGGATTAAGGAGGGCTATGGTTTTTATCGCCGCTTTTTCTCATTTTTTTACTGATTTTTTCGGCGCTTTTTTCAAACCGATGGCGCCTTACTTTATGTCGCTGTATCAAATCGACAGCTCGACCTTCGGCAGCACGTTGGGGATCATCAGTTCATCCGCGTCGCTATTACAGATCTTTTTCGGGTTCTTGTTTGACAGGACCCGCCGCGATGGGCTGTTGCTTTTCTCCTTATTGATGTCTCAGCTCGTTATTCTGACAATTCTGGTTTTCATACGCAACTACTATCTGCTGATGCTATTTATCTTTATCTCCATCATGATCAACTCCGCGTATCACCCGTTGGGGGCAGGATTAGCCGGCCGCACACAAAAAGCGCGCGCTATCGCCGTCTTTTCAATCTTCGGAACCTTCGGTTCGGCGTTAGGACCCGTTTTCATCACCGCATTCAGCAGTCGATTCGAATTTCACAGCATCGCTTGGATCACGTTGGCTTCCGGCGCCGTGTTAATCCTTTTATTCCCAAAAATGGCACCGATAAAGAAGGAAGAGCAGGTGCTGAAACGGTTGCCGACGTGGGCGATCTTTAAACTTCTGGTGCCCTGCTTTATCGCCGTGATACTCAGAAGCATCGTCATGGATCAGTTTCACACGTTCGTCCCGATTTACTTCAATATGTTGAACGCTCCTTTGACGCTGGGGGGTATGGTGTTGACGATCGGAATGCTGACGGGATTGGTGACGAACTATGTGGGTTCGCGGTGGATCTTAAAGGTCGGCATCTTTCGGATCAACCTGGCCGGATTTACCGGAATGGGTTTAGCCGGTCTCTTATTCGTGCTGTTACCCGGCTTTGCCCTAAAAATAGCTATGTTCGCGCTGTTCGATTCCGCCGGTTTCCTAACGATGTCCGCCAATATCGTGCACGCGCAGTCTTTGGTGCCAAACAATCGCGCGTTCGCCTCTTCGGTGACAATGGGGTTGGCCTGGTCCATCGGCGGGTACATCGGAGCTGGCGTGTCGGCGGTACTCGGGAACCATGTGCCGGTCCTATTGACCGTCCTTGCAGGGTTTTCCCTGATCGTCGCGATGCTTTATCTCTTTTTCATTGTCAGAAAACAGAAGACGAAAAGACCGGCCGAAGCTTAAACCGGTATGCAAGCGAAAAAACGGATAAAATAGATTAAGAATCCTAATAAATGAATATCCGGATTATTTCGTCATCACAGATGAAACGAACGATGACGCAGGGGAGGAAGGAAATATGGTTACGATCGCGTTAGACGGCATGGGTGGAGATTACGCCCCGAAATCCGTTGTGGATGGTATTATGAAATATCTTGAGAATGAAACGGAAGAAGTATCTTTCTTGCTGACAGGTCAGGAAGAGAAGATTAAATCCTGCTTCCCTCACTCTAAAGTTCCTGAACGTGTTCGGATCGTTTCTTCGCCGGAAGTCTTCGCTATGGATGAGAAGCCGTCTCTTATCCTAAAACGCCCGGAAACGTCACTTCATAAAGCGGCCGCTCTTGTCCGGGATAAGGAAGCCGACGCGTTGATCAGCGCGGGTAACACCGGCGGTTTGCTCGCCGCCGCTACGTTTTTAATAGGCCGTATCAAAGGGGTGAAACGCCCGGCTTTGATTACGCCTATACCGAACCTCCATCGCGACGTTCTATTATTAGACAGCGGCGCAACCGTAGAGTGTTCTAAGGAAGTGCTCATCGGATTTTCCAAAATGAGCATCGCCTTTTTGCAAGTGATCGGGGCGACCGATTACAAGATAGGTCTGCTTAATGTCGGTACCGAAGAAGATAAAGGGACCGAGGATTTGAAACAAGCCCACGTAATTCTGAAAGAAAAATTGGGAGCCAACTTCCAGGGATTCGTAGAGGGTCGGGATATCAACCTGGGACATGCCGACGTGATTATCACCGACGGATTCAGCGGGAACATCGCCCTGAAATCGATGGAGGGAACCGCCAAGTTTATGATGGAAACCCTGAAGTCCGAGATAAAAAAGGGCGGATTGAGGGCTAAGCTCGGCGCTTTGCTGCTTAAACCAGCGCTCAAAGCCCTGAAACATCGTTTTGACCCCCATCGGGTAGGGGGCGCCTTTATTCTCGGCGTCAACGCGCCAGTCGTGAAGGCGCACGGCAATTCTGATGGTTACGCGATATCCAATGCGATCCGCGTCGCCATTGACGGCGTCAAAAAACAATTGGTGAAAAAAATCGCTCTTCAATATGCGGAGGCGGAAGTATGATCAAAAAAACCGTTCCTTTATCCAGCCCGGATATCGGGGAAGAAGAAGTGCGCGCGGTCGAACAGGTTCTGCGTTCATCCATCCTCAGCATCGGACCGAAAGTCCAAGAGTTCGAAAAGCTCGTTTCGGAATACTCCGGACTTCGCTACTGCGTGGCCGTGAATAGCGGTACCAGCGCGTTGATGTTGATTATGAAAGCGGCGGGGGTAACCGTAGGCGATAGGTATCTTACGACGCCTTTCTCGTTTGTCACCTCCAGCAATATCCTTCTATACGAGGGCGCGGAACCCGTTTTCGTCGATATCGACCCGCTGACCTTTAATATGGATGTCCGACAGCTCGAGCAACGGTATGCGGAAGATCCGGCGAAAGAGACGATCAAAGGGATCGTCGGGGTTGACGTTTTTGCCCAGCCTCTCGATTGGGACCCCATTCTTGATTTTACTCAAAAAACCGGGTTGAAAGTGATTGAGGATTCCTGTGAAGCGTTGGGGTCATCCTACAAAGGCAAAAATTGCGGTTCCTTCGGAAGCGCCGGCGCTTTCGCTTTCTATCCGAACAAGCAGATGACCACCGGCGAGGGCGGCGTGGTGGTGACGGACGATGAAGAAATATATCAGTTGTGCCGGTCGATGAGAAACCAAGGCCGCGGGGTGGCGGAGAATTGGCTGGAACACGTTCGGTTGGGTTATAACTTTCGGATGGATGAATTGAATGCGGCTTTAGGGATAGAGCAGGTAAAAAAGCTGGACCACTTTATCGTTAAGCGGAATGCGGTTGCCGAACGTTACGCCATGCTCTTTTCCGGTGTTAGCGGCGTTAGAACGCCGGTTGTCGAAACGTACACCACCCGTATCAGCTGGTTCGTTTACGTTGTGATGCTGGATGAGGGGATAGACCGGGACGGCATCATCGGCTATTTGCAGGAGCGCGGCATCCAGAGCCGGAATTATTTCGCTCCCATACACCTTCAACCTTTTTATAAAGAACGGTTTGGGTACCGGGAAGGCATGTTGCCCATCACCGAAAATGTGACGAAACGAACCTTGGCGATTCCGTTCTACAACAATCTGACGGTAGAAGACCAGGAGTACGTCGTTCACACCCTCAAAGAAGGAATCGAACGCTTTTCATGAAAAAGCGCGTTCTATGGATACCAGCCGGTATCCTGATGGCGCTGGCGATGCCGGGTTTTAATCTTCATTTCTTTGTCTGGATCGGGTTCGCTTTCTTTCTTCGTTCACTCGACCGGGGGGAAGAGCGCCTATCGGTAAGCGTTTTATTACGGAACACGTTCAAGGGACTTGGGTTCGGCTTGATATTCTTCGGTATCAGCCTGTACTGGTTTCTGCCGACCTTCGCTCATTATGTTCCAGAGGTGTTGCAGTCTTTTCCGCCTTTCATGGGCGTCATCGTTTTTATTTTGTTGATTCTGGTGGAAGCCCTCTTTTACGGGCTTTTCGCATTTGTTTACACGTTGTTTCAACGCCGAATCGCGCATCGCCCGGTCTTTTTTTGCCTTTTCGCCGGCCTGTTGCTCTTCGTGACGGAATGGTTGCGCGGGATCGGACCGATGGGTTTCCCCGGTTACCGTTTTTCGGATGGACTCGTCAATATGGGCGGACTGTCTCAAATAGCGGCTTTCGGAGGAACAGAAACCCTCGTTGTCTTGATCGGTGTGGTGAACGCCGCATTCTATCAACTCGTGTCAGCGAGACCTTCTTATGCCCCTATCAAACGTCCTCGCGTTTTGGCGGCCGTTCTCCTGCTTTCGCTCTACGCCATCGATTCGATCGCGCAAATCGCTTTGCCCCCTGTTTACCTAGAGAACGGAGAAACCCGTTCGATCGCGGGGATGCAGACGATGGTCAGTTCCGAAAAAAAATATTCCTTTTCTGAAACGGAGTTCATCGAAGAGTTCGCCGATTCCTTGCAACTGCTGGCCTCCGCCCGTGGAAAGCCAGATTTTATCGCCTTCCCGGAAGCTCATTTCATGTACGATATCTTGTGGCGATCAAGGACTGCGGAAGCCTTGGAAAAATTTTCCGCCGAAAAGGATGTGGTCTTTGTCGTGCCGCACCTGGCGCAGATGAGCGAAGAAGAATTTTATAACGCGGTCAGGATCGTCACCCCGGAAAGCGGGGTTTCCGAAACGTTCTATGGCAAGCGTCATCTGAACCCTTTCGTCGAAACGTTGCCTTTCGAAAAGATCTTTGGAATGTTCGGCTTCATCAAGTTTTCGAACTACTTTACGCCGGGTCCCGTCGCCCAAACCTTTGAAATAGGCGGCAAACGGTACGCCTTTCCCGTCTGTTTTGAGTCTTTCTATTCTGAAGTCTTCGAAGACTTCTTAAACCAAAAGGCGGAGGCCTTTCTTGTTTTGACCAATGATGCCTGGTTTACCAGCTCGATCGCGCTGGAGCAGCACTTCGCCCAAGTCCGATTCCGGGCGCTCGAAACCGGAAAGTGGGTGGGGCAGGTCTCAAATAATGGCATCACGGGCGTCTCGGACCCGTTTGGAAGGGTGGTCGCTCGCATCCCCGCCTTCGAAAGGGACTTAGGTGTTTTCTTAATCGGTTTCTCCGATCACACGCGACCGCTCACCTTCCTCGACTATCGCCCGTTATGCTTGAGCGGTTACGGCATCGCCTTCCTCCTTCTGGCGGCGATCGCGCTGACAGCTAAGCGTAAAACGGAGAAACCTCAAGGATCCTAACAGAAACAGCATCGCCGTTGTGATAAAATATCTCCAGCGAGCACGACGGTTTTATATTTTGAGTGGGGTGGAGAAGTGAAAAAGATAGAGACGCTCTTTTTGTGTTTTACGTTCATTTTCATCGCGATGTTCGCGCATCCGCAATTGACCTATGAATTCAGCACGCCCAAATACTTCTTTTTGGTTATCTTCGCAGCCGCTTTGATCGTTTTGTTCATGGCTAGAAAACTGATGGAAAAGGACACCAGTCTGTATTTATCTTGGGCTCATCTGGGTTTCTTCCTGTTCGGAGTGTCCGCGGTAGTCGCGTCATTTTCGATGCTGCGAGAGAATGCGATCTACTTCCCGTATCCCTTTGAATTGGGAATGTATGCGCTACTCACCGTATTTCTATCCGTCTATCTTTCCAATTTTTTCAAAGAAAAGACAGAAATCATGGTTTTCCTAACCGCCGTACTGATCGCCGGATTCTTTGTCGCCGTCGAAGCCTTAATGAACTACTACGGCGGGCAGTCGTTCTTCCTTGGCACCTATGGGGGGGGCGGAAAAATGCAGATGAAAGCGACGATTGGAAATCCGAACTTCGTTTCCGACTTCGTTGCTTCCTTGATCCCCATCGTTGTTTATTTCGCAATCAGCAATCGCTACGGATTTCGTTTTGAGTCAGGAACGACGGATAAAAAACGGTACTTCTTCTTTTTAGGAATCAAATGTTTCGCCGTCGTCTTGTTTTTCCTGTTCTATCTGGTGGTGCTTTTGGCATCGACCCGCGCGGTCTTGTTCGCGTTGATGGGGGGATTCGCCGTTTTCGGGATCCTTGCGTTCTTGATGCGCAAGAAAATATTCGGTCCTGTAGAAACTTTCACCGTGTTACCTGAGAAGACCGGTAAAGAGAAGAATCCGTCCAAGAGGAAATTGGCGCAAAAACCGCTATCCGTCAAACCCTTGAGCCTAATCGCTTTATGCGTCATTCTCGCCATATTCATCTTTCTCCCGGTCGTTTTATCGATTCCGGGGAACTTCTTAGGCGCGACCGTGGATGTCATCGACCGCGCCGCGACTTCTTTCGACGAGAGGGGATTCCAAACCACCGGTGGAAAAGGGCGATTGTTGTCCTGGGCCGCCTCGATCTATCAATGGAAAGAATATCCGCTGACCGGAAACGGTCTCGGTACCTATAAGCTCAAAGACGCCGATTATCTGGCTCAGGTTATGGACGATCATCCCGAGTATATCGACGTTTGGAACAACTACAAACGAACCCACAACGACTACCTGCAGGTTTTAGGCGAGATGGGGCTCTTCGGGTTTTTGACCATGATCGCGACAATCCTGTTGTTGCTTGTCCAACTCACGAAGATGCTCAAACGGATGCAAAACGGTGACGATATCCTCCTTCTCCTGCTTTTCGCCGTCTGTTTCATCGAGATCATGGGCCATTCTTTCACAGAATTTCCGCTTCAAATGCTGCCGAATCAACTCTGGGCAGTTGCCCTGGCCAGTATCGGATTCGGAGCCTACTTTAACCGGGATTTGAGTTTGGCCAAAATCGTCAGGATTAAAAAACACTACTGGCTGCTCCTGTTGGCGGCCGTTCTCGGAATCAGCCTCATTACAGGGTTCTTAAAGTACCACTCGTTCTTAGCCGAAGTTTTCTTCAAAGAAGGCAACACCTACTACTCCTATCTCTCTCAGGTGGAGAGCGCAAAAGCCGACCTGAAGAACAAAGAGCAGGAGTATACCGAACTCCAGCGGCAGTTGGAGGCTCGGGAAGGAAACTACGCCGGATTCAATCCCGATGTCTATATGCAGAAGAAATTGGCCGGGCAGAACGTGAACGGAATGAGCCCCGTCGCGCTCAATCAACTGAAAATTAAGATACTGGGCGACTTGGAGAAAGAAGTGGACGCGGAAGAGCAAAAGTTCGCGTCGATCTTTTCTCAAATCGACAGCAAAAAAACCGAATATCAAGGATTATCGCAGACTTACTATCTCACCGCATTGAGCTCCTTTGAAAGAAGCATCGGCCATACGCCCGCTCTGGGGAAAAGCTTTTTTTACGTCGCGCTGTTAATGGTGCGGCCAGAGCGAAAAGAAAGACTGATAGCGGAGTTCAATCAGGCGAAAGACCGGCTGGCCGTTTTAGGCAGGCATTTTGCCGGAGAGGTCGAAGAAAGACAATACATTCTCACGGAATATCGCGATCTGCTTCTCGAAGAGGATTTCGCTGTCTTCAACGGGTTAATCAAATCGGGGATGCCTTTCCAGGATCTAATCGACGAATTGAGGGTTTCCCTTTGGTACGATATCCAGATGAATCAAGACTCGCTGGATTATTTCGAAACAAGTTTAAAAGTCTTCTCGGAGAAAAACACTTTTCGGATTATGGGTAAAACTTGTTTCCAGATGATCGGGTATTTGCAGGAGCTGAATGCGACATACAAGGAATGGGCCGTCCGGAACCCCGAATATGCCGAGTCGATGCAACGGCTGATCCTCGGGCATGAGGAACAGATCAAAACTAAGATCGGCGAACTTCAAAAATGGATGGATACGGCCCTTTACATCCTCCCGGGAAGCTGGCACCTTTTCCCGGATTGGGAGAATGTCTACCAGGAGTATATTACGATGCTCTCTCGCATCGGAACCCCTGTGGAGTACTACGGCAAGATCAAGGAGATCGTTGAAAAGCGTCTCTATTCGATTGATTACACGCATCGGGCGCAGCAACTGGCCGTCCCCTCCGAGATCCCAAACATTTATCGCTTTATGGTCCAATACTTTCACGAACAGCAGAAGTTCCAAGAAGCGCTGATGCTCTATAAAGAAGCTATCGATCTGCTCAAAGGACCGTACGAATGGAACCGGGCGGATCTGACCGGGAACCCCTACCTGAACGACGCGGGAAGGGCAAAAATACAGAGTTATCTTCATGATTACGAGAAGCTGGAGGCCGATCTCTCTCAATACTATCACTCCCTCCAAAAACACTTTCAATCGATCAATGAGCAAGGGATGTTCGAGCAGTATCTTTTGGTGGATTGGCGGTTGAACGAATTGACCGGAGAAACCTGGGAAGACCCGACCTATGAGAGCGTTCAACTGCGATTGACGCAAATGGCCGAAACCGGCCTGAAAGAATGACGTACGGAATGAAAGGAGAACCCGCATGACCCTAAGAAGATGGATCGGATGTCTGATGCTTTGCGTATTTCTTACGGGATTTGCTTACGCGCAAAAAGACTTCGAAAAACTGTCGTTGCCCTCTGACACCATCGTGGCAAAGGTCAACGAGAAACCGATTTACGCGAGAACGCTTGATATCGAATCGAATTTAGCTTACACGCTGTTAACCATCAAGCAGAATAACGAAAACTTTTACGAAATTCTTCTGGGAACGGAAGAAGGGTATGACTTTTTGGTCAGGTACAAGACGATCGTCCTTTACAAGCTCATAGACTCTTTTCTGCTGATAGAGATCGCCAAATCTTACGGCATCAACTACGATGACGCCGATTTGCTGCAATACGTGAATACTTTTATCAAAGACATTTTGACCAGCAATCAGTTGACCGAAGAGGAGTTCGAGAATTACATTATCACACAGGGATTCGACTCTCTCGCGGATTATAAGGAGCACTTGGCCTTTCAACGAAAAGTGACGCTCACCAATATCCAACTGATGGACAAAATCATCGCGGCCGTCCCCGTCAGCGACGCGGAGCTGGACGCTTATATCAAAAGCAATCCCCTTCCCACTGATGAAACCGCTTCTGTGAATATCTCACACATATTGTTGCAGAAGGAAGACAACGTCAACGCCGTGCTCTCTTCCATCCAAGCCGTCGGGTTCGAAAAAACGGCCCAAATATACTCTCGCGATGATCTAACGAAAAACAACGCGGGAAACCTCGGCTGGCTGGAAAAGGGCGCTTTCCCCCAATTCGATGTCGCTTTCGATCATAAGGTAGGGGATGTCCTCGGTCCCATCCAAACCCAACTCGGGTACCACCTGATCCGCATCAACGATTTCTCGGGCAGCCAATCCGGTCAAATCCCCTATCGCGAGGAAGCGAAGAACCTGCTTTCTCTCGAAAAAAAGGTCGATCTTTGGGAGAAATGGCTCACGGAAGAGTTCCCGCGCATCAAACAAACCTACCCAATAGAAATATACTTTTAATGAAGGAGGAGAGTAGTGTGAACGGATGTCCATACGGTGTACACAGAGTTATCGAACCCACGGGGGTGCTTCCCCAACCCGCTTGGAAGATTAGCAATGACATGGAAAAAATCTACGATAATGAGGTTTTAATCGATGTTTCAGTTCTCAATATCGATTCGGCCTCCTTCCGGCAGATCAAAGAAGAAGTGGGAAACGATGAGGAGAAGGTAGCGGAAAAGATCTTATCCGTTGTCAACGAGCGGGGAAAGATGCATAATCCGGTAACCGGATCCGGCGGCATGCTGCTGGGTAAGATCGCGCGGATCTCTCCCGAGATGTCCGAAAAACACGGGGTGAAAGCCGGCGACAAAATCTGCACGTTGGTCTCCCTTTCTTTAACCCCCCTAAAGATCGAGAAGATCCACAAAGTTCACCTGGAAAAAGAACAGGTCGAAGTCACTGCCAAAGCGATCATGTTCGAAAGCGGCGTTTGCGCCAAACTTCCGGAAGATATGTCTGAAACCCTTGCCCTTTCGATCTTGGACGTGGCTGGCGCGCCGATTCAAACCGCTCGCATGGTCAAACCCGGCGATACCGTTATGATCCTTGGGGCCAGCGGAAAATCCGGTATGTTATGCGCCTATGTCGCCAAAAAGATGGCGGGGGTCACCGGCAAAGTCATCGGTTTAATTCGAAGAGAGTCCAAACGCGCCGAAGTCGAGAAACTGGGCGCTTGCGATTCGATTCTCCTGGTCGACGCGACAGACGCGATCAATGTTTACAGCGCCATAGAGAAAGAGACGAAAGGAAAACTTTGCGATGTCGTCATCAACGTGGTGAACTCCCCGAATACCGAGATGGGCTGTATTCTAGCCACGAAGGAACGCGGTATGGTATATTTCTTCTCCATGGCGACGAGCTTTACCAAAGCGGCTCTTGGCGCGGAAGGCGTAGGGAAGGATATCGATATGATCGTCGGCAACGGATATGCAAAGGATCACGCGCTTTACGCTTTGGAAACCGTTCGGGAAAACCCCGTTTTGCTTGAATTGTTCAAAGAACGATATATCTAATATCGACAGATGAAGGGGGATGCGGAAATGGATCTTTCTGTTCGTATCGGTGATAAGCTGACGTTAGAAAACCCGATTATGCCGGCTTCTGGTCCGTTGGTGGGGGATAGCGAAAAAATCCTCGCCTTGGCTGCCCAAGGCGTCGGTGGGATCGTCACAAAAACGATTAGCGTACGGGAAGCCCATGTTCCGCGTCCCTGCATCATCGGCGGCAACGACTATATTATGAACACCGAGCTTTGGTCGGAATACCCGCCCGATCGATGGGAAAAAGAGTTTCTACCGTCGATTCGAAGAGCGGGAAAACCGATATTTATTAGTCTGGGGTACAAAGAGGAAGAGATCCTGTCGCTCATTCCCCGCTTTGAGCCTTTTGCGGACGCCTTTGAGCTAAGCACCCACTACCTGGGAAAGTCTCTCGACCCGATTGCGAAAACGGTTCGAGCGGCCGCGCAAGCAACGGATCGTCCGATTTTCATCAAACTCAGCCCACATATCCCCGATCCGGTCGAATTCGCTCAAATGGTTAAATCGCAAGGGGGGTACGGCCTTGTCGCCATCAACTCGCTCGGACCCGTCTACCCGGTTCGCTCAAGCGTCCCGTCTTCTCCGCTGGGGAGTGCGGATGGATTTGGATGGATCTCCGGCCCAGTGATCAAACCATTGGCGCTCGCGATCATCCGCAAGATCGCCTCGGCTGTTGATATCCCCATCATCGGCGTCGGGGGCGTCAGCTCCGCCCAGGACGTAATCGACTTTATCCAATGCGGGGCCAGCGCCGTCCAAATGCTCTCCGCCGCCATGCTCAAAGGAAGGACGTTGTATCGCAAGATCATCGCGGCGTTGCCCGCTGCGCTTGAAAGCCACGGTTTTACAGATTTTCAAAGCATGAAAGGATTGTCGCTTAAGAATAATACGAACGCGGTATACGAACGCCACACACCGATAATCGACCCAGAAAAATGCACGCTATGCAACCGATGTGTGGAGAATTGTCCGTACAATGCTTTGGAAAACCGCGACAAGAAAATCATCGTGGATCCTACTCTATGCTTTGGGTGCGGCCTTTGCGAAAGCCGTTGCCCGGTTCATGCGATCTCCGGAATCTTGCGGTGAACGTCGCGATGAAATACCGGTTACGTTGTGTCCATTGCGGGAAAGAGTTTTCACCCGAACCAGACCTGTACACCTGCCCCGATTGTAAAGACCGTTTGGGGACGTTGGAAGTCATCTACTCGTTTTCTTCGAAAACGCAATGGATACGGCCCGAAAATCCCGGTATATGGCGCTACGCCGATCTGCTGCCTATCAGGGAAGACCCGTTGCCCCCCCATCTGTACGTAGGGAATACACCTCTCATCCGATCAGAAAAAATCGAACGGGAGCTTGGTATACAGGAACTATGGATCAAAGACGACGGGAAAAACCCGACCGCCTCTTTCAAAGACCGAGCGAGCGTCGTGGCTATCGCGAAAGCGATCGAATACGGGTATACCGACATCTTCGCCGCTTCCACCGGAAACGCCGCAAGTTCACTCGCGGGGCTTTGCGCCCCGGCCGGATTGAAAGCTCATATCTATCTGCCCGCAACCGCGCCGGAAGCGAAGATTGCGCAATTGCTCATCTACGGGGCAGAGGTCTTTGCGGTCCAGGGAAGTTATGACCAAGCCTTCGACCTCTCTCTTAAAGAAGGATTTCAAAAGGACTGGTACTGCCGTAATTCCGCCATCAATCCTTATTTGTTGGAAGGGAAGAAGACCGGCACCTTCGAATTGATACAAGATCTCAAAATGCACGCGCCGGATCTGATCCTGGTCGGAGTAGGGGATGGCACCGTTTATAGCAGTATTCACAAAGCGGTTGCGGAGTTGTTCCAGTTGAACCTCATCGACCGAATCCCGATCATCGTGGGCGTGCAGGGAGAAAACGCGAATGCGATCCGCCGAGCCTTCTCGAACGGAGAACCCTATCTCCCGGCGGATATAGAAAACGCAACGTGCCTTGCGGACTCAATATCGGTCGGGAAACCAAGAGACGTGATCAAAGCTTGCCAATGGGCGAAAAAACATGATGGTTTCTTTCTGACAGTCTCCGACGAAGAAATCGGCGTTTCGATCAGCGCATTGGCGCGCAAATCGGGAGTTTTCGCTGAACCGGCCGGCGCCATCGCCTATGCGGGTTTAAAACAGTTGAAAGATGAAGGCCATTTGAATGCCAAAGCGCGTGTTGCGCTGATGATCACCGGAAACGGCTTAAAAGATGTCCGCGCCGCAAAGCCGTACCTCACTGAAAAAGTGACGCCCGTTTCTATCAAAGGTGTAAGAGGCGCGTAAACCCTCTCGACCTCAAGTGTTGTTGGGTAATCTTAAAGTCTTTTAGCCTTTGGGCGCGGCGAACCAACGGAATCGGGGATTCCCTCCACGGAATTCCCTCTAAAAGATCCTTGAAATATGCGTAAATCCTTCCCCGATAACGTGTGTCGCTTCTTGTACGACGATAAAGGCCTTCTCATCAATCTCTCTGATATGCCGAATCGTATCGGTCATCTCTTTGCGTTTCAGGGCAATATAGAGCACGTTTTTCTCGTTTTTGGTCCATCCGCCTTCCCCTTTTAAGCGCGTTACACCCCGCTCAAGCGTTTTCATAATGAAATCGCTGATCACACTGCCTTTGTCTGAGATCACCAGGATGGTCAGGGTGTTGTCGAGAACGCGGATGATATAATCGATGGTTAACCCGTTCAAGATCACGGATAAAACCGAGTACATCCCGATTCGAGAATTGAAAGCCACCCCAGCGAAGACCCCGATCACCAGATCGATCAGGAGCAGGGACAACCCGATCGAAGTCCCCGCGTACTTATTCAAGATGCGCGCGATAATGTCCGTTCCGCCCGTGGAAGAGTTTTGACTAAAGGTGATGGCCATTCCCAAGGCCGAGATAATGACTCCTAACAGAACCGAAAGGATCAGATCATCGCCGGTATACTTCGGGATCGGGATTCCCCTGTCAAAAAGATCGATGAAAAAGTTAAGCAGAAAAGTGCAGTATATGCTGCGTAGGCCGAATTCTTTCCCGATCACCAAGAAAGAGACGATGAACAGAATCCCGTTCAATAGGTACATCAGTAGACCCACCGGAAGAGCAACGAACTGCGTGAGGATAATCGCGATACCGCTGACCCCTCCTGCTGCGATATTGTAGGGAATCAGAAAGGAAACCAACCCGACGGCGGTTAATAGAACGCCCAAGGTCGAAAAGAGGTACTCGCGAACGGTTTTTTTAGAGATGACAAGCTTTCTACCGGTCATAGACTCCACTCACTTTCCTTGCGCCCAAGCGCTGATCGCCTCATAGGTCTGAAGCGTTTTTTCTTTCGTCGTGAAATTTATGTAGTGCGGACGGATTTTGGAGGAGATCAGGACAAAGGGAGGGGCGCTCTTATCCATGACGGTGAGATGGGCTCTTTCAATACTTTCCAGCTTAAAAAGCCCCAGCCTGATGTTGCCGACACTGGCGCCATTGGTTTTATAGAGGATTTCCGGTATATGATCGACCAAGGTGACTGATTCGATCTCCTCGCGGTCTACCTTCGCCCCGAAGATTCCGGAGATAATCAGTCGATCGTCTTCGAAAACGATCGCTTTCTCTTTCGCCGTATCGAGGAAGATATAGCCGACAAGCCCGAATACGGCCAGTGTGATGGCCACCGTCACCCATGAGCGTTTCCGATTATCCAAGCCGATGCCTCCAATTATTGTTTTTCGTATTATAATATAACGCTATTCAAAAAGAAAGCGCCGAACAATTTCGTCTTACTAATACCCCTATAGGGTATATCATCAAGGAGGTTTTCTCATGCCGTTACTGAAAGAAAAAGACCAACAAGCTGTTAGAGAAAAATTCGCGAAAGAACTCAAAAATCCCGTTAAGCTCAGATTCTTTTATTCGGAAGAAGATACGAGCGAAGAGACGACGATCACCGGGGAACTCTTGGAAGAGATACGAGGATTATCGGATGGGAAAATCTCTGTGGAAACCATCAAAGAGCTCGACGGAGAAAAAGCGCATACATATCGGATAGACAAAACTCCCGCCATTGTGGTTTCAAGTAATGGAGACGAACGAGACAACATCCGTTTTTTTGGCTTGCCTGCGGGACACGAATTTGCCTCCTTGTTGCATACGCTGATTACCGTATCGAACGACTATCACGTGGAATTGCCAGATACGCTCGTTGAGAAAGTGCGGGCGATCGATAAACCCGTCAAAATACAGGTCTTCGTCACGACAAGTTGTCCGCATTGTCCGCCGGCGGTTGTGACCGCGCACTACTTCGCCATGCTCAATCCGATGATCACTTCCGAAATGGTCGAAGCGAACCAATTTGAAGACCTATCCAGGCAATACGGCGTTCAGTCCGTTCCCATGACTATCATCAACGATGGGAAACAAACGTTCATTGGGTCCCGCAATCCCGAAGAATTTTTCAAAGCCATAGAAGAAGCGATTTAGGAGGGCTTATGGGCTTTTTGGATATCGGGTCTATCTCCTCTTCAGAAGGAACCCTGAAAGACACCTACGATTGTTTAATCCTCGGAGGCGGTCCCGGGGGTCTTACGGCAGGTATATACGCATCAAGAGGCGGACTCTCAACCCTTGTGCTGGAAAAAGGGATGGAAGGCGGCACATTAAACTTTACCCCGTTGATAGAAAACTATCCGCCCTTCCCGGAGATCGTCGGTATGGAGTTGGCCCAGAAGTGGACGGAGCACGCGGAGCAAATGGGCGTCGCCATTTTACGGGAAGGAATCGTTGAAGCCTCTCTCACGGGTGAGACCCTTGCCGTAAAAACAGATCAAGGAAGGACCGTCTTTGGTAAAACGATCATCATCTCAACAGGATCCTCTTATCGTCAACTCGGGTTGGCCTCAGAGCGGCGGTTCGCCGGCAAAGGGGTTTCTTATTGCGCATTGTGTGACGGGGCGCTATTCAAGAACAAAAAAATCGCCGTCGTCGGAGGCGGTAACTCCGCGATAGACGAGGCGCTCTATTTGTCTCAAATAGCTGATTCTGTAACGATTATCCATCGCCGCGACCAGTTGCGCGCGGAAAAAGCCTTGGCGGAAAAAGCTTTGCGGAACCCCAAGATACGCTTTTATTGGGATACGGTGTTGACCGATATCGAAGGCGCGCGCAGCGTAGAATCTCTCGTGATGGAGAATGTGAAGACGAAAACGCGAAAACGGGAACCCTTCGACGGGGTGTTCATCTATGTCGGGTTGGAACCGCGCAGCGCCTGCTTTAAAGGCGCATTAGAGATGACGGAAGACGGGTTCATCATTACTGATCCGGATACGCTTGAAACTTCTATAGATAGGGTCTTCGCCGTAGGGGATGTCCGAAAAAAAGAGATTCGTCAGATTATAACAGCGGCGGCAGACGGCGCAATCGCCGCTTCTTTTATCATTAAAAAGTATTTTTTGTGAAGCGGTTCCGTGTGGATGAGTGGAGGCGCTTCGTGACTGAAGGAGGAATGAGATGAATAATTTCGTATTTCATAATGCGACCAAAATTATCTTTGGAAAAGAAACAGAAGCGCGCGTGGGTGTGGAAACGTCTCAATGGGGCCGGAAGGTGTTGCTTCACTATGGCGGTAACAGCATCAAAAAGAACGGTCTTTATGACCGCGTTATCCAAGCTTTGAAGGGCCAACAGATCGATTGGGTGGAGCTGGGCGGGGTCCAACCCAATCCGCGTCTATCGTTGGTAAAAACCGGGATCGACGTGTGCCGAAAAGAAGGCGTCGACTTCATTCTCGCAGTCGGAGGCGGAAGTGTGATCGACTCCGCCAAGGCGATCGCGATGGGAATACCTTATACTGGCGATGTATGGGATTTCTTTGAAGGAAAGGCCGAACTGAAAACGGCGTTGCCGCTGGGAGTCGTATTGACCATCCCGGCAGCCGGGAGCGAGAGCAGCACCGGCACAGTGATAACGAAGGAGGAGGGATGGCTCAAACGCTCGGCGAACAGCATCATTCTACGCCCGAAGTTCGCTATTATGAACCCCGAGATCACCTTCACTTTACCCGCCTATCAGACGGCTTCTGGAGTTGCCGATATGATGGCGCATATCTTCGAGCGTTATTTTTCTCAAACGGAAAACGTCGATCTCACCGACCGGTTAAGCGAAGCGACGTTGAAAACCATCATAAAAAACGCAGGGATCGTCATGAAAGAACCGGAGGATTATGCGGCGCGCGCAGAGATTATGTGGGCGGGAACCATCGCGCACAATGACCTTCTGAGCACGGGTCGAACCTCGGATTGGGCTACGCACGGGATGGAACATGAGTTAAGCGCGTTGTACGACCTGACTCACGGCGCGGGTTTGGCCATTCTCTTTCCGGCGTGGATGCAATATGTTTATCGGGAAAATCCCGCGAAGTTTATGCAATTTTTCGAACGGGTATGGGACGTCGAACCGGACTACGCGCACCCGGAAAAAATGATCGCCCAAGGGATTGATCGACTCAAGCACTTTTATCAATCGATAGGCCTTCCGGTTACCTTTCAGGATGCCGGTTTGCCGGTGAAGGATTTGGAAGAGATGGCTGAGAAATGCACGAAGAGAGGACCGATCGGAAACTTCAAAAAGCTGTACAAAGAAGACGTTTTGGCGATCTATCGGATGGCCAGCCTCACTACGTGACAGGATCTCCGCCAAAAAAAAACGAACGGACGGTCCGTTCGTTTTTTTTCTAGGTGTAAGAACACTTATTCCTGTTCTCTTTTGAAAATGAAGTATCCGAAAAGCGGGATGGTGATCACGCCGATGGCCAGAAAGACAAGATTCGAGGTATAAAACTCCGAGAGCGGGATGAAGTCCTGCCCCAAAGAAAACCGCATCGATCGGGCAACATAGGTCATCGGGAAAAAGAACGCGAGGGAGCGTAGCCATTCGGGCAAGACTTCCAAAGGAAAATACACTCCGGAGAAAAAGACGAGGATATTCGAAAACAGGTTCGAAACGTTCATCGCCGCCTTTGGGCTTCGAAGAACGACAAGAAAGAAACCGCCCAGCGCCATCATAAAAAACATTGAAGATACGAATGTGAGCGCCAGATAAGGCAGATTGATCGTGAACTCGATACGGAAGACCCAGACAGACACAAGAAATAGAATGATGAGCGAGATCAAGGAAAAGATGAAGTTGTTCAAAATATCCGCATACAAAAAGGTCGAGCCTTTCAAGGGCGTCGCTAAAAACCGCCGAATGATCTTTCTTTTTCTGAAATAACCCAAACTGATGATCAAGGCCGACAACCCGGAAAAGGTAATGGAGATAGACAAAACGCCCGCCAGAATATAACCAACCGTGGTAACCGGTTTTTCGTTAAAATTCGCCTCGATAACTTCCACGTTTAGTATCTCGCGGAAATTCGCTTCTTTGGTTCGCAAATCTTGAGCCAGCGAATTGATCGTCGATTGGTACATTCCGTTGTTGTTTTGGCTGGTCGCGTTCAGATAGGCCGTTAGGCGCATCGCCTTTGGATCCCCGTTAAAAGCCATTCCGTAACGTACTCCGGAACTCCCCCGTGTCACTCCTTCTCCCAATTCTTCTTCTGAATGCGTTTCAAACAGTTTCAATCCGTAATTTTCCGCGAGATCGGCGAAACGGTCTTTGAAGTCTTCGGAAAACCCTTCTCCAAAATAGACGCCGACATGTGTCCAGGTTTTCTCCCCTGTGGGGGTTTCCGAGGCCGTGCTCGCGGAACCGGGCCCAAAAGCCAATCCAAAGATGAACATGAACATTAGCGGGAAAACAAGATTCCAAAAAAGACTGCCGAGATCACGAAATCGGTAGTAAAAAAAGGCTAAGAACATATTCAAAAAGGTTTTCATGCTTCTTCACCCCCCCAACGGAACAAGAGAAAGGAAAGACAGGTAAGCACAACCACCCAGATCAGGGGGACGGTATAGTGCATAAACGGTTTGAAGGGGGAGGAGAGAAGCCCCATCTCCTGCCGGATGCCAGCCGCCAAATAGGTCATCGGGTTGATGTGGATAAACCAGTCGACCCATGGCGAAAGGCTGAAAATCGTAAAGTAGAGCCCTCCCAAAAACTGCATCGGGAAAAATAACACGTTTCCCAGAGCGGCAGCTGTGTTGGGCGTTTTACTGACGCTTCCCAGGAATAATCCGAAGGCGATGCTCGTGACGCAAGCCAGCAGGACGTATAAAAGAGCGCCCGGTTTGAAGATATCGAAGGAGAGGTTGAACACAAATCTTCCGTATACGAAAACCAGCAAAAACGACAGGGCGCACGTGCAAAGGATGGTTAGCAGCGCGGCGATAAAATAGTCCTTCGTTTTCGCGGGCGTCGCGGAGATGCGCTTGAAGATCTTTTCATATTTGTAGTTGGCGATATCTCCGGCTAAACCAAAGAATCCGGCGCTGAAAAACGACATCAAGATGACGCCCACAAACATATAATCAGCCATGGAAAAGGTTTGAACAGACCCGACCGTTTTAGAGTCCACCGTCACTTCAGGCAAAGTGACCCCCATCCGTTTAGCGGCTTCTCCATTGATCATCGTGAGAATCTGTTTCATGACTTCCGTTGCGATGGAAGAGGCATCTCTCACTTTTACCTGATGAATAAGGATACTGGGCGCTTCGGTCTTATTCCCGGTAAATCTTGAGAAGAAAAGGATCTGACTAAATTTCGGATCGAAGTCCTCCGGAATCTCGATGAAGATATTGACGCGCTGCTCTTTTAGAAAGCGTTCCCCTTCTTCCCGCGTTTTCACGGGAGTTATCGTAAAAAGCGGGGTTCGGCCTTCTTTTTCGGCGCTGATTTCGTCAAAGATCTGCCGAACGATCGTCGAGCCCACACCATTGCCGCCTTGATCCAAAACGGCTGCGGTAAAATGAACATCTTCTGTGCCCATGTTGGTGAAAATGACGCATAAGATAGTCAACAGCAATACCGGGAACAGAAAAAACCAGAACAACGCCTCCGATTCCCGGATATTCGACAAGAATACGGCCTTGAAAAATCGGAAGTTCATTAGTCCCGCAACCTCCTTCCCGTTTTTGCCAAGAAAACATCTTCCAAGTTTGGGCGGCGAATGTTGATATCGTTGAGGATAATAGACTTTTGGCTTGCCCATTTCATCAACCTTTCAAGATTCCCATAAAGGTCTTTGGTCGGAAAAACGACCTTATCTTCTTCCATCTCGACCGGTTCTTCATCCCAGGAGTTGAGCTCGGCGATATCCTCCGGGCTCATCTTGCAGGAAAACTCGATATAATTCCGTTCCCCCAACTTCGTAATATGGCCTTCCGGCGTATCGATCGCCATGATTTTGCCGTGATCCAGAATGCACACGCGATCGCTCAATCTTTGCGCTTCCTCCATGTAGTGGGTCGTGAGGAAAACGGTTTTCCCGCGGGCTTTCAGGTTTTCGATGATATCCCAGATATTTCGGCGGGCCTGCGGATCCAACCCGGTCGTCGGTTCATCCAAAAACACGAATTCCGGATCGTTGATAAGCGCGCATGCGATAGCCAATCGCTGCCTCTGGCCACCTGATAGCTTTTCGGCGTAAGCGTTTTTCTTCTCCTCAAGAGAAACGAAACCGATTACGTCATCGACGGGAAGAGATTTCTCAAAGAAAGATGCGAATAATGCCACCGTCTCTTTGACTTTCAGATGAGGAATAAATGCAGTCGTTTGCAGTGAGACGCCGATCTTTTCTTTTGTTCTCCGATCAACATGCTTCATCACTTTGCCAAAATACCGGATCTCTCCCTCGTCGGCTTTTCGAATCCCTTCGATGATTTCGAGCGTCGTGGTTTTTCCCGCCCCATTCGGGCCTAATAGGGTGTAAACCTCTCCGCGGTTCACGTCAAAAGAAATGCCATCCACCGCTTTAACGGCTTGAAAATACTTCTTTAGGTTTTTCACTTCCAATATCGCTTCCGGCACGTTATCCCTCCATTATCACCAGAATGTAAAATGGTTCGGTAGATGAATGAAAATCATTATTCACCAACGATCGATCCCGGTGGATATTATCATAAAGTTAGCCGATAGTCAATGGAATTAATAAATTCAACGCGGCCAGATCATCCGGAACAAGAAAACACGCATACTTCGACATAAGGAAGAAAATGACGCGCGTTTTACGTTTTTTTCCTCAGGAAACCATCTAAATCGGATATCAGAAATTTGGTTTTTCCACGGCTTTTGAGTACAATAGAAGGTGTAGAAAACAGTAAACTGTATAAGGAGGGAAATTCGTGAGCTTATTCGAAAATGCATTGAAACAATTCAACAAAGCGGCTGACATCATGAAGTTGGACGCGAACATGCGGGAAGTCCTTTCTCAACCGAAGAGGGAACTTACTGTTAACTTTCCGGTAAAAATGGATGACGGGAGTATCAAAGTGTTTACCGGCCACCGCGTGCAGCACAATGTCGCCCGAGGCCCTGCGAAAGGGGGCGTCCGCTATCACCAGGATGTTACCTTGGACGAAGTCAAAGCCTTGGCGTTCTGGATGACGTGGAAGGGCGCCGTCGTGGGGATTCCCTACGGTGGTGGAAAAGGCGGCGTGAAAGTTGATCCGTCTCTTCTTTCTGAAGGAGAATTGGAGAGGCTTTCCAGAAGGTACTTCTCGGAAATCCAGGTCATTATCGGGGAAAAAACGGATATTCCTGCTCCTGATATGAATACGAGCGGCAAGATTATGGGTTGGTTCATGGACACGTATAGCATGAACGTTGGAGAACCCGTTCTGGGAATCGTCACGGGAAAGCCGTTAGAACTCGGCGGCTCTCTCGGAAGGACTGAAGCGACCGGCCGGGGCGTCCGCGTATGCACCGAAGAAGTCGTCAAGTATTTGACAGACAAGGGAACAGTCAGCAAACCGATGAACCAAATGAGAATCGCGGTTCAAGGATTTGGAAAAGTCGGGCAATATACGGCGAAGCTCATCTCTGAAGAACTCGGCGCAAAGATCGTCGCAATCAGCGATATCTCTGGCGGATTCTATAAAGATTCCGGATTCGACGTAAACGACCTGATGGCCTACTGCGCGAAGAACAAAGTCATTAAAGGCTATCCGAATGCCGATCGCGAGATCTCGAACAACGAACTTCTCTGCTGTGATGTCGATATCTTGATACCCGCCGCTTTGGAGAACCAAATCACCGCCGCTAACGCGAATGACATTCGAGCCAAGATCATTGTCGAAGCAGCGAATGGCCCCATCACTCCGGAAGGAGACGAGATCCTTCTGAAGAAAGGCGCCTTTATCGTACCCGACTTCTTAGCTAATGCCGGCGGTGTCACCGTCTCTTATTTCGAATGGGTACAGGGTATGCAATGGTATTTCTGGGATATCGACGAAGTGAGAAAAGCCTTACACAGACTTATGAAAAAAGCCTTTGCCGATGTGGCGGGCGCGAAAGAAAAGTATAACACCGATATGCGTTCGGCCGCTTACGCGGTTTCGATCGAAAAAGTGGCGACGGCTACGAAGTTAAGAGGGATTTACCCCTAAGCATCCGTAGAAGGAATAAAGGGGCGAAAGCCCCTTTTTTTGTTTGTTTGTCCTTCTCTGACCCAACCGATTGTGATATACTTCGGCGTGTCGAAATTTGAGGGAGGGAGTCCATTGATAACGGTTATTGTGCTTACGATCTTCGTCATCACCTACGCTTTGATTATGCAGGGGAAGTACCCCCGATCGGTCGTGGCTTTCGCGGCCGGAATCATCATACTGTTGTTGAAGATTTCTCCCGAACTAACGGTGGAATCGGTGGGGGAGTACGTGGATTTCAACACCATCGGGCTGCTTCTGGGAATGATGATCATCGTCGGCGTGTTGAAGTCGACCGGTTTTTTCGAGTACGTGACGGCTTGGATCGTAAAAATCTCCAAAGGCCGGATGCTGCGCATCACGTTATTGATGTTAATCGCAGGCGCGCTTCTATCAAGCATTCTGGACAACGTCACCACTATCCTGGTCTTTGCCCCAATCGTCTTTCTCATTGCTGATTCGATACAGATCAACCCGACACCGCTCATACTCGCCTTGCTATTCTCCGCGAATATCGGGGGGACAGCCACGATTTTGGGGGATCCCCCCAACCTGCTCATCGGCAGCGCGGCGAATGCCGGATTCATCCAGTTTTCTTCGGTGATGTTATGGCCGACGTTGATCGTTCTGGCCGTTTTCATCCTCTATTTTCGAAGAAAGAACGCTTATATCGCGAAAATCCCTTCCGAAAAACTGGAGCGTCTGCTGTCCATCGACCCTTCGAAAGCGATCACCAATGAAAAATTGTTCAAACAGAGCCTGGTTGTTTTCGTTTTCGTCATCCTCGGATTTCTTCTCCACTCCGTCTTAGGGTACGAGCCTTCTTTGATTGCATTGAGCGGCGCAATCGCCATACTCATTCTGGGAAAAGGGAATTTCCAGACGATCTCCTTGGAGATCGAATGGGAAACAATCTTCTTTTTCATCGGGTTGTTCGCGTTGACCCGCGCCCTCAAGGATGTCGGCGTTACCGGAGCCGTGGCGACGGCCATCTCGCAGATGCAGGTCTCCCCGATCTTTATCGTCTTGACCGTTTTATGGGTATCCGGTTTACTCAGCGGTATCATCGGCGCCGTCCCTATTACGACAGTTTTCATCCCGATCGTGCAGTCGCTTCAAGGTACGATTCCGAATAGTTATGAACTTTGGTGGGCTTTGGCGTTGGGAGCCAGTTTGGGCGGGAATACCTCTTTTAGCGGGGCGGCGGCGAATATGGTCGCTGTCGGGCTGGTTGAAAAGAACTATAAAGATAAGGTAAAATACGGGGCTTTCCTTAGGGAAGGCATCGTTGTGAGCTTGATCGGCTTGACGGTGGGGACGGCCTACTTGGCGATTCGTTGGTTTATGCTATAATCCTAAAAGGAATCGTAAAGGAAAGGAACGGGATAAGATGCATGATATATCCTTTCAATCATTGATCAACACACTCGACCTCTTTTCCACCGGTGTCGCGATCGTCAATCAGGAAGGTCGCTTCTTGTTTTGGAACAGCGGGGCAGCATTAATAACGGGGCACACCGCTGATAAGGTCGTCGGGCAAACCTTTGATCAGGCGTTGACGATGGTCGACATCTTCGGTAAAAAAATCACCTTCTCCCTATTCTTGGAGATGCATCAACTACGTGGCAACTCCGCATCGCTCGAAGTATGGATCGAGAACCAGGAAGGGATATTATCGCATGTCAGGCTTTACAGCGCCCGATTGACGGACGGCGAGGGAACCCATCAGGGGTTTGCGATGATCTTGCACGATGTGATCATCGAAGAGGTGTTGGGCGATGCGCTCGCGAAGGTCTCGGAACAAGCCCATATTGATGCGTTAACGAAGCTCTTTAATAAAGATACGCTCATAGAGGATCTACAAACCCATATCGAAAATGTGAAGCGCGCGAAGTATCAGGTCGGGGTCGTTTTTATGGACATCGATCGATTCAAAAGCATCAACGATCGCTTCGGACACATCACCGGGGATTCGGTGCTCTCTTTGTTCGGCAAGCTCATACTCGGCAGTATCCGTAAAGGCGAAAGGGCTTACCGGTTTGGAGGAGACGAGTTTGTGGTGGTCTTGCTCATCGATTCACAGGAGGATCTGCTCCGTTTCACCCAGCGGTTCGAACGCGCGTTGTATGAAACGAAATTTCCGGTGACCCTGGACGTCACCGTCGGTTTCTGGGTCGTACTCGGGACGGATACTGCCCATTCCGCGTTGGATAAGGCCGACAAAAAAATGTACGAGAAAAAAACGGAAAAGAAACGTTTGGAGACGCCGAGACCGTGATTTCTGAAAAAAAGGCCTTAGAGGTGAAATCGTTTTTCGATCGATACCGCTCTTATCTGATCATTAGCCACGTTCAACCGGACGGAGACGCGATCAGCTCGTCGCTTTCGTTGAGTTTCGGTCTACGGCGGCTGGGCAAAGAAACTCAGACCGCCATCGATTGGCCCATACCGGAAGTTTTCCAATCCATCCCTTTATGCGATCAAATTCGAGGATATCCGATCGATAACGGGTTCGACGCGGTGGTTTTCGTAGACGGGTCTTCACCCGACAGAATGGGCCGTTTCGCAAAACTGTTGGATGAAAAACCCTCTTGTATCATCGATCATCATCGTTCCGCGCTTTCATTCGGAACGATGCAATGGGTAGAACCGACGGCTTCCGCCACAGCGCAGTTGATCTTACTGCTGAACAAACTCCTCGAAGTACCCTATGACCCGATCCTGGCGACCCTTAATTTATTGGGACTGCAGACCGATTCCGGGTTTTTCCGTTACAGCAACACGACAGCGGATTTGTTCCGGGACGCTGCGTTTCTGATGGAGCACGGTGCCCAGCCTTATTTCAACGCTTCAACGATTTTAGAGAACAAGAAAACCGAGGAGTTCCACCTGCTGACCCGGATGATCGAAAAAATCGAAGTCTTGCTCTCCGGCAAACTGGTCTATTCCTATATCACGCAAGAAATGCTTCTAGCTTCCGAATGCGCGGAGGAAGATACCGCCGGCTTTATCGGCGAGTTGCGATCCATCAAAGGGACGGAATGCGCGATCTTGTTCGTTGAATCCGAGACGGGAGACACCCGCGTGAGTTTCCGATCGAAGAAATGGTTCGATGTCTCTCAAGTGGCGGTGCATTTCGGGGGTGGCGGCCATTTGAAAGCTTCGGGGTGTTCTCTAAGGGGAGACTTCTTTAAAAATATCGACACGGTTGTTCGTTTTGTCGAGCGCAAAATGACGGAGAGCACCGCGTCCGATGCCATTCTAAATCTTTTGTCCGATCGTGGACAGCGAAACACTCTGGCCGATAGCGGACAGAATGAAAAGTGAGGGGGTTGAAAGTGGGACAAGTTTTCGTGATCACATCCGGTAAGGGCGGTGTCGGTAAAACAACGGTGACGGCCAACCTGGGAGCGGTGTTCTCCGGGTTGGGCAAGAAAACGTGCTTAATCGACGCAGATATCGGTTTGAAAAACCTGGACGTGGTACTTGGTCTTGAAAATCGAATCTTGTACACAATCATAGACGTGATCAGCGAGAAAGTCGGTTCTTTGGAAGCGCTGGTCCGCCATAAAACGAGTCGAAATCTCTATCTCCTGCCAGCTTCCCAGATCGCGACGAAAGAGATGATGAACCCGGAAGATATGGAGAAAGTGGTCGCCCAACTGAGGCCCAATTTCGATATCATCCTCATCGATTCTCCTGCCGGAATCGAGAGCGGGTTTCGTAATGCGGTCGTCGCGGCGGACGCCGCCATTGTCGTTACCAATCCGGAGTATACAGCCGTAAGCGACGCCGACCGCGTGACCGGTTTATTGGAAAAAAGTAAAATATCCGAAGAAAACATATTTCTGATCGTCAATCGATTTCGACCAAATGTCGCGGAAAAACGCGGAATGCTTTCGATCGAAGATGTAACCAAAACTTTAGCGATTCCGTTGATCGGGATCGTCCCGGATTCGGAAGCGGTGGTTATCGGGTCCAATCGGGGGTTACCCATCGCTTTTGAAGGCAATAACGAACTAAATAAGATATTTACCAATATCGCTCGCCGGATGTTGGGACATAAAATTCCCCTGCAGGAAGATTACAAACTCTCGAAACCTACTTTCTGGAGGTTATTTAAAACACTTTTCAGAAGTTAATCAGGTGTTAAATATGGATCAGAACGAGAAAAGCCGCGGGCTTCTCCCGGAAAGCAAAGAGAATGCGGATATTTCGGTTGTTTCTACCAAACGCGTCGTCCTCACCGACAAGCATTCTCTTTTTCAAATGCAGGAAATGATCAAACCGGCCGCCGAAGCTCTAAAGAAGGGGGAGTTGGCGGTTTTCCCGACCGAAACGGTCTACGGGTTGGGCGCTGGCATCTACTCCGAAGAAGGGATTAAACGGATCTTTCAAGTGAAAGGGCGTCCGTCGGACAATCCATTGATCGTCCATATCGCCGATATAAACGAGACGGCGGATCTGATACACGATTCCGCTCCTGATTTGTTTTACAAGTTGGCAGAGCGGTTTTGGCCGGGACCGGTAACTTTTGTGTTACCGAAATCGCAGAAAATCTCAGATACCGTTAGCGGTGGTAAACCCTCCGTCGCGATTCGATTCCCTTCTCATCCCATCGCGCAAATATTGATCAACCTCGCCGGTCAACCGATCGCCGCCCCCAGCGCGAATATCTCGGGAAAACCCAGTTCCACGCGATCCGAACATCTGCAAGAGTTGGTAGGGAAGGTTGAATGGATCATCGACAACGGGCCGATCACGATCGGATTGGAATCCACGATTATCTCTTTGCTCCAAACGCCGCCGGTACTATTGCGCCCGGGACCGATTACGGTGGAAAAGCTAAAGGAAATTATCCCCAACCTCGAATTCAATTTGAAGAGCTCGAAAGCGCTCGCGCCGGGTATGAAATACCGGCACTATGCGCCTGAAGCTTTAATAAAGCTCGTTCCTTGGACTGAGAACTTGTCAAAACTCGTCAAAGACGTCGAGGAATACTATATTTGTTTACGTGAGGAAAAAAAAGAGATTTTGATATTGGCAACCGCCGAAACGATCAATTACTATTCCGCCAGAGGGTATTCCGCAATCTCGATGGGAAGCCGCTCCAACCTTTACAGTATTGCCCAAAACCTCTTTCATTCCTTGCGCACGATCGACGCGCTTGGTTACCGTTGGGGAATTATCGAAGGATTCGAAGAGGCCGGCTTGGGTTTCGCCTTGATGAATCGAATCGAAAAAGCCGCTTCAGGGCGTTCTTAAGGGATTGAAGAGGGATCGATGACACGTCCGATTAGCGAATGGCAAGAATTGGGGTTGATGCTTCGGCAACGCCGGAACTACCTCGCCCTAACCCCGGAGGACGTCTTTGAAAAGACGCACATCTCAGTCGAAACGGTCAACAGATTGGAAACGGGGTTTTTCAACGAAATACCCGCGATCTATTTGCAGGATTTCTTAAAACGATACGCTGCTTTACTCGGTTTAACGGAGCAACGGGTCTTCGATCAATACGAGAGAGGGTTAGCGGAATATGAAACCAAGCGCGAGAGAGAACGCCATGTGCATCGCGTGAAAACGCGCATTGGTCCGCTTACCCGATGGCTCAAATATCTGGTCGGGCTTCTCGCGATCGTCTTGGCCGTTCAATTCTTCATCGTAATGAAACTCCTGGATGAAAACCAACTCAACATAAGAAATGATGGCCCCTCGACCGTAACGCTCACGCGTGAGGGCAACACATACCGGCTCGAGGATAAAGAGAGCTTGCGTTTCCCCGGCAGTGGAACGATGACGATATCGAATCCTGATAAAAGCGTAGTTGTGATACAATATGGCCAGTACGAGAAAGAAATCAGCTGGACGGAATTTGAGGTGCATTAAAGATGGGCGGTATTCGTAAACCCGAGTTGGTTAACTTGGTGATCTTTGGTTTCGGCGCGTTCGTCGACTATCGCCTTGAAACGGCTAAACCGATCTTGATCGAACAGTTCGGAGAAATAGATTACGCTTCAGAGTTGCTGGATTTTGGAAAGTACACCTTTTATTATAACAAAGAGATGGGAAATGGGCCGATTCAGGGCAGGTTATTCAGTTTCAAGGAATTGGTGCATCCATATGAGCTGCCGACTATCAAAATAAAAACGAATGAGATCGAAAGCGCCCTTCAAACAAACGGAAAGCGCTCGATCAATCTGGATTCTGGCTACATCCATCATACCCAGTTCGTCCTGGCATCGACCAAGCATTGGGCGAATCGCCTATACCTGGGAAGAGGCATATATGCGGAAATCACCTTAATGTACGTAGACGGCGCTTTTACGCCCTTACCGTACACGTATCCGAACTATTGCGCTCCTGAGTACATCGAACCGTTGACAAAGATTCGTGAAGGTTATCTCGAAAAACGGAAAGCGCTCTATGGGAAGAGTGGAAAGGGATAACCCGATGAAGGGAATTCTGTATGAAAATATATATCGAAACGTTAGGATGCCCCAAGAACGAAGCGGACAGCCAGCTCTTGAAGAGCCTCCTGCCTTCTGGAAGCCACATCGTTTCTACGCCTTCCGAAGCGGAATGCGTAGTCGTTAATACTTGTGCGTTTATCCAAGACGCGCAGAAAGAATCGATCGAAACGCTGCTGGAATATGTCTTGCAGTGGAAACAGGAACAGCCGGACAAACGGCGAGTTTATGCTTGGGGCTGCTTGGTACAGCGCTTCTTAAAGGCCCTACAAAAGGAAATCCCTGAACTCGACGGGTTTATCGGTGTCTTGCCCGTGGATCGCATTTCGGAAGGGTTGTTCTCGCACTGTCTAGGGGAAAGGTCTAAGCCCCTTGTCTTGTACTCGGAAGATCCCGACACCACTTGCGCGCTTTCTTCTCAGTTTTTTGAGAGTCCCCCCTATTATGCTTACGTCAAAATCGGAGATGGATGTGACAGGAATTGTGGTTTTTGCACAATTCCCTCCTTTAAAGGTCCGCATCGCAGTCGTCCGATGACACATATCTGCCGGGAAGTGGAAGAGCTTGTCCGAAAAGGCAAGAAGGAATTAATTCTGGTGGATCAGGACACGACCCAATACAGGGATGGTCAGTATTCGCTCGCTGATTTACTCCGCTCGCTAGACGCTATCGAAGGCGATTTTTGGATTCGGGTTCTCTACACCCACCCCGACCATTTCGATCCGCCTTTACTGGAGAGTTTCGCCGCCTGTGACAAGGTCCTCCCTTATTTTGACATTCCGATTCAACACGCCTCCGATTCAGTCCTGCGCGCGATGAATCGAATCAAAGGGCGGGAAGACCTCGGCGCGATCTTTAGACTCATCCGCGAACGGATTCCGGAAGCTATTCTCCGCTCTACCGTTATGGTCGGCTACCCGGGCGAGACGGAGGAGGATTTCGAGAAATTGGTCGCATTCTTGAAAGAAGCGCGGTTCGACCGGCTCGGCGTTTTCCGTTTTTCTCCTGAAAAAGGCGCGCCGGTGAACAAAAAAAGACTGGATAAAGTTGGCGCCAAAGTGTCGGAACGACGCTTGGACGAGATTATGACCTTACAACAAGAGATATCTTATGAAAAGAACCAGCGGTTTCTCGGAAAAACCTTTCGCGTGCTGGTTGAAGCGGAAGAATCCCATTACGTTGGGAGAACGATGCGCGACGCTCCGGATGTCGACGGATTGTTTGATATCTATACGGATAAGCAACTGACCTTGGGGGAGTTTTACACCTGCCGGGTAACGGAAGCGGACGCGTATGATTTGGGAGGGACACCGGAATGACGATTACGAATGCGACGAAGATCACCTTCTTCAGAGTCATCATCACTCCTATCATTATGCTCTTGATCGAGTTCAGCGGGAATAACAGCCTACTCCTCTGGCTGAGCTTTATCCTCTTTATCTTAGGCGCGCTTTCCGATTGGCTGGACGGTTACGTTGCGCGGAAACACAAAGAGATCACGGATTTGGGAAAATTCGTGGATCAGTTAGCCGACAAAGCGTTTGTTACGGGGATTTTGTGCGTACTGACTTACCTGCAGGCTGTGAGTTATTGGGTGGTGGCCGTAATCGTTCTGCGCGACACATTTGTGAACGGATTGAGGATGATATCCGCATCGAAAGGCACCGTCGTTGCGGCGAATTGGTGGGGAAAATCGAAAACGGTTATTCAGCTCGTGTTTATCGGGGTATTATTGGTTCAGCGGATCACGCCCCTTTTTCCTGACTCGGTCATCGTTGTCTTCAGTTGGATAACAATCGCCGTTACGATGATCTCCGGTTTGACGTACTTACCGAAAAAAGGAGGGAAAACATGAGAGCTTTTTTAGCTTTGCGAATCAGCGAAGAGATCGAATCCAAAGCGCTTGAAGTGAACCTCGAACTCCAAAAACGTCAGTTTGAAGCTTCTTGGACAAAAAGCGGACATTTCCACGTTACGCTGCTTTTCCTGGGGGAAAAAACTCCCGCTTATGTACAAACCCTCAACGGCATATTGGAAAAAAATCTTCAATTTACGCCTTTTGCATTGGAAACCGACCGGCTGGGCGTCTTTAAAAAAAGCGGGAAGCCTTCTGTCTGTTGGTTGGGGATCAAGAAGCATGGCGCCTTCTCGGCCTTGGCTGCCGAATTGAATCGATTGTTGTCACCCCTTCAAACGGAACCGATCGATACGGAAAACACGCATATCACGATCGGGAGATTTAAAAAAGCGCCCGACAACTGGTTAGAAATCGTCCGTCAAATCGAAATTCCGTCTATGATATTCACCGTTCGGCAAGTATGGTTGTATAAATCCGTTTTGACGGCGCAAGGTCCGGAATACACGTGCCTCGGAAAATATAATAGAAACGAAGCTACTTAACATAAAGGAGGCAGTATGGAGAATACGAACAAAGATAAGAAAAAAGCCTTAGATTCAGCCATACACCAGATAGAGAAAGATTTCGGAAAAGGCAGTATCATGATTATGGGATCGGAAAACTTGAACGCCAACGTCGAAACGATCCCCACCGGTTCGATATCACTCGATATCGCCCTGGGCGTCGGCGGGTATCCCCGCGGGAGAATCATTGAAATATACGGGCCCGAATCGAGCGGTAAGACCACGATCACATTACACGCGATCGCTCAGGCTCAAAAAAAGGGAGGAACCGCCGCTTTTATCGATGCGGAGCACGCTTTAGACCCGATCTATGCCAAAAACCTGGGCGTCGATCTCGAATCGCTGCTGATCTCGCAGCCGGATAGTGGAGAAGAGGCTCTGGAGATCGTCGAAACGCTTGTAAGAAGCGGCGCGGTGGATATCATCGTCATCGACTCGGTTGCCGCGCTGGTACCGAAAGCGGAGATCGAGGGAAATATGGGCGATATGCAGATGGGTCTCCAAGCCCGTTTGATGTCTCAAGCTCTCAGGAAGCTTTCCGGTATCGTGAACAAATCGAAAACCTGCGTCTTTTTCACCAACCAGCTGCGCATGAAGATCGGTATCGCTTTCGGGAACCCCGAAACGACTACCGGCGGTATGGCCCTAAAATTTTACGCCTCCATTCGGCTTGATGTGCGACGGATCGGCACTATCAAAGATTCCAACGAATCCATCGGATCGGAGACGCGCGTCAAGGTCGTCAAGAATAAAGTTGCTCCGCCTTTCCGGGAAGCATTGTTTGATATTCTGTACGGGAAAGGCATTGTGAGAGAAAATGAACTTGTCACGATCGCGACCGAAGAGGAGATCATACAAAAGAAAGGGTCTTGGTTCAGCTACATCAACCTCAAAGGAGAAGAAACGAGTCTGGGTCAAGGAAAGAATTCTGCAGTAGACTTCCTCACAAACAACCCATCCGTCGCCGGTGAGATCGAGCAGCGCATCCGGGAAAAACACGGACTCAGAAAGGCGCCGGTGATCGTAACCCAGGAAGATGAATGACGCGTTAGCGGCTATAGAAGCGTATGTGCGAACGCTCTTTCGATATCGTATCCGCACGGAGTGGGAGACCAGGGAAAGGTGCTCCGAAAAAGGATTTGACAAAGAGTCGATAGAGGTCGTCATCGGGAGGATGAAAGAAGAAGACATCCTCAATGATGAACGCTTCACCGAAATGTTTCTGTACGAGGGATTAACACTTAAAAAGAAAGGGATCTACGTGTTACGGGAAGAGTTAGGCCGGTTGGGAATTCCGCGAGATAAGGTCTTGGTAAAGTGGCAAGCCTTATCATTACAGGAAGACATACCCGCTCTCCTATTTCGTTGGGCGTCGAAAGAAAAGACGTTCGATCCGCAAAAATGGAAAAACAAGATGCTCAGGCGCGGTTTTGAATCTCGCGAAATCAACCTGGCATTGGAAATGATCGAAGACTGTCGCTAATATGGTGGCTTATATATATGGAGGTGTAAAATGGGCATTATCTTATGGATCCTCCTGGCAATGATCGCTTTTTGCATCGGTGGACTGCTGGGGATTTATTATTCCAGAAAATTCTTAACGGAAAAAATCCGCGAGGAACTGAAGAAAGAGTTCTATGAAGCGAACCAATCGGCGGAAGAAATAAAGAAAGAAGCGAAACGGGAAGCGGAGGATATTGTCAAGAACGCCCGGCTCGACGCCAAAGAGGAAGCGCACAAGATCAAAGAAGAAGCGTTGGCCGAAAAGAACCGGCAACGCGATGAACTGAAGAAAACCGAATCCAAATTGGATAAGCGGGACGAAGCATTATCCTTGAGGGAAGAACAGCTGATTAAACGGGAAGACCAGGTTCGGAACAAAGAAAACGCCGTCAACGAAAAAGAGAACGAGATCGTCCAACTTGTCAACGCTCAGAAAGAGGAACTCCTCAGGATAGCGGGCATGACAGAAGATGAAGCGAAAGAAATCGTGTTTGAAAATACGAGAAGACGCTACGAACACGAAATCGCGCAGATGTTCAAGGAAATCAAAGACACCTATGCGGATGACGCGGATCGGCAAGCGAAATGGGTCGTTTCGACGGCGATCCAGCGACATGCTTCGGAGTTTGTCAACGAATTGGCCGTCAATGCGGTACCGTTGCCTTCCGACGATATGAAGGGAAGAATTATCGGGCGGGAAGGACGTAATATTCGCGCCTTTGAAAAGATCACTGGGACAGATCTCATCATAGACGATACGCCGGAAGTGGTTGTCATCTCGTGTTTCAATCCCCTTCGACGAGAAATCGCGCGACTAACGCTTGAAAAGTTGATTGTAGATGGAAGGATCCACCCCGCCAATATCGAAGAGATGTACGATAAAGCGCGTAACGAAATCATTAAGCAAATTAAAGACGAAGGGCAAAACGCGTTGTTCGAGACCGGAATCAAAGGGTTGCACGGGGAACTGACGAAACTGATCGGGCGCCTCAAGTTCCGCACGAGTTTCGGGCAAAACGTTTTGGAACACGCGATTGAAGTATCAAAACTCGCGGCGTTGATGGCCAGCGAGTTGGGATTGAATGTAGAGCGTGCGAAACGGGGCGCGTTGTTGCACGATATCGGAAAAGCGGTCGACCATGAAGTCGATGGCTCGCACGCGATGATTGGATCGGAGCTTGCAAAACGCTACGGAGAAAAAGAAGACATCATCAACATGATCCAGTATCACCACAACGAAACGGAAGCCACGTGTCCGGAGTCGGTCATTGTGGCGGCCGCAGACGCCTTGTCCGCAGCCAGGCCAGGCGCGAGACGCGAAACAGTCGATCTGTACATCAAGCGTTTGGAAAAGCTCGAAAGCATCGCGAACGACTACGGGAATGTTGAAAAAGCCTTCGCCATACAAGCCGGAAGGGAACTGCGCATCATCGTCATGCCGGAAAAGGTCGACGATGCGATCGCCGATCAAATGGCCTTCGAAATCGCTAAAAAGATAGAAGAAGAGGTGCAATACCCCGGTCAGTTGAAGGTGACCGTTATCCGAGAAAAACGATCGGTCGCTTACGCAAATTAGCGTCTGGAAGTTTTACGATAGAACCGGCGGATTGCTATAAAACGCGCAGATAACGAGGGTTCTGCGCGTTTTGATTTATTGATAACGTTGATTTAAAGCGTTTCCGTCTTCACTCCAATACGGTAAAAATAAGGTATATAGATTGAGGTTCGGAAAAATATCTCAAATAACTATAAACTTCTAATAGCCTTTCACAAAGCGGATGATTGGAGCGCGAACCTTCAGGTTCGCAACATTACTTCGATTTTCGGAATGGAAAAAGAAAGTAGCATGGTTCCTCGAGACAGTTTGGAAGAAACCCATATAATAAACCGACCTGAAGAAGCGCCTACTGGAAATACGTAGCTATCACGCTCCAAACAAGTAAGTCTCGCGGATTTTTTTTACGACTTTAGTCTTCACTCGGACAAAGAATAGCGCGCCATGGCGGTTTCCATGATCTGCTCAATTAGGTTTTCGTAAGAATAACCCGCTACGGCCGCCATTTTCGGCAAATCCGAGTAACCGGGGACCAGCTGCGGCATTGAATTGACGTCGATAAAGAAGAATTCTTCTCCCCGCAATCGAACGTCCATACGGGCGTAGTCTCTCAAACCCAGCGCTTTGAAAGCCAATTTACCGGCATCCTGTATTTCGCCCGCCAGCATATCATTGATCCTTGCCGGACAAAAGAAACGGGTTTGTTCTTCGAATTCGTGCTTGACTTCATACGAGAAGAAGCGCTCCGTATCGTCGGGCAGATGAGAAAAATCGATCTCTAAGATAGGTAGGACCTCCAACGTATCGCTGTTGCCCAAAAAACCGATCGTTAACTCTTTTCCTTCGATAAACTCTTCCGCCAGGGCGGGTTCGCCAAAACGCTCGTGGATACTTTGCACCTTTTTACGATAATGCTCAAGATCAGAGACCAAGGAATCTTTATGAATGCCCATCGCGCTACCTTCTCGGGATGGCTTCACGAACATCTTTCCGTCGATACGACCCGGAAGCCGCCCTACCTCGAAAGACTCGTAAGCCGGCGTCGGAACCTGATAATTTTGAAGAAGTATTTTTGTGAGAACTTTATCCAGACAGACGGAATGGGTTAAAACCGGAGACCCGGTATAAGGAATCCCCAATACATCCAGAATTGCCGGTACGTGAACCTGCCTGCCTTCTTTTCCCCCCCATATGGAGAGATTAAAGACCATATCGAACTCTTTCACGGCTCGGATAAAATCGTCCCCGAAGACGACCGGCTTTGTTTCGTGTTTCCGGGATAAGACGCCCGCGATGGCTTCCACCATCTTCTGTTCGTCCGTTGACCGAAACGGGTCGTGTACGACAGCAATTTTCATAAAATCACCTTCCTAAATTTCTGACACCGCGATAGTTCTTAATCGCGCTTGTCT